>Ga0075418_10003629_pt1 | contig 17571 bp, 17 predicted proteins | sample SoiMetdeltSBSDD2_FD_81776 | JGI IMG/M metagenome (GOLD analysis project Ga0075418, IMG submission 81776) | Bulk soil microbial communities from a Populus tree surrounding site in Tennessee, USA - Soil MetaG P. deltoides SBSDD2 | ecosystem: Environmental > Terrestrial > Soil > Tree plantation... | reverse complement strand
TGAGAAGCACTGATGATCTGCGTGGTCATCGGCAGGGCCATGGCTACCGTTCCGACACCCACGTGGCCATGGCGCCACAAGATGATCGCGAATGCGCCCGTACCGGTGATCAGGAAAGCGTTCAGCATTATCAAGGTGAGCGCGAACAGCGTGTTGAGCCGCAGCGATTCGTGGAAACGACCCGTGTGATGATCGATCGCTTCCCGCACATAGGCATCCTCGTCCTTCGCGCGTGCGAACAGCTTCACCGTAACGATGTTGGTGTAGGTGTCGACGATGCGGCCGGTCAGCATCGAGCGCGCTTCGGACATCACCTTTGATTTGCTTTGCATGCGCGGCACGAAATACCGCAGCATCGCCACATAGCTCGCGAACCACAGCAGCACGGGCAACGCCAGCCAACGGTCTGCGGACGCCAGCAAAATTAACGACGATGTGCCGTAGATCATGATGAACCAGACGGCCGTGAGCAGTGCGACGAGGCTTTCACGGATCGCCGGTCCGGTCTGCATCACGCGCGTGGCAATACGACCGGCGAAATCGTTCTGGAAGAATGTCCACGACTGACGCGACACGTGCCAATGGTTTTGCCACCGGATGCGGTTGGAGACGTTGGCCGCAATCGCCTGGTTTATCAGCAAATGCTGGATGGTGAACGCAGCCGGACGCAAGACCAGCAGGACGATCGCCATGCCAAGCAGCCATGACCAGGAGGTCGCCAGCAGCATTTCCGGTCTGCTTTCCGTCACCAGCGTCACTACCTTGCCAATGAAGACCGGTATCATCACATCGAGCAGCGCAACGACGAAGCCGATGGCAAACAGACCAATGAACAGCGCTTTCGCCTGCCGGGCGAAATGCCAATAGAAAGCGGCCAGGCCGGATGGCGGCTCGGCATTGTCCGGCACCGCGGTCGGTGCGAGTGACGTCTCAAAAAAGCGAAACATTTATGCGCTCAATACGGCTGCGCGCGATGCCGGGGGCATCGCGCGAGGTCATTTCTGCAAGATTCGATTCGGCGTGAACCTAAGATCGCATCGTGACGACAGCGTGGCAATGCTTCGGTGCAGCTGAATTACGCGCGGGCGTATTTTCCGCGGCCGAAAAAACGGTCCTTCTGGTCGTCGGAGGCTTTGTCCCGGACCGATTTCAGCGTGCCGACCTGTGCGAGCGCCCGCTTGACCGCTTCACGCGACGCGATCTTGTCCGCCCAGGACTTGATTTTTGGATATCTGGCAGGATCGATCGCAAGAAGTTCGAAATTGCGCAGCCATGGCCATGCCGCGATATCCGCGATGGTGTATTCACTGCCGGCGATGTAAGGGCGTGCCGATAGCCGTTGTTCGTAGACGTCGAACAGGTTGAGCACCTGCGTGCGGTAGCGGCTCGCGCCGTAATCGTTGCCGGGTCCGGCAAATTTGCTGAAATGCACGTGTTGGCCCGCCATCGGGCCGACATTTGCGACCTGAAGGATGACCCATTGCAACGTGTCGTATCGAGCGACCGGCTCGTGTGGAATGAACTTGCCGGTCTTCTCGGCGAGGTAGATCAGGATCGCTCCCGACTCGATCACCGTGTAAGGCTTCCCGCCTGGTCCGTCGCTGTCGACGATCGCCGGCACCTTCAGCAATGGATTGATCCTGGCAAATTCGGGCGTGAACTGCTCGCCCGCCCATACGTCAACGGGCTTGATATTGTAGGGCAGCCCGCATTCCTCGAGCATGATGAAGATCTTCTGCACGTTCGGGCTGGTCAGCGCATAAAAGTCAATCGTGAGAATTGTCTTTCTTTTTGTGGCCGCTGACTGCGGCGGCCCCTCCTATAGAGGAATGCAGGTCGCCTGTCTTGCCGCGTTAGCGGCCCTGTTCTGCCTCGCGCCTGCTGTTCGCAAGTGCGGCCGCCGCCTTGCGCAGGCAAGCGGGGCAGAAACAGTCCTCAAGCCGGGCCTTGGTCAGGGGCAGGCGGTACGGTTCGCCAGCACACCAGCAATCGGCGGAAAATCCGCATTCGAACGACATCCCGCATCGTGCACAGTTGATACGGCGAGGGGAGGTTGCGGATGTCATCCGATGAGCCTGCGCGCAGCCGTCGGCAAAGGCAAGATTGTCACACAGCGGAGGCGAATCAGTCGTATGGCCGACGTATGACATTCCCATGGATCATTGATCTTCTTGGCGCGACGGGCGCCTTGCTCACCACGGTGTGTTGGCTGCCACAGATGCTCAAAGTCCTGCGCGAAAAGGAGGCACGAGCGTTGTCGCTCCCGGCGACTGGCTCGTTCACCTTGGGAATCATGCTGTGGCTCGCGTACGGGATTGCCATCAACGATTGGCCGCTGATTGGCTCGAACGCGGTGACTCTCGCCCTGATGGCGCCGATCCTCGCCCTCAAACTGCGCTATGGATGACGCGCTGGCTATTGAGAGTCGCCCCCGCCGATATAGCCGCCAATTTTCCAGCCGCTCGCATCCTTGACATAACAGATCTGGTCGTTGCCGATCGGCGCCATGGAGTCGACAGAAACGTAACCCATCTTGCCGGCCGGCGTGACGATGCGCAGGAACGCAGGAAGATTAGGCGTGTCCTCCGGCATGACGCGTACGAACCCGACGGGAAGCTTGTCGATAACAGCTACGCCGGGCTGGGGTGTGGCGCGCACCTCAACGTCCGCGGAAACCGGGTACGCCCACTCGTCCGGGTTGGTCTTGGTCGCCTGCATCAAGTCATTGAATGCCTTCACGTCAAAGGTTGGATCGGCTGGCGCGCAAACCGCGCCTTTATGCTCCGGTGAGGGAGAGCCCGTTGGATCGTCGGCAAAACTCGCAAGCATGTCCCAGCCGGCGCCGTCCTTATTGTTCAGGCCGAGCGCTGCGCCGAGATTGTCGGCACCCGATTTGCGCTTGTCGGCACGATCGCCATTTTCGCGCTCCCAAAAGAATCCCTGAGGGACCACAAGCTTTGCCAGTGCAGCACGGTCCTTTTTCTGCACCGCTTCGCCGATCTGCTTGCGGAGGGCTTCAAGACCGGCGTCGTTGTTCGGCTGCGGCGGTTTGATAGCGACGACCTTGTACGGTGCTGGCTTGGCCGGTGGCGGGGGCTGATTGCGTGGCTGTGCCTGTGAAATTGCCGGGGTTTCAACAGCCAGCAGAAAAAACGTGAAAGCCGCCACAAAACCAAAGCTGCGCATCGTAGACTCCCGGCGAAAGCAAGTCCGCGCGAAGCGCGGTTAAGCTCAAAAGCTAGCACACATGGATGCCAGCAAAAAATTGCGGTCCTGCAGAGCAGGGTCAACCGACGGAGGAGGGGCAGCTTATGCGCCGCAGAGAGAGCACGAGGCTATTGGAACAGCTGCGATGAAGCCATGCAGATCCCCGATTGGCTTTGGTGGCATGAGCGTGTAGATGCGACCCCTCCCGATACACCCACAGTCGCCCCAAGGAGTTCCATGCTTGCACTATCGCCTTACGTGCGTCCGATCGTCCTGCTTGTCGGGTCCAACGTATTCATGACCGCCGCCTGGTATTGGCACCTTCGTTATAAGGAAGTACCACTTTTTTATGTGATCTTGATCAGCTGGGGAGTTGCATTCGTCGAATATTGCCTGGCTGTACCCGCCAATCGCTACGGCAACGCCGTTTACGATCCGGCACAATTGAAGACAATCCAGGAGGTCGTCACCTTTGTGGTGTTCGCTGGATTTTCGTACGTCTACTTGCGCGAGCCTTTAACGCTCAGTCAGGGCTTCGGTTTTGCGCTGATCGCGGCCGGCGCTTTTTTCGTGTTTCATAAGTGGTGACCTAGCGCGCGGGCACAACGCGCAAGATGCGCCCGGATGCGCTGTCGGTGAGCAGATAGAGCGCGCCCTCCGGTCCCTGGCGCACATCGCGAATGCGTTCGTTCAAAGCCTGCAGCAGGCGCTCCTCCTTCACCACTGCGTCTCCTTTGAGCTCAAGCCGCGACAGCAGCTGGGACTTCAGCGCCCCGTTAAACAGGCTGCCTTTCCAGGTCGGAAACAGATCACCCGTGTAGAACGCCATGCCCGACGGTGCGATCGATGGTGTCCAGTGCCAGCGCGGATCATCGACGCCCTCCATTTTCGTCTTTCCGGTCCCGACCGGCGTCCCGTCATAGTTGACCCCATAGCTCACACGCGGCCAGCCGTAGTTGTGGCCTTTCTGGATGATATTGATCTCGTCGCCGCCCCTGGCTCCGTGCTCCTGCTCCCATAATTTCCCGTCAGCGGGATTTAACGCGAGCCCCTGCGGATTGCGGTGACCATAGGACCAGACTTCGGGCCTGGCCCCGGGCTTGTTCGCAAACGGATTATCAGGGGGTGCCGTGCCATCAGTGGTTATCCTCACGATCTTGCCCAAGTCGTTATCGAGCGTTTGTGCCATGTCGCGATCGGTGAAGTGCTCGCCGTTGGTCACAAACAAGGTGCCATCCATTGCTTGGACGATTCGGCTGCCGAAGTGGTTTCCATGCGAGGGCGGACCGTACTGGCGGTATATGACTTTCACATCAGTCAGTCTCGGTGCCTCGCTATCATCGAGCCGCGCGCGGGCAAGCGCTGTCCGTCCGCCGCCATTGAATGGCTCAGCGTACGAAAAGTAGATTGTGCGGTTCTGGGCGAATCCGCGGTCAGGGATCACGTCGAGCAAACCGCCCTGGCTGACGGCAAACACCTTTGGCACGTTGGCAAGGGGTGGCGACAATTGGCCGTTTTGAGTAACGAGGCGCATCCGCCCCGGCCGTTCGGTCACAAGGATGCGACCGTCGGGCACGAATGCGAGCGACCAAGGATGCGCTAGGCCAGTGGCAACCGTTTGAACCGCAAGGTTGCCTGCTGAGCTCGGGTAAACCGCATCGGCCGCACTTGCGATCGCGGCTGCGATCAACGCCCCGCACAGCACCAGCACGAGTCGCATGCAAATCTCCCTCGATGTCGCGTCAACTTTGCGCCATCGCAGAGAGTTCCGGTAGGGGTGTTAGCGGTGCGTTTCGGGGCGGCGAGGTTGATGCGGTAACGGTAGAACCGTGAGGCCTATTCCGATAAAGAACAGGCCCAGCAAAAGCGCAATGGCGAACAGGCTGCTCTCGTTGTCGATTACATTGGTCACCACATCGGCGCGTGCAACTGCCGTGGCAGCGACAAGCGTCGACAGCACGAGCGCAATGCTGGCGGCCAATTGAACCACAAAGGCTGCAAATCGGCGTTGGCTGCCGAGGTGATCGGCCGGAGACATGAAGCCGGCAGACGTATTGTCCTTTTGCATGGCGAACCTGAAAAAGGTCGGTCTCTATAATCTCATTTCCATAACGTGGGAACCCGGCAACGGTTCGGCTCGAATTAGGCGCAGCCGGTTACGAAGCGCGGCGTTTTTGTGGCGTTCGGTAAAAATCTTTGAGATTCCGGGCGTTATTTAGCCGGCACCAGCTCCGGCTGCCAGGTCATGGGGATGTAGCCCGGCTCGTTAGCGATGCGGGCAAGCCAGACGCGAATCGCCGGAAATCGGCTGAGGTTGAAATCGGCCTGCTCCGCGACATGCGCATAGGCGTACAGCGCGATGTCCGCGATGGTGAAATGGTTCGCGACGAAATACGGAAAACGGGTGAGGTGGGTTTCCATCACGCCAAGTGCGCGATAACCATTTTCCATCCAGTCTTCGAGGGCATGGCTTTGCAGTTCGCGGCCGCCCTTGATCAACGTAAGCCAGAAATAAGCGGCTCCGATGTTCGGCTCGAGGCTGTGCTGCTCGAAGAACATCCATTGCAGCGCTTCGGCCCGTGCAATGCGGTCTTCCGGCGCCAGAGTTGAGCCGCCGGCGACGTACCAAAGGATGGCATTGGATTCCGCGAGATGACGGCCAGGTGCGACTTCCAGCAACGGCACCTGTCCATTCGGATTTTTTGCGAGGAATTCCGGTGTACGGCTTTCGCCTTTGAGGATGTCGATCTCTACAAGGTTGTACGGGATGCCAAGCCGGGCGAGCGCAAGACGCACCTTGTAGCTATTCCCGGACCGCTGCATTGAATAGAGCGTATACATTCAGAATAAGATCCGTATGCGCGAAGCCCATCCGAGAGCTGGTTCAAGCCGCTCAAGGTCGAAAACAAACATTTATCGTGCAGCACCCCCGAAGCGATGTAGTTCGATAGAACGAACAAAGTCTGGCAATTGCAAGGCCACACGCGACTTCACGAAAATATCAAATGCATTCGGTGCAGCGCAGCGAGCGAAATGCAAATTTCCCGCGCTGCAGTAATTAGAAATTCTGTTCCTTCGCTCATGCGCACGCGTATGTCGTGGCTGCATTGCGCTGGGTGACGAGGATGCTTCGCCATCTGCCGCGTGTTTGGAAGATGATCAGGCAGGGCTCGAGCCAGGTCGTAGGATCAAAAGCCTCTTGCTGTGGCCCTCTGGCTTCCTGCCCTTTGACAGAATGATCGCTAAGACCGATCGAATTGATCGAATTTCTTTAACAAATCGCCCCTTGCTGGACTCGTGCGTCCGCATTACGACAGGACGTACGCCGCACTGCGGCAAAAGGAGAGTTTCATGGCCTTTCTCGCGGACCAGCTCAAGCGCATCAAGCCGTCGGCGACAATTGCCGTGACGGACAAGGCACGCGCGCTCAAACTGGCGGGCCGCAACGTGATCGGCCTCGGCGCCGGCGAGCCTGATTTTGATACGCCCGACAATATCAAGCAGGCAGCGGTGAAAGCGATCGAGAGCGGCAAGGCCTCGAAGTATACGAACGTTGACGGCATCGCCGAGCTGAAAGACGCCATCGTCACGAAGTTCAAGCGGGAGAACCAGCTCGACTATAAGCCGAGCCAGGTGACGGTGGGCACCGGCGGCAAACAGGTGCTGTATAACGCCTTCGTCGCAACATTGAACCCGGGTGACGAGGTTGTCATCCCGGCTCCGTATTGGGTGAGCTATCCCGACATGGTTCTTCTTGCTGGCGGCGAGCCCGTGGAAGTCGTCACCAGCATGTCGAATGGTTTCAAGATGACCGCGGAGCAGCTCGAGCGCGCGATTACGCCGAAGACAAAATGGGTGCTGTTGAACTCGCCGTCGAACCCGACCGGCGCCGCCTACACGCGCGCCGAATTGAAAGCGTTGACCGACGTGCTGGTGAAGCATCCGCACGTCCACGTGATGACGGACGATATGTACGAGCACCTAGTCTACGACGACTTTGTGTTCACAACGCCGGCCCAGGTCGAGCCCTCGCTTTATCCTCGCACGTTGACCATCAACGGGTGCTCGAAGGCCTATTGCATGACGGGCTGGCGCATCGGTTATGCCGGCGGTCCCGAACCTTTGATCAAGGCGATGGCGACGATCCAGTCGCAATCGACCTCAAACCCGGCGGCGGTGTCGCAATGGGCCGCGGTGGAGGCACTGAACGGCCCGCAGGATTTCATCGCCAAACACAACAAGATCTTCAAGGAGCGCCGTGACCTCGTGGTGTCGATGCTCAACCAGGCCAATGGCATTAAGTGTCCGACGCCGGAAGGTGCGTTCTATGTTTACCCATCCTGCACCGGCACGATGGGCAAAACGGCACCCAGCGGAAAGAAACTTGCCACCGACGAGGGTTTCGTCACCGAGCTCCTCGAGGCCGAGGGCGTCGCAGTCGTGCAGGGCACCGCATTCGGGTTGGGGCCGGCTTTTCGCATTTCCTATGCGACGAAGACCGAGGATCTCGAGGAAGCATGCCGGCGCATCCAGCGCTTCTGCGGCAATTTGAAATAGGCCATTTCTCCGCGCCTTACCCCTGTCATTGCCGGGCTTGACCCGGCAACCCATGATCACTCGCCAATCAGATAGCCTTTGTAGGGCTTCCCCGCGGCGTGTCTCATTCACCTTTCCTTATGCACGGCCCGATACTCTGTGGGCATGACGCGCCTCGCGGTCGTGGTACTTATTGCTATTGCCGAATTTGCTTCCCCTGTCGCCGCGCAGGAGCGTGTTCTCGTCGGCACACAGCGGCTGGTCGAGAACGGCGCGCTGTTTCTGGCCGCGGCGCAAGGCTACTTCAAAGTCGAAGGCATCGATCTCGGAATGACCGCCTACGAGTCCGATCGAGCGGTGGCAGAAACGCTTGCCGTCGGCACGACCGATTTCGGCCTTGCCGGTTTCACACCCGCGGCTTTCAATGCCGGCGGAAAAGGCCTGATCAAGGCGATCGCAGCGCAAGCTCGCGAAAAGCGCTATTACGAGGGCAGCGAGCTCGTCGCCTCAAATTTCGGCTTTGCCAAAGGATTGCGTACGTTCGCTGACGTCGCTAACAAATCTGTCGCCATAAGCGCACTCGGGTCGGCCTCTCACTATCAACTCGAGCAGATTGCCCGCATCAAACAAATCGCTGTTGATCGCATCAGCGTGAAGCCGATGCCTACGCTGGATGGTATTGCGCGCGCCGTTGGCACCAACCAGGTCGACGCTGCGATCCTGCCGGCGCGCTATGCACGCGAACTTCTGGCGGCCAATCACGCCAAGCTCGTCGGCTGGTATTCGGAAGTCGACGAGCAGCAGCTGGCGCACTGTTTGTGTCCAGTAAAATGATCGCGACGCGCCGCCCGGTGGTAGAAAAATTCGTTCGAGCCTACCGTCGTGGGGTCGCCGACTACACGGCCGCCCTGTTGCGCAAGGATATCCATTCCAAACGCACCTCGGACATGAAGTCGCATGAGGCTGCGACGACGATCGCGCGTTATGTCTATCCAGACCGTGTCGAAAGCGGTGCGGCTACGGTCGAAGCCAGTGCATATTTCATCGAGCCGCAGGCGCAGCTCGATCTGGCGGACCTCGAACGTCAGATCGCGTGGCACAAGCTCCGAGGGTGGGTCGACAAGAATGTCACCGCGCGTGAAGTGGTCGATCTGAGTTTCATCAAATAATTATTTTGAGCACGACAAATGTCCGCTCTTGCCAGCCTCCCCGCGGCCTGAGACGATAATGTGACAGGGCCGGGAAACCAGGTCCGACCTCCCGGCCGGCAAGGGAGGGAATCATGGGACAAAACGGCGCTGGTCCCAATGGCGCGAGGAACTCGGGTCCCCGGTGCATTGCGCTGGTGGGCCCTTTTCAAAGCGGTAAAACGACACTTTTGGAAGCAATTCTCGCTCGCACCGGCGCGGTCCAGCGCCAGGGTACGGTCGACGCAGGCACCACAGTAGGGGACGCCAGCAAAGAGGCACGCAGCCACAGGATGAGTGTGGAGGCAACGTTCGCCACCGTCAATTTCATGGGTGAGAGCTACACGTTTATCGATTGCCCAGGCTCGATCGAATTTATTCAGGACATGCGCAGTGTTTTGCCCGCGGTTGATGCTGCGGTAGTCGTTTGCGAAGCCGACGAAAAGAAGGTGCCGCAATTGCAGCTCATCCTGCGTGAGCTGGAAGATCAAAACATTCCGCGCTTTTTGTTCCTCAACAAGATCGATAAGGCGGAGAAAAGGGTCCGTGAGACCATTAAATTGCTGCAGCCTGCTTCGCGCGTGCCGTTGCTCTTGCGACAAATTCCGATCTGGACCGGCGATATCATTTCTGGATTCGTCGATCTCGCGCTGGAGCGCGCCTATGTCTACAAGGAATATGCACCGTCGGAAATTATAGAGCTCAAGGGCGAAGACCTCGACCGCAAGAAAGAAGCTCGTTTCACGATGCTGGAGACGCTGGCGGATCACGACGACCAGCTGATGGAGCAGTTGCTTGAAGATATCGAGCCTCCGCGGGACAAGGTTTTCGATGACCTAGCCAAGGAGTTACGTGACCGGATCGTATGTCCGGTTCTTCTTGGTTCGGCGACCCGCACCAACGGTGTGCTGCGTCTCCTCAAGGCGCTTCGCCATGAATCGCCTGGGGTGAACGAAACCGCACAACGGCTGGGCGTGAAGGCCGGCAACGAATCGATCGCGCTGGTGCTCAAGACCTTCCACACGACGCACGGCGGCAAAATGTCGATCACCCGCCTCCTCGCCGGTCAGGCCGGGGATGGAACAACGCTCACGACGTCGGGCGGGGATGCCGGACGGGTTTCTGGCGTTTTCAAGATGATGGGCCAGCACTTCGAAAAACGCGGACAGGCGAACGTCGGCGAGACCGTTGCGCTGGGCAAGCTCGAAAGTGCCAAGACCGGTGACACGCTTTCGACCGGCAAACAACCGGCGGCGGCGCTTGTACAGCTAAAGGCCTTTCCTCCCGTGCTGGCGATCGCCGTGCACGCGAAGGAGCGCAAGGACGACGTCAAGCTCGGACCGGCCTTCACCAAGCTGACGGAAGAAGATCCTTCACTCTCGGTCGTTCACAACGCCGAAAGCCATGAAGTGATCATCTGGGGGCAGGGCGAAATGCACTTGCGCGTAGCGACAGAGCGATTGGCCGAACGCTTCTTGGTGCCTGTATCGACACGGCCTCCGTCGGTCGGCTATCGGGAGACAATTCGCAAGCCGATCACGCAACGAGGCAGGCACAAGAAGCAATCGGGCGGCCACGGCCAGTTTGGTGACGTCGTGCTCGAGATCAAGCCGCTGCTGCGCGGCTCAGGATTCAAGTTCGAAGACCGCATTACCGGCGGAGTGGTGCCGCGCAATTACATTCCGGCGGTCGAGGAGGGCGTGATCGATGGGCTCAAACATGGGCCTCTTGGCTTTCCTGTCGTCGATCTGTCGGTTGCGCTGATTGACGGATCGTACCACACGGTCGACTCCTCCGATCAGGCGTTTAGGACAGCCGGACGGATCGGCATCGTGGAAGCACTTCCGCAGTGTCAGCCCGTGTTGCTTGAGCCCATTCATGAGGTCGAGATTGTCTGCCCCAGCGAGGCCACGGCGAAAATGAACGCAATCCTGTCCGGACGCCGTGGTCAGATCCTCGGTTTCGACACCCGCGAAGGCTGGACCGGCTGGGACAGCGTGCGGGCGCAGATGCCCGAGGCCGAGATCGGCGATCTGATTATCGAAGTGCGTTCCGGGACGGCGGGCGTCGGCTCGTTCACCTTCAAATTCGATCACATGTCGGAGCTGACCGGTCGGACAGCCGACCAGATCATCGCAGCGCGGCGCGCCGCAGAGTAATAAATTCCTGCAAGCGATGCGGCCGTGTCCCTAGAGGCACGGCCGCAACAATTTTGGTGCGCGGTTCCTCTTCGCAGAACCGTGACTTGCCAGTGAGCATCGCAACCCGTAGTTCTTTGCGGCGATTCTGGGAGCAATGTCATGAACGTCATTCATCGCCGCGGCTGGGAGATTCCTGACCGCTTCGCTACGCCCGAGCAATTTGTCTTCACCCGGCGCGCTTTTGTCGCAGCCGGAGTCAGCGCGCTGACATTGTCGCCGCTCGGCGTGAGTGCGCAGCGCATTTCCGACGTTGCCAAGCTGCCCGATCCGAGCGCGGATCTTTATCCGGCCAAACGCAACGAGAAATATGTTCTCGACCGTGCGATCACCGACGAGAAAGTCAACGGCAACTACAATAACTTCTATGAATTCGGTACTTCGAAATCGATCGCTGCGGCTGCCCAGGCGCTGCCGATCCGACCATGGACGGTGAAAATCGACGGCATGGTGGAAAAGCCGGTGGAAGTCGGCGTTGATGATTTGATCCGCAAGTTGACACTGGAAGAGCGCACATACCGCCATCGCTGCGTCGAAGCGTGGGGCATGGCGATCGCCTGGACAGGTTTCCCGTTTGCCAAGTTGGTCGAGTTCGCGCGCCCGCTTGGCTCTGCTCAATACGTGCGCATGGAAACGTTCATGGACGCGAAGGTGGCACCCGGCCAGCGGCAGCCGTGGTATCCGTGGCCATATGTCGAAGGCGTCACGATGGCGGAAGCGACCAACGAACTCGCCTTTCTTGCCACCGGCGCCTACGGTCATCCGCTCGCCCGCCAGCACGGCGCACCGCTGCGTTTGGCCCTGCCGTGGAAATACGGCTTCAAGTCAATCAAGTCGATTGTGCGCTTCAGCTTCACTGACAAGCGCCCAAAAGGCCTGTGGGAAGCCTTACAACCCGCCGAGTATGGATTCTGGGCGAACGTCAATCCGCAAGTGCCGCATCCACGCTGGAGCCAGGCGACCGAAGAGATAATCGGAACTGGCGAGCGCCGGCCGACCCTGCTTTTCAATGGGTACGGTGAATATGTCGCCGAGCTCTACAAAGGGATAGAAAACGAGCGCCTCTGGGCGTGATCCCCGACGATTTCGGGGTCGCAGTTCTTATCGCTCCGGTTCGCCAGCCTCCGCCTTGGCCAGCCTGGTACGCCAGTCGGTACGGTGAAGCACGAATGCATAGGCGGCGAGGGCGAGCAGACCGATACTGATCAGCATCAGGCCGAGCGAAATGGGCCGGCTGAAGAGGATCAGGTAGTTGCCATTCGACATGATCAGCGACTGGCGCAGGCTTTGCTCCAGGATCGGCGCGATCACGAGGCCGAGCACCAGCGGAGCCGGGTCAAAGTCGAACTTGCGCAGCGCGTATCCGACAACGCCCATAATCAGCATGATCCACACATCGACGATCGAGTTGTTCACCGCGTACACACCAATGATGCAGAACATGATGATGAGCGGATAGAGGTAGGCGTACGGAATCCGCAACACGGTGACGAACAAGCTGACCAAAGGCAGGTTGAGCACCAGCAGCATGAGGTTGCCGACGTACATCGAGGCGACAAATCCCCAGAACACGTCCGGGTGCTCGTTGACCAGCATCGGTCCCACCGAGACACCGTGAATCATCAGCGCGCCGATCAGCACTGCAGTGATCGGACTCGTTGGAATGCCGAGAGCAAGCAAGGGCACAAAAGCGCCGGTCGAGGCGGCATTGTTGGCCGTTTCCGGCCCGGCGACGCCTGCGACGGCCCCTTTGCCGAACTGTTCGGGATGCTTCGACACCCGTTTCTCGATCGCATAGGAGAGAAAGCTGGAGATGACGTGGGCCGAGCCCGGAATGATTCCGATGATAAATCCAAGCACCGTCCCGCGCGCGATCGGCATGGCGGCCTCATTCCATTCCCGGCGGGTCGGCAACAGTTCGCGCAATCGCGGACTAATAATGTCTCTCACCGCGCCGGCACTTGGCGTCGACAGAATTTCACCGAGCCCGAACAAACCGACCGCCACCGGGACGATGCCGATGCCGTCGCCCAGTTCGGCCAGGTCGAAGCTGTAGCGGAAATGCCCCGTCATGTTGTCGATGCCGATCATGCCGAGCAACAGCCCAAGGCAGGCCATCAGCAGCGTCCTTATCAGCGACGACGTCGACATATAGGCGAGGAAGATCAGGCCGAGAACGATCAGTGCCGTGTATTCCGGCGGTCCGAAGCTGATGGCAATGGTCGCCAATGGCGGCGCCACCATCGTGAGCACGAGCACGCCGAATGTGCCGCCGATCCAAGAGCCCACTGCCGCAATGCAGAGCGCCGCGCCTGCGCGCCCCTTTTTTGACATCGCGTAGCCGTCGATGCAGGTCATCACCGACGAGGCTTCGCCGGGGATTCGCATTAGGATCGAGGTGGTCGAGCCCCCGTATTGCGAGCCATAGTAAATGCCGGCGAGCATGATGATCGCCTGCGTGGCGTTCAGCCCGAAAGTCACCGGCAGCAAAATGGAAATGCCGGCCAGAGGGCCGATGCCTGGGAGCACGCCAACCAGCGTGCCTACCAGGCAGCCGAGAAACGCGTACCAGGCATTGGCCGGCGCGAGTGCGACGGAAAAGCCGTGAGCAAGACTGAGAAGAGTGCTTTCCACGGTGGTCCTAGAATCCGAGCGGCCCGGCCTGCAGCGGAGTTTTGAGGATGTAAACAAACAAGACGTAGGTGATCACAACCACGCCAACGCTGTAAGCGATGGCCGGCAGCAGCCGGCGCCGTTCGATGATGAAAAGCAAGGCGAGGATCAGCAGGATATTGGTCGTCAGGAAACCAAGGCGCTCAAACAGCACAATTGCTGCCGCCGTTATCCCCACAACCATCCCGGCGTGCTTGGCGTCGTTCCATGACAGCGTCGCGAACGGCTTGCTTTCTCCTGCGCGCAGGATCAACACGATCCCGAAGAAAATTGTCAGAACGGCAGCGATCTTCGGCAAGAAACCGGAACCCGGCATCGACAAGCTTCCGGTCGGAAGATCGCCGCTGAGCGCAAGCACCAGCAAGCCGAAGACCACAAAGAAAGCGCCTGCGATATGGTCAGCGCGCAGAATCATGCTCGATCCTCGACAGCTAGCAAAAACCTCGAGCGCAGCTGCAGCGAAAGCTCGGTGATGGCTGATCCCATCACCCCTGAACGCGGCCGATCAATTTGACCGCCTCATCGGAGCGCTGCGCATCTTCGGCCCAGAATTTGGCGAAGCCCGCGGCGTTGAGATAGTCAGGCTCCAGGCCGGCATTGGTGATAGCGGTCTTAAACAGGTCGGAATTCGCGGCCTTGTCGATCGCTGCATTGAGCGTGGAGACGATATCGGCAGACGTCGCCTTCGGCGCGAAAATGCCGACCCATAGGTAGTATTCCACGTCGTAGCCGAGCTCCTTCAATGTCGGCACATCGGGCAGCGTCTTGGATCTCTTTCCGCCGAACGATGCCAGCGGGCGCAGCTTGCCGGCTTTGATATGTGGCAACGAAGCGGAAATCGTCTGCGTGCTCATCTGAGCGTTGTTGCCGAGCAGGGCGGTGATGGCCGGGCCGCCGCCATTGGTCGGAAGGTGGCGAAGCTTCGGGATCCCAGTCACCTTTTCGAGCAATGCGACGGGTAGGTGCGTTGCGCCATAGAGGCCGCCGGAACTGTATATGATCGCCTCGGGCCGCTTCTTGGCGTCGTCCACGAAGTCCTTCAGGGTCTTGTAGGGTTGCTGGTCATTGACGAGCACGAGAACCGGATCGGCAACAAGCCGTGCCAGGGCAATGAAATCGGCACGGGTGGTCTTGGGTTGCCGTCCGAACAGTTTGTCGACTTCCTCGTAGCCGGAAATCCCGTTGTTGTGCGACAGCAACGTATACCCGTCCGGCTTGGCATTGGCGCCAACCTGAGCGCCAACCTGGCCGCCGGCGCCGGCCTTGGTCTCGACTACGACCGGCTGTTTGATGATCGGTTCGAGCGCCGAAGCGAAGGGCCGCGTCACGATGTCGTTAACGCCGCCGGGCGGAAACGCGTTCAGTATCGTGATTGCGTGCGAGGGGTAAGCATCCTGCGCGAGCACCGGACCGGCGGCGACAAGCGCAGTCGTGCCGACGACGAAACTACGGCGATCCATCGTATCCCTCCGGAATCTCGCGCAGCAGGCAGTCGCCCGCTGCGTCAGCCTTGAACGCGGCCAATAGCATGCACTGCCGCTTCGACCCGCTTGGCGTCTTCGTCCCAGAATTTCGCGAACCCCGCCTGGTCGAGATAGGCAACCTCATCGCCGATATTGCTGATGGCGGTCTTGAACTGGTCAGTGTTCACTGCCTGCTTGATGGCGTCGCCGAGAACCTTTACCGCCGTTGCTGGCGTATTCTTCGGCGCAAATACGCCGACCCACAGCGAAAACTCGACGTCGTAGCCGAGCTCCTTCAACGTCGGAACGTCCGGAAGCGAAGCTGCCCGCTTCGGGCTGAAACAGGCCAGCGCTCGCAGCTTGCCGGCCTTGACCTGGCCGAACGCGGGCGCGACCGCCGACACCAGCACCTGCGAGTTGTTGCCGAGGATCGCGGTGAGGGCAGGGCCGCCGCCATTGGTCGGCAGATGCTTCATCTGGATGCCGGCTGCCTTCATGAACAGCGCGGTCGGCAGATGGAGCGCCCCGTAGAGTCCCGATGAGCTGAAAATCAGCTTGTCGGGATTCTTTTTCGCATCATCGACCAGTTCCTTGACGGTCTTGTAAGGCACCTGGTCGTTGACAAGCAAAACCATCGGTCCTGACGTCAACCGCGCGATCGGGATGAAATCGGTGCGCGTGAACTTCGGTTGGCGATCGAACAGCTTGTCGACTTCGGCGAAGCCGGAGATCGACACAATGTGGATGAGTAGTGTGTAGCCGTCCGGCTTCGCCGTTGCAGCAACTTGCCCGCCAACCTGTCCGGCTGCGCCTGCTTTGGTCTCAATCACACAGGGCTGCTTGAGGATAGGCTCGAGGACAGCGGTGAGCGGACGTGCGACCACGTCGGCAGCGCCACCCGGCGGGAATGGATTGATGAAAGTAATGGCGTGTGACGGATAGCCGTCCTGCGCGAACACGGGACGCATGGTGAGGGTCGCTGCAGCGGCAGTGCTACCCGTGACGAATTGGCGTCTGTCCACTTGAATCCTCCCTGGAAATCCTTGTTTACCGGAATTTGGCCCGGCCTTTTGTGGCCGGGATGCTACTGCCCGGCGCGGTAGCCAATCAAGCATCAATGATCGCCACTGCCCTCGTCCAACCAGCGGAACCGCCGCGTACTTTTACGGGAAAGCAGCTCACCATGAAGCCTTTGGCCGGCAACGCTTCTAGATTATGCAGCTTTTCGATATGGCAATAGCCGATATCGCGGCCGGCGCTATGGCCCTCCCAGATCAACGAAGCATCGCGCGTCTCGGCATACTTTTTCATTGTGTAGATGAACGGTGCGTCCCAGCTCCAACCATCGATTCCGGTCACGCGCACGCCGCGCTCAAGCAAATAAAGCGTCGCTTCACGTCCCATGCCGCAGCCTTTGGCAACATAGTCGGGCTGGCCGTAGGCGGTGCCGGCGCTCGTGTTTACCAGCACGATCTCGAGAGGCGAGAGCGTATGGCCGATGCGCTTGAGTTCGGCCTCGACGTCCTTTGCCGTTGCGACATAGCCATCCGCGAAGTGCCGGAAGTCGAGTTTCACCGCGGGCTGGAAGCACCATTCGAGCGGCACCTCATCGATAGTGATGGCCCGCTTCCCACGATCCATGGTCGAGGCGAAATGCCACGGCGCATCGAGATGCGTCGTGCAGTGGGTCGACAATCGGACCCATTCGATTCCCCAACCTTCGCCGTCCGGCAGATCTTCCTTTTTCAGCCCAGGAAAGAATTTCAAAACATCGGCTGCCGTCGCTTGATGATCGAGATAGTCGATCTTCGGCCCATAACCGGGCGGATCGGCCGCGACGTCGTTTTCAAGTGGAACCGAAATGTCGATTAACTTGCGTGCCATGTTTGCTTTCCTGTGTCAGCCGGCATTCGGGTCCGGTTTTCGCCGCCCGCTCACGAGCCTTGTGCCAGGCATCAACCTCTTTACTGTCTCATCATTCAAGACATGGATGGCCGGAACAAGTCAGGCCATAACTATGAGGAGAAGCTGATGCCTGCTTATTGGGTGGCGCGTTCAAAAATCAACGACCCCGTCGAGTACAAGAAGTACACCGACCTCGTGCCTGCGATTATCGAAAAATTTGGCGGCAAGGTACTGGCTCGGGGTGGACGTTTTCAGATCATGGAAGGTCCCGACAAATTCCACCGGTTCATCGTGATCGAATTCCCGACGCTCGAGCAGGGCGTCGCCTGTTTCACATCGTCGGAATACGACAGGGCTGCTGCATTCCGCCGCAGCGGCGCCGGCGAGGTCGAGACGATCATG
>Ga0075418_10003626_pt1 | contig 17576 bp, 12 predicted proteins | sample SoiMetdeltSBSDD2_FD_81776 | JGI IMG/M metagenome (GOLD analysis project Ga0075418, IMG submission 81776) | Bulk soil microbial communities from a Populus tree surrounding site in Tennessee, USA - Soil MetaG P. deltoides SBSDD2 | ecosystem: Environmental > Terrestrial > Soil > Tree plantation... | reverse complement strand
CGCAACCTGTTCTCGGCGATGTTCCTCGAGAAGGTCGCGATGTTCATCGCCCTCTTGTTCGTGGTCCTGGCCCACCTTACGGGGGGTGTCTGGCGCAGCGCGCTCGTGGCCGCGCTCTTCGGCCTGCACCCGTTGAACGTGGAGTCGGTGGCGTGGGTGGCGGAGCGCAAGAACGTGCTGTTTGCCTTCTTCTGGATCCTGACCCTCGGCGCCTACGGCTGGTACGTGCGGCGGCCCGGGCCCGCGCGCTACCTGGCGGTGGCGGCGGGAACAGCGCTGGCCCTCATGTCCAAGCCCATGGCAGTCACGCTTCCCTTCGTCCTCCTGCTGCTCGACTTCTGGCCTCTGGCCCGGATGAGCCGCCCCGCATTCGTCCGGCTCTTCATGGAGAAGCTGCCCCTCATCCTGTTGGCGGCGCTGGCGAGCGCAGCGACCATCCAGGCACAGCTCCAAGTCGGCGCCGTGGTAGCAGTGGACGCCCTCCCGCCGGGCGAGCGGCTGGCCAACGCGGTCGTCTCGTACCTCGCGTACATCGGTAAGCTGGTCTGGCCCGCGCGCCTGGGCGTGTTCTACCCGCACCGGGAATCGTCGTTGCCCACGGCGCAGGTGGTGGCCATCGGCACGGTCCTCGTTCTGGTGACGGCGGCCGCCCTGCGGGCGGCGCGGCGAGCGCCGTACCTGGTCGTGGGCTGGTTGTGGTACCTGGGCACGCTGCTTCCCGTCATCGGGATCGTCCAGGTCGGGACGCAGGCCATGGCCGACCGCTACACCTACGTGCCCGCCATCGGCCTCTTCATCGCCGTGGCCTGGGGCGTCGCCGCCCTCGCCGCCCGCCGCCCGGCGCCGCGCGGGCTCGCGATGGCGGCGGCGGTCCTGCTCGTCGCGCTGGCCGCGCGGACCGTGGTGCAGCTACGCGCGTGGCGCGACAGCGCGAGCCTGTTCGCCGCCACGATCGCCGCCGTCCCCGACTCCTGGGTGGCGCACTACAACCTGGGCAATGCCTGGATGGCGGCGGGCCGAACCGCCGAGGCCGAGGCGGAGTTCAGTGAGACGGTCCGCTTGCGGCCGCGCTTCGCCCGCGGGCACAACAACCTCGGGGACGCGCTCGACGCCCTCGGCCGCCACGAAAGGGCCATCGCCGCCTACCAGGAGGCCATCCGGGTCAACCCCGAGATGGCCGAGGCCTACAACAATCTCGGCACGTCGCTGGCCGCGTTGGGGCGGCTGCAGGAGGCCGAGGTCCGGCTCCGCGAGGCGCTGAAGCGGCAGCCCGAGTTCGTGGAGGCCTGGCTGAACCTCGGGATCGTCCTCCGGCGGCAGGGACGGCTCGCAGAGAGCCGCGAGGCCCTCTCGCGCGCGGTGCTGCTCCGCCCCGATTTCGACCGCGCGCGCTTCCAGCGCGCGATCACCGCGGCGCAGGCGGGCGACCGGGAGACTGCGCGGCGCGACCTCGACGTCCTGAGCGGCCGCGACCCCGAGCTGTCGGCGCGTCTGGCCGCTGCCCTTCAGTCGCCGGCGGGCGCTAACGGCACTCCTGGACCTGGGCCGGCGCGCCCGGGAACGCGGTGAAGGGCCCGCCGGAGTCTCCCCCGTCGGCCACGGCGAACGAGAGCGTGAGGCTCTGCCCGTCGGAGCGGCCGGAGTACGTCGCGGCCCGGCGGTCCTCCGGCACCTCTCCGGGCCCGACGTCCCGGACGTAGTAGCCCGGGAGGCTGAAGCCACCGTCGGGATCGAGTCGCATCGGGGCCGTGATCTCGCCGTGCGCGCAGTCCAGGTCCACGGCCGCCCCCGCCGGGCCCACCAGCAGCCCGACGTGCTCGCCGCCCCACGTTCCTTCGGGCACGCGGTCGATCGGGCTCCCGCCGCAGGCCAGGGCGAAGGCGGGCACGATCAGCGCGCGGGCTCCTTTGCGGATCACCACCCAAGCTTACGCCGTCCGAAAACAAAACGGCCGGCTCGCCGCTGGGCGGGAGCCGGCCGTCTTGCGGCGTCAGGCCGTTCGCTACTCGATCTGGATGTGCATCAGCTCGACCGGGACGGGGCCCGTCACCCGGTCGGTCTGGGCGTCGAAGTTGCCGGTGCCGTTCGGGTTGTTGCCGGTGCTGTTGGACGTGTCGCCCCAGATGGGATGGCCCTCGCCGCTGGAGTAGTCGAGGCCGGAGTAGTCGCCGAAGTCGAAGCCGTCCTGATTCGACGTGGACAGGCCGTCTCCGATGGGCACGTTCGGCAGGAACGTGAGCCCGGCCCCCAGCGGGCTGGCGGCGGCGGTGCAGTACTCCCGCATGGCGGTGTTGGTGGCCGACTCGCGGCAGTCGTGGAAGCAGATCATGATGTTGCCCACGGCGTCGTCGATGGACATCTTGGGGTTGAACTGGCTCCGCGTGGTGGCGTCGTCGTTGACCCTGATGGGCGGGGTGGGCCAGGTGGCGCCGTTGTCGTCGGACCACTTCACCATGATGTCCAGGTCGTGCTGCTCCTGGACCACCTCGTCGGTGTACATCAGGTACAGGCGGCCGAAATGGGGGCTGGCCGGGTTGGCGTCGAAGACGAGACCTGTCTCGGGATCGACGGAGCGGGTGTTCTGCGCGGGGATGAAATCGAATCCGCCCACCTTGGTGGTGCCGGCGACGATGGGACCGGTCCAGCCGCCGGGCCCCAGACCGTCGAGGTCGCGGTAGATGACGATGTTCCCGCCGGTCTGCCCGCTGCTTGGGGTGACCGACTGCACCACGACGCCGGTGGGCGAGATGGCGACGTCGCCGAAGCTGACTCCGCTGCTGCCCGTGGATTGGAGCGGAGTGAAGGCGCCGACGGCGCCCAATCCGGTCACCGGTGCGGCCCGGCCGACCATCGCGCCGCTCTGGTTCCAGACGAGCTGGAGCATGACGGGAGCGCCTGGCTGCGTGGTGTTGGCCACCACCGCGGTCTGCTGGTCCACGCTCCCCGTGAAGGTCGCCAGGTTGCTGAAAGTGGCGCCGCCGTCCGTGCTGAGGATGGTCTCTACCGAAGCCCCAGACCCGAGGTAGGTGATGAAGAGGTTGCCGAAAGTGTCCCAGGCGAGGCTGGGATCGCAGCAGGACGTGGGCCCCTGACCCGGATCACCGTCGGTGATGGTCTTGTCGCTTGGATCGGGGTAGATCCAGGTCACGCCGGCGTCGGTGCTGCGCGCCGCGAACATGCCGGCCCCGGTGGTGTTGCAGAAGGCGAAGACCTGGGCGGGGTTCGACGGGTTCTTGGCGATGGCGCACTCGCTGTCGGTGCCGCTCTTCTGGGAGAGGTCGTTGTCCACCTCCCCGCTGAGCTGCGCGTGGGCGGTGGCCGGCGCCAGGAAGAGCGCGGCCGTCAGGGCCGCGACGCCGGCGAAGAGGATGCGTCCGTTGTCGTTCTTCATGGTCTCCTCCCTACCGCGCTTGGGCCGGCGCCCAGATCCCGCGCCCGGCCTCCCGCGCCTCGGCCTCGGCCGCGGCGAGCTCGCCGTACTTCTCGTCGTATCCCTCCTGGCGGCGGGCCAGTCCGGCCCGCACCAGTTCAACTCCGACCTCCTTGAAGCCGATCATGGGGTCGTCGGTGAAGAGCCGGCATATGAGCTCGTTGTCACCCACGCCCCGGCGATGCAGGCGGATTCGCGCGTTCTTGCCGAGGACGAGGTCCGAGACGAGCCTCAGGGCCCCGGCGTAGTGCGGGTCGCCGGCCTTTGGCCCGTCGACGCCGACGAGGCGGATCTCGTACGAGCCGGTCCCATAGTCGAGGGTGACGAGGGTCGGCTCCTTCACCGCCGTCACCTTTCCCCAGAGCGAGTCGCCGGCCGTGGCCGCGGCGGCCGCCCCGAGCAGCGCGAGGCACAGGGCGCCTCGTGTCAACCATTCCTGCCTCATGACGCCTCCTTCAATATGCTGGACCCTCCGAGCGCGGCAGCATATCACCCTTCCGGCGGCCGTCCCGCCCATGCTATGCTCCGGAGCCGTCTCCACAGTCGCTCGCCGGGGGTTCCGGGATGATGCTGCAGGCCTTGCCTCGGGCCGTGCTCGCCGGCGGGATCACGCTTTTCGTGTACGCGGCCGCCGGCGCGGCCTCCCTGACGACGGAAAAGGAGTTCCGGATCGACCGCTTCGACTGGGAAGCGGAGCCGGGCCTGGCCCGCAGCGTCAAGCGCCTCGTCGTGCGGAACGATTACGGCGACGTCCGCGCCCGCTCGGCCGGCGACGGGCCGCTCCTCGTCCACGCGGTGATCCAGCGCCTGGGCTCCGGCCCCGACATCGGCGTCAACGTGGAGCGCCATGGCGAGGTCCTTTCGGTGACCGTCGTCGCCCCGCCCGGACGGCAGGCCGTCTCGGAGGAGAGGCCGGCCAAGACCGCCGTGGACCGCGCGGACATGGTCGTCTATGTCCCGGAGGGCGCCCTGCTGGAGGCCACCACCCTCCGCGGGATCGTGGAAGCGCGGCGCCTGAAGGGGCCCGTCGAGGCCGAGACGCTGGACGGCGAGATCCGCGTGGACGCGGCGGGCGCGGTGCGCGCGCGCAGCTCGAGCGGGAGCATCACCGTCGTCCTCGACAAGGCCGCCGCGGCCAGCCTGATCGAGACCCGCACGGGGACGGCGTGGCTGAGCCTGAAAGAAGGGTCGGATTACCGGCTCATCGTGGAGCCGGGCGGCAACGTGACGTCGGAGATCCCGCTGAAGGAGGACACCACGGCCCCGCGCCGACGCCTGACCGCGCTCGGGGGAGCGGCCCTCACGCCGGTCGTGGTGCGGAGCGACTGGGGAGACGTCGAGATCGTCAAACGCAAGCCGTGAAATGGCGCAGGGGGGTTGATATGGCGAAGATGAACGTAGGTCGGCGGAGGTTCCGTCGGCTGGCGGCGCCGGTGATGGGCGCCCTCGCCGTCGTCGGGCTGCTCGGCGTGGCCGCGGCGGCAACCGCGGAGGTGACCGTCCAACGCGCCCCGGAGGTCTCCGCGCCGGTCGCGGCCTGGGTCTTCAACGGGGACCTTCGCAGCCTGCCCAAGGCGCCGGACTGGCAGCCCGGCGATCCCATCAAGGAGATCCCGCGCCGCTCGACCAAGGTCCCGCCGGAGGTGCCGGCGCCGCCGCCGATGGTGGACCCGCTCCGCGCGATCCAGTCCCCCTCCAAGGCGCCCACCGTCATCGGCCCCCCCATCCTCAACTTCAACGGCGGCGCGTTCACGGGCGTGAGCCCGCCGGACACCGTGGGCGACGTCGGGCAGTCCCACTTCATCCAGCTCATCAACCATTCGAGCGGCACCCAGATGCGGATCTACGACAAGGCGGGGACGCTCGTGGCCGGGCCCATCCTCCTGGACACGCTCGGCGCGCCCGCGCCGTGCAACGCCGGCCTCGGCGATCCGGTCGCGCTGTGGGACCAGCTTGCGAACCGCTGGCTCGTGAGCGAGTTCAGCACCTCGGGCAACCGGCTGTGCGTCTACATCTCGCAGACCGCGGACCCCGTGTCGGGCGGCTGGTTCGGCTACGCCATGCAGGCGCAGCAGTTCCCCGACTATCCGAAGTACGGGGTGTGGAACGACGCCTATTACGTCGGCACCAACGAGTCCACGGCCGCCGCGTATGCCATGGACCGCTCGGCGATGCTGACCGGAGCGCCCGCCACCATCCAGCGCTTCAGCGTCCTGCCCCCGCTCTCCGGCTTCGGGTTCGAGAGCATCCAGCCCGTCGACGCCGACGGCGCCCTGGCCCCGCCCGCGGGCTCGCCCGGGATGTTCTGGCGGCACAACGACTCGGAGGCGCACGGCAGCCCGGGCGGCCCGGACCGGCTGCAGTATTACGAGTTCCACGTGGACTTCGCCGTGCCGGCCAACTCCACGCTCACGGGCCCCATCGACATCACGGTGTCGGAGTTCGACTCCAGCCTGTGCGGCCTCACGTCGTTCAACTGCTTCCCCCAGCCGGGCTCGGGCGTGACCCTGGACCCGCTGCGCGAGCCGATCATGCACCGCGCGCAGTACCGCAACCGCGGGACGCACGAGGTGGTGGTGGGCAGCTTCGTCACCGACGTCACGGGAACGAACATCGGCGGCGTGCGCTGGTTCGAGGCCCGCAAGACGGGCCCCAGCCCCTACACGCTCTTCCAGGAAGGCCTCATCTCGCCCGACAACACGAACCGCTGGATGAGCAGCATCGCCATGGACGGCTCGGGGAACATCGCCGTGGCCTACAACGTGGTCAACGCCGCGACCAACACCTTCCCCGGGCAGCGCTACACCGGGCGTGTCTCCACGGATCCGCCCGGCACCATGGCCGTCGAGCAGCTGATCATCGCCGGGACGGCCTCGAGCACCACCAACCGGTACGGCGACTACTCCTCGCTGAACGTGGACCCCACGAACGAGTGCACGTTCTGGTGGACGGGCGAGTTCAACGCCGCCGGCAGCTGGTCCACGCGCATCGCGACCTTCACCTTCCCGAACCCGGAGTGCATCCCGGTGCCGGTGCAGCTGCAGGGGTTCGAGGTCGAGTAATAGACGTGCCTGGACCGGTTGGCAACGTACGGACAAGGGACCGGCACTGAAGACCGGCTGACTGGAAGACACACTGGATTGACGCCGGACGAGACGGCGTCAATCCAGTGTGGGTGTTAACCGACGGTGAACCCGATCAGCTCCACGGGCACCGTGCCCGTCTCCCCCGAGTTGTTGGTCCAGGTCGAGTTGCCTGGCGAGACGATGTAGTCCGCCGCGTTGTTCGTGCTGGCGGCGTTGGCTGGGCCCGGGAACAGGCACGACTGGCCGGTGGCCGAGGGCAGCGGCAGCGGGAACGGCGGGTTGAAGTTGCCGTCCGGGTCGTTGTCGACGGCGCCGGTGTTCGTGCCGGTGTAGGCCGCCCCGCCCCAGGCCAGCGACCAATAGACGGTCCCCAGGTCGTCCTCGAACGTGAGCTTGCCCGCCGCCAGGTAGGCGGGTGGGATCGGCGTCGTCATCACGAAGTCGGGCACTGGGCCGAAGGCGCCGGCGAACCCCGCGGTCGAGATCAGGACGCGCGAGCCTGCGGCGAAGTTGGGGACGTTGTTGGCCATGTCCATCACGATCACCGGGTTGGCACCGGCGGCGTCCCAGGCGCGGAGCCGCGCGTTGCTCACCTCGTTCTGGAAGGCCAGCCGCATGCGGAGCTGGATGGCCTGGAGCGTGACGTCGCCGTTGACGCCCCCGATCACCTGCTCGATCTGCATCAGGTGGAACGTCACGGGCGCCGTATAGCCCGGTGACGATGTCAGCAGGGCCGCCCCGAGGGCCAGGGTCACGCGGGAGACTCGCTTGAACATACTCGACCTCCAGGGGTGGTGTTTAGGGATGCAACGACTCTAGCATACGCCCGGGGCGGGAACGACCGTCCTTTCCCCCGCGTTTCCCCTGTTCCTCCGCGGCGAGCCCATCCGACCGCAAGCGCTCGAGCAGCGCCGGCCGCTCGCTCCCCGGCGCCTCCTCGAGGGCCCACGCGGCGTGGCGCTCCGCATCCGCGGGTTTCTTCAGCTGCAGGTAGAGCACGGCCAGCCGCTCGCGGTACGCCCACGCGGTGAAGAGCGGCGGCTTCATGTTCACGGCCTGTTCGTATGCGTCGATGGCCTGCTGCGTCTCGCCCAACCGCTCGTAGACGACGCCCAGGTTGACGATCGCCTTCAGGGAAGGGCGCATGCAGTAGGCCTCCTCGTAGGAGGCCGCGGCGAGGCGGTAGATCTCCGCGGGGTCATCCGACTGCTCCCCGGCCAGCGCCATGTACAGATCGCCCATGGCCGCGTGCGTGTAGTCGAAGGTGGGGTCCAGGCGCAGCGAGCGCTGCAGCTTCTTCTGCGCGGTCGTGAAGTCCCGGCGGCGGGTGAAGTCCAGCTCGGCCCACTCGTCGAGCAGCAGCGGGTTGACCGGCATGAGGCTCATGGCCGCCGCGTAGTGGCGGGCGGCCTCGTTCGCCTCGCGGCGGGCGTCCTCGGGGACGGCGCTGAGGTCGGACCGCAGCTTCGCGAGCCGGGCGAGGTTGGCGTGGTTGTCCGCGGCCAGCGGCTCCAGCTCGGCCGCGCGCGTGAGCGCGGTCTCGGCGCGGCGGAGGTACTCCGGCCGGCGCACCGGCGAGCCCGAGCGGCGCGACGCCTCCAGATAGGCCTCGCCCTGCGCGCGGAGGTTGCCGGGATCCCAGGGCGCCGTCTCCGCCGCCCGGTCGAAGAGGCGGAGGGCGTCGTCCGGCTTTCCCTTCGCCTGCAGCTGTCCGGCGAAGGTCAGCAGGATGCCGGCGCCGACGGAGGCCAGCGCCGGAGGCACGCCGATCGCGACGGCCAGGCCCATCACCGCGGACGCCCGCAGGGCGGACCGCAGGGCGACGCCGCGCGGCGCCGCCGGAGCCCGCCGCGCCAGCGATGCGGCCAGCAGCGCGAGCAGCGCCAGCAGCGAGAGCGCGTAGCGGGCGAACACGCCGAGGAGCGCCGGGGCCAGGTCGTCGGCGCTGCGGAACTCGCCCGCGCGCATCTGGGCGGCGACGTGCGTGGCGGCGAAGGCCAGGCTCACCGAGCCGGCGACGGCGAGGGCGGCGGCCACGAACGGCGCGCGCCGCCCGCGGCGCCGGCTGGCCTCCAGCAGGACGAGGGCGAGGACGCTCGCCACGCCCACGGCCATCATGGCTCGCTGTGGGCCCGCCCCTGGCCGCGCCCCCACGGCCACGAAGTCGAAGAGCAGCGTGATCCCGAGCGCCGCGGCGAGCAGGCCGCTGGGCAGGGCCTCACGCAACGCCCGCCATTCCCACCCCGGCGACGGCTCGTCCGTCGTCACCCCCGCCGTGTCGTCGCCTCCCCGCGACAGCGCGGTGTGGGCCACGAGGAGCCCGGCCAGCGCCCAGAAATACAGCCGGCCGGTGACGACGAGCGGGCCGAACTGGGCGTCCACGAAGTGGCCGACGAGCGTCGCGACAAGGGCGACGTGGATGGGCGACGGCAGGGTGCCTGTGGCCCCGCCCGCGCGAAACGTGCACGACAGCACATAGGCCATCCACCCGGCCACCAGCCCCAGGGGAAGGCCGATGCCCAGGAAGCCCCACGAGGGGGCGGCCGCCGCGCCCAGCACGCCGAGGCCGGCTCCGGCCAGCCCGAAGGACAAAAGACGCGTCCAATCCTTCCGGGTGGCCAGCAGCCCCAGGCCCCGCAGGCCGAAGGCCTGGATCGCCGCCGCGAGGAGCAGATGGGCGAAAGCGCCCAGCGCGCCGCCCGTCACCAGGCTGTCCAGAAGCTCGTTGTGCGAGCGGTCGGGCACCCGAGTGGAGTAGGTCGAGACGCCGTAATCCGAGAGGTCGGGGTTGCGCCGCTCCAGCCGCCCGAACTCGGGATCGTAGACGGCGGCGAAGGCCGGCTGCAGCGTCTCGGGTCCGTAGCCGATGAACGGCCGCAGCGCGGCCCGCCCGTCGGGGCGCTGCGGCAGCGGCAACGGCGGCCTCGGCCGCGCCAGCGCCAGGGCCCCTTCCCACACCCGCACGCGCGCGCTGTCGCCCGGGTTGTAGCCGGCCTGCGAGTCGAGGATGTGCCCGAGGCGGCCCAGGAGCCGGGTCTCACGCAGCCGCTCGAGGGGACCGTCGGGGATGTTCAGCGCGACGACGAAGCCCAGGGCCGCCCCGCCGAGAGCGAGCGCGCCGGCGGCCAGCTTCCAGTGCCGGCCCAGCGCGGCGCCGAGCAGCGCGAGGGCCACGAGCGCGGCGGCGGCGCCTATCCAGGGCCCGCGGCTCCCCGTCATGGCGAGCACCGCGATCTGGAGCCCCGCCGCCACCATGTACAGCCCCAGGCGGACACCGCGCCACGCCGCTCCGCCCGCCGGGCGCCGGAGCCATTCGAGCAGCGCCGCCAGCGTCACGGGCAGCACCAGCACGAGGTACGACCCCGCGAAGACGGGGTTGCCCAGGGTGGTCGACACACGCCACTCCTGGTAGGAGAGGCTCCAGTCGATCGGGTCCAGGCCGGCGGCCTGCGCGATCCCGTAGAGCGTCACCGGGATGCTGCCCGCGACGATCGCGTCGATCGCCCGGTCGAGCTGCTCGCGGCCGCGCAGCCGCGCGGCCACCGCAGCGAACACGACGACATAGGAGGCCAGCGTGACCAGGCCCTCGCCGCGCACGTACGAGCCCCACAGGCTCAGACGGGGCGCGATGGACAGCGCCGTGCTCAGGCACGCCGCGCCGAAATAGATCAGGACCGGAACCGCCAGAGGCGCGCGCGGCCGGCGCCAGCCCCGCCAGCCCTCCACCGCTCGCACCAGCCCCGCCGCCGCCATGACCAGCGCGATCAGGCGCAGTACCATCGCCTTGTCAGGATCGAAGGGGTGTCGCGAGTAGACGTCGAAGAAGACGGGCACAAGGAGGAGGGCCAGCAGCCAGCCGGCCTCGAGGAGCCCGTCCGCGAAACGGGCGGCTCCGGTCTCCTCTCGCGGGGGGGACGCAGCCAAAACAGGCGGAGGATATCACCGGCCGCGCGGAGGGTGGATCCGGGGCCCGGACGTGATAACCTTACCGGTCCCGGAACAAGTCGGGTAACCCCAGGTACCAGGATGTCCCGCCCATGAGCGACACGCCGCTGTCCCTGCCGGAAGGCCGGACGCGAATGTCTGGCAGCGTGACCGCCGAGCCGGTGCCGTGGGACCGCCGGGAGGCGGCGCGGGACCCCGAGCTCATGGGCCGCGCGCTCTACCACGCGGCCTCCAAGCTGCGCACCGGGCGCTGGTGGCCCATCGACTTCACCGCGGCCGCCGCCTGCATGGTGCTCGCCCACGCGTGCTCGCCCGTATTCATCGGCCACCCGTTGGGCGCCGAGCCGCTGCGCGCAGCCTTCATCTACGCGTCGTCGTTCGTGCTCCTGGCCTACACGGTCGGCCTCTACGACTGGGACGTCCTGGCGCGCAGCCGCATGACCCTGGTGCTGCGCGGCCTGCTCTGCGCCGTGGTGGCCGCCGGCGTCACGGTCGTGAGCATCTATCTCGTGTACTACCGGCCCGTGGGCCGGTGGGTCGTGGCCCTGGCCGTCGCCCTCACCGTCGCCCTGGTGCTGGGCCCCCACCTCCTCGTGCTCGTCAGGCTCCAGCAGCGCCGCCGGCGCGTGCTCTTCGTGGGCCGCAGCCCGCTCATCGACCGCATGGTGGAGGCCTTCCAGCGCGCCTCCCAACCCCTCTGCGAGGTGGTGGGAGGCTGGACGCCGGACGACGCGCACCCGGCAAACGGCGACGACCTGGTCGACATGGTGCGGTCCTGCGACGTGGACGAGATCGTGCTGCCCAGCTCGCTGAGCAACGTGCAGGCCGCGCTCCTGCCCGCCCTGCGCTGCCTGCCGCTCGGCTGCCGCGTCCGGTCCGAGGCCGACTTCCACGAGGACATGTTCCGCGCCGTGGCCGTGGCCGAGGTGTCGCCCGAGTGGATGCTCGGTCGCGGGTGGGACGCGTCCGACCACCTGACGACGGCGGTGAAGCGGATGGGCGACGTGGCGCTGGCGTTCGTGCTGTTGGTCCTGACGGCCCCCCTCCAGCTGCTGCTGGCCCTCATCGTGAAGGCGTCGGGTGGCGGGCCCGCCTTCTACAAGCAGACGCGCGTGGGGCAGTACGGCCGCCCCTTCAGCGTGCTGAAGCTGCGCACGATGCGCGTGGACGCGGAGAACGGGGAGGCGCGGTGGGCCCAGGGCGACGACCCGCGCACGACGCGCGTGGGCCGCATCCTGCGGCGCACGCGCCTCGACGAGCTGCCACAGCTGCTCAACATCCTCGTGGGCGAGATGTCATTCGTGGGCCCGCGGCCGGAGCGGCCGGAGTTCGTGACCACCCTGGAGAGGGCCGTCCCGTACTACGCCTGGCGGCACGCCGTGCGCCCCGGCCTCTCGGGCTGGGCGCAGATCAACTACCCCTACGGCTCGAGCATGGAGGACTCCGTCCGCAAGCTCGAGTACGACCTCTACTACATCCGCAACTTCTCGCTGGCCACCGACCTCTTCATCGTGCTGCGCACGATCGCCGCGGCCATGCGGGGGGCCCGCTAGGCCCTGGTGCCGGTGAACCGCCTCTCCATCGTCGTCCCCACCCGCGACACGCGCGCGCTGACGCTGCGCTGTCTGGAGTCCGCCGCGCCGCTGATCGCGGAGGGGGCGGAGCTCGTGGTGGTGGACGACGCCAGCCGTGACGGGACGGCCGAGGCCGTCCGCGCGCGGTTCCCGGGGGCGAAGGTCGTGGTGAACGCGGAGCCGCTGCGTTTCGGGGGCTCGGCCAACCGCGGCCTGCGCGCGGCGCGCGGCGAGATACTGCTGCTGCTCAACAGCGACACGGTGGTGGACCCGGGGATGGTGCCCGCCGTGATCGCGGCCTTCGACCGCGAGCCCCGGCTCGGCGCGGCGGGGGCGGAGCTGCGCAACGCCGACGGCACGCCGCAGTGGAGCGCGGGGGCCGCGCCCACGCGGCCGTGGCTCTTCGCCCTGGCCACCGGCGCGCCCGAGATGATCGGGAGCTGGCCCCGGTATCGCCGGCTGCGGCCGGTGGGCAGCGCGGAGCGCTCGCGCGTGGACTGGGTGAGCGGCGCTGCCGTCGCCATCCGGCGCGCGGCCTGGGAGGAGGCCGGCCCCTTCGACGAGGGCTTCGGCTTCTACGGGCAGGACGTGGACTTCTGCCTGCGCCTGGCCGACGCGGGCTGGAAGGTGCGCGTCCTCCCCGGCTGGATCGTCACCCACCTGGGCGGCGCGACCATCGGCTCGCGCGACGGGGCCGCCGGCGGCCGGCATCCGGGACTGCTCTGGACCGATCTCCTGCTCCTGGGCGAGAAGCGGCACGGGTCCGCGTGGGCCCGGAGCGCCGCCCGTCTCATGCGCCTGGGCGCTTCGCTCGGCCTGGCCGGCCGCGCGCTGATCCTCCCGGTGGTGCCCCGTTCCCGCCGGCCCGCCTTCGAGGCCGGGACCGAGGCCCACCGCCGCGCGCAGGCGGCCCTGGCCGCGTGGTCGCCGGAGGCCGCGGGCCGCGTGCCGGGCGGCCTGGGTTACCCTTCCGCGGGCATGGGGCGGCGGCGATGAGAGGGCTCTACGAGCATAGCGACCTCGTCTGGTACCTGGTGGGGCGCGACCTGCGCGTCCGCTACCGCCGGTCCACCATCGGGCTGCTCTGGACGCTGCTGCAGCCGCTGATCATGATGCTCGTCCTCTACGTCGTGTTCAGCCACGTCTTCCGCTTCCAGGTCTACCGCTACCCCGTCTACGCCCTGGCCGGGATCCTCTTCTGGAACTTCTTCCAGCAAAGCATCGTGGCGTCCATGAACAGCCTGCGCGGCAACGCCGCGATCCTGCAGAAGCTGCCGGTACCGAAGGCGGTCTTCCCGGTGGCCACGGTGATCTCGGGAGTGGTGAACCTGTGCCTGGCCCTCGTCCCGCTGCTGGCCATCCTGGTCGCCACCGGCCAGCCGCTGCGGCCCGCTCTGCTGTTCCTGCCCGTCTCGATCCTCCTGGCCGCGCTGTTCACGCTGGGGGCCGGCCTCCTGCTCTCGCCCCTGGCCGTCTTCTTCCACGACGTGGTCGAGCTGGTGGGGGTCGTGCTGATGCTGCTCATGTACCTCACGCCGATCTTCTATCCGATGGCCATCGTGCCGGAGCAGTTCCGATGGATGGTGCGCTACAACCCGATCCGGTCCGTGCTCGAGGTGTTCCGCGACCCGATCTACTACGGCAAGATCCCGCCCCTGCCCCACGTGGCGGTCACGGTGGTGATAGCGCTCGTGGCCCTGGCCATCGGGGCGGCGGCCTTCCGCAAGAGCAGCGACCGCATACCGTTCTACATCTGACGATGCCCACCCTGACCATGCCCCGGCCCGTCATCGAGATGCGGGATGTGTCGCTCTGCTACCGGCTGGCCAAGCAGAAGATCCCCTCCTTCAAGGAATACGCCCTGCATTGGATGCGGGGCGCCTTGACCTACGAGCAGCTCTGGGCGCTGCGCGACGTGACGCTGCGCGTGGAGCGGGGGGAGAGCCTGGGGATCGTCGGCAAGAACGGCGCGGGGAAGAGCACCCTCCTGAAGGTCATCTCGCGGGTGCTCCCGCCCACCAGCGGCCGCGCCCTCGTCCACGGGCGCGTGGCGCCGATACTGGAGCTCGGCAGCGGGTTCGATTTCGAGCTCACGGGGCAGGAGAACGTCTACCTGAACGCGCTGCTCCTCGGCCATCCCAAGCGCGAGATCGAGAAGCGCTTCGACGCCATCGTGGAGTTCAGCGGCCTGGGCGACTTCATCCGGACGCCCATCCGCAACTATTCGTCCGGGATGCTGTCGCGGCTCGCGTTCTCCATCCTCACCGCCTGGACGCCGGACATCCTGGTCCTCGACGAGTCGCTGGCCGTGGGCGACGTCCACTTCGTGAAGAAGTGCGAGGAGCGGATCGCCGAGCTCCAGGCGCACGGCACGACGCTCCTGCTCGTCTCGCACTTCGGAGAGGCGGTGCGCGCGCACTGCCGCCGGTGCATCTGGCTGGAGTCCGGCCGCCTCCGCGCCGACGGCAGGCCGGACGAGGTGCTGGCCATCTACGAGGAGAGCAGCGAGGTGGCCCTGGTGGCGAACCCCGCCGACGCTACGATCTCGGCCTAGGCCCGCCGTCCCGGCAGGCCTCGTAGACCGCCGCCAGGCGGGACGCCACTCCACCGGGCGCGTGCCGGCTTTCCAGCTGCCGCCTCCCCGCGGCTACCAGCGACGCGCCCAGCCCGGGCTCCCGGCTCAACCGCTGCAGCGCGTCGACGAAGCCGCTCGCGCTGTCGGCGAGCAGCAGGTCGCGCCCCTCTGCCGCCTCCAGCCCCAGGGCGGCGGCGGGCGTGGCCACCACGGGCACGCCCCGCGCCCAGGCCTCGAGGACCTTCATCCGCACGCCGGAACCGAAGGTGAGGGGCACGACGAGCACCGCTCCGGGGGGAAAGGCATCGCGGCTGTCCGCCGGCGACGGGTGCCGCGTGACGCCCTCGGCGGCTGGCGCGCCGGCCGGGGAACCGCCGAAGAAGTGGAGGACGGCGCCGGGCAGGGCCCGGCGCACCTGCGGCCAGACCGTGGAGACGAACCAGCTGGAGCCGCGCTCGTTGGGCAGCCAGCCGCCGCTGCCCACGAGGACTACGGCGGGCGCCCCGGGCAGCGCCGCCTCCGCCGCGGGGAGCGAGGAGGGAAACGGCGCGGGGACGTGCTGGACCTTCCCGGGGACGCCGGCGAGCCGGCCGAGCCGATCCGCGTCGCGCGCGGTCAAGGCGATGGCGGCCGCCGCCGCGCGGACCGCGCCGCCCTCGAACCGCGCCATCCGTCCCGCTTCGATCCGAGCCAGGGCCCCGGCCAGGGGACGCCCTCCGGCCGCGGCCGCCCACAGGTCCGTCTCGACGTTCTGGGCCCGCAGCACCACGGGAACGCCGCGCGCGAGGGCGGGCGCGCACTGCGCCAGCGCCTGGGGCTGCTCGGCGTGGACCACGTCGAACGTCCGCCCGGCCAGCAGCTCTTCGACCTTCTCGCGCACCGAGGCGTGGGTGTGGCGCACGATGGAGACCGGCTGCCGCCCTGGCAGGGACAGGAGCGCCGAAGGAAGCAGCGGCCGCGGCGCGGAGGCGACGAGCACCGGCTCGCACCACTCGCGAAGCCCGTCGGCGGAGCGCGTCCCGTCCTCGCGGCGCGGGTCGAACGGGGCCACGAACGTCACCTCGTTCCCGGCCGCGGCCAGGGCCTGGATGGTGGTCGCGGCGACCAGGCGCCCGCCGTCGGTCGCCGGCCAGGCCGGCTTCGTGCCCACCCAGAGGATTCGCATCCGGCGCGCGGGTGGAGGAGTGGTGGACACCGTCGAAATTCTAGCGAAGATCCGAGGGTGGTCGGGTCCGCCCTCTGCCGCGTGCGCAAACGCCGCCCGGCCACTAGAATGCAACGCCCGTGGTTGCGGCTCTCGACTACAGAACGGGCCGGTCCGGCGTCGCGCCGGAGCGGGCGCCGGGCGCGGTGGATGTCGTCATCCCCGTGCACGGCGCGGCCCCGGAATTCGCGCGCTGCGTGGCGAGCGTCGTCGCGCACACCGACCTCGGGCGGCACCGGCTGGTGGTGGTGCTGGACGGACCGGGACAGGACGAGGCGCGCCAGGCGCTGGGCCGGGTCCCCCCCGGCGCCGGCCTGCTCGTCCTGGAGAACGAGAGGCGGCTCGGGTTCCCGGCCAGCGCCAACAGGGGAATGGCGGCCTCCGATCGAGACGTGGTCCTGCTCAACAGCGACACCGAGGTGACCGCCGGCTGGCTGGAGAAGCTCCAGGCCGCCGCGTACTCGGCGCCGGCCATCGCCACCGCCACCCCGTTCTCCAACAACGCCACGCTCTGCTCGCTGCCCCGGCCCTTCGTCGCCAACGCCCTGCCCGCGGGGCTCGACGCGGACGGCCTGGGCCGCGTGGTCGAGGAACGGTCGCGGCGCGAGTATCCCAGGATCCCCACGGGGGTCGGCGTCTGCCTCTACGTCAAGCGCAAGGTGCTCGACGCCATCGGGGCCTTCGACGAGGCCCGCTTCGGCCAGGGCTACGGCGAGGAGAACGACTTCTGCATGCGCGCGCTGCGCGCCGGCTACGTCCACGTCCTCGACGACGCCACCTTCATCTATCACGCGGGACAGCGCAGCTTCGGCGCCAGCCGCGACGCGCGCGTGCGGCGGGCCGTGCGCACCATGCGGCGGCTGCACCCCGCCTACCTGCCCGCCATCGCCGCCTTCATGCGCGAAGACCCGCTGCGCGCCGCGCGCGAGCGGGTGGCGGAGGCCCTGCGCCCGCCGCGCCGGCCCCTCGCGCCCGGCCTTCCCGCCGGCGTCGTGCACGTCGTCCACGGCTGGCCCCCCTGGAATTCCGCGGGCACCGAGGTGTACGCGCGGGGCCTGGCCCTGCGCCAGACCCGGGACCGCGAGGTGGGGGTCTTCGCGCGGATCGCCGATCCCGGGCGCGGGCGGGGCGAGGTCACGGAGGCCGTCGACGGCGGCGCGCGCGTGAGGCTCGTGGTGAACAACTTCACCCAGCGCGACCCGCTGTCGCGCAACGCCCTCGTCGACCGCCGGATCCAGGCGGACTTCGGCCGCTTCCTCGACGAGCAGCGGCCGGCGCTCGTGCACGTCCACCACCTGGCGGGCCACGCCGCCGGGCTCGTCGGCGCCATCCGCGCCCGCCGCCTGCCCTTCGTCTTCCAGGTCCAGGACTGGTGGGAGCCCTGCGCGCGGGCGAACCTGCTGCTGCCCAGCCGTGAGCTGTGCAGCGGGCCGGGCCCCGGCAAGTGCTCGCGCTGCCTTCCCCTGACGAGCATACGGCCCACCACGCTCACGAACCGCGCGCTCTATCGCTGGCGCTGGCGCCTCCTGCGGCGGGCGCTCCGGGCCGCCGACGCGGTGGTCATGGGATCCCGCTTCATCGCCGAGAGCTACCGGGAGCTGGGCTGGCTTCCCGAGAGCGCGCGCGTCATCCCGTACGGGGTTGAGACGGCGGCGGCCGCGGGGCCGCGGCGGGCGCCCGCGCCGCCGGTGCGGTTCGCGGTCATCGGCTCCGTGATGCCGCACAAGGGCATCCACGTCGCGGTCGAGGCCTTCCGCGGGTT
>Ga0075418_10003623_pt1 | contig 17580 bp, 10 predicted proteins | sample SoiMetdeltSBSDD2_FD_81776 | JGI IMG/M metagenome (GOLD analysis project Ga0075418, IMG submission 81776) | Bulk soil microbial communities from a Populus tree surrounding site in Tennessee, USA - Soil MetaG P. deltoides SBSDD2 | ecosystem: Environmental > Terrestrial > Soil > Tree plantation... | reverse complement strand
GAACGCCAGAGCCGCGATGCGCACCTCCTCGCTCGGGTCCTTGTGGAACGTGCGCAGCACCGCCGGATAGCTCGAGGCACTGCGCAGGTAGCCGAGTGTGCGGATGATCTTGACGCGGATGCGCTCATCCTGCGACGTCTCGAGTTTCTGCAGCAGCGTTTCCTCCAGCTCGGTGCGGGAGTGCAGCGAAGCGACGACGAACTCGATGGTGCGATCGGTCCGCACCGATTCCACCGTGGCGTGCAGGAGAGGGTCGTGGCTGCGCTTGCGGTCCTGCAGGAAATCGAACAGCGGGAACGACTCCAGGGTCTCGAGAATGGCGGCCAAATCCTGGTCGCGGTCCAGCGCCATGAGGCCGAGCAGCGCATATCCGCGCATCTCGTCGCTCGATCGCGGTGAAGCCAGCACGCCGCGCAGCAGATCGGCCGATGGCCGATCCCGTAGCGCGCTCAACACCAGGACCGCGCGCCCGCGCACGCGCTCCGACGGGTCGAAGACCGCGGCCCGCAGTGCCGTGAACGATGCGGCGTCGTGAATGCGCGCCAGTGCATCCAATGTCGTGACGCGCACTTCCTCCACGGGGCTCCGCAGCAGCTCGAGCAAATCGGCAACGGCATCGTGATCCTCGAGATCGCCGAGGACCCGCACCGCTTTGCACACCACCGCTTCGTCGGCATCGCCGAGCATGGCGCGGATGAGCTCGCGGCCCGCGGCGTGGCCGAGCTGTCCGAGAACGTCGATGACGCCGAGGCGGCTCATGCGGTCGGCACCTTGGAACAGCACATCGATGACCCGATCCGGATCGGTCCACTGCACCTGTCCCAGCGCCCACGCGATTGCATCGCCAAGTTCGGCGCTGGCGTTTTCGAGGCCGCGCACCAGAGTCTCCAGGCAATTCGAATCCCCGATCTGCCCGAGCGCGCGCGCGGCGGCCACTTGCACTTCCGGGACGAAATCGTGGAACGCGTCCACCAGGCGCGGCGCGGCTTCGAGGGCGCGCAAGAGACCCAACGCACGCGCCGCCTCCGCGCGCACCATGGCGTCGCAATCGGCCAGCAGCTCGAGCAACGCCGGCACCGAGCTCGGATCGCCGACGCGCCCGAGCACCACCGCGGCGCCCGCGCGCACGCGCGCTTGCGGGTCCCGCACCGCCGTCGCCAGCAGCTCGTTGGGATTCGGAAACGGGATGCGCTCCAGCGCCCGCACCGCTTCGACGCGAATCGAGTCATTTGCATGTCCGAGCATGCGGCAGATCGGCTCGGCGGCGCTCTCCTCGCGCAACCGCGCCAGCGAGCGCAACAGCTCGGCCACGATCGGCGGTGCTTCTTCCTTCTGCAAGCGATCGACGAGCGCGATCGATACGGATCCGTGCCGCACCTCGCCGAGGATCTCGGCCACCGCGTAGCGCACGCGCGGGTTGGAGTGCGACAGCGCCGCGATCAGGATTTCGATCACGCCGGCTTGCCCGGCCGCGACCAGTTTTTCACGCGCCGCGATGTCGCCGTCGCCGGCGCGGTCGATGAGCATTTCCAACACGCCGAGGCGTTCGAGCGTCATCCCGGCGCGCTGGCGCACTTCCATGTCCGCATCCTCGAGAGCCATGACCAGGGGGTCGATGGCGCGTTCGCCCAAGTGTTCCAAGGCCTCGATGACGCGGACGCGCACCCACCATTCGCCATCCTTGAGCGATTCGATCAGATGGTGCAGCGCGCGCGGGTCGCCGATGGCGCCCAGCGCGCGCACCGACTGGATGCGGACGTATGGCACCGGATCCGCCAGCATCAGGTGGATCAGCTCCGGCACGGCGTGGCGGTCGCCGACCTTGCCGAGAGCGCTGGCGGCGCGCGAACGCACTTGGTCGTGCAGGTCGCTGAGGCACGCGAGCAACGCGGGCACGGCGCGCGGGTGCTTGAGCTCGCCGAGGATTTCCGCTGCCCAGGCGCGCGCACCGACCTCGCCGCGACCGCTCAGCTTCTGCAGCAGCGGCTCGCACGCGGGCTCGCCGAACTCCAGGATGATCTCGGCGACGCGTGGCGGCAGCCAGCTCTCCGGCAAGGACAAAGCTTCCACCAGCGGCGCGAGCGCACGCGGGTCGCGAATGCGCCCGAGCGCACGGCTCGCGGCCATGCGCACGTCGCGGTCCTCTTCGCGCGTGTTGCGCATGACTTGCACCAGCGGCTCGACGGCGCGGACGCTGCCGATCTCGCCCAGGAGGCGCGCCGCGAACGCGCGCTCGGCCCAGCGCCGGCCATGCTGCAGGACGTGGATGGTGCGATCGAGGATGCCAAGCTCGTCGTACGAGGTATAGACGGACTGGATCTCTTCGGCGCTGCTTTGCGGACCGAGCTGCAGGCGGCGCTCTTCGAGCAAGCGCTCGACCGCGTCGAGATCGTGCAACGTGGCGCTGCGCCGGCGCACGGCGCGGTACGCGGTGGCATTCTCGCCGTCGAGCTCGGCAAAGAGAGTCTTCAGGTGCTGTACGCGTGCGTTCAGGCGCCGTTCGCGCAGACGCAGCACCCACTCGCGACAGGCGTAGCCGGAGATGGAAACGCCGGCTGCCGCGAGGCAGATCTGCAGCAGAATTTTCGCGATAGAATCGAGCAAGCTTGCCGCCTTTGCATCCGTGCGCGGCGGATCAGGCGTTCACGAGCTGATGCTTGCGCAGGCGAGCCCGAATCTCGCGCACCAGATCTGCAGGATCGAAGGGCTTGGCAACGAAACCGTCCGCGCCGACACGCTTGGCCCAGAAGCGGTCACTGGGTTGGCTCTTCGCCGAGATGAACACCACAGGAAGCGTGCGCAGCATCTTGTCCGCACGCAGTGCTCGACACACCTGGTACCCGTTCTTGCGCGGCAGAACGATCTCGAGCAACACCAGGTCCGGGCGCGCTTGACCGATCTTCTGCAGCGCTTCCTCGCCGTCACGCGCCGTGAACACACGGTAACCCTCGTTCTCGAGAATGAGGGTCACGAACTTCACGATCGCGTTGTCCTGATCGACGAGAAGAATTGTCTTGGTGCGCGCCATGTTCGCTCGATCCTTCCGGCGGCTCCGACTCCGGGACTGTCGTCGCGGAATCGTGCGTGGATTCCATCCGAGTCCTGCAATGGACGTACCACGCACCACTTCCGGCCTCGTCGCAGCGCGGCCGGGGGCAGAGGATCCACGGATGGCGTGAGCCGCCGCGTACGTCCGCGGCGCGGCCCGTGACGTCGAGATCGAATCGGATGCTTCGAGCTGCGAACGACCCAACTTCGCCGCCCGCATCGCGCATTGCACGCCGGCGAGAAACCGCCGGCTCCGTGCGGGTGACCGTCTCCATTGCCACGATCCGCATCCCGCCGCACGGCGCGATCGGGGGCGTGGCGCTCGGCTCGGAGCTCGCATCATTCCATTTGCGAGGTGCTCACGAGCCAGGAGAACGATTGGTGGGTTTGTCGTCGGCCTTCGCCGCGGGTTTGGGCGGCGCCGCGTCTTCGCTCGCGCCCTTGCGATTGGCACCGAGCGGCCGACCGCCCCAGTGGAGGATCTGGATCTTGCCCATCACCGCATCGCGATTGCGCGGTTGTTCTTCGAGCACCGCATCGTAGATTTGCTCGGCGCGATCGAGGTCGCCGTTCCAAGCCACGACGCGCGCGAGCCCGAGCCGTGCTTCGGTATTGTCCGGGTCGCCAGCCAGGACCTGTTCGTAGATGCGGATGGCCGCGTCGTAGTCTTCGCTCCACGCCAGAACCTTGGCGTAATCGACCAGCAGAATGCGGTCGTTCGGTGTCTCCCCGAGAAGCATCTCGTACTGCGCGCGCGCCTCTTGCAGCTTCCCTTGCCAGCCGTAGACGCGCGCGATGCCGATCTTGGCCTCGCGGTTGCGCGCATCCATGCCGAGCACGCGCTTGTAGATGTCCATGGAGCGCTCGAATTCGTCGTTCCAAGCCAGCACGCTCGCCAGACCCAAAAGGCCCTCGATGCTGTGCGTATGATGCGTCAGCAAGCGCTCGTAGAACACGATGGCGCGATCGAACTGCCCCGCCCAGCCCGACGTCTGCGCTGCCCCGAGCAGCGCGACATAATCGACCGGATGCGACTGCAGGATGTTCTCCCACTCGCGAATCGAGGGGTCGAAGCGGCCGTCGGCTGCGAGCGCGCGCGCCAGGCCAATGCGAAAGTCATAGTATCCCGGCTGCAGCGCCAACGTGCGGCCGTACAGATCGATGGCTTCAGCCGGATTCCCGCGCCGAAGCTCGAGCGCGGCACGCTTCGCCAAGACCGCCGGGTCGTTCGGCCGCACTTCATCGGCGTGCAAATAGGCCGCGCGCGCTTCATCGTACTTGCCTTCGTCGACCAGCCGATCGCCCTGGGCGATCCAGTGATCGCGCGCGGAACTGCCGTCCGCTGCCGATTGCGACGCCGCACTGGGCTTGGACGCCGCCTGTGCCAACGCCGTTTCCACCCGCAACGCCATGCCGGCGAGCACGCAGCAGAGAATCGGTCGGACGTAAGAGTCGACGTCGCGGAGAAACCACTGCCAGCGGCTCACGGCACCGCCTCCCCCGCACGTCGGGCTGCGATCTCACGTCGCAACGTCTCCCCGCGCGGATCCTTCGGGTGCGCCGCGAGCAGCCGCTGCAGTTCCTTCTCGGCTTCTTTGACGCGACCTGCCTGCAAGTGCAAACGGGAAAGCGTGGCGCGAGCATCGGCGTCCTTGGAATTCTCCCGCAGCAGGCTTTCCAGCGCCGCGCGCGCCTCGGCTTCGTGGCCGAAGGCTGGCCCCAGCGTGCCGAGACCCAGGCGAGCGCCGGGATGGAATGGCTCCAGCTGCACGATCCATTGGAACATCTCGAACGCGGACCGGCGGAGACCCTGAGCATCGAACTGCCAGGCTTGCTCGACCATCTGGGCCGGCGTCTTCTGTTGCTGTTGCCAGCGCGTCAGCATTCCATCCACCGATTTCACCAAGTGGTACTCCGCCTCGCCGTCGGACGAGTCGTCACGCCAGAAGCTGTCGAACATCGGCAGGCACTCGTCGAAGCGTTGGCTGGTGAACAACACGAAAGCAAGTCCGCGCTGGCTCTCGACGCGTTCCGGGCTGCGCGCGAGAACCTGGCGAAATGCCGCCTCGGCCTCCGCCGCTTCGCCCAAGCGGTAGTGGGCGTAGGCGAGACCATTGAGGAGTTCCAAGCTCGCGGGGGCGACTTCGAGCCCGCTGCGAAAGGAGGCCTTCGAGCGGCTCATGTCGCCGAGTCGATAGTACGACCAGCCGAGCAAGAGCTGATCGTGCATGGGCGGATGCTCCTTCGCCTCGACCAAGCGAATCACCGAGGCGAAGTCATGGGTCAAATAGTAGACCTCGACCGAATCGATCGGGAGAGCGATCGCGGTCAGCTCACTCGCCAAGATGACTCCGCCGAGCAACGTGTGCAGCATTCCGTTCGCCTCCCGGCGACCTGGGGCCCTACGCCCCTCGGGAAGAAGGCCCCCCACTGGAGAAGCAAGGATCGTGCTTCCAAGGGAACGCTCTTCTCCGGCCGGATCGTGGATGCAACGAGGAACGAGCGCGCACATCGGACCGATGCCGCGAGCCCCGATGCGCCACCACCCGGAAGCATCAGGAAGTGTTCACGCTGTCGACATCCTCCGTCCACGCAGTAGACGAACGGACACGCACCCTACCGCGGTGACTTCGTGGCGGGCGAGGCGTAACTCGTGCTGCCGCGTGCACTTCGTGACGTCCCCCGTGATCCGAAGCGCGAGCACGAAGGTTGCCTGGCTTCCGCACATCCCGACCTCCCAGAGGGGCTCGCGCACCTTTGGATTCACGACACTCATCACACGGCGCGCCGCACGCGGCGACGCTCTGGTTCTCTTCGGCACTCCTGTTCTTGGGCCTGGGTTCGCGTGCACACGCATGCGCCGTGTGGTCGCAGCCGTCACCGATCCACGCCCTCGTCGGTGCGGGCGACATTCTGTCGGCTGCGACTGCCGGAGGAATCGTTCTTTGGGATCTGTCCTCGGAACGCGCCCGACATGTGACGACCGCTCAGGGTCTCCCCACTCAAATCGCCCTCGCGCTCGACATCCCACCCGACCGCGACGAGCTCGAGGTCGCCACCACGAATGGATTCGCACGCGGCTGGTTCGACGGGGGTTGGCGTACTTTCGGTGCGCGCAATGACGACAAAGGTCTGGCGCTCTACTCCTGCATGGCACGCCCCGGAGGGCGCGTGGTTGCCGGAGGATCCTACGGACTTCTGCTCGCATGGAACCAAGAGCGCCTGGACTCGCTGCGCGTCCCGACGCGATCTGGACGCGTCGTCTCACTCGCATTCTGGAATGCTTGGGTCGATGCCGCCGCCACTCGCAACTCATCCTTGTGGAACAAACCTGCGATCCCTCCTGCCGACCTCGCTCCGCGTGTCTTGGCCTCGGGCGATGCCGTCGACTCCCTCCAACACAGCGGCGAACCACCTTTCCCCGTGGGCCTAGTGGCTGGGCTCGACAACGATGGACTCTGGTTGCTGCGGTCCTCGGGATCCTGGGTCCGGTGGTTGCGCTTCGTCCAAGAAGATGGCCTGCCATCGCATCGCGTGCGCCATGTGCGCACCGACTCCAGCGGCCGCTTGTGGGTGGCCACCGACGCCGGCCTCGCCTGGATCGGCGCGGATCTCAGGGTGCATTCGTTCGCCGGCCATCCGGTGCTCGGGCGGAGGATTCACGCGCTCACCGAGGGCGCGGATGGTTTGCTCTACCTCGGACTCGACGACGGTCTCGCCCGATTCGACCCGAATCGGCCCGATGAAACGGCCGCGCGCATTCCCGGCGTCTCCGGGCCGATTGTCGCGCTCGCAATCACCTTCGATGCACTCTGGTTCAGTGATGGCAACACGATCGCCTCGTTGACGGGACACCAGCTCCCGCTGCCGAACGGCCCTGCGACAAACTATGGTCTTGCCCTCTTGGCGCACCGTGACACGCTCTGGGTCGGACATCCATTCGGACTGGCGAGTACCTTCACCGAAGGCGCGTGGGTTCCCTGGGGCGCCAATGAGGGTCTGCCTGCCGACGACATCACGAGCTTCCTGCACAGGGAAGGGAAGCTCTACGCCGGGTCCGCTTCCTCGGGTCTTTTCGTTCTCGCCGGCCCGAACACCGGGCCCTCCTTCCCTCGTCTCGACTCGAGTCACAAGGCCAGCTCGGGTCGACTGTCCTTCAATCCTGTGGCTGGCGCACCCTTGCAGATCTCGACTCAGGCGAATGCTCGCGGCTCGCATTGGGTTGGAGGGAGCTCGGGCCTGAGTGTGCGCCGCGGCCTGACATGGGAGGGGTTCCCGCTTTGGCCCGGCGCTTCGGAAGTCGTCGACGTCTTGAGCGTTGGCGACACCCTTTGGGTGAGCGGTTCTCACGCTGGCGTCGCCTACCACGACGGCCGGACATGGATCGTTCCACCGTGTGCGAGCGAATTCGCCGGCGCTCATTTCGGCCGCTTGAGCCGCGGAGCCGATGGTCGCATCGTCATTGCAACCGACCGCGGGATCGCCTGGTGGGACGGTCTGAACGTGATTCGGCTGCCGGGATCCCCCAGCGACTCCGTGACCGACATCCAGATGTGGGGCACGACCATCGCCGCAGGCACACACCGCGGCCTCTGGGTCCTCGACCCACACGGCGTGTGGCGCGTGTTCGGCGTCCTGGACGGCCTCCCAGGCGCACAAATCCGCGCCCTCGATGTCGATGCGAACGGCTCGCTCTGGGTCGGGACGACACGCGGCATCGGCCTCATGCAACCGCTCGCTCCCGACGCAAACCCAGCGCGCCATCAGCCACCCGACTCCCCGATGCGACGAAGCGCAGTGCGCACGACATCCGACACAGCACCGCAGGCTGAGATCACAATGTCAGCGACAAGCGTGTCCCTCTACGACGTGCGTGGTCGTCTGGTGCGCCAGCTCGAAGCCACATCGGAAGGGACCTGGCTCTGGGACGCACGCGATTCGAAAGGCAAACTCGTCCCATCCGGCGTCTACTACGCTCGCTCCCTCCCAACCAACCCCATTCGTCGCATCTTCGTCCGCCATTGATACCCACGCGCCCTCGTTGGTGGCGGCCGCGTAGTGTGCACCGGATCGCTCCGCGTGCCCTTCTTCCTCGCCGCCTTCTGTGGCATGATCCGCTCATGGCAACTTGCACCTCCTGCGCGAGCGTGATCACCGCAGGTCAAGCTTATTGCAGCACTTGCGGCAAGGCAGTCGGCGGCGTTGTCGATGACGTCACACTTGCCAGCGACATCGGGTTCTCCTCGCCGCCCTCCGACGGTCATCGGTCGACCAGCGTCACCTACGATGCGCGTTTCGTTCCCGGCACGTTGCTCGCGGGGCGCTATCGCATCGTGGCGTTGATCGGCCGCGGCGGCATGGGCGAAGTCTATCGCGCCGACGATCTCAAGCTCGGTCAGGCCGTGGCGCTCAAGTTCCTTCCGGCCGATCTCGGCAGCGATGCGCGCCGGCTGCAGCGCTTCCTCGACGAAGCGCGCATGGCGTTGCGCGTGACGCATCCGAACGTCTGTCGCGTCTACGACATCAGCGAAGTGCACGGACAACACTTCATCACGATGGAATACGTCGACGGTGACGATCTCGCTTCGCTGCTACGGCGCGTCGGGCATTTTCCCGAAGACAAGGCCGTCGAAGTCGCACGACAACTCTGTGCTGGCCTGACCGCCGCTCACGATCAGAGCATCCTGCATCGCGATCTCAAACCTGCCAACGTCCTGCTCGACGGCCGCGGTCGGGTGCGCATCACCGACTTCGGCCTGGCAGCACTCGAGGGCGATGCGACGGGCCCGCAAGTGCGCGGTGGCACGCCCGGATACATGGCGCCGGAGTTGTGGACTGGCAGTCCGCCCTCCGTGCGCAGTGATCTCTATGCGCTCGGCTTGGTCCTGTATGAGTTGTTCACTGGCAAATCGGCATTCTCCGGCCACGATTGGGCCGAGACCGAACGCCTGCACCGCGAATCGGCGCCTCCGAGTCCGACGACACTCGTCGAAGGTCTCGATCCGGCGCTCGAGCGCGTCATCTTGCGTTGTCTCGAGAAGGACCCCGAGGAGCGACCGCAGTCGGCACGTGCCGTGGCCGCGGCACTGCCCGGCGGCGACCCGCTTGCCGCCGCTCTTGCAGCTGGCGAGCTTCCGTCTCCCGACCTTCTGGCGCGCGCGGGCGGTCAAGGCGGCCTACGGCCCGCGGTCGCGTGGGCCGGTTTCGGCGCGATCCTGATCGGGATCGCTGCTCTCGTCGGGTTGGCGGGGAAGGCCACATTGGTCGGAGCCGTGCATCGTCCCAAATCCACGGCGGTCTTGGCCGAGCGTGCACGGGAAATCCTGCGCACGCTCGGCCACGAGGGCGCCATCCAGGACGAGATCTACTTCTTCGAACCGAACGTCGATTACATCCGCCATTTCGAGCACGACAAGATCCCGGCAGCACGGCAGTCGTATTCCGCGGAACGGCCAAGCGGGATGCTGTTCTGGTACCGCTCAGCGCCGCAGGAGCTCGACCGGGTCCACCGAGGCTCCATTGGTGATTGGCGCGTCGATCCACCGCTCACCACGCCGGGTATGTCATCCATCGGACTCGACCCTGCGGGCCGGCTGTTCGCCTACCTCGAGATTCCCGCTGACAAGGACAGTGTCCGCACGAGGGGCGCCACGGACTGGACACCGCTATTCGCTGCCGCGGATCTGGATCCATCCGCCTGGAGCCCCGTCGAGCCGGAATGGAACCCGCCAGTGTTCGCCGATCAGCGCGCGGCGTGGCAAGGCACCGATCCGCGCGCACCGGAGATCCCGTTGCGCATCGAGACCGCCTCGTTGCACGGGAAGCCCGTCGCCTTCCGGGTGATCGAACCCTGGACGCGCCCATTTCAACGGACGCCGCCGGAAAGTACGTGGGATCGCGTCGGTCAAATCATTCGCAATTCATGGTTCGTCATCGTGCTGATTGCGGCCAGCATCGCGGCCTTCCGCAACGTGCGCTCGGGGCGCGGCGATCGTCGCGGCGCCTTGCGGCTCGCGATCTATCTAGGGGCCATGCGCATGTTCTGGTACCTGGGTGCGCACCACACGCCCTCGCGCACCGAGCTCGATACCTTCACCGCGCACCTGGCCTGGTCGTGCTACCGCGTGTGCCTCGTGTGGGTATTCTATCTCGCGCTCGAACCCTTCGCCCGCCGGGCGTGGCCGCGGATGATGATCTCCTGGGTCCGCCTGCTCTCGGGTCGTTTTCGCGATCCACTGGTGGGGCGAGATCTCCTCATGGGAATCGTGGGGGGCGTCCTCTTGGCCTTGATCATCAGAGCTGGTCTGACCCTCGGTGCGAATTGGGTCACAGCCACGCCGCAATTCTCGGTCTGGTCACTCGAGGCACTGCGTGGCCCGCATCACGCGCTCGTGGCGATCGTCGGACTGCACGTCACCAGCGTCCTGGGCATCTTCGTCGGCGTCATGTTCCTTCTCATGCTCAAGCTGCTGCTGCGCCGGACGTTGCTCACGGTCATCGCCTTCTCGATCCTCTCGATCGTGATGATCAATCCCGACACCGGTTCCGTGTGGGTCGACATCGTGCTCTACGTGTTGGTCGTGCTGGTGATCTGGGTCGTGCTGCTGCGCTTCGGGTTCCTCGGTCTGGTGGCGACCTCCACCTTCTCCGAAATCCTCTCGAACATGCCTCTCGACTTCGACGTCGCGCGCTGGGATGGCTACACCACGCTGTGGACGCTCGCCGTCGTGCTCGGACTCGCCATCTATGCGCTGCGCTCGGCACTGCGCCCGCGGTTGGTGTGACGCCGGACCTGAATGCCGCGCGTCAGAACACCTCCATCATTCCCATGAACCAGCCGCGCGAGCCGGCCTGGCCCCAACCGTGATCGACGGAGAGGTTGGTGTTGGAACGCTTGTTGAACTTGAAGCGCAGTCCCACACCCCCACCGGGATCGACGCGTCCGAACACCTGCGACTCCGGATCGGTGGTCGCCATGAGGTTGAGGAAGCCGACGGCTCCCAGGAGGCCATCGCGCGTCAGCTGCAGCCGATATTCGGTCTCGAAATAGATCTGGTTCACGCCGCGGCTTCGACCCTGCAGGTAGCCGCGCCCGCCGCGACCATAGGTATCCCACCCGACGGCGGGCAGGTCGAGGTACGGCGCGGGTCCGAATGTCAACCAGCTGTAGATCCAGAAGGCGAGCACGTTGGGGCTTTGCTGCGGCAGCTTGGCGTAGAGACGCACCTCGTTCCAGAATTCCTGCCAATTCAAGTCGGACCCGAGGCTCTTCAAATAGTCGCGAAAGACGCCGCTCAAATAGTAGCCGGAGGATGGATTCACGATGTTGTCGCGCGTGTCTCCCAGCAGGTTGATCGAGACCCCGGAGGCGCGTGTGCGCGTCACGGCACTGCCCGTGTACTCCGTGAACGGCGTGCTCTCACCGAGCACCGCGCGCTCGTCGACGATCTCGGCGTAGTCGTCGTAATGATAACCGATCCCGACATACACCGGCCCGCTCGTGCGACGAAACACGGTCGCATACCACCGGCTGAGCTTGAATTCCATCGGGTATTCCTGCTGATTGTCGTGGATCGGCCCGAGCCCCCATGTCGAGCGCTCGGTGTCGAGGTAGCGAACGTCGGCCTTGATGAGATAATCGCCGGAGGGCGTGAAGATGTCGCCCTTGAATTGCGCCTGCACCTGCCCCTGCGTCGAATAATTGCCCGAGATCGACAACGCCGACGGGCGCGAATTGGGGCCGCTGCCGAGTGTTCCTGCTCCCGACACCGAGGCGCCGAACGCGAAGCCGTACACGGGATTGTAATTCAGCGTCGGCAGGATCGACCATGCGAGCCCGCTCGGGAGCGTGCCCTCCAACTGGGGCTCGACTCGCTTGTCGAAGAACCACTCTTTGACCAGATCGAACACGTCGCGCTGTGGCACCACTTCCGCGGCGATCGAGTCGGGCGCCACCGCGACAGCGCATACGGGCACGCAGAAAAATGCCGCAGCAGCCGTCGCTGGAGCGAATGCCCACGTGCGCCGCCCGCGGTTCCGTCGCTCGCCAGGTGCTCGTCGCTGCATCGATTCGCCTCCCGCTTCGTTCGCCCACACTACAGCGAGGAGCGGCGCTCGTCTGCATCCTTCGGCGGTGGTGCGGCGTCGACAAGCTGCGGGGGACTTGCGACCCGCGCCAGCGATCGGGTAAGTTCCCGCTGACTCAGCGGCTTCATTTCGTGCCGGCGTAGCTCAGTTGGTTAGAGCAGCGGAATCATAATCCGCGTGTCCGGGGTTCGAATCCCTGCGCCGGCACCATCTATCTCAGGCATCGCGCTGGGTTGAATGGGATCCGATGCGCGCACCGGAGAAGAGCGGCAAGCCGAACCCTGATCAAGGAGACGAGAATGGGACACGCTGTTCGCTCGCGCACGGTCGCAGCGGCATTCGTCGCGGCTCTCGCAATGGCAGGATGCTCCTCCTTCAGTTACAACCACGACTTCGACCCCGGGGTGGATTTCTCCAAGTACAAGTCCTACGTGTGGATCGAGATCGCCGACCCGGCCACGCCGCACCCGCGCGGGGTGAACGAGCTGATCGAAAAGAGGATCGCCGCGACGATCGATGAAACGCTCGCGAGCAAAGGCTACACGAAACGCCAAGAGGGCCCCGCCGATTTCGTCGTCAATTTCGTCGGCACGACGCAAGAGAAGATCGACTTCAGCACCTACTACACCGGCTGGGGCTATTACGGCTGGTACGGCGGCACGCAGGTGCAAGCCTATCAGTACACCGAAGGAACGTTGATCATCGACATCCTCGACGCCCACACCAAGGGCCTTTCCTGGCGCGGCACGGTGACGGGGACCCTCGAACCGACGGCGACACCGGAGCAACGCAACGCCAGAATCGCCACTGCCGTTGCCGGGGTCTTCCAGCGCTTCCCTCCGGGCCCGCCGGGATCCTGAGCCGGGCCCGTTTCACAAGGAACATGACGGAATCTGCAGCGACTCGTGTAAGCTTCCCTGGTGATCCCAAGGCTGTTCACGAGCGAGATCTCTCATGTCCACGGCGCACGATCACAACGAGCGGCAACGCTCCCTCCTCGAGCATGTCCGGCGCAATCTCGCGGAGAAATGTCGCTTCGATGGCCGGCGACTCCTGCTCGCGGTCTCAGGCGGTGCGGACTCGGTGGCCCTCCTGCGCCTGCTGGTGGACGCGCCAGAGCGACGCCTCGCCCTCGCCGTCGCGCACTTCGATCATCGCTTGCGCCCGGAGTCCGGCGCCGATGCGCATTTCGTGCGCGAGCTGTCCGCTCGCTTCGGCTGCGAATTCACGAGCGGCAATTGGGACGAGCCGGAAGCCGGCGAGGCCGCCGCGCGCGCAGCGCGGCACACATTCCTGCAGCGCGCGGCGCAGGAGCTCGCCTGCGACGCCATTGCTCTCGCGCACCAGCAAGACGACCAGCTCGAGACCGTGCTGATGCGCTTCGGGCGCGGTTGCGGTCCGCGTGGCCTGCTCGGGATGCGCTGGCGCCGGGGCGCCACCGTCGACCTCGTGCGGCCGTTGCTCGACTGTCCCCGCGCGGAGCTCGTCGGTTACTTGCGCGAGATCGGACAAACCTGGCGCGAGGATCCCGCGAACGAGGATTCCACCAAGACACGCAATCGCGTCCGCCATCGAGTCCTGCCCGCTCTCGATACCGCCTTCGGGCGCGCGTGGCGGGATTCCTGGAGTGCGAGCATCGAGGACCAGCGCGCGTTGTGGACCTGGGCGGAAACCAATGCCCGTGACCTGCTCGTGACCGCGAAGCGCCGGCGTGTGGGCGCCAACGCCGAGGCTTTAGATCTGGAGCCGCTGCGTGCGGCCGACGAAGCGCTGCGACGTGCGGCGCTGCAGCAGTGGCTCGATCCGCTCGGGCAAATCGACCTGCGCCGCGCGCATGTCGCACGTGCCAGCGATCTGATCCGCCACGGACACAACGGCGACAAGATCGTGCTCGCGCGGGACCTGCAGCTCACGATCGAAGGACAACATGTGCTTCTCGTCGTGCCGCAGGCCGTGTCGTCCCGTGCCGCAACCGCTCGAACTGCCGCACAACCCTGGTCGCTCGAAATCCAGTCGATCGATCCGCGATCCGCCCTGGCAGAGATCGCCGATTTCTCCCCAGGGTCGAGGTCGAACTCACACGAGGACTTTCCCCCGGAGGCGGAGATCGTCTTGTTCGCTCCCGGACCCGAGTTCCACCTCCGCGCCCCGTTACCTGGCGAGAGCTTGCGACTGCTCGGCGCCCCCGGATCGCGCCGGATCCGCCGCATCTTGCAGGACAAACACGTGCCACCCCGGCTGCGTGCATCCTGGCCCGTGGTGGCGGACTCAGAAGGAATCGTCTGGATTCCAGGCATTGGCATTGCTGAGCGCTGCCGGCTCGAGGGCACGAGCCCGCGTGCATTTCGTCTGATCCTGCGCTCTCTCCAGCAGGGCACCGGGTCGATGGCCGCAGCCACCGTGGGTTCGCCAGAGCGGCTTTGAATGGGGGCGTCTGGGGCATCTCACCTTGCAGAACCCCCTCTGTGGCATTAGGTTCGGGTGGTTTGCAGGATGGCTGGTCTCATCTAGCGTTGGTTTGCAGGGGCCCGTCGGGATGGCTTACAATGTTCGGATGCTAGGTGGCACCGCCCCCCACCAGGCCCGGATCGACCCGTCGCCTGGAGGCCCGTCTCCTGGAGCCCCAGTCCAACCTTGCTCACCTGAAGGACCATCGTGTCGACTCCGAGATCCCAGGTTTCCCAGCTCTCCGAGATCCCGGAGTACGAGCTGGATGTGACGATGCGGCGAGTCCTGATCCCGGCCGATGAGCTCGCGGCCCGTGTCCGGGAGCTGGGCCGTGAGATCTCCGACACCTACCGCGGCAGCGTGCCGCTCCTGGTTTCGGTGCTCAAGGGTGGGGTCGTCTTTCTCACCGACTTGATGCGCGCGGTCACCATCCCGCACCACATCGATTTCTTGCAGCTGTCGAGCTATGCCGGCGGCACGATGAGCTCCGGCACGGTGCGTCTGCTGAGCGATCTCGGCACCAACATCGGCGGCCGGGACGTCCTCATCGTCGAAGACATCGTGGACACGGGTCTCACCTTGCGCTATCTGCTGAAGCAGCTCGAAATCCGGCAGCCGCGTAGCCTGCGCGTCTGCACGCTCCTCAACAAGCAGTCGGCTCGCCAGGTCGACGTTTCACTCGACTTCGTGGGCTTCGACATCCCCAACGAATTCGTGGTGGGCTACGGGCTCGATTACGAAGAGAAGTACCGGAACCTGCCCTACATCGGCGTGTTGGATCTGTAAGCCCGAGCCGTCCTTCGCGGCTTGGATCGAAACGAGAGAGCAGTATGGCTGACAATCCCCGTGGCAACCCGCGCCGGCCGCGGCCGCGCTCACCGCTCGGCCTTCCGGGCTCGCCTCGTCGACGCCCGGTGCGACACTTGGCCTTCTGGCTGGTGTTGCTCATGGTGCTGCTGCTTTCCTTCCAGCACTATTACTATGGCAAGCCGCGCCACGAGACCGTCACCTATTCCGAATTCCTGCAAGAAGTCGAGGCGGGCAACATCCGCAAGCTCACGTTCATGGAGAAGGAGATCGAAGGCGAGCTGGTGCGCGAGAAACCGTTGTCCCAAGCCGCGAGCGCGCGCACCTTGAGTCACTTCCGCACCTCCATTCCCTTCGACGATCCGGACTTGCTGCGGCGCGTCGCGGAGCGCAATCCGGATGCAGTGATCGACGCGAAGCGCCCGCAGGCCAATTGGCTCGGCATCCTGGCCTCGGGCCTGCCGTTCCTCCTGCTCATCGTGTTCTGGCTGTTCTTGATGCGGCAGATGCAAGGCGGCGGCAACCGCGCTTTCAGCTTCGGAAAGTCGCGCGCCAAGTTGCTCGAGGGCGACCGGCCGAAGGTGACGTTCCAAGACGTGGCCGGCTGCGAGGAAGCCAAGCAGGAGCTGCAGGAGATCGTCGAGTTCCTGCGCGATCCGAAGAAGTTCCAGCGTCTGGGTGGGCGCATCCCGAAAGGTGCGCTGCTGCTCGGTCCGCCGGGAACTGGCAAAACCTTGCTGGCGCGCGCCGTGGCTGGCGAGGCTTCGGTCAGCTTCTTCAGCATGAGCGGCTCCGACTTCGTCGAGATGTTCGTCGGCGTCGGCGCCTCGCGTGTGCGCGACCTCTTCGAGCAGGGCAAGAAGAACGCGCCGTGCATCGTCTTCATCGACGAGATCGACGCGGTCGGGCGGCATCGTGGTGCCGGTCTCGGCGGCGGTCACGACGAGCGCGAGCAGACGCTGAACCAGCTGCTGGTGGAGATGGACGGTTTCGAATCCAACGACGGCGTCATCCTGATTGCCGCCACCAACCGGCCCGACGTGCTCGATCCCGCTCTACTGCGCCCAGGCCGGTTCGATCGCCAGATCGTCGTCGACATGCCCGACGTCCGCGGTCGTGAGGGCATCTTGAAAGTGCACTCGCGCAACATCCCCATGGCCGAAGGCGTCGATCTCATGCGGATCGCACGCGGCACTCCCGGATTCAGCGGCGCCGACTTGGCCAATCTCGTCAACGAGGCGGCGTTGCTCGCCGCGCGCCGCAACGTCGATCGCGTCACCCATTTCGATCTCGAGCAGGCGAAGGACAAGGTCATCATGGGGCCGGAGCGGCGCAGTCGCGTCATGAGCGAGGACACGCGTCGCATGGTCGCCTATCACGAGGCCGGCCACGCCATCGTGGCGCACAACCTGCCGCACGCCGACCCGGTGCACAAGATCACCATCATCCCGCGCGGCCGCACCGGCGGCGCCACGTTCACGCTGCCCCTCGACGATCGCGACGAAGTCTCGCGCGAGTGGGTGCTCGACATGGTGACCATGGCCATGGGCGGACGGGTGGCGGAGAAGCTCATTCTCAATCGCCTCGGCAGCGGGGCGCAGAGCGACATCGCGCAAGCCACGAAGCACGTGCGGCGCATGGTCACGCGCTGGGGCATGAGCGAGAAGCTCGGTCCGGTGGCATACGGCGAGCCGGAAGAGCTCGTCTTCCTGGGCAAGGATTTCTCGCACCGGCGTGATTTCAGCGAGGCCACTGCCGAGCGCATCGACGAAGAAGTCTCGAGCATCATCCAGCAGTGCTACCAGCGCGCCGAGCGCATTCTCGTCGAGCACATGGATCAGCTGCATCTGTTGGCCAAGACGTTGCTCGAACGCGAGACCCTCGACGGCGACGAAATGCGCAAACTGCTCATCGGCGAGGAGCTGCCGCCGATCGACGAGAAGAACCGCAACGGTTCCGCTCCACGCGGTGACGCCAATGCCGACCCCACCGCGACGAGCCCCACGAGCGATGCGATCACGCCCGCTCCCGGCTCCGAAGCGACGCCGGAGTTGGGGCAAGCGGCCGTCTCGACGCAGAACCCTCCCGAGCCAAAGCCGGCCAAGCCCGATGCCGGTGGCCTCTTCGGCACGCCTTCCTGAACGACGGCACTAGGGGTTTGTTTCGCCCGCCTGCGCCTCCGCGCTCGCG
>Ga0075418_10003620_pt1 | contig 17588 bp, 16 predicted proteins | sample SoiMetdeltSBSDD2_FD_81776 | JGI IMG/M metagenome (GOLD analysis project Ga0075418, IMG submission 81776) | Bulk soil microbial communities from a Populus tree surrounding site in Tennessee, USA - Soil MetaG P. deltoides SBSDD2 | ecosystem: Environmental > Terrestrial > Soil > Tree plantation... | reverse complement strand
GCAAGGCCTCTAAAGGCTCCTGGAAGATGACCAGGTAATAGGTCGGGTGTGGAAGCGCAGCAATGCGTGGAGCTAACCGATACTAATCAGCCGTGAGGCTTGACCATTTTCTCTGTTCTTTGTAAGAAGAGTGCGCACGTGGTTGGTTGAAACTACCGTTTGCAGGATATTCCCACCTTCGCTCCTTCGGAGCTATGGTGGGCAAGCAGTTGTAGGGTCCGGCTTTAGCCGGACCAGTTCTTTGACATAGTCTGGGACGATCCATGGACGACTCGCGCCGACATCTGGCGCGTTGCGTCTATGGAACCCCAGGCACCGATATCGAGTTTCCCGGTGGTCATAGGAGAGGGGTCACACCCGTTCCCATTCCGAACACGGAAGTTAAGCTCTCTACCGCCGATGGTACTGCGCGGGTAACTGCGTGGGAGAGTAGGTCACTGCCGGGATTATTTTTAAAGCCCGTCTGATGTTTCAGGCGGGCTTTTCTTTTGGCTGGCGAGTCCCGGGCGTTTATACGTGCGCGAGGAGAGAGAGCGCCTGCGGCCCGAGGCGAGCGCGAAGCGCGAGCCGAGAGCGAGCGGGGGTGGGGCCCCGCGAGCGCTGAGAGATGTCACTGCCGGGATTATTCTTAAGCCCGCCTGATGTTCAGGCGGGCTTTTTCTTTTGTACTGGCGCCGGAAACGGCAGCGTCTCCGGCATCACACGCACACCCGTCGTCAATTTGAGCGGATACGCGCCGCCAGAGGGAAACGTCAGCTCGACGAAATAAGCCGTCCAGCCCGACGGCGGCGCCGGCACACGCGCGATCCAGGTGTTGGGCCCTTCCGGCGTCAACGCCGTGCTCGTGTACGCCGCGCCAACCACGTCAAACCGGAAGTTTCGCGCCGAGGGATTCGACGCCTGCCAGAGCAGCACCGCGTCGGGACGATCCTTGGCGACGATCTTGATCGAGCCGTCCTTCTCGAAGCTCCACCGGAACTCGGGCCTCGACCGGTTCGAGACGATCGACGCATAGAACGCCTGCACGGTCTCGAGCGCATCGCTCTTGTCGAGCGAGTGTGACGTGTTCGGAACGTAGCGGAGGTGTTTCTCGCCTCGCAATTGATCGAAATAAAACTGCGACGAGTCGGGAAGAAAGAACTGATCGCCCGAGGCATTGAGGAGTAACTTCGGCATGGTGAGCCGGTCGCGGTACTCGAAGGGTTCCTCGATCTTCATCAGCGCCCGAAACTCGCGCGTGCCCAGCCAGTCCATGATGCCGTGATGGACGTAGTCGTTGACTGCGTCGGACCACGCGCCGTAGGCCCGCCAGTGATGGATGAATGACGGCTCGACGTTCAGCATGTCAATCACGGCCGGCACAATCGCCACCACCCGCCGATCGACAGCCGCCGTCGTCCATGTCGTCCACCCGCGTTTTGAGGCCCCCGACACCACAAAACGTGAGACAGCGTGACCGCCGCCCTCCGCTGATTTCATGAACGCTGTGACCGCATCCATCGCCCGCACCGCGCTCTTCGTCATGGGCAGCCGTGCCGGCCAGCGGTCGTCTCCCGTGCGGAGGAACTTGTCCCAGGTGTAAGCGATCATGTCGTCTTCGGATCGCGGCTTCTTTTCCGGATCGTTCTTGAAGACCACAGGTTGGTTCGGTACGAGACGGAGCTCCGCGGTGACGGTGTTGGTATCTTTGGCGGCACTCACTAGCCATGCTGGGGGGCGTGCCGGTGCCGGCCGCTCGTTGCTGCCGCCCGTGATGAAGAGCAAGGCGACATCGCTGGTCACGTTCGGCGGCCGAATAACCGTGAGCCAATGCGTCCAGAGTGGGCGTTCGACCTCCGCCTCCAGCCACTGCTGCGAGGTCATCTCGATGAGTGTTGCGGTGACGCCCTCCGCGGGCAGCTCGCGCACGGTCTTCCACGCGAAGCTCCCATCGGGCGCTGCCACGTATCGATCGAGCGCCGTCTGAGATGAGCGGGCGGTCTGCGGCGCCTGCGGTGCCGCCGAGAACGCCATGGGAACTGCGGCAAGAATCAACGCGAGCGGGCGCACGATGGACATTTTTCTTGAAGCCTCCAGCGGGGAACGTATTCTGGCGCATCGAGCCACGGCTCCGCAACAATGCACAACCTCCCAGCACCCACTTTGACCCGCATCCTTAACACGGCTACCATGCAAACTGACGGAGGCTTCTTCATGATGTTCCGATCTCGCGCAGCGTCCCTTGCCCTACTCGGTGCCCTTCTCGTCGCAGGGTGTACCTCCGCCCCGCGGCAGCGACCTGTCAAAATGGGCCCAGTCGACGAAGGTGGCGGCACCCTCGCCGCGGCAAGGAAATATCTCGAAGGCCGCTGGACGCTCGAATCGTTCGAGGTGTTTCCGCCGGGCCGCCCTCCAATTACGCTCAAAGGATCCGGAACGCTCACCTACGACGAGTTCGGCAACATGCGCATGGAAATTCGCGCCGACGAGAAGGCCGCCGATCTCCTGCGCGCCGCCGGCATCGACATCCGCGACGGCAGCATTTCCACTGACGGCCGCACCGTGGTCGACATGCAGAACAAGACGCTGACCTACGTCCTCGAGGGGCAGAACGCGATTGCGAAGCCCACGGGTCCGCTCGCGCCAGGGCGTCCACGACACTGGGAGGTGACGAAGGACACGCTCGTGCTCACAACCAAGGACGACGCGGGCAAGGCGCTGTCGGTCGGCCGTTGGCGCCGCATGCCTTGATTGAGACATCGTTGACGAGGAGGTTTGTCGTGCGCGTTTCCGTTCTTGCTTTATCAGCCTTGGTTCTCATCGCTCCTTCGGCGGCACGCGCGCAGCTCGTTCGCGGCGCTCCGGAAACATTCTCGGCAGACGCGCAAGCCAAGACGGCAAAAGCGTCCGCGACGGCCGCCATCACCATCCACGTGCAGCGATACACCCCAGACTTCGATCGCAAGTCGGTCGAGACCGGCCTCAAGTCGGCCGGCTACAACGGCTTTCTCACCGCGCTTCGCAAGGCGCCAAGCGTTGGCTTCATCGAGATCGGCGGCCAGAAACACCTGATTCGCTACGCACGCGAACGAACCAGTGACAAGGGGCGGGAGATCGTTCTCGTGACCGAGAAGCCCGTGTTCTTCATCGGCGGCGGTGCTTCCAACCCGAAGGCCCGTGACGTGTATCAGGTCGCGGTGATTCAGCTCCAGGTCGATGACGCCGGTTCAGGAAGCGGGACGCTTGCCGCGGCAGCGCGCGTGCGACCTGGCGGCGAAACAGGCGTTCAACTCGACGACTACGCCGAGGACCCCATCAAGCTGGTCAATGTGAAAAGGACGGGTTCGTAGAAACCCAGTATGGCGTGATTGCTGCAGAAGTTCGTGGCTGGAGGACTGAGCCATGAAGCTCTGCATTGCGTTCGCGGCTGCGCTCTGTGTTGCCAGCGCGTCCGCCGCCCAGGATAAGCCAAAGACGCGCGTCATCGTTGAAGACGGCAAGGAGATGACGCTGACGGGATGCGTTCAGCGCAACCCCGACGGCAGCCTCGCGCTGACCAGCGCCGCAGGTAAGGACGGTGACGCGAGTAGCTATATTCTCACTTCCCTCGAGACCGACAGCGACGAACGGCTCGACGACCTCAAAGATCACGTTGGCCATCGCGTCGAGATCAAGGGCAAGGCGGCCGATCGCGGCGACGGCAAGATCCGCGTGAGAACCGATAGCGGCAAAACGGAAACGAAGTCCGAGGTCAAGGGAGATCTTGCCGGGCTGCCGTTCCTCGGCGTCAAGTCGTTTCGAATGATCGCGAGCGTTTGCCCCTAGTGAGATGGGAGGCCGTGTTGTCGCGCCTTTGGCTTTCTGCTAATGTCGCGGCTATGACGCGGCCTCTCGCTATCCTGCTGCTGACGGCGGTTGTGGTCACTACGGCTGTCGCAGCGCCGAAATTCACATCCACCTGGAAGGCGCCCATTGCTGGCGAAGTGAGCTTCGCCGGCAAGAAGGTGGCGGCGCTCGTCATCACCAACGATGATTCGCTGCGCGTGTCTGGCGAGGAAGCGCTGGTCCGCGAGTTGAACGCCCGCGGCATGCAGGGCGTCGCAACCTACCGGATCGCGCCAAAAGAAGAACTCGCCGCAGCGGAAAAAGCCAAGCCGTGGTTCGAGCGAAGCGGTGTTGAAGGCGTGGTAGCGCTTCGCCCAGTCGGCGCCGAGAAGCGGAACACCTACACGCCCGGCACCTGGACGAATCCGTACTACGGGAGTTTCTGGAGCTACTACGGCTACGGCTGGGGAAGTGTCTATATTCCGGGCCGTATCGATAGCGACACGGTCGTGACCGTTGAAACGTTGATCTTCAGCGTGCCGCGCAACGCGCTCTTGTGGGCCGCCGTCAGCGAGACCAAGAACCCGAAGTCGCTCCAGAAGTTCCTCGAGGATCTCGTGAAGGAATCGGTCAAGGAACTGCACAAGCAGGGGCTCGCTAAGAACATCAAGTAGGCGCTGGATCCCGGACTAGGTGACGAGCGGGGGCCCGGGCTGGCGCTTGACGAACTGGCCGCGGCCCTTGGCGCCCTTGAACTCGCCATTCTCGACGATCACTTCGCCGCGCGACAGAACCATCGACGGCGCACCCTGCACCGTCCGCCCTTCGTAGGGGTTGTAGTCCACCTTCATGTGATGCGTTTTGGCCGACAGCGTCACCGTTTTCTGTGGATCCCAGAGGACGAGATCGCCATCCGAGCCAACCGCGATCGTCCCTTTGCGCGGCCACAGGCCGAACATCTTGGCCGGGTTGGCCGAGACGATCTCCACGAACCGGTGCATGTTGATGCGCCCGGTGCGTACCCCGCCGTCCCACAGCAGCATCAACCGGGTCTCGATGCCTGGCGCGCCGTTGGGGATCTTCGAGAAGTCGTCGGCGCCAAGCTGCTTCTGCGGCGGCTCGTTCATGCAGAACGGACAGTGATCGGTTGAGACGACCTGCAGGTCGTTGCGCAGGATTCCCTTCCACAGCACGTCCTGGTGCCACTTCTCGCGCAGCGGTGGTGACATCACGAACTTGGCGCCCTCGAATCCCTCGCGCTCGTAGTCGTCGTACGAGAGGAACAGGTACTGCGGGCATGTTTCCGCGTAGGCAGGCAAGCCCATGTCGCGGGCCTGCTTGACCTTTTCGAGTGCGTCGGCGCACGAGAGGTGGACGATGTAGATGGGGACGCCGGCCATTTCGGCGAGGGCAATCGCGCGGCCGGTCGCCTCGCCTTCCGCGCGCGTCGGTCTCGTCAAGGCGTGATACTTCGGCGCCTTCTGACCCTTCTGCAGCGCTTCCTTCACCAGCGTATCGATCACGCCGCCGTTTTCGGCATGCATGCAGATCAGCCCGCCATTCTCGCGCGTCTTCAACAACGCCTTGAAGATCGTCGCATCGTCGACCATGAAGACGCCGGGGTAAGCCATGAACAGCTTGAAGGAGGTGACGCCTTCACGCCGAACCATGCGATCCATGTCGACCGATACTTGATTGGTGAGCTCGCGGACGATCATGTGAAAGGCGTAGTCGATGACCGACTTGCCTTCTGCCCGGCCCATCCATCCCTCGAACGCTGGAAATAGTCCCGCGCCAAAATCCTGAATCGCGAAATCGATCAGCGTCGTCGTCCCGCCGTGCGCGGCGGCAACGGTCCCCGTCTCGAAATCGTCGGCGGAGGTGGTGCCGCCAAACGGCATGTCGAGATGTGTATGGACGTCCACGCCGCCAGGCATGACGAGGCATCCCGAGGCATCCACGACCGTGTCGGCCGGCAGCGTGACGCCCCGCCCGATGAGTGAGATGACGCCTTTGTCGATGTAGATGTCAGCTTCGTAGTGATCCGAAGCCGTGACGACTGTGCCATTACGTACGAGAGTAGTGGACATGTAACTAACGACTAGCGACTCCGACTAACGACTCCGACTAACGCCTAACGACTATCGACCAACGACTAGTCGTTATATCCTTCGTGCTCGTATCCGCCGCGATAATCAGCTGACTCCGGCCGCCGTATCTGCGAATGCGCGACGACGCGATCGCGGGCGAGGCCGCGAATCTTCTCAATCGACGTCCATCCTTTGTCGGCATGGCGGTCCAGGAACGCGTTGGCGCCGTCGATCAACCCTCGGACGATGTTGGGGCCGACGGCATGGTCGAGCATCGCGGCGGTGCACACTTGAACGGTGCCGCAGCCCAGCAGGAAATAGTTCAGCGCATTGCCAAAATCGGCGATGCCGCCGATGCCCGAAAACGACGCGTTTGGAAAGGCGCGCGTCATCTGCGACATCATCGCGAGCGCTTGCGGCAGGATCGCCGGGCCGCCGAGGCCGCCGCTCGAGACGCGGCCGTCCACGTTCATCTCGAACTCGAGCGAGACTGGATCGATGAGGGGAATCGAGGGAAATGTGTTCGTCGAGCTGACGGCGTCGCCGCCGCCCTGAAACACCGCCCCGGCTTCCACGACGATGTCGCCAGTGGCCGGCGTCAGCTTGGCCCAGACCGGCACGCGTGCCACATCCTTCACGACCTGCGTGACAAACGAGCAGAGGGCCTGATCCTTGCCGATGTTGGATCCCATGTCGGGCCGATCCATGTGCGGGCACGACAGATTCAGTTCCAGGCCATCGGCGCCGGCGTCTTGGCACGACGTGGCGAGAGTGCGCCAGCGGTCGAGTTCTTTGTCACAGCCCGAGCCCGCCATGATCGACGCGATGAGGACGCGCGTCGGGAAGGCCTTCTTGATTCGTTCGATTCGCGGCAGCCACCAATCGAGCGATTTGTCGGAAATCAGTTCCCAGTTCCACGACGAGTGCAGCACGCCGCCGCGCCCGCGGTTCATGGAGAGCACGCCTGGCTCGGGATGGTAGCGAAGGAACTTGGTTTTGGGACCGGCGACATTGACGACCGGGTGCATACCGATCGTCTTCGTTACAACGCCGCCCCATCCAGCCTCAAAGGCGTTGAGGATGTTGTTTTCCGATTCGGTCGGAGGCGCCGACGCGAGGAGGAATGGGTTCTCGAACCGGATGCCGGTAAACGTGACCGAAAGATCTGCCATAAAAGTGCCTTGAAATTGTAATCGCGCTATGGCGACACGAGCGCGCCGTACGCGTCCGGACGACGATCGCGAAAGAACTGCCAGACCGATCGGACTTCCTCGATCAGGTCGAGATTGAGGTCGGCAACGACGACAGCGTCCTGATCGCGCGGTGCTTCCGCGATGATGCGCCCGCGTGGATCGCAGAAGTAGCTGGAGCCATAGAACTCGCCGATGTTCCACGGTGCTTCCGTGCCGACGCGGTTGATCGCGCCAACGAAGTAGCCATTGGCGACGGCGTGCGCGGGTTGTTCGAGCTTCCACAGATACTCGGACAAGCCAGCCACGGTCGCCGACGGGTTCAGAACGATCTCGGCCCCATTCAGTCCAAGCGCACGCGCGCCTTCCGGAAAATGACGGTCGTAGCAGATGTAGACACCGACCTTCGCGTACGCCGTATGAAATACCGGGTAGCCGAGATTGCCTGGCCGAAAGTAGAACTTCTCCCAGAATCCCGGCTTGCAATGCGGGATGTGCGTCTTCCGGTACTTGCCGAGAAATTGTCCGTCGGCATCGATGACGGCGGCCGTGTTGTAGTAGATGCCTGGCTGCTCTTCCTCGTAGATCGGCGCGACGATCACCATCTTGTGCTTCTTCGCCAGCTTGCGAATCAGCGAAATCGTCGGGCCGTCCGGGACGCGCTCGGTGAGGTGATACCAGCGCGTCTCCTGCTCAGCGCAGAAATAAGGACCGTAGAACAGCTCCTGCAGGCAGAGAATCTTGACCTTCTTGCGCGCGGCGTCGGCAATGAGGTCGACATGCCGATCGATCATGGCTTTCTTGATCGCAGGAAGCTCCCGATCGGAACCGAGAACGTTGCGCGCCTGGATCAGGCCACAGCGCACGATGCGAGCCATGGTGCTCCTCGCCCCAAAGGGCGTTCAGTGAAGTGGGGATGGGTCGAGCGTGTTCTCTACGACTATTGCACGTCCTTGAGGCGAATCGAGCGCCCAATCCGGTCAAACACCGGACGATATCGATCGGCGTCGTTTTCGGGCACGATCGTGGCGAAGTAGAACAGGTTCCCGTCGGCGAGGAACGTGGTGTAGACGCCAATGCGTTCGGTACCGCCGGCGTACGACCGGTTGGCCAACGGCACTCCCAACCCATCTCTTTGCGAAATGCGAATCTGCCGCGCCTCGCCCGTCCGGCGCAAGTCCGGATTGCTTCGCGCAAACGCGGCGACCAGCGTTTCAGTTGCTTGTTCGAGATTGCGCGATTCTGCGCGCGCGACGCCCAGCTCCACGCCATGCGTGAAGACGGTCTGGCTTCCTTGGCCCGAACCGACGGGCCCGTACCCGTTGGGCGGAACGTATTTCATCGCGGTGTTCGACGAGACCGCGCGCCAGTTCGACGGAATCTCGACATCGAACAGCTTCCCGCCTTGAACCCGTCGAAACTCCGGTGACGGCGCCGGCACGGGATCGCCAACGCGGCCGACCGAAACGGGGTCGTCGGGACCACTGGACGTATTCGCCGGTCCGCTGCGCGCCAGATCTGCCATTGACTTGGCCGGCGGCAGCCTGGCAAACATGGCTCGCGCTTGATCGAATTCGCCGGTCCGTTCCGACGTCGCTGCGATGCGGAGCTGCGCCGCCTCGCGCGCGATGTAAGCGGATCGGTTTCCTGGATCCGGATGGCTGCTCATCCACTGCGGCGCGCCGCTGCCGCCCTGCTTCTGAATCGTTTCGAACATCCGGCCGAGATCGCGCGGATCGTAGCCGGCCCCCGCCATGATTTGAGCGCCTAGCAGGTCGGCTTGCTTTTCGTACTCGCGGCTGTACTTCATCAGCCAGGTGCCGAGCCCGAATTGGCTTCCTTGGGAGATGACCTGACCCCATCCGCCACCGACGACAGCACCGGCAATCGCGCCAGCCAACTGACCTAACTGAAAGCCCTCGGCCTTGGTCGCGTTCGCGGTTCCGTGCCTCAACAGCACGTGACTCAACTCGTGCGCCATGACGCCGACGACTTCGCCTTCGCCGCCCGCCGCTTCGAACATGCCGCGGTTGACGAACATCGGTCCACCCGGCAGCGCGAATGCGTTGATGTCCTTCAGGTTGACAGGCGTGAACGAGTATTCGAAGACCGGATGGTTGAGGTTCGCGGGCGCGGCGGCGACCAGCTTCTTGCCGAGACGATCGAGATACGTCACGAGCGCCGCGTCTTGAATGACCGGGTACTCCTTTCGCACCTCGGCAGCCGCTTCGCGTCCGAGCTGCACGTCCTGCTCCGGCGTGTACTTGTTCCGCGGCGGGGTGATTTTCGTCTGCGCCGAGGGCGTAGTCGCGTTGACGAGTCCAACAGCCACAACGAATGCGCAGAGAAAACGCCGCTGCGTCATGTCAGTTGGCGTCCTTGCGAAGATCCTGCCGGAATCGCGAGTGCGTGTCTGATCGTACCGGTGTGGTCTCGGGCCGTGGATTTGGCGCCGCCCGCCAGATCATCCGGGCTACGCCGAGCAGCGCCAGCCCGAGCGCACCGCTGGCGACCATGCGTCCACGTCTGGGAGGTGGGGTCGTCGTGGGATTCAGTATTTGTTTATAAACGTCGACCTGTTCGCGGCGGTCGAGCTGTTTACGGCGATCCACCTGATCTGCAGGACGGCTCGAGCGGGCCGAATTCGAGTCCTCGACCACCGTATCGGATGGGGTGACCCACCGGGTCATGAAGGCGAAGGACTCCGAACTACAGACAGGGCAGTGCTGTTGGTCGTGAACTTCCTCGCAGTCGAGGCACAGACGGGCGTTTACCAGCCGCATAACCTAACTGTACGGTGTTCGCGGGGGTCTCTGCAATTCAGCCATCCACCGGCTGAGCTTCGACGGGGCTTGCATCTCGGACGATCCGGTCGAACCCTGACACGCGGTAGCGAAGCAGCACGCGCACGGCTACAACCCCATCCTGCCACTTGATCTTCTTGCCCTCTTTTTTCGATCGCGGTTTATAGGAGATCGGCACCTCGCGGATCTCGTAGCCGCATCGGCGCAGCTTGGCGGTAATCTCCGGCTCGAAGTCGAACCGCCGACATTCGAGCCGCAAGCGATCGAAGACGTCGCGGCGCACCATCTTGTACGCGGTTTCCATGTCGGTGATGTGCGCGCCATAGAGCACGTTGGTGAACACCGTCAGCATGTAGTTCGCGATCCCGTTCACCGTCATCGCACGCCGCCGGCCGAGAAAGCGCGAGCCGTACACGACCGCTGCGCCTTCCTCGAGGATCGGTTCCAGCAACCGCGTGTGCTCCGCCGGATCGACCTCGAGGTCGGCATCCTGGATGACGACGATGTCGCCGGTCGCTGAGCGGACGCCGCGTCCGATCGCGGCGCCCTTGCCGGAGTTCTGCGGCATGTCGATGACCACGAGCCCGGGGTATCGATTGCGCACGGCGGCAATCTTCGCAGACGTCGCGTCGCTCGATCCGTCGTTGACAACGATGACCTCGCGATCGATCGGGAGCGACACCGTGTGGACGCGCTCCAGGACGGCCGCAATCGTCGATTCCTCGTTGTATACTGGAATCACAATCGACAATTTCATGGACAGGTCGGCGCATCTTAGCATGCGCATCGGCGGGTTCGAGGTTACCGCGCGTCGGTTTCAACCGTGGCCTGCTCGCCGAACCGTGGGGTGGCTGTCCGCAATCCTCTTGCTCAGCGCCGCGCTGGGGATCCGTGGCCTCGATTGGGGCTTGCCCTACCAGTGGCATCCCGACGAGAAGGTCATGGTCGCGGACACGATGATCCGCGAGCGAACGCTCGAACCGCCGCATTTCATCAATCCAAGCCTGCACGCGTACGCAACCTACGCCGCCGTGCGGCTGGCCTACGCGCTCGAGCCGCGCATGGGCATCCGCTATCGAACCGAGGGAAACGTCGGCCTCACGGATCCAGGCAGCCCGGACCGCCCCCTTCAGTTCATGGCGTTTCGATTGTCACGATTGTTGTCGGTCCTGTTTCAGCTGGTCACGGTCTACCTTCTCTATCGCATTGGCCGGGACTACGCCGACGAGGCCACCGGCCTCATCGCCGCGTGGTTTGGTGCCGTGACCATGGGGCTGGTGAACATGGCGCACTTTGCCACGGGGGAGAGCATGCTTTTCATGCTGTGCCTCTGGGCGCTGTGGCGCTTCTCTCGCGTCACGGATCGAGGCTCGTGGGGTGACTACGCGCTCGCCGGATTGGCCACCGGCCTCGCATGCTCGACGAAGTACACGCCCTGGATCCTTGCGGTTCCATTCCTCGTGGCGCACGTATCCGGACGTGGCCTGCGCGCTGCGTTCTCGGCACGAGGGATCGCCGCAATGGCGCTGACGTTTGCGTCCACGGTCGGCGGCTTCCTCGCCACCTCGCCCTACGCCGTGCTGTCGTGGCCGATGTTCCGCGACGCCATGATCGTGACGTGGTTGACCGGCGCGCCGGGCGGCTCGCTCGCCGGGCTCGAACGCTCCTGGATTCCGTATGTCGGCATCCTCGGCAACGCGCTGGGATGGCCGCTCTTTGCCCTCTCCCTCGCCGGATGCAGCGTCGCGATCGTCAGGATTCTGAACAGGCAGACGAGCGCCAGCCTGCGCGCGGGCTTGCTGATTCACCTCTCGTGGATCGTGTCTTTCTACGCGTTCTACGGCATCACGTCCCACCGCGCGCTGCGCTTCATCATGCCGATCGGCCCGTCGCTCGTGCTGCTCGCGGCAATGGCACCAACATGGCTCCTCCGCTCGACGACGCAGGCAGCGCCGGCCCGGCGTCGGAGCGCGCGCGCGCTCGCACTTGGAGCGATCGTGGTGGTTGGGGTGTATTCGACGATTTATGCCGTTCGAGCCGTGCACATGTTCGCGGCGGACACTCGCTACGCTGCGGGCCGTTGGATCCAGAATCAGGCGCTTCCCACGGGCATGCCGGTCGAATACTTCACGATCGAATCGTATCTCCCGTATTTCGATCGTCCCGCCTTTCCCTTGCGCCAGCTCACGGCCGTTCTCGACAATGGTCTTCGCGGAGGCGACTACTGGAACGATCTGATGCCGCGCCTGCGGAATCCGTCAGGCGGATTGATCGTTGATTCAGACGCGTTCTACCCGCGATTCTTGAACCTCGGCGTCCAGGCGCGTTTTCCTGAGCGCGCGCACACCTACAAGATGCTCTTCGCTGGCGAGGGGTCGCCGTATCGTCTTGTGGCGCGGATCGTGTCGCACGGTCCGTCGTGGCTCGATCCACGTCCGGAGCTGGTTTGCCCGGAGATGGTCATCTTCGCGACGCCGAACATCGTTCCTGACGACCGCATCATGCAGCCAATGCCTCCCGGGAGGGAGGATGTGATCGAGCTGTTTCCGAGGTGAGTTGAGTCGGAAGATTGGAAGACCGGACGTTCGGAGGTCCGTCAGAACGCCATCAACACTCCAACCCTCACGCCAATCGCCTCGATATCCGGATTCCGGCCTCGTCCGGCGTGTCCTGCGTTCGACAAATGGATCAATTCAAGACCGGCAAGCCCGTGGACGCCACGACGTAAGCGCAGCGTGACGCCACCGCCGCCGAGCGCCAGGTAGTTGAAGCGCGTACCACGCGGCGGCACGTAAGTGTCGGCATCGGAAATTCCCACCCTTCCCTCGAGAAAGATCGTCCAGCGCTCGCGCCGATACACGCGCCCGCGGACGCCAACCGTGGCGCCGACCAAGTACGCGTCGACGCCACGCTGCGACACGTAGTACATCGGCCAGGACGTCACCAGCTGAAGGCCATTGAGCAGGCCGTAGGTGAATCCGGGAATGAGTCCGACCAGCTCCTCATGGGAGATGTTGTAGTTCCATGCTTCGAGCGCACCGTGCCCGGCCAGCTCGAGGTGCCAGCCGCGCCGCGCAAACGGATCTTCAGTAGGAACAGGTCCGGCGACCTGGGCGTTGGTTCGGGCGGGCACGGCGGCGAGCACGAGCAGCACGACCAGTTGCGAAGCAAGAACACGAGCGGCGTGCGCTATCGTAAGCGCCATGCTCCATGGCTCATCCCTCCCTGGGATCGTCCGGGCGGCCGTCATCGCGGCAATATGCGGTTCGGCATCGCTAGTCAGTGCTCAGGAGCATGTCACAGTTCGATCGGACATCCTGTTCTACGGTGACAACACGGAATTCCGCAACCCGTTCCGTGAGGGAGAAACGATCTTCGGCGCGGCGCCGCGCGTCGCGGTGGTCTTTGGCCTGGGCGAACGCGTCGAGATCGCGCTCGGCGGATTTGGCAATATCCGATTCGGCGGAGACGACGCGTTTGACGAGGCCAAGCCGGTTATTTCGTTGACGTTCGTTGGCAGGCGATCGACGTTTGTCTTCGGCACGCTTGCCACGCCTCGAGCCGGACGCCCGGCCGGCCCTGACCGAACGGGCCCCCACGGCCTGCTCCCTCCGATACAACGCGAGATGCTCGCGTTCGATCGGCCCTACGAGGCTGGACTGTCGTGGACGTTCAAAAGCGAGGCGGTGCAGCAGGAGCTGTGGATTGATTGGCAGCGAGTGAATACGCCGGAGCACCGGGAGCGCTTCGACGGTGGTGCGATGGGGAAGGTGCGACTCACACGCTGGCTGGCTGTGCCGTACAACCTGCACATCGTTCATGAGGGTGGGCAGCTGTTTGCGGCCGGTCCGGTTGCCGACAGTTCGGCTGTTGCCGCGGGGTTCGACGTGCAGTTGCCCACAGGCCGATGGCTCGACGAAGCCGGCCTCGAGCTATACGGCCTCGCGTCGCGGTTCGTGCCGGATCGTGGGGAGCCTGCTCGCAGCCGCGATGGTGGTGCCTTCTTCGCACGGGTGGCGGGCGAACGCGCCGGTTGGCGAGGTCACCTGATCGTCTGGAGGGGCAAGCACTTCATCAAGGACGAAGGAGATCTCAACTACTCGTCGCTGCAACGCGACGGAGGTGAGTGGCGTGGAACGCGCGACTACGCGGAAGCGGGCCTGACGCGAACGTTCGTGCCAGTTCCTGACGTGCTGCTCGAGGTGTCGGGACGTCTCCACCGAATCGAAACCCACTACGAGTACTCGTTTCGGATCCTGGCGAGAGCGGCGTTGTCGTTGAAGCTTCGGTGAGAGCTAATAACGAAAGACGACGCCGACCGAGGCATTCCAGTAATTCAACTGGACGCGACCGAGGGCGATCGCCTCGTCGGAATCCGTTGGTTTGAGATTGCTGAAGTAGCGCAAATCGAATCGCAGCCCGGCTCGGTCCGTCAGAAAGCCGACGGCGCCCCCGCCAATGTTGTAGCCCAGTTGATTCGAACGCACTGGCGTCACCCCGAACTCATCGTCGAACGCGGCGCGCAGAAGCCCGATCCCACCAGACAAGTACGGGCGCAGACCGTATTCGGTCCAGCGCCGCGGCGTGGTGAGCACGACGTTCCCCATCACGGCCAGCGAATGGCTCGAGATCACGTCCGGGCTATCGGCCGGCGGGTTGTCCTGTTGAAAAAAGCCGGGCGTGTAGACGATCAGCCCTTCGACAGCAATCGGTCCGTTGCCGAAGTAGCCGACGGAAGCACCGAAGCTCCAGTCCGCGTTCCCGACCGCGCGTTCGTAGTCGAGGAGCGTCGTCTCTCCCTGGAAGGTGAAGCCGAGAAAAGGCGCAAGGTGCCAGTCCGCTCTGGCCGACGCAGGGCTGCCCCCGATCAGGATTGCCGTCAGGAGCAGGAGTCCGAAAAGCCTTGCCACGACGACTACGAGAACAGGCGCAGGAAAAGCGTTGCGAAGAGTGACTTGGTGACGTCGCCGGCTTCGAGTTGGAACGGTGCGCTCAAGCCGTCACTGTTCGCGAGGAGGATGAGCGTAACTTTTCGGGAAGGCAGCTTGATGATGAGCGACGAGTACGCGTTTGGTACGACTCCGAAGTGCCAGACCACCAGCTCACCACGATAGGTCTGGACGAACCAGCCCAATCCGGTTGGGAGCGCGGCGTTTTGGGAGTTGTAGGAGACCGACCAGGCGGCCTGCCGCGTCTCCTCGCGCAGCAGCAGCGAGGTATCGAGCGCGGCATCGAACTTCGCGAGGTCGCGAACGGTGGAGACCAGACCGCTCGCGGCGTTGATCCCTTCCAGCGTCACTTCCGCTTTCGTCAGGCGCCCGCGCTTGTCGACCTTGTAGCCTGTTGCGAGTCGCTCGAGCGCGGACTTATAGCGGTCGACCAGCGCCGAGGCAAACAGCCTCTCGTTCACGACGTTGGGCTCGGTCACGTCGCGGCCGGGCACCGAATCCTGCATCGCCAGCCGCTCGAGTACATTCACCGCGACAGTCTTGCGATACGGCTGCGGCACGCAATTTTCGACAACGTACGTGAGCTGCATGAAGCGCTCGGGATCGTAGTGGAAACTCTCACCCGAACCCGACGAGGTGTGATTGAGGACCTGGCGAATGGTGGCGTCCTGTTCGGGGACCGAGGCGCCGTACCGCCGAATCGGATCGCTGATGTTGAGCCGACGCTCCTCCGCGCACCGCAGCACGAGCACAGCTGCGATCGTCTGGCTCATATCTGCGATCGGGTACGTCGTGTCTGGCGTGGCACGGACCCGGCGCTCCTGGTTCTGGAAACCAAGCCCGCGCTCCCAGACGATCTCTCCGTCCTGGATGAGCGCAGCCGACAGCCCAGGAATACCCGCTTGCACACGCAGCGCCTCGAGATAGCTCTCGAACGGAATCAGCCCGGCGGCGGAGGCCTGATTCTGACGGGCTTCCAGCCCGGTGAGGGCCAGCGCCGTTACGAGACAGACGGTTAGGACAGTGCGCACGGCTGGATGGGAAAGGCCTTTAGTTTAACCTAGGTCGGCCGTATCATTGCGAACCGGCTGCAAGTTACAGGTATGCCACGGGTTTTGGCTCTTTGAACCCGAGAAAATCCTTCCCGGCTTTCCGCGCGTATCCAAGGCAGTGATGCTCAGGACGCTCGGCCTCTTCATTATTGCTGTCTGTTGTCCCGCTGTCGCCGTGGCTCAAGCGGCGGAAATTCGAGGCGTGGTGACAGACCTCACCGGCGCGCCGCTACCCGGCGTAACCGTTGAGGCCCGGCGTGGCAGCGATCCCCGTCACATGACGGTCACCGACCTCGAGGGCCGCTACTCCATCGCCGGTTTGGCGGAGGGCAACTACGAGCTGCGCGCAAGCCTCATCAACTTCGCTCCCTTCATTGCACGGTCGGTGTTCGTCTCAGCCGGTGCGCCGTCAATGGTCAGTGCGAAGCTGACGCTTGCGATCAACGCGGACGTTACGGTGACGGCGAGAGCTTCGTTCGCGGATATCGCTGAGATCGAAGACCCCGCCGCAAGTCTTGTGGGTGTCGCCTTCGCATCGTCGCAAGGCGCCGTGACCGCGACGCAGCTGGAGATGCGGCCTGTGATGCGCGCCGGCGAAGTACTTGAAACCGTGCCCGGGTTGATCATCAGTCAGCACAGTGGCGAGGGCAAAGCGAATCAGTACTATCTGCGCGGTTTCAATCTCGATCATGGAACCGACTTCGCGACGACCGTTGCCGGTGTTCCGGTCAATCTTCCGACGCATGGTCACGGTCAAGGTTATTCCGACGCCAACTTTGTGATACCGGAGCTCGTGAGCGGCGTGCAGTACAGCAAAGGCCCGTACTTCGCCGAGCAGGGCGATTTCTCCGGTGCAGGATCGGCAACCATCAACTACACGAACTCGCTCGAGCGGTTCATGGCTCGCGTGAGCGGCGGCCAGGATGGTTGGGCGCGGCTTCTCGTCGCTGACTCGCCACGCGTCGGTACCGGGCGTGTTCTGTACGCGCTGGAACTTGGCAAGAATGACGGTCCCTGGACGCGACCGGATGACTACACGAAAGTGAATGGGTTGCTCCGCTACAGTCGCGGAGATTCACGCAACGGCCTGTCGCTGACAGCGATGGCTTATCGAGCGGCGTGGGATTCAACCGACCAAGTACCTCACCGCGCAATCGAATCCGGGACCATCGACCGCTTTGGTGGCATCGACGACACGAACGGCGGTGAAACGTCGCGCTACAGCCTCGCCGTGGACTGGCAGCGATCCGGTGTCGCGAGCGTGACGCGGGCCGCGGCGTACGGATTCAAATACAACCTCAATCTGTTTTCGAACTTCACGTACTTCCTCAATGATCCCGCCAACGGCGATCAGTTCGAGCAGGCCGACTCGCGATTTGTCGCAGGGGGACGCGTGACGCACCGGCGGCTCGGCGCATGGCGTGGTCGCACCATGCAGCACACGTTTGGCAGCCAGGTGCGGAACGACAACATTGGTACGGTGGGCCTGTATCACGCGCGTGCCCGCGCCCGGCTGAGCACCGTGCGCGAAGACGGCGTGGTGCAAACGAGTGGTGCGGTGTTTTACCAGAACCAATACCAATGGTCGTCGTTCGTCCGAACGGCGCTCGGACTTCGCGGCGATCTCTATCGATTCCGTGTCACCAGCAACCTGCCGGCGAACTCGGGCACTGATGTTGACGGCATTGTGAGTCCAAAG
>Ga0075418_10003615_pt1 | contig 17604 bp, 19 predicted proteins | sample SoiMetdeltSBSDD2_FD_81776 | JGI IMG/M metagenome (GOLD analysis project Ga0075418, IMG submission 81776) | Bulk soil microbial communities from a Populus tree surrounding site in Tennessee, USA - Soil MetaG P. deltoides SBSDD2 | ecosystem: Environmental > Terrestrial > Soil > Tree plantation... | reverse complement strand
TACTGTTGGTCAACCCCCCAGTACCGAAATTGGTGTGCTCAACATGTCTTCTTGGAAGGCAAAAAAGCTGAGGAAATTTCCCCAAGAAAAGGTACTTCTAGAACTTTGAAGTAGGATGGCCAACAGTATCCTACCCTTTTTTGAGACACCACCCTACATCCGGACTGCATTACATTGACTACGCGTTGCCTCAGGTATATAACGCCTTCGTCATTATGGCGCCTTGCGAGCGTTGATACTGAATATGGGGCAAAACCTCCTAAAAACCCCGCCAGTATGAGCTTATCAGGGCAAATGGCATGTGAATCAATAGTTCGGTGCGCCATGCCGATTCCGGCAAACTAACGAAAAGGAGGGAACCCATGACAGAGCTCCAAGTTACGACCACCAGCGGGACAAGCCTCGTGCTTGACGCGGCCACTGTGCAGGGCTTCAAGACCAGCTTGCGTGGCCCCCTCCTCCATCCTAGCGACGCGAGCTACGACGACGCCCGCAAAGTCTGGAACGGCATGATCGACCGTCGCCCCGCGCTCATCGCCCGCTGTGCTGGGGCCGCCGATGTCATCACGGCGGTCAACTTCGCCAGGACTCACCACCTGCTGGTGTCGGTGCGCGGCGGCGGCCACAATGTCCCGGGCATCGCTGTATGCCAGGGCGGCCTGATGATCGACCTCGCGGGCATGCGGAGCATCCGCGTCGATCCGGTGCGGCGCACGGCCCGCGCGGAGGGCGGGACCACGTGGGGGGACTTCGATCGCGAGACCCAAGCCTTTGGCCTGGCGACCACGGGGGGCGTGGTCTCCAGTACGGGCATTGCGGGCCTCACCCTGGGCGGCGGCCTCGGCTGGCTGGCAGGCAAGTACGGCCTGGCCTGCGACAACCTCATCGCCGCCGATCTCGTCACGGCCGATGGCCAGTTACGCCACGTCAGCGCCAGCGAGCACCCGGACCTCTTCTGGGGTGTACGCGGCGGTGGCGGCAACTTTGGCGTGGTCACCTCCTTCGAATACCAACTGCATGCCGTCGGCCCGGTGCTGGCGGGAATCGTACTGTATCCGTTCACCAAGGCCAAAGAGGCCCTCACCGTCTACCGCGACTTCGCCATGGCCTGCCCCGACGAGGTGAACACGATTGGGGCGCTGCTGACCTCGCCCGACGGTGTCCCCGTGGTGGCGATCGGGGTCTGCTATAACGGCGACCTCGATGTGGGCGAACGGGTGCTGCGTCCCCTGCGGGCCTTCGGCTCCCCCCTGGCGGACGAGATCCGGCCGATGGCCTACTGCCAGGTGCAGACGCTGTTCGATGCGGCGTTTGTCCGTGGCCAGCGGTACTACTTCAAATCGAATTTTATGCAGCGGATCAGCGACGGCGCGATTGACGTCCTCATCGAGCGCTTTCCGACCATTCCCTCGCCCCTGTCCCTGGTGTACTTTGAGCAACTGGGCCAGGCGGCGCATCGGGTGGGGGCGACCGCCACGGCCTTCAGCCATCGCGACGCGCTGTGTGATTGGGGCTGCGATGCGGTGTGGCTGGACCCGGCGGCCGATGGCGTGCACATCGCGTGGACGCGGGAGCTGGCGGAGGCGATGCGGCCCTTCACTATGGGCAGCGACTATGCCCCCCATATGGGCCTGGAGACCGACGAGGGGGTGGAGCGCATCCAAGCGGCCTACGGGGCGAATTACGAGCGGCTCGTGGCCCTGAAGAACACGTACGATCCGACGAATCTGTTCCGCCACAACCAGAACATTAAGCCGACGGCGTAGGGGGAACCTGCACCGTCGGGTGGGCGGGAGGCCAGGCGTCGCGCGCACTCCTGCAGCTCACCCCGCGCTGGTTGCGCCCAGGGAAGCCCGAACCTTAGGATGGAGAGCACCCTCATGCCATTGGCTGCTGTGACCTGGTGGGTGCGGACAGGAGGGACACCTCCCCTCCGACCAAAGCCGAGCCAGCACAGTGATGGTTGAGGTATCGCTGCGTTACGCATATAAGGTCTCCGCAATCATGCCCTGAGGCCGCTGATACTGGGCATGGGGCACAACGGCCTGCACACCCCGTTCATAACATGGTAGTAGGGCAAAGGGGCCTGTTCATCAATGGTCGGGGCGCAACAGCCGAACTCAGAGAGCCGCCGTGCATCCTGGACCAGGACACTCTCCTCGACACACGGCAATAGTCAGGGAGCCTACACACAGCATGCATACTCCAACACTCATCGTGGTGACGGGACGCCCCGGCTCAGGCAAAACCACCCTTGCCTATGCCCTGGCGCGTGCCATACGCTGTCCAGCTCTCTGTCGTGATGAATTCAAGGAAGGTTTAGTGCATACGTGCGGTGGACGTGTCACGCCTGAGGACCATGGACGCCTCAACGGGCACGTCTATCACACCTTTTTTGGGGCCGTAGAACTGCTGCTCCGCGATGGCATCACTCTCGTCGCTGAGGCAGCATTTCAGCACAAACTCTGGGTGCCCAAACTCCAACCACTGCAAGCCATCGCGCAGATGCGACTGATCGTGTGTGCCATCGATCCCCTGTTGGCCCACACACGCTTTCTCCAACGCGGTGTAGCCGACCCCGAACGCGAAGGCTATCACGGGAGGGGATGGATACAACCGCACCCGGACGATCCTGCACTTACCATCCGTCCCTACGAGCCGCCCCGCCTGGCCGTACCCTCACTCATCGTCGATACCTCCGACGGCTACACACCGAGTCTGGAACGGATAAAGGCATTTGCCTTACAGCCGACAGCAAAAGACCGTGGTTGGTCTTCGCTCTGAACGCAAGCAGCGTTCGAAGGCGTCGTGCTCCCTCGCCGTTTTCGGCGATTGAGAAGCTATACCAAATAGTGGGTCATGTGCTGCAAGACGCACCGTTAACCCGCTTTTTGCACCATCACCGTGCCCGCGAAAGCCACAGGCTGACTGGGCCAGCATCGGTCCCACATGGTGTCGGATGCAGTCCATGATACGTCGATTGTACACTTCGGCGGCAGGGTAATCCTCACAGACACTGCCGGTGGTCACCCTGGCATCGGCCCCATCGAGTGGCCTCACTCCCTTTTAACCTGCTCGCGGATATCCTGAAAGTCGATGAAATGCATGCCTGCAACCTCGCGCAGCTCTCTCGCAACAAAGCCCTGCGTGGACAGGACAATAAACCGCTTCCCTCGCGCCCGGAGCAATTGCAATGGCCGCTCAAAATCCTCATCGCCACTCACCAACATAGCCAGGTCGTAGTGGTCAATGGTGTTGAACATGTCCAGAACGATCTCAATGCCGAGATTGGCCTTTTGTGTCGGGGTCCCGTCGGCCTGCATGATGGTCTTGAGCTGCTTGGTCACCCGCGAAAAACCTATGCGGGTCACCGTATCGAGATAGGCTTGCTGGCGGGCGTCTGGGGGCACGTCCACCCCGATATAGTAGAAGGCGTCGACCAACTCCCCTTTAGAGCGTGCGAACTCTAGCAGCTTGCGCAGGTCAATCCACCAGTCAGTGCAGGCGGTCCCGCTGCATGTAAAAGAAATTGGCTCCATCGAGGAACAGGGATAGGCGCATACCACTCCTCATAGCATAGCGAGACCGTCCACGACGCCTACCATACGCCCGTTGTGAGATTGCACCTCGTCTTATGGACACAATCGCACTGGAACTCATGCCCTCTCAGGATTGCACCGGTCTCGCGCCATTATACATTGGCAGGTTTACCCGGCCCGGCGTCTGCACCCTCATCCGTAAGCCCTAGTCGGCCACTGTGGGGTACTCCACATGACGGTGGAGTCCATGCACGCCTCTTGCCTGAGGTGCTTGGGCTTCCCCAAGCGGGAGCGAGGAGGGCCAACACCATGATCCTAGCCCCATATATCAATGCAACAAAAGTTGCTTTGACGTTGTGATCGAAGAGGTCGTGTGGCGATGAACCTGTACATGCTGGGCAGTTCCCCCGACAGTGGGCGGAAACGCCCATACAAAATAGGCGACACCGCCGATGTGGAAACGACCCAGAGAATGTATCCTTATATTCTTCCTCACCATGCAAAACTGAGGGGGGGAGCATGGGCCTCGCTCACCGTCTCGGCCACTTATGACCCCTCAGCATCACATCGGAGTCCTCGCATGCTTCTTGCCTCTCGTGCTGAAGTGCTGTGGCGTGGTGCAGAGGCAGCCGGGGTGGCCGACGCCAGGATCGAGCCCAAAGAGATAGGAGGAGAAGGATGCCAAAGCAAGGAAGACGGCAAAGCACAGGAGCGATGGAACTGCCGGTACCCGTCGCTGACCACGGTCTCCTCGACCGCCGGGCCTTTCTGACAGGAGCGATCCACGTGGCTGGACTGGTGGCGGTGGGCAGTCATGCGGGCGATCTTGTGGCAACGGCGCAAGCGGCGGAGTCTATGACGCTGGAAACGCCTCCGTGGATGCAGGGCCCCGGACAGCCGTTCCGAGGGTATGGGCAACCTGCCAAGTATGAGGAGGAGGTCAAGCGCACCTTCTTCCAGCCATACAAGGATATTGCTCCCGGTTCGGGAGCCTCCATGACCCCGCTGCATCAGCTCCAGGGGACGATTACCCCGAACGGGCTGCACTTCGAGCGGCATCACAGCGGGGTTCCAGACATCGATCCGGCCCAGCACGCGTTGCTCATCCACGGTCTGGTCCGACGACCGCTGCACTTCTCGGTCGAGGCGTTGCTACGGTATCCCACCATCAGCCGCATCTGTTTTGTGGAATGTTCGGGCAACAGCTTTTTCAATGTGGCGGCAGAGCCGCCCCAAAAATCCTGCGGGGCGATTCACGGCCTGGTGTCGTGCAGCGAATGGACGGGGGTCTCTCTGGCCGTAGTGTTGGAGGAAGCCGGAGTCGATCCGCAGGGGAAATGGCTGGTGGCCGAAGGCGCGGATGCGGCGGCGATGAATCGCAGTATTCCCCTTGTAAAAGCCCTCGATGACGCGATGATCGCCCTGTACCAGAATGGCGAGCGTCTCCGTCCCGAGCAGGGCTATCCGATGCGTCTCCTGTTACCGGGCTGGGAAGGCAACACGTCCATCAAATGGCTCCGGCGGCTCACGATCACAGAAGGCCCGGTGTATAGCCGGGAAGAAACCTCCAAGTACACCGACCTGATGCCGGATGGCAAAGCCCGCCAATTTACCTTTCCGATGGCCGTCAAGTCGGTGATCACCCATCCCTCTGCGGGCATGCGTATGCAAGGGAAGGGCTTGTATGAAGTCTCGGGGCTCGCTTGGTCTGGGGCCGGTCGTGTGACCAAGGTCGAGGTCTCCGCCGATGGCGGTAAGAGCTGGGCCGAAGCCGCATTGCAAGCGCCGATTCTCCCACTGGCGTTGACGCGGTTCCGACTGCCTTGGAATTGGGATGGGAGCCCCGTATTGTTGCAAAGCCGAGCCACCGATGAGAAAGGGAACGTCCAGACGACCCGTGAACAATGGACGGCACAGTATTCGGCGGGCAATGTGTATCACTACAACGCGATGCAAACCTGGAGTGTCAGCCCGGCAGGAGAGATCAAAAATGTGTACCTGTAAATGGTTGAGCGCTGTGGTGCTGATGACTGCCGTCATATGCGTGGTCGGGACCGCCTGCGCCGGTCCCAATCTCGGGCGTGACGTCACGCCCGAAGAAATGGTCACCTGGGAGATCACCATTCCACCCGATGGCAGCGGCCTGCCTCCCGGTGGAGGGACGGCGACCGAAGGAGGTACCGTGTATAACGCGAAGTGCGCAAGTTGTCATGGCGCAAACGGTACAGGGGGACCCGCCGATCCCCTCGTGGGTGGGATCGGGACGCTGGTCTCGCAGAAGCCCGTGAAAACCATTGGAAGCTATTGGCCCTACGCGACCACGCTGTTCGACTATATACGCCGGGCCATGCCCTATGATAGGCCCCGGTCGCTCTCGAATGACGACGTGTATGCGGTGAGTGCGTATCTCCTGTCCTTGAATGGCATCATCGACCAAAAAGCGCGCATGGACGCCCACACGCTCCCCCAGGTGCACATGCCGAACCGGGAGGGCTTTGTCAGTTACTGGCCTTAGGAGGTCTCCCCCGTGTGGGAGTGACGGTGAGCGAAGCTCCGCATACCGCCGTGGTAGGCGGAGGAGGAGGCCGCAACAAGGATCACGGGTCGGGCCCACCTGCCGCCAGCGTCCGCTCGTGCCTCGCTCCGGCTTCCGGCAGCAGGTGAAGGCTGGCGTTGAACAGAAGACCACGTGCCATTGCGGCGGCGTTAAGACGCCGCCACGCCCCTCATCTCTCGGGAGGACGATGCCATGCCAGTCAAGGCAGGATGGGCTGTTGGAGTCGCCACGCTGCTCCTGATCCTCGGCACACCGCAGGTGAGCCGTCTGGAAGCCACGATCAGCTTTTCGTCACGCTATTATTATTTTTGTTGGAACCCAGGTGACCAGGGCCATGCGTGTAGTCAGCGGTCGAGCAAAAAAATCTGGACATCCTCGCCTGTGCCGGTGGAGGTGGAATTACGCGCCGCCTGCAAACAAGCACACTATGCCAATGTCGTGTATGCGACGTGAGGAAAGTAAAGTGCGAGAGACGTTCGAGGAGGAGTGCTAGCAAGGGGCAAAACACCAGCGCCTCCGACGCGAGGCGCACCAGGAGCGCACGCAGCCAAACGTGTCCAAATGATCCGTCGATACAGCGAAGGGAGGAGCGGGCACATACGCCTACTCCTCCAATGTCCTCGAAGGCCAGACTCGCTGGCGCAAAGGAGAGATAGCATGCAAGCGATGACGTCCGCTGCTGACGTGCGTGCCGCCGCGCGCCGTGGCGCATGGCGCGGCACCACCGGGGGGCACTGCCCGACCTACCAACAGGCCAACCTCGTCATCCTACCGCAGGAGGCGGCGGTGGAGTTCGCGGCTTTCTGCACGCGCAACCCCGTGCCCTGTCCGCTCATTGAGATTACGCCGCCGGGTGATCCGGAGCCCGTTCGCGCAGCCCCAGGAGCCGACCTCCGCACGGACCTGCCGGGCTACCGCATCTACCGCAAAGGCGCGTTGGCCGAGCAGCGCGGCGACATCCGTGATCTCTGGCGCGACGATCTGGTCGCGTTTCTGCTGGGCTGCAGCTTGACCTTCGAGCACGCGTTGGTTGAGGCTGGGGTTCCCTTGCGCAACATCGAGCGCAATACCATGATCTCGATGTTCGTCTCCAATCTCGCCTGCGTGCCTGCGGGCCGCTTCCATGGGCCAATGGTGGTGACCATGCGTCCCATCGCTGCAGCGCAGGTCGACCTCGTGCGCGACTTGTCGTCCCGCTATCCGCACGCCCACGGCGCACCTGTCCACATCGGCGACCCGGAGGCGATTGGGGTCACGGACCTGAGCCGCCCCGACTACGGCGAGCCCGTCCCCATCGAGGCGCAGGAGATTCCGGTCTTCTGGGGCTGCGGCGTGACCCCGCAGGCGGTCGCGGCAAAGGCCCGCGTGGAGTTCATGATTACTCACGAGCCAGCGCAGCTGTTCGTGACGGACCTGCCCCGCGAGGGCGGACGCTGATCGTGACGTCGGTCGGGAAAGATGCCCGCATGGCGGAGCCCAGGGGTCAGGAACGGTTTCGCCAGCCCTGCGTGTCGGCGCAGGGCCATGGCAGTGCGCTGCGCTTCACCGCATACGGGAGCCGACTGCCTCCAGCGTCCGCGCCGCTCCCGCTGCCGGCAGCAGGTGAGCGCCACGCTAGGTGCCAGCGGCGCGAAGGCAACAACTCCGAAGACGATTTTTTCGTGCAGGAGGAGAGGCCAGCATGACGACACCCGTTGGCTTTGTGGGCTTGGGGCATATGGGCCTGCCCATGGCGCAGAACGTGCTCAAAGCCGGTTACGCGCTCCACGTCTTTAATCGCACGGCGGCCAAGGCCGAGGGCTTACTGGCGCAGGGAGCCAGCTGGGCTCCCTCGCCCCAGGTGCTGGCCGCACGGACGGGGCTGGTCCTCAGCATCGTGGCCGATGATGACGCGCTGCACGCCGTCACGTTGGGCGAGCACGGCATCCTCGCCGGGCTCCCACCCGATGGGGTCCATGTGGATATGAGCACGGTGTTCCCCGACACCTCCAAGCACCTGGCCCAGCGCTATCGGGAGCGGGGTGCCCATTTCCTCGCCGCCCCGGTCTCGGGCCGTCCGGAGCATGCCGCCGCCGCCCAACTTTTGATCTACCTGGCCGGTCCCGTCGCGGTCCGAGAGCGGTGCCGCCCGCTCTTGGCGGCGCTGGGGCAGGGCGTGATCGTGGTCGGCGAGGAGCCGCACCTGGCCCACGTGCTGAAGCTGGTGACCAACTTCATGGTCTTTGCCGTCAACGAGACGCTCAGCGAAGCCTTCACCTTGGCAGACAAAGCGGGGCTGAAGAGCGCGCCGGTCCTGGAGATGCTCCAGGTGCTGTTCCCGTCATTGGTCTTCCAGGTCTACGCGCAACGGATCGCCGCATCGGACTTCTACGCCCCAGGCTTCACCGTGCGCCTGGGACTCAAAGATGTGGGGCACATGCGGCAACTCGCCGACCAAGTCGCCGCGCCGCTGCCGTTGGCCGATCTCGCCTATCGCCATCTGCTGGCCGCCCTCGCCCGGGGACGGGGAGACCTGGATGCCACAGCGCTGGTCACGGTGGTGCGTGAGATGGCGGGCCTCGCGCCGGGGACGCGCTAGGGCATAGAGGTGCACGCGGAGGATACGATCACAGTGGCCTGTACGCCTAGGGACAGGTCGCCCGTTGGGACGCCAGGCAACCGCACGGAGGGAAAGCATTATGGCGACACAAGCCGATCTGGTCACTGTCCTCCAGAGCGAAGTCGAGCGGCTGCAGCAGTACCTTGCGGCCTTACCAGCGGACGCTTGGACGAAGCCTAGCGCCTGTGCCCTCTGGGAAGTCCGCGATGTCGTAGCGCATATGAACGGGGTGGGGAGTGGGTATAGGGAGCGCATAACCCGTGGCCTGCGGGGGGATACCTCGCCCGATGCCGGGTTCCCAGCGCCACACCTCTTCGCCACACTCTCAGGGGAGGAACGACGGCAGAGGGGGACGGCGTTTGCCCAGCGCCCCATCGCGCTCCGTGAGCATCTTGGCCATGACCTGGTGTCCGCGTTCAGCCATGCCTGTGACCCCTTCCCGCCTTTTGTCGCCGCCCTCAGCACCCACGATTGGCACCAACCCTGCTATCATTCGTGCGGCCTTATCCCCGTGCACGCCGTGGCCCACGCTGGCCTCTTTGAACTCGTCATCCACGGCTGGGATATCCGCGCCGCCCTGGAGCCGTCCACGCCGCTCGCTCCTGACACGCTCCCCGCCCTGCTCGATTTCTACACCGCATGCCCGCATTGGTTCTTTCTGCGTGCTGCCAAGTTATCGGCCCCGCTCCGGTATCGGTTTGCGTTCGCAGACGCCCCTAGCAGGCCATGGGATATTGTCGTGGAAGGTGACCACGCCCAGATAGGACCCGCTACCGATGGCACCTCCGCCGACGCGACGTTTGCGTGCGAGGTCGAGACCTTCGTGTTGATGATGGGTGGACGGATGGGCTTTGATGCTGCCCTGAGTGACAAACGGCTTATCCCGACGGGGGCTATGGCAGTAGTGCAGGAGTTCAAACAGTGGTTTCAGGGGGTCTAGTCAGCTATGAGCATGGTCTCACATCACCTGGTCATTGGCTACTCCAGCTTCTGGGCGCGGCTCACCGCCCGCGTTCGGTGCCGTCACACCACAAATCTGAGGAGGGACCACACGGCCTTGGACATGAACCCTGGTGCAGCTCCCAATTGACGCACGTGACGCGGTTGATACCGACGTCTCATAGCAGCATCCCCTGAGGAGACCCGCATGACGACCATCGACCAACAGAGCCGCCGCCGCATGGCGCGAACTGGCCTGACCGCCCTGGATGAGACCCGCGCCTGCCCCGGCTACACGCTGTATGCTCCGATCTTCGGCTCGGGCACCGTGCATCTCCTCGACCTCCACGGCCAGGAAGTCCATCGGTGGGCGCTGCCGTACCCGCCTGGGCTCTACGGCTATTTGCTCCCCAATGGGCACTTGTTCTACCTCGGCAAAGTGCACGACGCCACCTGGGACCGCTTCCCGGCCTGGCATCGGTTCAAGGGGGGCATCTTGTTGGAGGTAGACTGGCACGGCAACATCGTCTGGGAATACCGCGATCCCGACCACCACCACGATGCCCGGCGCACGCCGTCCGGCGGCGCGCTCTATCTCGCGCTCGAACGGGTCCCCGAGGCGCTGGCCGCACGGGTGCAGGGGGGCGTGCCCGGCAGTGCCCCAGAGGGGATGTGGGCCGACGTCCTCGTCGAGATCGATGCGGCAGGGCAGCGGCTGTGGGAATGGCACGCCGCCGAGCATCTCGATGTCGAGACGGATCGCCTGACCTTCAACGATGCCCGCGACGAGTGGAGCCATGCCAATACGGTGGTGCCGTTACCCGACGAGCGCGTGCTGGTCAGCTTTCGCAACCTGTCCACCGTCGCCATTATCAACAAGCGGACGGGGGCCTTCGTCTGGAAGCTCGGCCCGGAGGTGCTGGCCCAACAGCACGACCCCAGCCTGCTCGCCAACGGCCACATTCTGCTCTTCGACAATGGGGCACACCGGCGAGACTACGCGATGTCCGCGTCACGGGTGCTGGAGATTGACCCCACGACCAACACGATTGTCTGGGAATACCGTGACAGCCCCCCCTACAACTTCTTCAGTCCGACCATCTCGGGGGCACGGCGGTTGCCCAATGGCAATACCCTGATCACGGAGGGCAATTTCGGGCGCATGTTCCAAGCGACGCCGGACCAACAGGTGGTGTGGGAGTACATCAACCCCTACTTTCCGGCGGGACCCGATGGGGCGCTCGTCAACGGGGTGTTCCGGGCCACGCATTACCTGCCCGAGGACATTCCGACCTTGCGCTAAGGGCCTGCAAAGGCCACGGACGTCCAGGAGTCCGAGGTGGGGTGGGGCCACACGTCCCCTCACCACGCACTGCCCCTGACTGCCTCCAGCCTTGTATCTTTAGTAGGTGACGTGGGAGACTCCCCGTCAGCCCGTACCCGGACGTGACAGACCGATTGAGCCGTGGTCCACGAAGACCGGAGCGGAGCATGGGGCGTCACGTCCGGGGCGCCTCAGCCCGTACAGTTGTTTGGGGCCGTAGAGCCCGTATCTGCAAAGGCGGGCCGACCTGCGGTCCTCGGGTGGACGTCCCCTGTGTTGTGGGTAGTGCTGTCGCGCAAGCCCCGTGAGCTATCGCTGGGTGCCCCGCCGGTGCGCGTTGGACCGTGCCGCACGATGCCGGGGGCGTCGTGACGCTCGGGGAACGGCTGCAGACGCTCCCTCCCCCCCTGCTGGTGTTGGAAGCTAGCGGCGGCCTGAAGCGGGGCGCCCCGGCGGCGTTGGCCCCGACGGGCCGCCCCGGCGGCGTTGGGCCCCCACGCCAGGCGCGCGATTGGGCACGTGCCACGGGGCCGTTCGCCAAGCCGGAGGCCCGGGAGGCCCGCGCCCGCGCCCACTGTGCCGCCGTGATCCGCCCGACGACCCGGCCACTGCCCGACGCCCAGACGCAGGCGCGGCGCGCCCTCCTGGGACGCCGCCAGCCACGGATCGGCCTGCGGACCGCGGCCCAGCACCGCCGCGCGGGGACGAGCGGGCGCTTGCCCCAGGACCTGGAGGCCCCTATGGCCTGGCTCCAGGCGCGCCTCGCCCGGCTGGCCGCTGCCCTGGAGACGCTGCTCCGGGCCCGTCCGCTGTGGCGTGACACCGACGCCCGGTGGCCGAGTGTCGCCGGCATGGGGCCGGTGGGGGCCCGCACATTGCGGCTGGCCCTCCCCGAGTGGGGGACGCGCACGCGGCAGCAAAGTGCCTCCGTGGTCGGCGTGGCGCCCCTCAATGGCGACAGGGGGCCCCTGCGGGGCCGACGCAGCATTTGGGGCGGGCGCGCGCCTGTGCGCACCGTGTTGGACATGGGCACGCTCGTGGCCACACGGTTTCATCCGCAGAGCCAAGCCTTTGAGCAACGCCGGCTCGCTGCAGGGAACCGCAAACACGTCGCCCTGACGGCGTGTAGACATCAGTGGGTGACGATGCTTAAGGCCATGCTGAAGCAGCGGACGGCCTGGCAAGCCCAGGAGGTCCACAACGAAAAATATACGAGGCACCCTTGACAACCAAGACAGTTGCTCCGCTCGTGCCTCGCTCCCGCTTCCGGCAGCAGGTGAGCCTTGGCGTTCGGCTTCGCGGAGTAAAGAGGACCAAAAAACGTTGAAGCGTCGTCAAGACGCCGCCACTCTTCTCACATCTCTGGAGGACGATGCTATGCACGTCAAAGCAGGCTGGACTGCGGGAGTCGCCACAATGCTCCTGATCCTCGGCAAGCCGCAGGTGAGCCGTCCTGAAGCCACGATCAGCTTTTCTTCACGCTATTATTATTTTTGTTGGAACCCCGGCGCACAGGGCCATACGTGTAGTCAGCGGTCGAGCAAAAAGATCTGGACGTCCTCTCCTGTGCCCGTGGAGGTGGAATTACGAGCCGTCTGCAAACAATCAAACTACGCCAATGTGATGTACGCGACGGAGGAAAGCAAAGTGCGAGAGGCGTTCGAGGAGGATTGCTGGCAGGGGGCGAAACACCAGCGCCTCCGACGCGAAGCGCAACAGGAGAGCGCGCGGCAAGACATGCCCAAATGATGACTCGATACAGCGAAGGGAACAGCGGGCGTATGCGCCCGCTGCTCCGCCATGTCCTCAAAGGCCAGACTGACCAGCACAAAGGAGGGATATCATGCGAGTGATGACTGCCGCCGCTGACGTGCGGGCTGCCGCACGCCGCGGCGCATGGCGCGGCACGACCGGAGGGCACTGTCCAGCGTACCAGCAGGCCAACCTCGTCATCTTGCCGCAGGAAGCGGCCGTGGAGTTCGCTGCCTTCTGCACACGCAACCCCACCCCCTGCCCGCTCATCGAGATCACGCCTCCAGGGGATCCAGAGCCGACGCGCGCAGCCCCGGGAGGCGACCTCCGGACGGATCTGCCAGGCTATCGCATCTACCGCAAGGGCGTATTGGCCGAGCAGCGGGGTGACATCCGCGACCTCTGGCGGGACGATCTGGTCGCGTTTCTTCTAGGCTGCAGCTTGACCATCGAGCACGCGTTGATGGAGGCTGGAGTTCCCGTCCGCAACGTGGAGCGCGACACCATGGTCCCCATGTTCATCTCCAATCTCGCCTGCGTGCCTGCTGGCCGCTTCCATGGGCCGATGGTGGTGACCATGCGTCCCATCCCTACAGCGCAGGTCGCTCTCGTGCGCGAGCTGGCGGCACGCTACCCCCACGCCCACGGTGCGCCGGTCCACGTCGGTGCCCCAGAGACGATCGGGAGCACCGACCTGGGCCGACCCGACTATGGCGAGCCCGTCCCTATTTATACGAATGAGGTCCCAGTCTTCTGGGGCTGGGGCGTGACACCGCAGGCGGTCGCGATCGAGGCCCGTGTGGAATTCATGATCACTCACGAGCCGGCGCAGATGTTCGTGACAGACCTCCCCCGCGAGGGCGGACGCCGCTCGTGACATCGGTCGGGGAAAAGAGGCACGCCTGCCGCCGGTCCACGCACTCTAACGATAATGGGAACCGGAAGATGGAGAGGATGACGACCAATGTGCGCATGATGTTGTATGCCGTAGGAGTGTTGACCCTTCTAGTGCCAGGCTCCTCGTTCGCAGGTGCATCGGCATCACAGCGGCTCGAACGCCTCGCGCGTGAAGCCCTGGAACGTTTCTACGACCTCTTTCCGATTGCCGAAACCATGAATAGGGGCGCGGGTCCTCGCCAGGATCGGCTCGAAATGACCTTTACGCCCGAGCACCTCGAGCGCCAGAGGGCGCACAGTCGATGGGTGCTGCAGGAGCTCGATGCCATTCCGCTGGGTGAGCTCCAGCCCAGCGAAAAGCTGACCCATCAGCTATTGGCTTACCTGAGTCGGCAGGGACTCGAAGCGCTGGAGTATCCGTTTCACCAGCACGCCATTTTCATTCACCTCGATGGTGGCGTCGCTCATGATTTGATACAACTGGTCGGGCGTCAGCCGTTTCGCAGCGCAGCCGACTATCGCGCCTGGCTGGCACGATTGCAGCGTTACCCCGCTTACCTGGAGGGTGTCACCCGCCTCATGCGCGACGGCCTCGCGGCGCAAGTCACTGTGCCGCAGGCGCTCCTGGCGCGTGCGCTCCCGCAGCTCGAAGCGCTGGCGCCAGAGGCGCAGGATATAACGACAAGCGCGCTCTGGAAGCTGGTAACCCAGTTTCCGGTGTCAATGGATATGGAGGCGCGCCAGCGCTTTGAAACGGAGTATCGGCAGCTGCTCACAGAAGAAGTCTTGCCTGCGTTTCGCCAGTTAGCGACGTTCGTGCGCACCGAGTATATGCCACGCGCACGGACATCGGACGGATTCGGGGGATTACCGCAGGGCGACCACATGTATCGCCTGGCGGTGCAACACCAGACCACCACGGACATGACCCCTGACGAGATCCACCAGCTTGGCCTCCAGGAGGTCAAACGTGTCCAAGGCAAATTGCTCACTGCAGGAGAGGGCATAGGCTTCAAGGGGCCGGTGAGCGCTCTGCCCCGCTGGCTTGCCAGCCATCCAGAGTATTACCCGTTTGCTTCAGGCGACCAGGTGATCGCGTACCTGTCCCGGCTTCACGCGCAGATCGTGCCCCAGTTGCCGCAGCTCTTTGGCAGGTTGCCCAAGGCATGGCTCGAGATTCACCTGACCGATCCGGCACTCGCGGCTTCGGAACCCGCGCGGTGGTATCCCCCTTCGGACGATGGGACGCAGCCGGGCATCTTGGCGGTCCCGATCATGGATCCATGCAAGCGATCGACCTTTGGCTTAGCAGCGCTTTTCGCCCAGGAGGGCATGCCCGGCCACCATTTTGATGATAGCATCAAGCTCGAAAATAAGGTCCCCGAGTTTCGGCGCAAGCTGTGGGTCAACGCCTTCGGCGAGGGCTGGGAGCTCTATGCAGAATACCTCGGCCATGACCTGGGGCTGTATGACGAGCCCCTGGCGCTGATGGGGCGCTATGCCGCCGAGCTCCTGCGCGCCGGCCGGTTGGTGGTCGATACGGGCCTGCACGCCAAGGGCTGGACGCGAGCACAGGCGATCCGATACATGATGGAGGAGTGCGGCCTTATGGAAAGGTTCGCGGCGACGGAGGTGCTACGCTACATGGCGTGGCCAGGGCAAGCGTTGGGATACAAGATTGGCGAGCTCACCATTCTGGACCTCCGAGCGCGAGCCGAGCAACAGCTCGGCCCTCGGTTCGACATGCGCACTTCCACGATACCCTGCTTGCAGAAGGCCATCTGCCCTTGAGCATGCTGAAGCCGCGCATGGATGCATGGATAGAAGAGCAGAACACAAGGCCATAGGGCTGCGAGAGGAACCGTTTGCAATCTGGGGCCATGCATGCGTCACTGGGTAGCGATTGCAGCTAACGTATCCGGTGGAGGGCACATGGCTGCCTACCTGCCATGTCGGGACTCATACCACCCTGAGCTTTGTCTACAGTATGCTCGTGCGGTATCGGATCGGAGCAGGGGTACTGCCGGGGGCATCTTTCTCCTTGAGCCCGATGTCGCCGAACACTGGGAAACGCCGGATGACACGAGTTATCTCTTCCAGCTCCGCCACGGGGTCAACACGTGTGGCGCTTTGGATACCCACAAAATCGACCTACCCTCGGGACTGCGTGCAAAAAGCCAGGTTTCATCTGCGTGTTGCCGATCGTTGATGACACCATCTAGCCAACTCACTCCGTAGCCAACAGTTGTCGAGCCCAGGCCATGTCATTATCGTGCAAGGGCGGGACAGGAGGCTGACTGTAGTCGATGGCTAGATCATACCTGGCGCGATCATACAGGTCATGCAGCAGTTGATTGAGAGGTAGTGTGGGCTCTGGATCGCCAGGTCGCAGAGGAACAGAGATAGTCGGAAGGGGATCACGTACACTCAACGTATACGCCATGGCGCGCGGGCGCGAGGGGGCCGGATTGATGAGAATACGGTAATCGCTTTGCCCTGCTTGTAAGGGCGGCAGTGGACTCCCGGCACGTAAGAGATCAATTTCCACCAGGTTCGTCTTGCTGCCTAAAACGATCGTGCGCTTGGCCTCATAGGCTTTCCGTCCCTCATGCGTCAATTTGTTGGCTAAGGAAAGAATCTCAAGCACAGTGACCACATCCTGGGTTGCGACCTCACGCACAACCAAATAGCGCTCGTGAATTTCTTCGGGCATGGGGACTTCAACTACCTGTGGGGCAATACCAATAGCGGGCGCTGGCGCCATGGAACGCCCCCCCTTGTGCGGTGATGACATCACGAGTACATCTGGGATGCCTGCGAGTGATTCGGATGTTAAAAGCGCGATATACGTGCGTAATTCGATGTCAACACGATAGTGGGGCCACACTTGCGGCCCCAGTGCATCAGCAATAGCAACGAGCAGGCGCGTATGCACGGCATGCCAGTGATCGCGTCGTTCTAGGTAGGGATCCATACCTGGGAAGGGAGTCGGCATCTGCTTCTTTCTCTCGATGCATAAGATACACACATCGGCGCGTCATTACGTATGGGCCGTGCCTCGCAAGTCAAGATAGCATAAGGGTTCTGCATTCTCAATGATGCGAGAATGTGATGGTTTTCTGCGCCAAAAGCTCCTCACCCTAACGCCCTCCAGAGGAGAGAGAGAAAAGAAGGGAATGGTCAGAAGCAACGTGACGAGCTACGAGTCAGACGACTACACTGCAATGGCATGCGTAGTGTATATTGTGCAGAGCGTGTTTCACAGGGCAAAGCCAGATACATCCGCATCATGCTGAAGGAGAGAGCCGTGCAGGTTAGTAGTGTTGAGGTTGACACTTTGTTCGTGCCAGTCGCGCGTCCTTACGGTGCCGGTGGACGGCAGGTGACGGGCAATTGGCATGTGCTGGCGCGTGTCACCACCAGCGATGGGGTGCAGGGGCATGGCTATATTGTGGCGCTCAGACAAGGGTTGGTCGCGGCAGTGGCGCAGGCAACGCGGGAACTCGGTTCCCAGTTGGTGGGGATGCATGTGCTGGAGGTCGAGGCGGCGTGGGAGCGCCTGGCCAGTGTGGGGGATTGGGTGGGCCCAGGTGGCTTGTTGCACTATGCCATCGCCCCTCTCGATATCGCCCTGTGGGATGCTGCCGGGAAAACGCTGGGACAGCCATTGTATCGCCTGCTGGGGGGATACCGCGACCGCGTGCCAGCGTACGCCAGCGATGGGCTGTGGTATAGCCTCTCGCTGGACGAACTTGCAGAATCAGCCAGTGGCCATGTCGCGCACGGGTATACGGCCATCAAAATGCGCCTGGGCCATGAGGCGCGCCCAGAGGCTGAGGCACGCCGCGTCCAGACGGTCAGACAGGCCGTGGGGCCTGATATCCGGGTCCTGGTCGACGCCACCGAAAGCTGGCAGCTCTCGCAGGCCATGCAGACTGGCCGCGTCTTGCAGGAGGCCGGCATCACCTGGCTCGAAGACCCCGTCCAGCATGAAGAC
>Ga0075418_10003614_pt1 | contig 17605 bp, 13 predicted proteins | sample SoiMetdeltSBSDD2_FD_81776 | JGI IMG/M metagenome (GOLD analysis project Ga0075418, IMG submission 81776) | Bulk soil microbial communities from a Populus tree surrounding site in Tennessee, USA - Soil MetaG P. deltoides SBSDD2 | ecosystem: Environmental > Terrestrial > Soil > Tree plantation... | reverse complement strand
GGCCAGGAGCAACAGAAAAGACGTGTACAGCTTGCGGACGGTGGTCATGGCACTAGAATCCCCAAGGCCTTGCTAGCACGCGAAATGACGGAGTTTTTGCACAGCGCCTGCGGCCGGTCAATTACCTGAATAGCGCTGCTGAATCCGTGTGGCGCTCGCGCGCGACTGTTAACCTGCCAGTCGCGGTTTTTGGAGGCGAGAAAAAATGCCCGCGGGTTAACAACCAGCGCGACTTTCTCTGTTAACCATTTGCCGCCGGTTTCGAGGCGGTTGGCTCCGCTTCAGGGCCGACCGAAAGCAACGCTAAATCGCCAATCTCTTTGGCGGCAACGAGTTCCGCGTTTCGAAAAGAGGAGAGTTTGTTCGAAGAGGGTTGTGCACGGGGAGGTCACAGTGAGCGGCATGTACGAAACAACATCAAGCGCTGTTTCGCTGATTCGGGCCGGAATAACGGAAGAATTCCGCCCGGTTCCCGGAGAATGAACAGAAGATTCCTGCCGGAATTGGCTTAGCTGCGATGACCAGCGCAATCGTCAGCCAGGCGTTGAATGAGCCAAAAAGGGAGCGTTAGGGCTAGGCCGTTTCATGACTCGCTGGGACTCTGGCTCGTTCCCGTGTCACATCCATGAACGAGAGCCTCAATCAGGATAGTTTCCTAAAGGAATTGCTTCTTGAGTCTGCTGCCCATGAGCTCATTCGCACTACAGTTGCGTTTCTCTTACACCCGCGGTCCTTCATCGCCGCCGACTCACTAGTTGATCGCGCAATATCGGGGTTGATGAGTTGGATCAAATTTTGGCCCAAGGTATCACGCGGCGCAGGAATGCTTGCACACGGGAATGTTCCAAGGCACTCGATTTCGCCAGCCCCGCTACCGCGAGCGGCCCCGGCGCTTCCACGGCCTGCTCCCAGACTCTTACATTCCGAAACGCGGGAAAGCCAGCCAGCGCGGTCACCGCTTTCTTCCACTGTGCTATGTGCGCTTTCGAAACTCCCGCCGGGCGAACCGTTTCCAGGTGCACGGAGCAATCCGTGTAGCGGACTTTCGCTTCGACGCTCAAGCGGCCGCTCTGGGAATACTCATAAGTGACGTCCACGGGCCATTCATCGGCTATGTCGGCGGGGAGATCGCGCAGGACCACCACCCCGATTTTTGCGCAAGCGGACGGCTCGGCAGCTTCCCCTTCCAGGACGTTGAAGACGATCGTTCGATGCGAGTTGGCTTTGCACGGAAATTCGCGCGTCACCTTGGCGGGGAGCGGCGTGCCTTTGCGTATCAGGATCTTGTTGGTCCGCTCGCCCGTACGTTGATCAACTCCTTCGATCCCCAGGCTGTGCGTGCTGATGCTGGTCACTTGCAGCGGAGGCGGCTTGCGCTGGCCGTTCATCGCTTGGGTCGCGTAGATTGCCGCGCCGCGGGCCACCGCCTCCTCGGGACACACACGGTCGTCCACGGGGCGCCCCAGTCGCTCGGCCAGCATCCGCCGGATCATCGGCATCCGCGTCGCGCCGCCGACGAGCAGCACTTGCGAAACCCGCGGCCAACCTACCCCGGCCTGCTGGAGCAGGCGGTCGCAAAGACTCCCAGTGCGCTCGACCAAATCATCCGTAGCATCCTCGAACTGCGTCCGGCTGATGGAGATCGTCTGGCTGAGGCGGTCGCAGGACAAGTGGACCGACGCGTGCGAGTGCGCGCCCAAGGCATACTTGACCTGGATTGCCCGCTGCATCAATTGGTCCAAGTGCTGCGGATTATCCCGAAGATCGATGCCATGTCGCCGGATGAATGATTCCGCCAGCAGGTCAACCAGCCGCAGGTCCCACTGGTGCCCCCCCAAAAGCGAATCGTGGTCGGTCGCCACCATCGTCACTTCGCCCGGACGGATGGACAACAGCGTGGCCTCGAAGGTGTGTCCTCCCAGATCGAAGACTAAAACCGCCCTCGGACCGCCGTGGTTCTCGGCAATCGAAAACAGCGGCGCATCCTCGGCAAACGCCAGGGCGGCGGCAATCGGCTCGTTCACCAGATCGAGCAAATGCAGTCCTGCAATTTCTGCGGCCATCGCCGTCGCATGCCGCTGCGTCTCGTTAAAGTGAGCGGGAACTGCAATGACCACTCGGCACTGCCGGTCGTCCTGGCCGAGGAATTCTCGATTTGCCTGCTGGAGGATGCAGGCCTGAATGATCTCCGGCGGCAGCAACTCGCCACCGATCAAGTGGTCGTAGCTGGTCTGGCCCATGGATTGTTTGGCGCAGGCCGCTAGTCGATCTGCGTGTTTGCGGCCACGGAGCTCAGCCTCGCGGCCCACGATGGTTCGCTCGTCCGAAAACAGTACAACGCTTGGAATCAGTGACTCTCCCTCGCCCGTCCGCATGATTTCCGTGTGACCCCCTGCGTTGATTGACGCCACAACCGTATTGGTCGTGCCCAAGTCGATGCCGATGGCTCTGGTATTCATGGCGCTAGCTCCTCAGACCACGATGCAGCTCATCTCTATCGGTGTGCGGCACGACACAGTCGCGCGCGCTCAGCCGCGCGCTGCGTGTCACGAATCGCCGGGATTCCCTGCTCGGTGAACCTGGCGCTAGTCGCAAACATCGCCATCGCGCGTCTCCGGTCAAAAGCCGCAGTGGCGCGGTGCGAATTTTATGCCAACGGTTGTTGGCGACCGCTGCACGGAATCGTTTGCCGGGCAGCAGTGTTTCCAGTCGCATAGTGCATGCGGCGATTCGCTCGTATCACCAACCCCTGTTCGCTCGCACTCAAGATCCCTCGTTTGACATTACACGACGGAATCGGGATGCCGGTACGCGATCGACGTAAATATAGCCCTAAGACTTGCGAAATCCCCGTGAACCCCTAGAATCGGGCCATGATCGGTCCAACTGGCCTGGTCCGGCCTCATCGTTGCAAGGGTCCGTTCGGTTTGACGCCGGCTGCACGGTTTATCCCTCTCAGGAGTCCTCGCTATGTTGACGCAGCATTGGGAACGAAATACGGGGGGATTCTGGGTTGCACTTGTCGCCGTGATGCTTGCCAGGTGTGGCCTGGTGAACGGACAAGAAGAGGCTCCCGAGCCGGAGCCGCCTGGCCAACAGGAGTATATCGGAGTCAAAAAATGTTCGGCCTGCCACTTCGACCAGTTCCTTAAATGGCGCTCCACCAAGCACGCCAAGAGTTTCGAACTACTGCCGGCCAAGTTTCAGGCGGACGCGAAATGCCTGAAGTGCCACACGACCGGTTTCGGTGAGCCCACCGGCTTCAAAACCGCAGCCGATGTGGACCTGAAGGGAACAAGCTGCGAGCAGTGCCACGGGCCGGGAAGCAAGCACGCGGAAATCTCCAAGCCGTTTGCCAACAAGAAGCCCACGCCGGAACAAGAGAAGCTGGCCCGCGACTCGATCTGGAAAATGCTCCCGAAAAACGTGTGCGTCACCTGCCACATCGTTCAGGGTCATCATGAGAGCGAGACGCCAAAAGAGCTTCGCAAGCCCTAAAGACGTCGCGTTTCGTGGGGGCCAGGGTTGCCACGGGGAATCTCTCCGGCAAACATTACCAGGAAATCTCTCATGTCCAGCGCGCCAGCGCCACCCACTCGACCGAGCTTCGTTAAACGGTGGTGGCGACGATTGGGCGTCGTGTTGCTCGTGCTGATCGTCGTAGGCGCTGCGCTATTAGGAGGGGCTGAGTACCACACGAGTCAACCGAATTTCTGCGGCTCGTGCCACATCATGGAGCCATATTATGCCTCGTGGAAGGAGGACATTCACGGAGGCAAGCTGGATGTAGCGTGCGTGGATTGCCACTACGCGCCGGGCGAGCGCACGACGATCAACGCCAAGCTGCGGGGTTTGAGCCAGGTGGCTAGTTACTTCAGCGGACGATACGGAGCGACGCGACCGCGGGCGCACGTGAGCAATGACAGTTGCATGACCGCCAAGTGTCATGGCGATCAGCGGTTCATGAACAAGCCGATTGATTTGGGAACGGTGCGATTTGTACACGCCACGCACCTGCAACTTGACGATGCCTCACAGGAGTCCATCCAGAAGGAATTGGACGACCTGAGCAAGTCGCTGCGGACTGCCGTCGGAGAAGAGCGATTTGAAAAGTTGCAAGCGGCAGCTATCGAGTCCGGCCCACACGAGGCTCGCGTGGACAAGTTAGCAAGCTTGGCAGGGGGGGCGGAGCTCGAAGTCGAGAGGAGCGCTTTGGAGAAGTTTTCTCAACTCAACCATCGGCGCGTGCGAACCGCGCAGCTTGCGGATATTCAATGCACGAATTGCCACTCGTACAGTTCGGAACGCAATGCGCGCGACGGCGAGTCGCCAGCGCATCATTTTTCCGTGAACACCACTGCGTGCTACACCTGCCATTTCAACAACGAGGGGTTCAATACGGGAACCAACACCTGTCTGATGTGCCACAAGCAGCTTCCCGCGGGCGAGATTATCGTCCACAAGGAGTTGTCAGCGGCCGAAGGACAAAAGCTCCAGTCGCCCGAACTTACGGCCAAAACCGTGAAGATGAATCACCAGGCGATTCTCGAACGCAAAGTCAACTGCGCGTCGTGCCACGCTGACGTGGCGATCGAGGATTCCCAGGTGACCCAGCGGGACTGCCAGCGGTGCCACGACCAGCCCCGTTACCTCGACGAGTGGAAGGAACCGTTCACGTTGGATCTCGTGGCCCACTACCACAAGGTTCACGTCCCCCAGCAACGGGCCAAGTGTCTGGACTGCCATTCCGTGATTCACCACCAGTTGATCCGCGAGCAACCAGGAGAGCCAGCGGGCTTCCTGTCGTCGGTCATGTCGAACTGCACGCATTGCCATCCCAATCACCACCGGCAGCAGTTGGACCTGCTCAGCGGAGTGGGCTCAGCGAGCGTGCCCCACAGCGCACCCAACCTCATGTTCGGGTCGCGCACGAACTGCTTCGGCTGCCATACTCAAATAACCTCGGATGATCACGCCGGCGACGTGCTGAAGGCGACTCTCAACGGGTGTATTGCCTGCCACGGAGACCGTCACACGGAGACGTTTGAAAAATGGAAAATGGGTCTGGAACTGGTTCAAACGGATGCGGAGCAAGCCCTGGCCGGCGCACAAAAGGCGCTCCAGGAAAGTCAAAGCGTACCCGCCGAGACCCGGCAAAAAGTGACGGAGCTGTTGTCGGCAGCCCAGGCCGATTTCCAACTTGTCAAGCGCGGCAAGGGACTCCACAACGTGACCTATGCCATGGAGGTGCTGGACTCGGTCACGGAGCGCGCGCAGCAAGCGACGGCCTTGCTATCGCAGGCGAACAGCTCGCCGTGACGTTTGCACGTGGCTAATGACCAGCGCTGCCCGGTTCACCCGGCTCGACGGCGCTAGGTGGCGTCAGTGTGCGAATGTAGATGAGCAGCAAGGCCACGACCATGAGAATCGGCACCAGGGAGGCTGCCAGCCACACGCGGCGGCTCGTATGTTCGCGCATGGCCGCGCGCGCCGCGGCTTGCACTTGGTCGGTCACCTTCAATCCCTCCCCCAAGGTCGCTTCCAAGGGCCCCGGTTTGAAGCTGTGAACCAGCGTGCGGGCATTGGTGAGCGCGTCCGTGGCCTGGCGAAGATCGAACCGCGGTCCACGAATCTCCATCCCCAGCCGTTCGGCAGCCCGGACCAGCGCCTCGGATTGGGCGATTTGGTCCTTGAGCTGCTCCAGCCGATCGCGCATGGCCCTGGCGGCTGCCTCGCCGGCCACCGTGGCTCCATACTGCGGATTTTGCGGATTGTGGCAGCGGGCACAGATCGAGGTGCCCTCCATTCCCAGCAGCTCATCGCTTGGTTGGATTGTCTCATGGGTGCCGTGACACGTGGCGCATCCCGGCAGCCTCGCCTCCTGGAACTTGTGCTTCATGCGAGTCTCGGCAAATAGATTCGCGATCTTGCCGTGGCAGGTGCCACAGGCATTGGCGACCGAGTCCACGCCGGGCGGCATGGCCCCGTGATTGCCGTGGCAATCGTTGCACGTCGCCGCGCTCAAATCCCCTTTCTCCAGGAGTGCGCGACCATGGACCCCGCGCCGCCACTGGTCGAACTGATCATGTCCCAGCGGTTGATCGTTGAAGGTGCGGTTGGCCATGATCGTTTGGTTGGCATGACACCGCGCACATGTCTGGGCAACGTTCGTCGGATAGACGGGCGCTTTGACGTTATTCACGGCCAGAATGCCGTGGCCGCCATGGCAATCGACACAGGTGGCCACCGCCTTGTCCACTCGGGACTCGTCGTCCCTGCTGCTGGCTCTCAATCGCCGGCCATGTCCGCTGGTCCAGTATTCCGCTTCCTGGTCGGTGCGTGCCGACGGTGCAAAGCGCCGCATGGTTTCGATACTCGAATGGCAATGACCACAGAATCCCGGAATACTCGTGCGCAAGCGCACGCTGCGGAATTCAGGATCGTCTCGATGGTTCTTGAATTTATCGAGCGTCGGCGCGCCGCCGTGGCAGTCGTGGCAACGCAGCCCCTTTTGCCAGTGGATGTCACCGGCCATGTTGGACTCGTCCGTGAGGGGAGTGTTTTCATTCCACAACTCGCCCTGCTTGCGATGGCACAGGGAACAAGAATAGTCGGCCGGCAGATCGACTGTCTGCCCGAAAGTGACTCGCGTAACGAGGATGGCCAGCACGCCCAAGAAGTACTGGCAAGTCGCGATCAGCCGCCGGTACGCCGTGGTCATCGCATTAACTCCCAGCCCGAGGCGCTCAGGAATGCAATAACAGAAATGGCCAAACAGACGTACACAGCCGAGCGGGCCGCCGAGTGAGCGCGGGCAAAGGGGATTAAAAGGAACAGCACCACGGCGACGAGCAGGGTCCCCAGCATGATCTGCCGCACGCCTTGGCCGGGGCCGGAGAACCAACTCCAGGCCGTCATGAAAATGAAGAACGCGACCGCCAATGCCGCGAGTACATTGAGGACCATCCGACTTTTGCCACCGCGATCAAGAAACGGCACCAGCAACACCACCAGCCCGCACAGGCCGAAAAACAACACGCCGCACACCTCGCCCTCGAAGGGTCCCAGGCGGGCCGGAAGGATCTTGAGGGTCTGAAACATGAACAGAAAATACCACTCGGGCTTGATCCCGGCGGGCGCTGAGGCAAAGGGATCGGCCTTCGTGCCCAATTCCCAAGGGAAAAGCGCGGACAGCGCCGCCAGCAGCGCCAGCGCCAGATACCAGCCCACCATGTCGCGCAGCAGGAAATGCGGTACGAACGGTATCGATGGCGTGCGGTGTTCGCCGTCCGCCGCCGTGAGGACGGGGACGCTCATGCCGTGCTTCTGCACCAGAAACAGGTGGAGGCCCAAGATCCCGAACGTCACGAGCGGCAAGACGACGATGTGCAAGGAATAGAATCGAGCCAAGGTGTCTCCCGTGACGTCCTCTCCGCCCCGAGCCAGCAGCAACAGATGGTCGCCAATGAAGGGAATGACGCCGACGATGGCTGTCCCCACGCGCGTGGCGAAGAACGCCAACTCGTTCCAGGGAAGCAGATACCCGCTGAAGCCAAACGCCATGAACAGCCCCAGCAGCAGCACGCCGCTTATCCACGTCATTTCGCGTGGTCGGCGATAGGCCCGCATCATGTAGGTGGTCAACAGGTGGAGAAACAGGACGCCGATCAGCAGATTCGCGCTCCAAGAATGGGCCGAGCGAATCAGCCATCCAAATTCCACTTCCGTCATGATCGCGCGTACGCTTTCAAACGCCTGGTCGGGGGACGGCTTGTAATACAACGACAGGAGGATCCCGGTCACGATCTGCACGAGAAACAGGAATAGGGCCATCCCGCCCAGATAATAAAAGTGGGAACAGCCGTGGTTCGGCACGCGCTTCTTGCGGGCCAGCGCTCTGACGGCCTCGAGTCCCAACCGCTCGTCGAAGAAGGCCCGCAAGGTGCTCAGCAGCTTCACAGCGATCATCCTCAAGCTTGTCGTGAGACCACAATCTCCTCTTGTCCGGGTTCGCCGCGGAGCGTCACCTTGTACTTCTCGAGGGGCCGGGGGGGCGGCCCAGAAACGTTGCGGCCGTCCAGATCGTAGACACCGTCGTGGCAATTGCAGAAAATGTCACCCTCACTGGGTCGATACTTCACCGTGCAATCCACGTGCGTACAAACGGCATTGAACGCCCGGACGTCATCCGTCTGTAATCGCTCGCCTTGGGCGAGTCGTTTTGCACCCTCCGGGAGCAACACGAGCAGACACGGCTTACCGGCGAAGTCGAACGGTTTGGCAGAACCATTCAAAAGGTCTTTGGGCTTTAGGGGAGCCACCAATTCCAAGGCGCCCGACACGGTCGCCTTCCGCGGTCTGAGAAAGCGCGCCACGGGGTAGAGGATGGCGATCACCGTGGCGCCGATCATCCCTTGCAGCGCCCGAAGCAGCCAACGGCGGCGCGCGGGATTAGGGTTTGCGTGCACAATCAGAAACACTCCATTGGCGGCGTGTGTTGGCGTGGCGTGGTGTATCACGCGCATCGGCCCGTTGCAAGTAGGGCAGGTCCTTTCTAGTCCTGCTTCCAGCGCGCCAGCCCACGCCGGGCCCGGGTCGCCGCGCTGGCAACCCCCCAAACGTGTCGGCCGCTGGCCGATTCCGGCCGCTCCCCTTGAATCCCCCGGCAGCCACGCCTCAAAATAGATTGTGCTCCTTGATGTTCACGAATGCCCGCGAGCGGCGAAGATTCGGCAATGAAGAAACATGATATCTATCGGCTGCACGTCCGCGACGTGATGGTGAAGCATGTCGTGGCCGTCCACCCCCAGGATCCGGTCAGCGATGCGCTGAGAGACATGCTCGAGAACCGCGTCTCGGCACTTCCGGTTGTTGACGCACACGAACGTTGCGTGGGGGTCATTTCTGCGACAGATCTGCTCGGTCTGGCGCATCAATTGGGCGGCGAACTGGAAGCCCTGCAACAAGCCGAGGGCCTGTCACGGGAACTATTGGAGGAGCAGTTGGAGCGCACTGGCTTCTCCAATCAAGTCGTCCAGGAGGTCATGACGCACTCGGCCGTGACGGTCGGGCCAGACGCAACGCTGGTGGCGGCGGCCGGCGCCATGATTCGCAACCAGGTCCATCGCTTGGCCGTCACCAGCGCTGAAGGAGAATTGGTGGGGATCGTGTCCACGATGGATATCATGCGAGCGCTGGCCGAGAGCAGCGATTAACCAACGGCACGTCCAGCCGACTTCCAGCGCTCAAAAGCCGCGGCATTCGGGCGACTGTGCGATCTGGCACGATCTGGTGGGCGGTTCTAGCCGTACTTCACGCGCAATTGCTAGTTTCCCGCCGACACAATTCCGACCATTCTTGTCAAAAGCACTCAAGTGCAAAGTCGGCACGTCGATTGCTGAGTACTGTGTCCACATTCGCTGACCCTCTAGATCGGCGCATTGACTCTCGACCGAGGCACTCTTGCTGGAGGCGGTGCCATGAAAAGTCACCTGCGTATTGCGATTGCCGACGACGACGATGTGGGACGCGAATTCCTGTCCCTTGTGCTCAGCAAGATGGGACACGAAGTGGTCATCCTGGCGGAAAACGGGCAACAGCTTGTGGACTACTGTCTGCAATCGCCACCAGATCTGGTAATCACGGACGTGCAAATGCCGCGACTCGACGGCATTTCCGCCGCCGCTGAAATCACGCGGCTGCACGATGTTCCGATCGTGCTCCTGTCCGGCAATGAACTGCCGCGGTTGATCGAGCAGCTCGATCACGCGCGAATCGTTCTGCGTCGATTCAAGCCAATCTCATACGCCAAATTACAGGCGCTAATCGACGAAGTGGTGGCGTTGTGTGATGCCTTCGCGGCGGCAACGTAGGGAAGCGGGGCTATAAGGAGAAGCGAAATGTTCCTTTCCCTGGCCAAAAGGCTTCTAAGTGCGCGATGCGGCCGCCGCTGCCCGGGTTGGCCAATGGGGCTACAAAACGATTGCCGCAGTCGAAACGGCAGCTCAGCGCTTGCCGAAAATGCCACGAACGGACTGTCAGATTGTTTTGGGCTGACGGACATTGGCATGGCGCGCGAGACCAACGAGGATCAGTTCTTGATCGCCAACCTGGCCAAGCGAGCCGCGCTTCGGCATTCGATGTCTGAGGACAGCGATAACGCGGATGCGCAGGCGATGTCCGATGCGGATCTGCTGGTCGTAGCCGACGGGGTCGGTGGAAACGCGGGAGGCGAACAGGCCAGCCGTCTGGCCGTCGAAGGTATCGTAGAGTACTTACTCCACCATCGATGGGCGTTACCTTGCCGCGAGTGGAGTCAGCGCGAGCAGATTCTGCAGGGACTCACAGCGACACTTAATTGCGCCCAACGACGGATTCAATGCGCGACGGAGACGTCGCCCGAATGTGCGCGCATGGGGACAACCCTCACGCTGGCTTATCTGGCGTGGCCTGACGCTTATATCGCGCACGTCGGCGACTCGCGGGCATACGTATGCGACGGGTCAGGGTTGCTCCAGGTCACACAAGATCAGACCGTCGCGCAAATGCTGGCGGACGCTGGAGTGATTGATGCCCGCAGAGTCGACGGGCACCCGTATCAGAACGTACTCGGGAGCCTTTTGTCGGCAAATCCGACGCAGTTAATACCCAGCGTGCAGAGAATAGTTCTCACTGCGGGGGATCAATTGCTTCTATGCACCGACGGTTTGACGAAACACCTATCTTGCGGGAAAATTGCGGGGATTCTCCGCTTTGCCGACAGCGCCGAGGATGCCTGTCGCCAGTTGGTTTCGGCCGCGAATGAAGCCGGTGGCAGCGACAACATCACCGTTGTCGTGGCCCGGTTCGCCGGCGATGGCGAGGCTTTAATGACACCGCACAAAGCGCGAGGGAGACAAGACCCGCGGCCACAATGCGTCTACGCCGCCGCTAGATGACCGAGACACAATATCAAACGTCGTTTGTCTCGCACTCGTCATTGGGATCGGATGTTGGTCATTGCTGCTTTGGGTGCCATCGGCCTGCCTACCATCTCACCTCGCCCCCGCCAAGGACCATATTGGCTGTGCCGCTGCCCAGGTTGGCGGCGATGTCGTTCCAGTCGTAGAACACGTACCGGAGGTAGAGATTCGTGTTGTCGTAAGGCTGATAGTCCAAACCGGCAGTCGCCCGCTGCGTTTCGACGGTCACGTCGGCCAGAAACGGCAACAGCGACCAATCGGCGCCAGCCGGCGAGGGGGGCACGACGAAGCTATTGTCGCCGTGGTTCCACTCATAGCCCGCCAGGAACTGCAGGGACTGGCTCCAGGCATACACGGCATTGAGGTTGAACAAGTGATTCTGCCCGCGATAGTTCCAGCGTGTGGTTTCGGTGCGCAAGGGAGGAACAGGCACGCCTGGAACCGTGAAGCCGAGGGTGATGTCCTGGTCGATCCAGTTGGAGAAATAAAAGTAGCCGCCGGTGAAGGAGAGGCGTTCGGTGGGCGAGTAAAAGAGTGTACAAAAGAAGGGATAGTTGTCTTCGTTAAAGTTTGCGAACTGCGAGTTATGCCACGAATTGACAATGCTGAACTGGGCGGTGGCCACGAGATTGTCCATGGGGGTCCAGGTGCCCCCAATGTCGATGGCGTGTACCTGTTCCGGTTGGTTGGTATTGAACCGGCCGTTGTGCTCGCGCACGCCGATCAGAGGATCTTCGATGAAAGACGCCTTATAGCGGACGTAGCTCGTCCGCGTGGGGTCCCAGCGCATTTGCGGCCCGATTTCGAAATTATGGCTCTTGGTATCTTGCTGCTCGAAGGTCCCTAGCGCCGTGTCGTAAACAGCGTAGTCGCGGGCCATCTGGTAATACTCATAGCCGCCTGCCAGCGAAAACCCATTGGTATAGTCGCTCGTTGGCCGCCAGTTCCCTTTCCAGCCGGCGCGCGTCCGAGAGTAATCTACCGGATGGCGAATCGAGTCCCGATCGTAGTTGTTGGCCGGAGACAGCGGCGGCGCGTTGAAGAAGAACGGCGGGATCTCGTTGTTCTCGTCGTAATTGCTGACGTAAATCGTCGAGGTCACGCGCTCCAGCGACCGGTCGATCAGCCGCACATCGTATCCGCCGAACTGTCGGTGTGTGTCACGGAACTCGTTATGCGTATCGCCAACGTACAAGTTGGCGTAGGCATCCCGGGTTTCCGAAAGAGCGACCGTGGCCTTGACCCGATCGATTTGGGTGACATTTTCCGGCACCAGAGCGTATTGATAGTCGGGACCAAGAAAACCGCTGCCACTGGGAAGTTGAAAGTTGAACCGCGTGTATTGCCGGTCGATGAGCTGGTCCGCCTGCCCGAAGGACCGCATGGTGCGCGAGTACTCGATCGTTGTGTTCTCGAAACGCGCCTCCACGACCGGCTGAATCTCCATGGTCAGCCAGTCGATGTTCTGCTTCTGGCTGAGGACGTGGCAGACGTTGCCCGTGGCGCCAGCCGGAGCTGGTGCGAGTACGTTGAAGCAGTGCGCTGTGGCGTTGGACTGCCGTTCGCCGAATTTTCGCTGTCCCCAGAGATTGAGCCGCCACTTGACGTTTTCGCTGAGATTTCCCTGGAATTTGGCGTCCAGCGTTTCCACGCGAATGGCGTAGTCTTCGCCGACGTTCAGGTCCTGGACGACCACGTTGTCGTTGGGCCCCGGCGGCGGGACTGCCGGCTGGGTCGTTTGCACGAATCCTGCGAGCGGATCGTGATCCCAATGCCGCATGAAGCGGTTGTACCTCACCTTCGCGGTCAGGTCGGGACTGTAGTACAAGCCGCGGGCGAAGTTGGCCTCGTTATCGAGTCCTGACAAGGTGAGGTCGAGCGTCCGCTGGCCGTCGCTGCGGATCGTCTCGAAGTCCCAAAACGGCGATGAATGAAGATCCTGATACTGGCCGATCTCGGTCGGAGAGCCGCTGGCGTCCACCCCCCACCAGCCGAAGCGGAAGGCGGAAGTCGTCGCGACGGGCGGATCCCCCCACACGTCGCAGAAACAATCGTTGGACACCCACTGGCCGTCTTCGCCCAGATAGCAATTACCCTGCGGGCCCTGGCACGGGTGGCAGAACCACTCGTCGGTTGTGCAGAACGGTTCGTCGCAGTAGCAGTATGTGTCCAGGGGCGGAATCGTGCAGCAACAATCGCAAACGGGATCAAATTCGGTCGCCGGGCTCTCCGCGGGAGGCTCATCCTGGAGGTTAAAGACCGCTCGGAAAGGTGACGGTGAATTACTTGCCGTAGTGCTGAATTCTCTGGCTCCAAAAGGATCGTCCAACGCCTCGTCCTGCGCATTTGCAGGCAGCGGTCCGCTTGTCACCGGCTCGCTCGGCGCCTGAAACCCGTTCTGCGCCGCCAGCTGCGCATTGCAGGCGAGCCAGATCACGAGGAATAGAGTTGGACGGGCCATGCGTACGGTCCTCGTTGCCAGTCAAGCACAACATCAAGCTGGCAATTCCCACAAAAACAGGAAACCAGTGCAGTGCGGGCCGCACCTGTTTCCGTAGGTTCCCCCGTTAGATTGTGAACGCTCGTCGCTATCTCATAAATCCGTGCGGCAAATGCGGCGTCGGCACATCACTTCCGTGAATCTGGCTGTGGCATTGCGAGCAATCGGTGAAGAAGGCACGCTGGAGGTTCGGGTTTGTCCCCACGTCGCCGAGTAATCCGGCGTGGTTCGGCCCCAAGGGACTCGTTCTGTGCCCGCTGTGGCACCGCAGGCAGAGGAAGGTGGTCGGCTGGCGCAGCAGATTGTTGGCCACCGTCCCATGCGGTTCGTGGCAAATGTCACAGTTCTCCGTCACCGGCGGATGTTCGTAAGCAAACGGGCCCTGCTTCTCCGCGTGACAGCGGTAGCAGACCATATTGACCGTGGGCTCCTTCAAATTGCCCTCGGTTTGCCCGTGACCGTCGTGGCAATCCGAGCAGACCATTTTTCCTTCCTTGATCGGATGGTGCTGCGGCATCGACGTGCGGGCATAGATGTCGCCGTGGCACTTGTAGCACACCGTGGGCTCGTCGACCGACATGGGCATCCGTGGCGGCCGGCGGATGTTCGTGTGCTGGATGTTGACAATCTGCTGCACGTTGAGATTGGGATGCGGATTGTGGCAGTCTGCGCAGGCAACGCCGTACTGGGCATGGATCGACGAATGCCAGGCCATCGTCGGCGAACTGGTGTTATGGCACTGGAGGCACAGGTCGGTTCTGGTTTCTGGGCGGATCTTGCCGTGCGGGTTGTGGCATGTCGCGCAGTCGAACCCGACGGCACCACAGATCTGGTGGGAATGCGCGACATCTTCTTGCTGGGCCATGTTGGAGTGGCAGCGGTAGCAGACGTGGGGAGTAATGGCTCCCATATGGCGGGATTGGGCTCGGATTGCTTCTTGGGACGGTGGCGGCTGCTCCTGCTGAAGCGATGTCAGCTTGTGGTGCGCAGCCGCGGCATCGCCGCCAACCTGCGTAGGCGGCGTTCCGGGCGGCACGTTGTAGTGCGACGTATGGCAGTCGGTGCACGAAACGCCGTTGTGGGCGTGCTTGGACGTTCGCCACTCGTTCCCAGGCGCGCACGAATCCTGCTCGTGGCACTTGATGCACAGTTCCGACCGTTGGGGAGGATCGAGCTTTTTGAAGCTCAGAATCGTCCCTGGTTCTCTGCCGCGCGTCACCAAATGGCGGCTGGCAGGCCCGTGACATTTCTCGCAAGACTCTCCGCGGTGGACGTTCGATTGAAACGTCTTGACATAAGTTTCGTGACACGTGGCGCAGATCTGGTCGTCATTGACGTACTCGGCCTCGGCAATTTCGGGCATTGGCACTCTCAGGGCCGCAAGCTGAGCCGTGCGGAATTGCGGCTCTGCCGTGTACCCGTAGGGCGCAGAGCTGGGATTGCTTCGCCCCCCGGGCATTCCCTTGTTGCAGCCCGCCAGGCCGACAGCAAGTCCCGCCAGCAGAAGCAGCGCGAGGCTGGCGGGGGGCGCAATGGCGCGCGGCGAAATCGTAGAACATGCATTCATGGATCAGCTTGCAAACACTGCCAGCAGTCGATGCTGGCGCAAAGTCGCCAAGCTCGGGAAACACCAATGCGAACTCCGCCAGTGATATCGGCTGTAGCGACTGTGCAGATTTTGAAGCTTTTTCTCAAATTGACGGGAAACCTCCGGTATTCCGGAAATCGCCGGGATGCTGTCGCAAGCTCGTTTGACGGCAGTCACGCCTTTGCGTAATCTCCCGCCTCATTTGCAGCGGTCGGATGGGAGCCCTCACATGTTGACGCAGGTGAAACTCATGATTGGAGCGCTCGTCTGCGCGCTGGCCACCGCCTACCTGGCATACCTGGGCGCCTCCCAAAGCTGGCAGTACTACATGCTCGTGGACGAGTGCGTGCAGGAGTCCGCCACAATTGCCGGACAGCGGCTACGCGTCAGCGGCCATGTCGCGCCGGAATCGTTGGTCGTGCAAAGCGATCGCAGCCAGGCGACTTTCACGCTCAAAGGCGAACGGTCGAGCCTGATTGTTTCGTGTCGCGGGCCGCTTCCCGACAACCTGGCGGCTGACATGGACGTAGTCGTTGAGGGGACTCTCACTTCCGACGGTCTCTTGCGGGGAGAAAAGGTGCTCACGCGCTGCGCGAGCAAATACCAGGCGGAAGTGCCGACGCAACGCTAAGCAGCGCAGCGCCGCGCAAGCGGCAAGGAATGAGGATGAGAATTTTGGGCGAACTGTGCCTGCTATCGGCCTTTATTGGCTCGGGATACGGCGCCTTTGCCTGCCTTCTCTCGCAGCATCCGCGCTGGTCAGGACTGGTACGAACGGGCGTCGGCGCGGGAGTCGTCGCTTGTGCCGGACTTGCCGGCACGATCATTGCGCTTGCCTGGGCGCTGGTCACCAAGGACTTTCGACTGGAGTACGTCTCGCATTACACCAGCCGCGAACTGCCGTGGCACTACGCGCTGTCGGCGCTGTGGGTCGGACAAGCCGGATCGCTTTTGCTGTGGACCTGGATGCTGAGCCTCTTGTCGATCGTCTTTCTGCTCACAGCCCCCAAAGATGGTCGCTTGCGCGTGGGCAGCTTCGGCATTCTTCTGACCAACGTCTGCTTTCTGACCGCGATCATGGTCTTCGCGGCCGATCCGATAAAGACCGGCCTTTCGACGCGGTCAGAAGGGCTCGGCCTTAGCCCGCTCCTCCAGCATCCCTCGATGCTCGTTCATCCCCCGGTCGTTTTTCTGGCGTACGCGGCCTGGACTGTCCCCTTTGCCGTAGCAGTCAGCGCCCTGGCATTCGGCGAGTTGGACGAAAGATGGACGCAAGTCGCCCGCCCCTGGGCGCTTTTTGCCTGGGTTGTGCTGGCGGGGGGATTGCTGCTGGGTGCCGATTGGGCCTATCAGGAATTGGGCTGGGGTGGCTACTGGGGCTGGGACCCGGTCGAAAACGGTTCCCTGCTCCCATGGCTCACCGGCACCGCGCTCATCCATGGCCTGATGACATGGCGGCATCGAAGGTGCCTGAAGAAAACAACCGTGTCGCTGGCCATAGTCACGTTCGGCCTGTGCAACTTTGCCACCTTCCTCACACGCAGCGGCATTTTCAGCAGCGTGCACGCATTCAGTCAGTCGCCGATCGGCTGGATGTTTCTGGGCCTATTGGCCGTATTGCTCGTGGGCGGACTGTCGTTCATCGCGTGGCGACGGCGCGAACTGGCCGCCGAACGACGCATCGGGAGCCTCTTTGCTCGTGAGTCGTTCGTGCTCGCGTCGATCTACCTGCTTGCGCTACTGACTGCCGTCGTTCTGGTTGGCACGCTCTACACTCCGCTGTCGGCACTTGTCGTGGGCCGGATGGTGCAGATCGGCCCGGAGTTCTACAACTTCGTCCTGATGCCGATAGCCCTTCTTTTGCTGGCGGCGACGTCGGCGGTCCCGCTGCTTCGCTGGGGCGCTGCGCCGCGGCCGAGCCAGCAAGCGGCGCTTGGGGTCTGCGGCCTGTTGGGTGTGGCCGCGGCGGGAACTGCCGTAGGACTTGGTATGCGGCATCCGGCGGCGATTGCCGTCGCCGGTCTGGCGGCGATAACGGTGTCTGCTTTCGCGATGGGGGTAATGCTGGACATTCGCCGGCATTCGAATAGTGAGCTTCTGTCCGGCGCATGGCTGACACTGCGAGCCAATCGCCGGCAATACGCCGGTTACGTTGTTCATGTGGGATTCGCCTGCGTGGTCATCGGCGTGACTGGCTCATCGCTCGGTGCGCGGCGGCAGGATGTGGATTTGAACGAAGGGCAGGCGATCGACTGGGCCGGCCGCAACATTGAAGTTGTCCGCCTGGTGCAGCGCGCCGAGACTGACAAATTGGTCGCGGAGGTCGAGCTGCGCGTGTCGCGCAGCGGCGAGCGCCCCGTCATCCTCAAGCCCGCGCGGCACCTGCACCTGCTCCAGAATCAATGGACGACCGAAGTCGCGATCCACTCGACGTGGAGAGGCGACTTTTACACGATTCTGCACGCCGGCCTCGGAGACGGGCGCGTTGCGATTACGCTCATTGAGAACCCCATGATTCGCTGGATCTGGCTCGGAGGCTGGCTGTCGGCAGGAGGG
>Ga0075418_10003609_pt1 | contig 17612 bp, 17 predicted proteins | sample SoiMetdeltSBSDD2_FD_81776 | JGI IMG/M metagenome (GOLD analysis project Ga0075418, IMG submission 81776) | Bulk soil microbial communities from a Populus tree surrounding site in Tennessee, USA - Soil MetaG P. deltoides SBSDD2 | ecosystem: Environmental > Terrestrial > Soil > Tree plantation... | reverse complement strand
TCCAGGCCATGCTCGGATAGACGCCGTGCACGGCCCACGTCTCCTGCATGTCGCGATCGAGCGCGTCGTAGAGCGGCGTCTCACGACCCGACTCGAGATCGCGCACGAAGAGCGTCGACTTGTAGCGAACGCGCCGGATGAACGCCAGAGACTGACCGTCGGGCGATGGCGTCGGACGGATCGAGCCGCCCGGACCGGTCACATAGCGCTCGATCTCGCCGTTCTCGCGATCGAGACGCTGGATCACGTAGATCTCGCCGTTGGGATCTTTGTTGTACGCGAAGATCGCGCCGGGCGTGACGTCGTCGCTGAAGTAGAGGTACTTGCCGTCGGGCGAGAACACCGGCTCGCCGGTGTCCTTCTGATCGGTGCGCTTCTTCGTCATCTGCAGGCCGTCGCCGCCGCTGCGGTGATAGAGCCACATCTCGCCCGCGCCTAACGAGCGCTCGGAAGTGAAGTGCTTGCGCGCGACGACGTACTCGCTGTCCGGAGTCCACGCGGGCTGCGTGAGGAGGCGGAACGTTTCCTTCGAGACCTGTTTCGGCGACGAGCCGTCGCGATTCATGATCCAAACGTTGTCGCCGCCGCTGCGATCGCTGGTGAAGGCGATCCATTTGCCGTTCGGCGAGTAGCGCGGCTGCATGTCCCAGGCGACGCCGGTCGTAATCGCCTTCGCCTCGCCGCCCGCGATCGGAATCGTGTAAATGTCGCCTAACAAGTCGAAGGCGATCTCTTTGCCGTCGGGCGAAACGTCGACGCTCATCCACGTTCCTTCGGTGACGTCGAGGCTGACGTCGTAGGACGGACCGGGAGGCGCCATGACATCCCACTTCTTCTCCTCTTTTTTCTCCGGCTCGGTCGCAGGCGCGACCGCGGCCGCGGGAGTTTGCGCGGGCGCGGGCTCGGGCGGCTTCGGCGCGTCCTTCTGCTGCGACTCTTTCTTCTGCTGCTCCTGCTCGACCGGACGCGGTTCCTGCTCCGCCTTCTCCGGTTTTTTCGGCTCGGCTTTTTTGGTCGTGGGCGGTGGAGCTTGGGCGGCCGCGGTCGGGAGGATCAGTGCCGTAGCCACGAGTAGTGCAATCAGTTTCATTCGTCGTCCTTTCGGCAAACGTCGTACGACGTCCTAGGCTTTGCGAGTGACGAACATGCAGTCACCATAAGAATAGAAAAGGTACCGGTTCCGGATCGCCTCCGCGTACGCGTCACGGATTGTTTGCATGCCGGCGAATGCGGAGACGAGCATGAGCAGGGTCGATTCGGGGAGATGGAAGTTGGTGAGCAATCGATCGACGGCGCGGAACGCGAAGCCGGGCGTAATGAAGATCGATGTCTCCGCGTGTCCCGCAGCGAAGCGGCCGTTGCCGGAACGGATCGCGCTCTCGAGCGTGCGCACCGAAGTCGTGCCGACCGCGACGATCGAGCGCTTGTCGTCGAGCGCGGCGTTCAGTCGATCGGCGGCTTCGGCGGTGAGGTCGTAGCGCTCCGCATCCATGCGATGGTCTTCGATGCGGTCGGCCTTCACCGGCTTGAACGTGCCGATGCCGACGTGCAGCGTGACGCGCACGATCTCGATGCCGCGTGCGGCGATGTCGTCGAGGATCTGCTGCGTGAAGTGCAGACCCGCGGTCGGCGCGGCGATCGCGCCGCGTTCGGCGGCATACACGGTTTGATACGCCTCTTTGTCGCTCTCGCGCGGCTCCTTGCGCACGATGTACGGAGGAAGGGGCGGAATGCCGAGGCGCTCGATCTCGCGGAGATCGCCGCGGAAGCGGATGACGACCGTGCCTTCCTCTTTCTCGATCACTTCGGCGGAAAGCGCATCGGAAAACGTCACGACATCGCCGGGCTTCACGCGCTTCGCCGGCTTGCACCACGTTTCCCACGTGACCGGATCGCGCTCGCGCGTGAGCAGGAACTCGATCGGATTTTTCATCGCGCCTTTCGGCTGCGCATAAAGACGCGCCGGGATCACGCGCGTGTCGTTGATGACGAGGACGTCGCCCTGCGCGAGGCGTGAAGGGAAATTCGCGAACGAATCGTGCTCCATTCGCTGTCCCGGCGCGACCACCATCATCCGCGAGCGTCCGCGCTCGCGCGGCTCCTGGGCGATGAGGTCTTCCGGAAGCTCGTAGGAGAAATCGGTGCGAAGCATGAGGCGCGCTTACAATCGCGCGCGCATGATACGCGCTCGCGTGATCACCTGCTCCGACGCCGCGGCGCGCGGCGCGCGCGAGGATCGTTCGGGCCCGGCGGTGCGCGCGCTGCTAGAGCAGCGCGGCTACGACGTCGACGCCGTCGTGATCGTCGCGGACGAGGTCGCGCAAATTTCGCGCGCGATCGTCGACGCCATCGACGCAGGCATTCGCCTCGTCGTCACCACCGGCGGCACCGGCATCGCGCCGCGCGATGTCACGCCCGAAGCGACGATGACCGTGTGCGATCGCGTCATTCCCGGATTCGGCGAACTGATGCGCGCGCGATCGCTGGAGAAGACGCCGATGGCGTCGCTCTCGCGCGCGCAAGCCGCGACGCGCGGCACGGCACTCGTCGTGAACGTACCCGGCAGCGTGAATGGCGCGGTGGAGAATCTCGAAGCGGTGGTGCATTTGATTCCCCACGCGCTGCAGCTTTTGGCAGGAGATACGGAGCACGCATGAAGTTGCGAGCTGCGGGTGGCGAGTTGCGCGAGACTTTTCGGTTATCCAGCCAGGCCCGCGGCACTCGCAACTCGCAACTCGCCACCCAACCGGAGAACCCATGAACGTACTACCGGGCTTGGAAGTCCTCATCAACGACGAGCCCTTCCGCATCCAGGGCAAGCGCATCGGCCTGGTCACGCATCAGAGTGCGATCACACGTGGGCTTCAGCATGCGGTGGCACTCCTGCACGCGCAGCGCGCGAAGCTCACCGCTCTCTATGGTCCCGAGCATGGCATCTGGGGCGACGCGCAGGACATGGCCCACGTCGGGCACTCGACCGATCCGCTCACCGGCCTTCCGGTGTACTCGCTTTATGGAGAGAGCGCGGCGGACCTGGTCCCGCGCCCCGAAACGTTGCGCGAGCTCGACGCGCTGGTCATCGATCTGCAGGATGTCGGCTCGCGCTACTACACCTTCGTCTACACGATGGCGCTTTGCATGCGCGAGGCGGCTTCGTTAGGCGTACAGGTCATCGTGCTCGATCGCCCGAATCCGATCGACGGCGTGCATCTCGAAGGCAATATCCGCGAGGATCACTACTCGAGCTTCGTGGGCATGTTCCCGCTGCCGGCACGCCACGGGATGACCGCGGGGGAGCTCGCACGCTTCTTCGCGCAACACTACAAAGACGTGGAGAAGATCGAGTGCGATCTCGTCGTCGTATCGATGAAGGGATGGCATCGCTCGATGTGGTGGGAGGACACGGGACTGCCGTGGGTGATTCCCTCCCCCAACATGCCGGCCGTCGACACGGCGACGGTATATCCGGGGATGTGTCTCGTCGAAGGAACGAATCTCAGCGAAGGCCGCGGCACGACGCGTCCGTTCGAGTGTTTCGGCGCGCCGTGGCTCGACTCGTTTCCGCTCGCCGACCGGCTCAACAAACTCGAGCTTCCGGGCGTGCGCTTTCGTCCGCACTACTTTCTTCCACAATTTCAGAAACACGCGAAGCAGGTCTGCGGAGGGGTGCAGCTGCACGTCACCAACCGCGCGACCTTCGAGCCGTTTCGCACGGGACTCTGGTGCGTGAAAGTCGCGCACGATCTGAATCCCGAGAAGTTCGGTTGGCGCACGGAGCCGTACGAGTTCTCCGAACACCTGGCCATCGACATTCTCTCGGGCAGCGCGATCTTTCGCGAGCTCGTGGAGTCGGGCGGCGACGTCGACGCCTGGGTGCGCGACTGGGAAAGGCCGCTGCGCGAGTTCGCCAGCCGCAGGGATGAGTTCCTGCTCTATCGATGACCGAAACGCTCAGTCTCTGGAAGCAGCACCTCGGCCACGTCCCGGACTCGGTCTGGGAACAATCCGAATTGCAGACGCTCATCCTCGCGGACAACTCCCTGACCGACATCCCCGAAGAGATCGGCCGGCTCACGCAGCTCCGCACGCTCGACCTCGGGCACAATCAACTGACACGCATCCCCGATGCGATCGGCGATCTCAAAGCGCTCTCCGACTTTCTCTATCTCCATGACAACCGACTGACGACGCTGCCGGCATCGCTCGCGCGCCTAACACGCTTGCGCTACGTGAATGTCAGCGAGAATCCATTCGAGAGTTTTCCGGTGGTGCTGTGCCGGTTGCCGGGCCTGATCGAGCTGCGGGCCTGCGACAACGGATTCCCGTCGATTCCGGAGGACATCGGACACTTGTCTCGATTGCGAGAACTGCATCTGCGCAACAACCGCCTAACAACTCTGCCCGGGTCGATCGGCGCGCTGCACGAGTTGCGGCAGGTCGATCTGCGAGGGAATCCGTTGACGCATCTGCCGGACGCGATCGGTGCACTGCCGCGGCTGGAGAAGCTCGATCTGCGCTGGGTGACGTCGCTCAGCGCGCCGGCCTGGCTCGCGGACCTCGAGGCGCGCGGCTGCCTCGTGTATCGATGAGCATCGCCATGAGCTTCTTCGTCGCGCCGCTTTGAAACGCATGCCGCCGGTGGATCAGCACGACCGGCAAGCGGACGTCGAAGCCGGTGATCTTCAGCCGGCACAGCGTTCCGGCGCGCAGTTCTTCGACGACGCTGCTTTCCGGAAGCAACGCCAATCCGAAGCCCGCCTCCACCATGCGCTTCTGCGCCGTGAGGCTGTCGATCGGCACGATCTCGTGCGCGCCGCGGTGGGTGGTCGCGAGCAAGCGCTCGAGCGCGGACGCGTACGGCTCGCGTGCGGCGCCGGCTTGCGTCGGGAACGTGAGCCATCGTTCGCCGGCGAGATCCTTCGGGCTCACACGCCGGGCGCGTGCGAGTCGATGGCGCGACGAGCAGACGGCGAACATCGGCTCCTCATGAATCCATGTCGATACGAGCTGCGGATTCGGATCCTTGTCGTAACGCAATCCGAGTGTCGCATCGCCGCAGAGAACGAGCGCACTCACCTCCGCGCTGAGCGCGGTACGCAGACGCAAGTCGATGCCGGGATGCGCGTCGCGGAAGCGGCGCAGATGCCTGGTCAACGTCGTGCTGGCGAGCGTCCCGACGATGGCCAGCGTCACCACGCCATGTTCCGCGCCACGGACCGCGCGCACGGCGTCGATGCCGTCGCGCATCGATGCGAGCAGCGCCTCCGCATGCGGGAGGAACGCGCGTCCCGCGTCGTTGATCGCCACACCGGTGGGCATGCGGTCGAACAACGGCGCGCCGAGCTCCTCCTCGAGGAGCTTGACGCGGCGGCTGATCGCCGGCTGCGAGAGATTGAGCTCCGAGGACGCACGCGTGAATCCGCCGGACTTGGCGATGGCGACGAAGGCCTCGACGTGATCGAGCTCCATGGCCATCAGCATAGTGCATGAGGTTCATCGGACCAATGCATTCGACACATATCGCTCCGCGCACTACATTTCCGCTCGATGAAAGCAAATGACGTCCGATCGAACGAGCCGTTGCGCCATGGCGCCTATTTCTGCCTGCGCAGCCCCGCCGCGGCGCCCAAGGAGCTGGAGAAGCTCGAGAACGAGTTCCAGCCGGCCGGGGATCCGGCCGCGAGCACCGTGGCATTTCTTCGCCGCGTCGAGGCAACACCGCGCGATCTTGGCGATGATGCATTGCTTCGAGCCGCCGCGATCGTCCACATTTCGTCAGAGGACGCCGCTCTCGTCGCTGAGCTCACGCACCGGCTCGCGCCACACGCGACCCGCGTCCTCGGCGGCGTCGTGCGGCCGACGCTCTACACCGGCAACGCGATGCACAACTTCTCGTACGCGCACCGCGTCCTCCAGGAACCGGGATCGGTCATGCCGAATGCATTTCTGATTCCGATGAAGAAGACCTCCGCGTGGTGGCAGAAGGGATGGATGGAGCGCCACACCTACTTCCTGCCGCGCTACGACGACGCGGGTCGCATGATCAGCGAGGGACATGCGCTCGCGGCCGCGTCCGGAATCGACTGCCTGATGCGCCGCACGTACAAGAGTCCGACGGAGCCTGCGCCAGCCGGCGAATACGACTTCGTCAACTATTTCGAGTGCGCCGACGCCGGCGTGCCGGTGTTCCACGACGTCTGCGCAGCGTTGCGAGACCCGACGCGAAATCCGGAGTGGACGTTCGTCCGCGAAGGACCGACGTGGCACGGGCGGCGTGTGGCCACGTGGGCGGAATTGTTCGCCTGACGTTGTTAGGCGGTGACGGCCGCGGGCTCGACCACGATCTCCGTCTTCAGCGAGTTCGCGATGAAGCACTCCTGGTGCGAGACCTCGTGAAGCTCTTCGATCTCGTGTTCGGACGGGCGCTTCTCTCCCGAAAACACCACGCGCGGACGGAGCGCGATGCGCGTGATCGCCACTTTCCCTTCCGCGTTCTTTTCCATGATTCCTTCGGCATCATCGATGTATTCGTCGATGACGAACCCGCGTTTTGCCGCGAGCCAGAGGAAAAACAACATGTGACAGCTCGATGCCGCGGCGACCAGCGCTTCCTCGGGGTCGACCGCCTCGGGGCTCGAAAACGGCGGTTTCACATTGAGCGGCGACGCCGAGGCGGGAACGATTGCGCCGCCATCGAACACCCAGTCGTGACGCCGGCTGTATTTCAGATCCGTGAACGCCTCCGTCTGCTGTCTCATCCACGTGATTCGCGCGCTGTAGGTGTGCAAGGTGAGCCTCCGGATCCGAATCGTAGCACCGGCATCGCTGCGAATCGGGCCAGGCAACGGCCAAATGCGGCCACGCGAGATCAGCGCGGCTTCGCCGCCGCTTGAAATGCCTGCACCGTCGCGCGAATCGCAGTGCGGCGTCCCGAGTCGACGCGCCAGGCGATGGCGATGCGGCGGCGCAGCGCGGGATTCGCGGGAACCACCTTCACGCCCTTCGGCAGGGCCTCGCGTCCGAGGCGGGGAATCACGGCGGCGCCGAACCCGGCGGCGACGAGGGCGAGCTGCGTCGAGTGCTCCATCGCCGTGTGCGCGATGCGCGGCTCGTGTCCGTGCGAGCGCAGCGTGTGCATCAGCCAGTCGTGGCAGATCGATCCCGTCTGCCACGTGACCCACGACTCGTCCGCGAGATCAGCGAGGCTCACCGACGGCTTTCGCGCGAGGCGATGCTTCGCGGGCAGCGCGATGTCGGCGACGTCATCGAGCAGGAACTCGCTCGCGAGCTCCGGCGGCAACGCCAGCGGCGCGTTGTTCCACTCCTGCGTGATCACGACGTCGAGATCGCGCCGAACGAGCAACGGAACCGAATCCGCCGGCTCCTGCTCGCGAAACACGACGCGCAGTTGCGGATGGCGCGTGCGGAGGAAGTCGAGCGCCTTCGGCGCGAGTCCGCGCGCGGCGGTGGCGAACGCCGCGATCGTGATCTGTCCCGTGACGGCGCCGCGATGCGCGTCCAGCTCCGCCTCCGCCTGCTCGAGCAGCGACATCACTTGCTGCGTGTGCGTGATCAGCAGCGCTCCCGCGTCGGTGAGACGCACGCGCCGGCCGATGCGCTCGAGCAGCGACTGCCCGACTTCGCGCTCGAGCTTCGCGAGCTGCTGCGATACCGCCGATGTCGTCACGTGCAGCACTTCGGACGCGGCGTAGATCGATCCGTGATTGGCGACGGCATGGAGTGCGCGCAGGCGATCGACGTTCAACATAAGTAGTTTCGTGGGGCGGGCCGCCGGCCCGCCGTAACGCCGGCCGCTGGCCGGCCCGCCCCACGATAGGTTAGCAATTCTAAACGATACTCGCAAGAACAATTCACTTGTTCTAAACAGTTGGCGGACCCATATTCCTTGCCATGACTCAGGCCTGTCCGACGTTCGATGCCGCTCCCCGCTCGCGATTCACGATCTCCCGCAGCGCGCTCTTCGACTGGCTCCTGCTGATCACGCCCGGCGCGATCTGGGGAACGTCGTTCCTGCTCATCGCCGAAGGTCTCGAAGCAGTCGGACCGTACGGCGTCGCGTTTCTGCGCATCGCGATCGGATTCCTGACGCTGTCGTTCTTTCCCGCTGCGCGCCGTCCGATCGCGCGCGGAGATTTCCGCGCCATTCTCATCCTCAGCGTCACGTGGATGGCGTTTCCGCTCTGCATGTTTCCGCTCGCGGAGCAGCGCGTGACGTCGGCGCTGACCGGAATGCTCAACGGATCCGTTCCGCTGTTCACCGCCGCCGTCGCGGGCATCCTCGCGCGCCGTCTTCCACAGCGCGGCGTCCTCGTTGGATTGGTGGTCGGATTCGCCGGCGCTGTGGCGATGGCATTGCCGCAGTGGCGTCCGGGCAACGATCGCGTGGGCGTGTTTCTGATTCTCGCCGCGCTCGCGTCTTACGGCATCGCGTTCAACATCGCCGGTCCGCTGCAGCAGCGCAATGGCGCGCTTCCGGTGATCTGGCGCGGACTGGGGATGGCGATGCTCATGACCGCGCCGCTCGGCATTCCCGAAGTGATCCGCGCGAACTGGTCCCTCGGTCCTGCGCTGGCGCTTCTCAGTCTCGGCGCGATGAGCACCGGCATCGCCTTCGTCGCCTTCGCCATCGCGGCCGGACGCATGGGCGCGACGCGAGCCTCCGCGACGAGCTTCCTCATGCCGGTCGTGTCCTTGCTCCTCGGCATGATCGTGCGCGACGAGAAGGTCGCGCTGCTCTCCATGCTCGGCGCGGCGGTGTGCTTGTGGAGCGCGTGGCTCATCCGGCGGTCGAAGGAGGTTTCGGCTTCTTCTCCCACAGCACGTTGACGATCTTCCCGACGTCATCGTGGGGCGGGCCGCTGGCCCGCCGTGCCGCGCGCCGCTGGCGCGCGCGCCGGCTGGCAGCCGGCGTGACGGCCGGCCAGCGGCCGGCCCCACTACAATCGCGGCATGTACATCGTTCTCGCCTTGCTCCTCGCCGCCGCCATTCAGGTCACCGATGTCGCGTGGAAGGACGCACCTCCATCGATGCCGAAGGGCACACAGATCGCGGTCCTCGAGGGAAGTCCACAGCAGGAGGGGATCTTCACGATTCGCCTGAAAGTTCCCGCGGGCGCGAAGATCGCGCCGCACACGCATCCGCGTCCCGAGCGCGTGACCGTGCTCTCCGGCAGAGTCACCGTCCACCTCGGCGACACGACGAAAACGTTCACCAGCGGCGGCTTCTACGTCAATCCGCCTAACGAAGTGCACGACGTCGCGTTCGAGGAAGAGAGCGTGCTGCAGTTGACGTGTGAAGGGCCGTGGGTGTTGGAGTATGTAAAGGAGTGAAACTCGACATCCTCTACGAAGACGACACCCTCATCTTCATCAACAAACCTTCCGGCATCGTCGTACAACAGCGTATGTACTCGCCGGACGAGCCGTTTCTGCACGACATCGTCGCGCGGCACACGTCGCCCGTCTATCTGATGCAGCGGCTCGATCGCGGCACGAGCGGCGTCATGTTTTTCTCGAAGCGAAGCGATCTCAATGTGCGGCTGACGCGGCAGTTCGAACGAAAGCGCATCCGCAAGGGTTATCTCGCGTTGTGTGAAGGCGAGCTCGGCGAGCGGCAGACGATCGACGCGCCGATTGCGCGCATCGGCGCGATCAAGTTCGGCGTGCGCGACGATGGGAAACGCTCGATCACGCACATCGGTCCGATCGAAGCACGACCGTCGGGTTCGCTCCTCGCGATCGAGCTCGAAACGGGTCGGACTCATCAGATTCGCGTGCATCTGTCCGCCATCGGCCATCCGTTGGCAGGCGACTGGCTGTATGGAGATAAGCACGCGGCGCGTCCGATGTTGCACGCCGCCGAACTGAAGATGAGGCATCCATTGACAAATGAGCTACTTCGCGTGACGGCGCCGCTTCCGGACGATTTTCGGGACGAGGCCAGACGCCGCGGACTCCGTCACGAGGAGAGGACAGACTGGGACTTCGAGGGTACAGCTAACCCATTGAGAACCTTAGAATAATCAACTGACCCGACTCGTTAGCATGGTCACACAGGAGATGCAAATGAAATTCACGGCACGACTCGCTTTCGTCGTAATGCTTTTCATCCCGCTCGTAGCGTCGGCGCAGTTCCGCGACCTCGATGCGGCGATGTCGAGCCTCGAGCGCGGCTTCGGCGGCGGCGATGTCGACGCGATCGTGTCCGGCATCGGCGCGAACGATCAGGTCCAGCTCCAATTCCCCGGCCTAACGGAACAGGACGGCTTCTTCGGTCACGATCAGGCTGCCTATCTGCTCGACGGGCTGTTCAATAAGGTCAAGCCGAGCGGCTTCGAGCGTGTGAGCGCACGCGGAGCGCGCGCCGAGGGGCAGTACCACATCAAGGCGCGCTGGACGATCAATGGCGGTGAGCGGGATCTGTACATCACGCTGCAGCAGAAAGAAGGCCGCTGGTCAGTCGCTTCGGTACGCTCCGCTGGGTAAGATCATCAACCTATGAGGTATTCATGGATCGCCGTCGCACTCGCGACGGCGATTCGTCTTTGGAGCGGAGCCGAATGGTGGGCGGCTGCGACGCTCATCGTTCTCGCCATCGCATCGTTCTTCCTCGGACGCGGCACTCCACGCATCGCTGCGTTTTTTCTCGCCCTGGTCGCCCTCGTCGACGTCGCTTCGCTCTATCGCATTCAGAGCACCGCACGAACATTCGATCAGCGCCTGCGCGATCACCTCGCGCATGACGTCGAGCAGCTTCGCGAACGGATCGGTGCGCTCGAGACGAGCCTCGACGGTTCCGCTCGCCGCATCGAGCGGCTGAGCGCGGGCAAAGAGTCGAATCGCGATGCGCTCTTTCACATCCTTCGCGCGGAAGCGAGCTCGCCCCGTCGCGGCGCGCGCATCCTCGACGCGGCCGGCGAGCCGATTGCGTGGTGGGGCGAAGACTATCGCGCGTTAGGCGACCGCACGTTCCAGTTCGACGTCACGAATCTCTACATCACGAGCTCGCGCAAAACGGCGAGCATGACCGTGCAGGCGTTCGAGCGGATCGAGAACGTCCCTCAGCGCGCGCCCGCATTGCACGAAGGTGACGAATGGGTGCTGTCGCTCTTCTTCCATTCAAGCTTTCCCGTGCTGGAAAAAGGAGCGCATCGCTTCGCGATCGCGAAGCGGAATGACGTCACGCTCTTCGTCGACATCACCACGCGCGCGCGCAACGAAGTGCTCGACGCGATGCGCGCGCAAGGGATGAGCGCAGCCGCGATCGCGCTCGCGATCGGCGCGCTGGTGGTGATGCTCTCGTGGGGCGGGCTGCCAGCCCGCCGTGACGCGGGCCGCCGGCCCGCGCCCGACGCCGAGCCGGCGTCGCAACGGCCGGCGGGCCGCCGGCCCCACATCCAGGTGCTGTGTCTCCTCATCGCTCGCATCGCACTCCTTCCGATCCATGTCCCGAACGATCCTCTCTCCGTTTTCAGTTTCGAACTGTACGGCTCGAAAATCCTCGGACCGTTCAGCAAGTCGCCCTTCGATCTTCTTCTCACCGCCGCGACGATCCTCGGATTGATCGCGATTCTGCGTCCGCTGCTCGACAAGCTGCCGGTGATCGTCCGCGTGATCATCGCCGTCGCGGCGGCGGTGGGCTACGTGAAGCTCGTCGCGAACTTCGCGGCGAACTCGCGCGTGAATGCCCTACCCGATCATGTCGTTCCCGCGACGTTCGCGCAGGGCGTCCTCTTCGCGGCGCTGCTGGTTCTCGCGTTTGCAGTGACGCTCCTCGCCGCATCGATCTTCTCCGGATCGCGCTTCGACTCGGTTCGCCGCAACACGACCCTTCGCCTCGCCGCGACGACGCTCGCCGTCACCGCGGTGCTCTACGTTCCGCTGCACACGTTCGCGCGAGTCATCGCCCGCGACTTCATCGCCGAGACGTACGCGCCGCTCGTCGTGGGCGACGTCGCGCGACTGCGCACGATGATCGAGACCACGCTCGACACCGAGTTCGTGCGCATCGATCTGGCGACCATTCTTCCGGACGACTACCGCCACACGAACATGGAGGATCTCGCGTACGCGCTCTGGCTGCGCTCCGATCTCTCGCAGTGGCGCGTGCCCGCGGTCATTTCGATCCAGGACGAGTTCACGCGATCGCTGATCAGCCGCTTCGGCGTCGGACTGCCGCAATTCGACGAGACGGCGATGACCGAAGACTCCGAGGTGCTGCAGGTGGGGAGCATCAAACGCGTGCTCATGCATCACGACTTCGACGTCACGTCCCTCGGCACGACGATCGGTCTGGGCACCGTGCACGTCGTCAATCCCGCGGATCCCGGCGCGACGACGGTCGCCGACATCTATCGCGATTTCTTCGACGAACGCAGGGACGAGAGTACAGGCATGCATCCGCAGCGCGAGCCGGCGGTGTACGACGCCGAAGGAAAGGTACAGAGCGTGGTGACGTACGCGTTGCCGCAGAGCGCGACGCGCTATCTCGCACGCCTGAAACCGGGACAAGGCGAGTGGGTGCCGTCGTCGGGTCGCGAAGCGGCGGCGCTGTATGTTAGGCGCAGCGAGAACGCGCTCTACGTCTTTCCGCTGCAGACGGTCACCACGACACAGCAGATCCGGCGCGCGGGCGGCGTCGCCGTGTGGGCACTCGCGGCACTCGTGGCCGTGTTGATCTGGCGATCGATGCCGCGGATTCTCGCGCTGCTGCGAATCCGTGGAGGCGTCGACTTCCGCGCGCGCACGTCGCTGTATCTCACGGCCGTGGTCATTCTTCCGCTCATCGCGTTCGTGCTGTTCGTGCGCGCGTATCTCGCGAACCGTCTGGAGACGGAGTACGTCGAGCGCGGGCAGAACGCGCTCAATGCCGCGCAGCGCATCATCGAGGACTACATCAGTTCCCAGAATGCGGCGCCGGAGCAGGCCCTCGACGACGCGATCTTCAGCTGGCTGGCGCGCGTGGTCGGCCACGACCTGCATCTCTATCGCGGCGATCGCCTGATGGCCTCGAGCCGCCGCGATCTGTTCGCCGCGCACATCGAGTCGGAGCGATTGCCGGGCGACGTCTATCTCGACATCGTTCTGCGCGGACGCCAGTTCGCGCAGGTCCGCCGCTCGCACGGCTCGACCGAGTACGGCGAGATCTATAGTCCCGTGAACCTCGGCCCCGGCCGCAACTTCACGCTCGCGCTCCCGTTCATCGTGCAGGGACGGCAGATCGAGACGCAGGTGAACGATCTCGCGACGACGATCTACCTGCTGCTGCTCTTCATCGCGTTAGGCGCGATCGCAGTCGCATTCCGCGTCGCCAGCGGCGTCACGCGTCCGGTGCAGGGACTCGTCGCCGGCGCGCGCGCCGTCGCGCGCGGCGACTTCGACGTGCATCTCGCCGTCCCCGCCGATCCCGACATCGGTCTGCTCGTGAACACGTTTCGCGACATGGCCCACTCGATCCGGCGGCAACAGGACGATCTTCGCCACGAGCGCGATCGTCTGCAGACGCTGCTCGAGAACATCAACGCGGCGGTCGTGGTGCTCGAGGGGGTCATGCAGGTCGGCGCGATGAACGCGCTGGCGCGGCGCTTGTTCGGTGATCGTTTTCCCGCCTTCCCCGCGCTGCGCGAGTTTCTCGCCGAGCACACGCCGCGCCGCACGGAGTCGAAGGAGATCGAGGTGTTGATCGACGGCAACGAGCGCACGCTGCGCGCGTCGATCATTCCGCTGCCCGACAGCGAAGAAGAGATGCTGATCGCGGAGGACGTGACGGAGATTCTTCGCTCGAACCGGCTCGAAGCGTGGAGCGAGATGGCGCGGCAGGTCGCGCACGAGATCAAGAATCCGCTCACGCCCATTCAGCTCACCGCCGAGCATCTGCGCGCGGTCGCGCAGCGCAACGATCCGAACCTGCCGCAGGTCGTGCGCAGCGCGGTCGAGAACATCCTCCGCCAGGTCGTGACCCTGCGCGAGACATCGAAGGACTTCAGCGACTACGCGTCGCTGCGGCAGACGCGGCGCAAACCGATCGATCTCCAGAAACTGCTCGCCGATCTCGCGTCCGGCTATTCGCAGAGTCAGGAGCGCGGCATCGATTTCCAGGCCCAAATCGAGCCGTCGACGCCGTCGACGTTTCACGGCGACGAGCGTCTGCTGCGCGGCGCGGTTGCGAACTTGATCGAGAACGCCTTCCAGGCCGCGCCCGGCGGACGCGTCCGCCTCGGCAGTCATGGCGTCGATTCGAAAGTCGTCATCGCCGTCGAGGACAGCGGCCCCGGCGTCCCGCCCGAAGTTCTCCCCCGCATCTTCGAGCCCTACTTCTCCACCAGGTCCACCGGCACCGGCCTCGGCCTCGCCATCGCGCGCAAAGCGGTCGAGGAGCACGGCGGAAGCATTCACGCGGAGAATGTGAATCCGGGCTTGAGGGTTGTGATTGAACTGCCAGTGCGATGAAGTGGTCCGTAGCCCGCGGGCAACCGGCCACTGGTAACGGACAACGCCTTACAATCGATCGCTCACATGAAGCGCCTTCTCTTCGCCATCGCCGCGATCGCGCTCGCGTCTCCGGTCGCCCACAGCGACATCGAGGAGACGCGCACGACGTTGCGGCAGCATTTGCTGCGATTGATCAATCGCGATCGGCAGATCTACCGGCTGCCGCCGGTGCAGCTCGATCTCGAGGCGTCGGCGATCGGCGATGACTATTGCCGTGCGCAGGTTCGCAATCGCACGACCGGCCACTACACGATCGACGGACTCTCGCCGTACATGCGCTACTCGTTCGCGGGCGGCAACGATGCGGTGAGCGAGAACGCGGCGGCGTGGTCGGCGACGTACGCGTTCAACGAGCGCGCGCTGTACGAAATGGCGCGGCGCTCCGAGGACGCGATGATGGCGGAGGCGCCGCCGAACGATGGGCACAAGCGCACGATCCTCGATCCGCATGCGACGCACGTCGGCATCGGCATGGCGTGGGAGCGCGGCGAGTTCCGCATCGTGCAGGAGTTCGTCCGCCGCTACATCGAATGGACGCGCGTGTTGCCGCGCAGCGCGAGCATCGGCCAGCCGGTGATCATCGCCGGCCGTCCGATCGGCAATGTCGCGATCGAAGCGATCACCGTGCATCACGAGCCGCTGCCGCAGGCGATCTCCGCGCACGTCGCGAGCGCGATCTCGAAGTACTCCCTTCCGGAGAAGCGGAAGGAATACCTCCCGCGCCTTCGCTCCGAGTACAACAAGCGCGCGGACGGCACGTTCGAGTACGTGCGCCGCGAATACTCCGACGGCCGCCGCGGCGATTTCTACCTCGGCAAGGACGGCGACTTCTCGTTCACCGTTCCCTTCAACGACGGTCCCGGCCTCTACACCATCGTCGTCTGGGTGCGCCGTCCGGGAGTGCCGATGGCCGTGTCCGCGAGCAATGTCTCGATCCGCGTGGAAGAGACATTGCAGGACGCGAGTCGTGCAGCCGCCGCAGGACGCTGAGCTCAAACCACCCTACGACGCGGTCATCATCGGCGGAGGTCCCGCCGGACTCACGTGCGCGATCTTCCTCGGCCGCTATCGCCGGCGCGTGCTCGTGATCGATGAAGGCCGTCCGCGCAATCGCGTGACGCGCGCGATCCACGGATTTCTCGGACAGCACAACATTCCTCCCGGCGAGCTGCTCGAGCGCGGACGCATCGAGGCGCGCGAATGCGGCGTCGAGCTGTGCGAGGCGCGGGCGACGAAGATCGAATGCAACGGCGATCTCTTCGAGGTCACGACGGATCGCGATCAATGCGTGCGCGCGCGGCGCATCGTGCTCGCGTACGGAGTGCGCGACACGCTGCCCGACATTCCGGAGATCGCGTCGTACTACGGCATCACCGTGCATCACTGTCCCGACTGCGACGGCTACGAAGCGCGCGATCAGCGCATCGGCGTCATCGGATGGGGGACGAGCGCGGTCGCGCTCGCGCTCAAGCTCCTGCAATGGTCCGACGACATCGTCGTCTTCACCGACGGCCACGCGCGCGAGTGGGACAAGGAGCAGCAGAGCAAATTGCTCGCGGAGAAGATCGACGTGAAGGACGAGAAAGTCGTCGCGCTCGTCGGACGCGACGGCAACGTCGAAGCCGCGGTCCTCTCGACCGGCGAGCGCGTGAGCGCCGGCCGCATCTTCTTCCACATCGCGGTCGAGCGCTCCTGCGATCTCGCGGAATCGCTCGGATGCGAAGTGACCGACGACGCGCCGAACATCGTCGTCGACGATCATCGCAAAACGACGGTCGAGGGCGTCTGGGCGGTGGGAGATCTCGTCGCGGGATCGCAGCTCGCGATCACGAGTGCGGCGGACGGCGCGATCGCCGCGATCGATATCAATAGGAGTTTGCTGCCACCGAGCCGGACGCCGTAGTTGCGAGTTGCGGGTTGCGAGTTACGCGAGACTTTTCGCTCAGGCGTAGCAGCCCGCGCAACTCGCCACTCGCAACTCGCAACTCACACCACCACCCACAGCGCCTGCTGCCGCGCTGCCGCCTGTTTCGCCGAAAGCATCAACTGCACGTACGTCTGCACGTCGAGATCGGCGTCGGGATCATCGGCTTCGAGGTAGTGCGCGCCTAACTTCATCAGCTCCAGATCATCGGTCGGGAGCGATGCGGTCGATGCGAAGCGCTGCAGCTCCTCGATCAGCGCAGGGAGACTGCCGACCTGCAAGGGATCAGCGAGATTGGCGATTGGGAGATGTTCGACGTTCGGATGCGCGGCGGGGACGTACACCGCCTGATACGCATCGACGGTGGTCAGCTGCGGTGCGAGGTCGAGCGAGCGGAGCACGCGCTGCTGCAGTTGCCGCCATCCGGTCGCGTCCACCGGCTCGGAATGGTACGGCTCCTCGCCGTCTCTCGCCTCGACCGGAAACTGCTTGCGCAACTCGGCGTCGATGGCCGAGGCGAGATCGCCGGCAAACACGTCTGCCGCGGTTCCAACGATGAATGTGAGGGACACCGCGGCAATTCTAATGCGTCATTTCATCGGCGCGAGATCGGAGTTGTAGATGTCGTTCACGGCCTGCCACTTCCCGCCGCGATTGCGCCACACGATCAGGTACTTCCCCTTGTCGTTCACCGGGGTGGTCGCACCGTTCGGCAGGAGCGTCAATGCCCAGCGGCCTCGCTCGATGGCCACGTCGCCGGAGACGGAGACCTCGTCGATCATGAGATCGAGCTCCGCCTTGCCCATCGCGAGCATGCCCTTCCAGAACTCCTTGATCGCAGCGCGGCCGTTCATCGCCGGCACGTTCGGCGGCATCAGGATCGCGTCGTCGGCATAGATCGACGCCATCTGATCGGCATTCGCCGCCTTCACTCCGGCCTCGAACATCTCTGCCATCTGACGGATGTTCTTCTCGACATCGTTGTCGGCCAGCGCAGTTCCCGCAAGGCACAACACTATGGCAAACACCACGAACGTTCGCTTCATGAGAGCTCCCTCCGATATCAGTCTACGCGCGGCGCTCGCCTTCGGATTCCCCCCTCTCCCCGCGCACGGGGAGAGGGCCGGGGTGAGGGGCCCTCACCCTAACCCTCTCCCACTGCGGTGGGAGAGGGGAC
>Ga0075418_10003607_pt1 | contig 17624 bp, 14 predicted proteins | sample SoiMetdeltSBSDD2_FD_81776 | JGI IMG/M metagenome (GOLD analysis project Ga0075418, IMG submission 81776) | Bulk soil microbial communities from a Populus tree surrounding site in Tennessee, USA - Soil MetaG P. deltoides SBSDD2 | ecosystem: Environmental > Terrestrial > Soil > Tree plantation... | reverse complement strand
TTGGGAACCGCACCACCGGCCGGGATCGCCACCACCTGCCCGGCCTGCTCCGGCTGCATCGGCGTGACCGGCTTCGGCACCGCCTTCGATACGTCCGGCGCCGCCTCGGTGGCCGCCTCGATGTCCTTGGCCTGCCCCTGTTTGCCCTGCGTCACCAGGCCCTTGACCGCGCCCTTCACCTCACCGGCCTTGCCCGACTTCGCGTAGTTGTCGGCCTCCTTCAGCGTCTTCGGGGACTTCGCCTCGATCGCCGCCTTCACCGCCGCGATGAACGCCTTCTTGTCGAACGACCCCGCCCGCTGCGCGTCCATCGAGTCGACCTTGGCCGCCTTCGCCTGCCCGGTCAGATCGTCGTTGGGCGCCAGCGCCGCGTCCTGCGCCTCCTTCGCCTTCGACGCCGCCGTCGGATGCGCACGCTTCACCTTCGCGAACCGCTTCACATTCCCAGTGACCTGCGTGAACGCCGGATCCTCGGCCGGCCGCACCCCGCTCGGCGCCACCGGCGGCTCCAGCAACCGATCCGCCGACAGCGGCGCCGGCGCCATCACCGCCGCCGGCGCCGATTCCTCCTCAACCGCCGCCGGGCCTTTTGCCCCGCCGGCCGGCCCCGCAACCTTGGCGGCGCGAGCGGCGGCCTTGCCCAGCGGACTCACCTTCGGCACCGGCTTCGGCGGCGGCACCGCCTTCTTCGCCGCGACCGCCTCCGGCCCGAACCCAGTCGTGGTCACCGCCAACGCCGACGGCGGCGGCCGCATACCCTCCAGATCAACCGGTATCCCGGTCGCCTTCGCCGCCTTCAGCCCCGTCTCGACAACATCGACCGCCGGCTCGTCGCGCCGGATCTCGCGCAACGCGCCATCGATCTCCGACACCGCGCGGTCGCCGGGGAACCTCAACCTCGCCGCCATCAACGCGTTCACAGCCGCATTACCGGCGAACCGCTGCAACCCCAGTAGCGCCGACGGGCCCGCGGCGGTACGCGCGCGTACGCCGCCCGCCCTCCGCCTGCCGTCCGCAAGGGCGTCGCCGACCTCGGCCCTCGCAGTATCGGCCGTCCGACGTACGCCGACCATGCAACGAGCCTGACCGATCCGCCGCCACCGGGCCGCCCGCAGTCAGGCACACCCGCGGGCACCCCGGACTGCCCGAAAGGGCAGCGCTACCCGACGGGCGACTACTCCGTCTCCTCGGTCTGCTCTTCCTCTTCCTGGCGCTGGACGAAGGTGCCCTGAACGGGTTCCTCTTCCTCCTCGCCGGCAGCCTCACGCTGGACCGGTGCCAGGTCATCCGCGGCGTGCCGCTGAACCGAGGCTGCAGGACCCGCGGCAGGTGCGGTCACCGGCGCGGACATCGCGCGTTCCGCGGTCGCCGCTGCCTCGCGTTCGAACCGGTCGGACGGATCGCTGACCTTGATGCCGCCCGGTGCCGACGTCCCGTCGACCGGGCCACTGCGCTGCTGCACCACGTGCGTCAGCTCGTGCGCCAGCATCGTCCGGCCGTCGGAGGACGACGGGTCGTACTTGTCCCGCTGGAAGACCACGTTGCTGCCGACCGTGTACGCGTGCGCGTTCACGGCCGTAGCGGACTCGTGCGCGGCGCCGTCGTCGTGGACGCGGACATCGCCGAAGTCGTGCCCCAGCCGTGCCTCCATGTCGTCACGGACGTCGGGCTCGAGCGGGCGGCCGCCGGACGAGATCACGTCGTGCACCGGCGAGCGATCTTCCTCGAGCATCGAGGTCACGCCGGCGTTCCCGACCGCCCGCTGCAGGTCGAGCACGCCGGCACCGCCGAGTACGTCGCTGCGTCCTTCGGCCGCCGCCTTGCCCATCTGGTCGGTGACGGGTTCCTCAATCCTCGCGGCTTTGGGCCGGAGTGCGGATTCCTCGGAGTCGAAACTGTGGTCGCGCATGACGCAGTCCTCCAGAAACCGTTCGGTACCACCGTCGCACGCCTGCGCGTGGTGCGGCAGGCCTGGCAGCGCAGCAGCGGTTGCCCGGAAGGGCAGCCGGTCACCCGGAGACCAAGATGGTGTCGATCACCTTGTCGCGCACGGTGTTGATCACCGAGATCGTTTCCGCGTCGCTGTTCGCCACGTACAGCCGGAGCAGGTCGGTTGTCATCGCGAGATCCTTCGGCTGCCGCCCCACCGCCAACGTCTGGCTGACCGCCTCGTCCTCGAGGTTGACGACCGCGACCTGGTCGGTATCGTTCAGCGAGGCGTAGAGCCAGCGTCCGCCGCGGCCCACCGCAATGTCCCACGGGACCGCCGGGAGCGTGATGGTCGCGATCTGGGCCCGCGTGTCGGTGTCCACCACGGTGACGTCGCGCGAGTCGGTATGGGAGATGTATAGCCGAGCCTCGTTCGGGCTGAGCGCGAGCGACTGCGGTCGATCGGGCACATCGATCGGTGCTCCGTCGATCGTGTCGTCAGCGAAGTCGATCACCGAGATGGTGCCGGCGTGCTGGTTCGAGACGTACGCCAGCTGGTGTGCCGGTGCGAGTACGAGTTGGAGCGGGCCGTCTCCGACGCGGATCCTGCCGACGGTTGCGGCCTTCTCGATGTCGACCACCGAGACGTCGTCCGAGCTGCGGTTGGTGACGTAGGCCTGGTTCTGCCCTGGCAGGACGGCGATCGCGAGCGGGTTCCGGCCGACCTTGATCGTCGCGAGAGTTGTGCGCAACGTGGTATCGATCTCGGTGATGCTGTCGTCGTTGCCGTCTCCGTTGACCGCGTAGACCCGGGAGCCTCCCGGAATGACCGCAGTCCCGAGCGGACCGTTGCCGACTGGGATCGGGGTGCCGACGGGCCCGCGACGGACGGTGTCGATCACCGACACCGTGTCCCGCCACCTGTTGGTCGCGTAGATCCGGTTCCCGTCGTTGCTGACCGCCAGCGCGTAGGGCGCGCCGCCCGCTCCCGTGACGACGGTGGGACTCGACGTCGTGCCCGGATTGCTGGGAGTCCCGGCCGGGCCGCCGTCGTCGTCGCCGCGGAGTGCGAGCACGACGCCGGCGATCACCACCAGCGCAGCCGCCGACGCGCCACCGGCCGCCACCAGCCAGCGCCGCCGCCCCGGCCGGTCGCCCGGCGGCTCCGCGACCTGAACCGGCGCCGCGGGCGGCTGGCCCGGTTTCCCTAGAGACTCCGGTTCGGGCGGTGATAGGACGTCCTGCGGTGGCACAGCCGGCAACGGCATGGTGGCGGAGGCGTCGTAGTGGAGAGCACCGAGCGCGACGTCGTGCTTGGGGTGGATGTCGACCGCGGTCGGGACCCCGAAGGTGCCCTGCAGCAGATGACTGACCAGCGGGATCCGCGAGCTACCGCCGACCAGCACGATCGCGGTCAGCTGCTCGGGGGGCACCCCGGCACTGCGCAGTGCCCTGCCGGTGGCTGCGATGGTGTCCCGCAGGGGCGGCCCGATCAGCGACTCGAGTTCGGCACGGGTAAGCCGTGCCGAGGTGGTCAGCCCGGGCAGGGTGACCGGGATGGCGGTCTCGACGTCCGCCGACAGCGCCTCCTTGGCCTCCACGCAGTCCCGTCGCAGCCGGGCCAGTGCCGCCGTCGCCTCCACGGTGCGCGGATCGAGACCGGTGGCGGCCGGCCCGAGCGCGGAGAGCACGTGCTGGAACACCGCCTCATCGAAGTCGACACCACCGAGATGCTCCACGCCGTCCGGCTTGCCCAGTAGCCCGAACTCGGTGTCCGTCCGCTTCTCCAGGACGCACACGTCGAACGTCCCGCCACCCAGGTCGTAGACGGCGATCCGGCCGTCGGGCCGCAGGCCGGCGCGTGCCGCGTACTGCACCGCGGCCGCCTGCGGTTCCGGGCAGGTCCGGGCGTCGCCGATATCGGCCAGCGCGATCACCTGGCTCAACAGCTCTCGCTTGTATCCGCCCCAGTTCGCCGGATACGTCAGCACCAGCTCGTCCGGTTCCGCCCCCATCCGCTCGGTGGCCGCGGTCACCACCCAGGCCAGCAGACGCGCAGTCAGGGCCTGCGGCGAGAACGGGATACCCGCCACGAGCAGCGGTACAGGGTCGCCGATCCGGCGCTTGAACTCGCGCACCATCCGGGCCGGATCAGTACGCCCGCGCCGCTCCGCCGCGTCGCCGATCAGGAACTCGCCGTCCTCGGTGAGGAATACGACTGACGGCACTTGCAGGGCACGGTGGCCGAGTCCGAGCATGGACGGCGGCTGGCCGTTGCCGACGGCGGCAGCGGTGAACGTCGTCCCCAGATCGACTCCGAGACGGTACCCCATGCCTTCGCCCCCCGGAAGTGCGTCTCAACTCATTCTGTCACCTTCGAGCAACGGGTAGTACCGGCCGAACTCGCGTTCCAGGACCAGGCGGCCGAGCTTGCGGTACTCCTGGCCGACGGCGGCGATCACCTCGGCCATCCCGACCGGTCTGCCGGTCTCGGCCGCGACGTACGCCGCGGTGATCGAGGCCGAGCGGATGTTCCCGCCGGCGAGCTCGAACGCCTGCGCGCAGAACTCCAGGTCGAGATCGTTGCCCAAGGGCAACGGTGGGGCGAGGCACTGGTGCCAGAGTCGTTCGCGCAGCTCGGGAGTGGGTGCCGGGAAGTCGATGATCGCGTCCAGCCGCCGGGTGAACGCCTCGTCGATGTTGGCACGCAGATTGGTGGCCAGGATCGCCAGGCCGTCGAAGCTCTCCAGTCGCTGCAACAGGTAGGCGCTCTCGATGTTCGCGTACCGGTCGTGGGCGTCCCGGACGTCGCTGCGCTTACCGAAGATCGCGTCTGCCTCGTCGAAGAACAGCACCGCGTTCACCCCACCGGCCTCAGCGAAGATCCGCTCCAGGTTCTTCTCCGTTTCGCCGACGTACTTATCCACCACGGTCGCCAGGTTGACGGTGTACAGGTCGAGCCCGAGGTCCGCGGCGATCACCTCGGCCGACATCGTCTTGCCGGTGCCCGAGTCGCCTGCGAACAAGGCGGTGACGCCGCGGCCGCGACCGCCGCCGCGGCGCATCCGCCAGTCGGTCAGCACGATGTCGCGGTGCCGGGCGCGCTCGGACAGACCGCGAAGCGACTGCAGCACCAGCGGCGCCAGCACCAGGTCCGGCCAGCTCACGTCGGGTTCGATCCGCCGGGCCAGCCGTTCCAGCCCGGCCGCGTTCTGGGCCCGTACGCCGCGTTGCAGGTCGTCGGACGTGACCGGGCCACCGGACAGCAGCGCGGACGCCTCCGCGGTGCGGAACACCTTGCCGACCTGCCCCGGTCCGAGCGCCAGGTGCGCCGCCAGCTGCTCCGGGTCGAGGTCGGAGCCCGGTGCGAGGTGCTCACGCCACAGCTCGACCCGGTCGCGGACCCCGAGCGGCGGCAGATCGAGCGACAGCGGCGCCTCCGGGCTCCACCGCGGATCCCAGGTGCCGGTGCCGACCAGCAGCAGCGGCACCGGCCAGCGGCTGAGCCGGCGCAGCGCCTCCAGCGAGGCGTCGGCCAGCGCCTCGACCGGCCCGGCCACCAGCCCGGCGCCGCGCAGCAGTGCCTCCCGTCCGGCCACCACGGCGAGGTCCAGCGGATCCGGGTCGCGGGACAGCAACGTCAGGTCGACCGCGACGACACCCCGGCCGGCGGCGGCCAGCGCCGCGGCGGCGATCGCCTGGCCGGTGCCGAGCTCGTGCTCGCGCAGATGGACCAGCCGCAACCCCGCCCGCAGCGTCCGGGCCAGCTCGGCACCGACCGCGGCGTCGTACGGCGTCACGTCGGCGAGCATCGGTACCAGCAGCGGATCGGGCTCGTCGTCACCGAGCAGATGCGCCACCACCCGGTCGGGCACTCGCAGCGCGCGGGTCAGGAACGGGCGGTCGCCGTCCTCGACGGTCAGCAGCGCCCGATCGACCAGCGCGCCGCGAGCGGCCAGCCGGCCCCGCGCGACCGATGACATCGACGACACCCCTGCCAGCTCCAGTGCCAGGCCCACACTGGCCCGCCGCCTGGTCACGTCGTCGTTCAGATAGCCGTACAGCCGCTCGAACCTGCTGTCGAGATCGGGAAGCAAGGCGATGACGAGCAACTCCGTGTCCAGCTCGGACAGTCCCGCGTCGTGGGCCAGCCGGCGCAGCGGGATCGCCTGGCCGGCCGCCTCGGCGGCGTCGGCGGACCGTTCGAGCTCCGCATGCGCGGTGCGCTCCTGCGTCGGCCGGTGGCCGTCACCGGCGAGCAGCCGGTCGACCATCTCGTCGTTCACGTACAGCCCGCGGAACGGGTCGTCCGTCGCCGGGTCGTCGGCACGTCGCTGCGCCACCAGGTCCCGGACCCGGTCCTCCACCAGGCCGAGCCGGGCCAGCAGGTAGTCCAACCCGTATGCCGCTGACGCCGCCGTCACGACGCCCTCTTGCGCGCCCGCCGTTTGCGCTCCGCCGGAGGAGCCGGGGCAGTCCGGCGCGGCCCTTCCTCGTACGGCGGCCAGCCGTCCTTGCCACCCATCGAGACCCGCGGCGGCTCGACCACCGGCGGCCCGGCCTCGTACCGGCGGCCGGTGTCGGTCGGCGCGCACACCACCAGGTCAAGCGACGGCTTCAGCTCGCCACCGAGCGCGGACCACACATCGGCGAACGAACGGTCCTCCGGGGGTGGCAGCGCGATCATGATCGGTACCGGCAGCCCGAGCTCGGCCAGCGGACCGGACAGCAGGTCCTCCGGCAGTGCCTCGTACCGCAGGAAGCAGGACAGCAGGCCGGACAGCAGCCGGTGCTCGTCCTCGGGCCGCTGGGTCCATGCGGTGACCAGGTAGGACAGCTTGAAGTGCCGCGGCGGCAGCACCCGGGCGGTCACCTGGCGCGAGTCGTCGTACTCGTTCAGCAACCCGCGTTCGCGCCGCCGCAGGTCTTCGCGGATGTCGTACAGGTAGACGTCGATCGTCGGCGCGTTCCGTCGCCCGGCCCACTCCTTGGTCGGGGCATCGAAGACAACCTCGATGTCCCGCGCGCCGGTCGCCTCGCGCCGGATCAGCGCGTGCAGCGCCGAGTCCACCTCGTGGATCACGCCACCGAGTGTTCTCCGTGCTCGTGGTGGGGGCAGCGGGCCACTGGCCGCGATCGAGGGCACTCCCGGCTGCCCCAACGGGCACGTCTCAGTTCGTCGGAAACCTGCGCCGGCCGGGCGTCCGGGTCCTAATCTGGGATGACGACTGAGGGGGCGTACGACGTGACCGACCCGCTGATCCGGCTCGAGCAGAGCCAGCTGACGGTCGAGCCCGGTGGCCAGGTCACCGTCCAGATCGAGGTGCACAACCCTGGCACGATCGTCGAGAGCTACCAGCTGGACGTGGTGGGCGAGCAACCGATCGACTGGGCCGAGGTGATCCCGCCGGCGCTGCAGGTGTACCCGCAGCAGCAGGAGACCGCGACGATCGTCTTCCGGCCGCCCAGCGGTCCGGGCACACCCGGCGGGCTGGTGCCGTTCGGGATCCGGGCCCGGTCCGAGGTGGACGCCTCGGCCAGCGCGGTCGCCGAGGGCGAGCTGACGATCGGGCAGGTCAGCGGGCTGCAGGCGAAGCTCACCCCGGTGACCTCGTCCGGTCGGTGGCGGGGCCGGCACACGATCCAGATCAGCAACTGGGGCAATGCCCCGGCCAGGCTACGGCTGGTCGCGACCGACGCGGACCAGGCACTCGGTTTCCTGGTCCGGCCCGACGTGGTCGAGATCCCGCTCGGCGGCTCGGTCACCGCGCGGCTGAAGGCCCGGATCCGCAAGCCGGTGCTGCGCGGGGCGCCGACCCGGCTGGCCTTCCAGGTGATCGGTGAGCCGGACCCGCCCGTCCCGGTCGGCGGGCCGGTATCCCCGGTGTCCGACCCGGGCCGGCCGGTGGTCGACGGCGCAGTGACGCAGAAGCCGATACTGTCCCGGCTCACCGTCTCGGTCGCGGCGCTGGCGGTCCTGGTCACGGTCGGGGCGCTGGTGTTCGCGTTGACCCGTCCCGCGGACGAGAGCGAGGCAACCGGCGGTGACGGGGTCACGGTGCCGGCCACGCCGAAGCTGGCGGCCGCGTCCACTGGGCCGTTCTCGACCACCCTGACCTGGGAACCGCTGGTGAACATCGACTCCTACACGCTGTACGGGATCGACCCGGTGAACAAGTCGCAGGTGATCTCCTCCCAGCCTGGGATCGACGCGCAGCAGACCGCGCTGAAGGTCGAGAAGCTGGAGCCGTTGACGCCGTACTGCTTCGCGCTCGGCGCCGTCAACGGCGACCAGATAGGGCCACGGTCCGAGCCGGCGTGCACGACGACCCCCAAAGCCCCGGTGGGGAACGCCACACCGAGCGAGACCCCGAACGCCACCCCCACCGACGGCGGGGGCGCGAGCCAGACGCCCTCTCCCGATGGAAGTCCAACGGCCACCCAGACGGCGACGCCGACCGGTAGCCCGAACCAGTCACCGGGCGGCCCCGACGCGCCGACCTTCACCCCCGACCAGTGGGTCGGCGTCGTCGAGGCACAGCCCGCGAACTCCGCCAACGCCGAGCCGGCGGCCAGGCAGCTCGCTCGGCAGCTGACCGAGTCCGGGGTGCCGGCGAGGGTGCTGTTCACCAGCGGCCAGTACGCCGGGTTGCGGATCTCGCCCAACGGACAGCCGATCAGCAACGCCTGGGTGGTGTACGTCGGACCGGCGAGCTCCGAGCAGCAGGTGACCACGCTCTGCGCCCAGGTTCAGCGACCGAACGCCGGTCCGGGTTGCATACTGACGCTCAAGCCGTCGCCTGGCTGAGTGCTCAGTTCGGACGGGACAGGACGCGTATGCCGGACAGTGCGACCAGGTTCTGCCGGCCGTCGACCCGAGCGGGGTACGCCGCGCCGACAGCCAGCCGCAAAGAGCTGACCGCCGTACCGGTGTCGATGTCGATGGCCTGGACGCCCGGGTCGTCCTGCACCTGTAGCACCGCGCACTGACCGGGCCCGTAGATCACGAACACCCGGCTCGGCCGGAACGTCAGCGGCCGCAGACTGTTCCCCGCGGGCAGCCCTGCACGGATCTCGAGCCGCCGTACCCGGACCGGCTCGGTGAACGTCACCGCGACCATGCCACGCGCGGCACGCTGCCCGGCACAGTCCGCGACCGGCGCCATCGCGGCATTCGTCCAGGTCGTCGCCCAGGAATCGTCGGGTTCGGGTGTGCCGAGCTTCGTCGCGTCGTAGTTCTGCGCGGCAGAACCGTTCGGCAGCTCGGTGAACGTGACCCCGTCCACGGGCACGAGGGTGCCGCGCACGTCGTACCAGGTGGCCTTGACCCAGCCGACCGGGTTCTTCCCGATCACGAACAGGACGCCCGCCGCACAGGCGATCACGAGAAGGCCGATCAACACCCGGCGCCAGCGGTACAGCGGCGGCAGGCTGCGCCGGTACTCGCGCCGGGCACGCCGGTCGGTCGGGTCGCGGAACCGTTGCCACCACGACTGCTGCTCCCGCGGCGCGCTGACACGGGCGGTCGGCATGCCGGGGCGCAGGGCGAGGCCGCACCTGCCGCAGAACCTGCGGCTCGCATCGTTCGGGTGGCCGCAGGCCGGGCAGGCGGTGTGACCGGCCGGGATGGTGACCACCGGCTGCGGCGCGCTCGGGTACCCGGCCGGCCCCGTTCCGGCGGCCGGTTGCGCGGCTGTGTGAGCGACCGGTTGCGGACCTGGTTGGACGGTCGGCGGCGCCGGGGACTGGGCCGGCTGGGGCGTGGACGGGCCCGCGGCGCTCTGTTTCCGTTCGGCGGGGACCTTCTGGTCCCAGCCGAGGTAGGCACCGCAGTACAGGCAGAACGCGGATCCGGCCGGGTTCTGCTCGCCACATGCTTCGCAGACGTCGATCGCCGCCACCTCCCCTTCGGTGCCGCTGCCCAAAGATCATGACGCGCCACCTGTCTGTGATTATCGTCGATAGCACGGATTTCTGTGGGGACGGGAAGCATCGGAAAGCCATGATCAGGTGCGAGAACTGCGGACGCCCGAACGACGACGGGGCGACGTTCTGCACGGCCTGTAACCACTTCCTCGCCTGGGCCGAATCCGATTCCGAGCCCGAGCCCACTCCACCGCCCACCCCCCAGCCGGACCCCACTCCGCCACCCGAACCCACACCGCCACCCGAACCCACACCGCCACCCGAACCCACACGGCCCCCGCCTGAACACGCACCGCGCCCGGTCGCGCAGGCCCCCGTCAGCGTAGCGAAGCTGGTCTCCGCGATCGACGAAGGCCGCACCCTGGCCGACGCACGGGCCCGTCCGGACCTGACCGCACAGCTCGACAGCGCGCGACAACGTCTCGATACGCGGACGATGACCGCGGTCGTCGTCGGCGAGTTCAAGCGCGGCAAGAGCACGCTGGTCAACGCGCTGCTGCAGACCGCGGTCTGCCCGGTCGACGCCGACATCGTGACCGCCGTTCCGACGCTCGTCCGGTACGGCGAGCCGCCGGGGCTGACCGTGTACCGCCAGGCGGACGCCGGGCAGGAGCCGGTCGAGGAGGACGCCCCGCTCGACCAGATCGCCAGGTACGTCGCGGAGTCGAACGGTCTGCCGCCGAACGGCGCGGCGTCCGAGCTCGGCCGGCTGCAGTCCGTCACGGTCCAGGTACCGCACCGGATGCTCAGGTCCGGACTCTGCATGCTCGACACGCCGGGCGTCGGCGGCTTGGACTCGGTACACGGCCAGCTCACCCTGGCCAGCCTCGACCGCGCGGACGCTGTGCTGTTCGTCACCGACGCCGCACAGGAGCTGACCGCGCCCGAGATGGCCTTCCTGCGGACCGCGATCGAACGTGGTCCGGTCGCGGCCCTGGTGGTCACCAAGACCGACCTGTACCCGCACTGGCGCCGGATCGTCGAGCTCGACCGCGGCCACCTGGCCAATGCCGGTCTGGACCTGCCCGTGCTGCCGGTCTCGTCGTTCCTGCGACTCCGCGCGGCGCACCAGCCCGAGCTCAACGGGGAGTCAGGGTTCGCGGACCTGGTCGAGTTCCTGGCCACGGCCGTCGTCGTCCCGGGTACCAAGCGTGCGGCGGCGACCGTTGCCCACGACCTGGATTTCGTCGCCGGCCAGCTGGCGCAGGAGTCCGACGCCGAGCGCGTCGTACTCGCGACTCCGGCCGACAGCAAAGAGGTGCTCGCCGACCTGGACCGGGCACGGCGCAAGACGGCCGGTCTCACCTCACCGACGGCGACCTGGCAGCAGTCCCTCGCGGACGGCATCGCTGATCTGGTCGCCGATGTCGAGCACGACCTGCAGGGCCGGCTCCGAACCGTGCTGCGCGAGGTCGAGTCGATCATCGACGAAGGCGATCCGCGGGAGACCTGGGCGGACATCGAGGTCTGGTTGCGCCGCCAGGCAGCGATCGCCGGGGTCGCCAACCGCGACCTGATGATGAGCCGGGCCCGGGAGCTGAGCGAGCAGGTCGCCGAGGCGTTCGACCTGGAGGCCGGTACCGGGCTCGACCTCGAGGTCGCCGCCACCTCCGCGTCGCTGGATGGTCTCGAGCTCGCGTCGGCGGCGTCGCTGTCGATGCCCGGCGGCCGGCTCGGGTCGCTGATGGTGGCCGCACGCAGTGCCGTGTACGTGCCGATGGTGCTGTTCGGCATCGGATCGGTGCTGCTACCGGTGGTGGCCGTCGCCGGCGCCGCCGCGGCGCTCGGCGCGGGCATCGGCGGCAAGCTGATCCGCGACGAACGCAAACGGCAACGGCTGTACCGGCAGCAGCAGGCGAAGGCCGCCACCCGCCGGTACGTCGACGAGGTCGCCTTCGTGATGAACAAGGAGACCCGCGACGGGCTGCGCAAGGCGCAGCGATACCTGCGCGACGACTTCCAGCAGCGCGCCGCCACGATGCACCGGTCCACCAGCGCGGCGCTGGACGCCGCGACCCGGGCCACCCGGCTCAGTCCGCAGGGCCGTGCCGCCCGGACAGCGGAGCTGGAGGCCGAGTCCGAGCGGCTGCGGTCGATCCGAACCCGGGCTCGCGACCTCGCCACCATCGGCGGACGCGCCGCGGTGAGCGCAGGCGTCGGCATCGGAGTCGGGGTCGGGGTCGGCGCTGTGGTCGATCACGTCCGCGATGATCCCGCGGCCGACCTCCCGGACGGAGGCCACGATGACTGACGACCTGTCGGCCGGCATCCTCGCGCTGATCGAGGAGGCCAGGCGCCGCTCCGGCGATGTCGGTGTCACCGAGCAGCTCGACGAGATCGCGGCCAGGCTGACCGGTCCGCTGCGACTGGCCATCGCGGGCAAGGTCAAAGCCGGCAAGTCCACCCTGCTGAACGCCCTGCTCGGTGAGGAGCTGGCACCTACCGACGCCGGTGAATGCACCCGGATCCTCACCTGGTACCGCCAGGACGACCGGCCGCACGCGACGCTCTTCCCGGTCGACGGTGCGGCACCGCGCGAGCGCCCGTACATCCGTGAAGACGGCGCCCTGCGGGTGGATCTCGGTGGGACGGATCCGGCCGACGTCGACCACCTGGAGATCGGCTGGCCGACCAGCCGGCTGCGTGACCTGACCATCCTGGACACGCCGGGGATCGCGTCGATCTCCGCGGACGTGTCCGCCAGGACCGAGCGCGTGCTCTCGACCGACGACGGTCGGGTGCCGGTCGCCGATGCCGTCCTGTACCTGCTGCGCCACACCCACTCGACCGACGTCCGTTTCCTGGAGTCGTTCCACGACGACGAGCTGGCGCACGGTACGCCGATGAACGCGGTCGGCGTGCTGTCCCGGGCCGACGAGATCGGCTCGTGCCGGCTGGACTCGATGGCGGTCGCGGACCGGGTGGCGCGACGGTACGCCGCGGAGCCCCGGCTGCGCCGGCTATGCCCGGTGATCGTGCCGGTGAACGGTCTGCTCGGCCACGCCGCGACGACGCTGCGCGAGGCCGAGTACGCACTGCTCACCACGCTGGCGAACGCACCGCTGTCGGAGATGGGTGAGCTGCTGCTCACCGCGGATCGGTTGGCGTCGCGGCCGACCACGCTGCAGATCACCGAGATCGAGCGCGGGCACCTGCTGGAACGCTTCGGCCTGTTCGGTGTCCGGCTCGCGGTCGAGCTGATCCGGTCGGGCGCAGCGCCGACCTCGGTCGCGCTGAGCACCGAGCTCGCTGAGCGCAGTGGGCTGAACCGGCTACGCACCGTACTGACGCGACAGTTCGAGACCCGCAGCCGGGTGCTGAAGGCGCGTTCGGCGCTGGCGGCGCTGGACGACCTGCTGGGCTCGGGCACGTTCGATGCTCCGGACCTGGTCTCTCGCAGCGAGGAGATCGCCGCGCGCGCCCACGAGTTCCAGGAGGTCCGGCTGCTGTCCGATCTGCGAACCGGCATGGTCACACTGCCGGCGGACCGGCAGACCGAGCTGGACCGGCTGTTCGGCGGTACGGGACACGACCCGGCGTCGCGACTCGGTCTGCCAGAGAACGCCACCGGCGACGACCTGCGGCAGGCCGCGCTCGACGCACTCGCCTCCTGGCACGGGACCGCCGAGCACCCGCTCACCAGCCGTCACGACCGGATCGCCGCGCGGGCCGCGGTGCGCACCCTCGAGGGCCTGCTAGATCAACCCCTCGCGGACGGCGTAGGCGACCGCATGTGACCGGTTGCGCAGCTGCAACCGGGTGGTCAGGTCGTGCAGCACGTTCTTCACCGTGCGCTCGCTATAGCACATCCGCCTCGCGATCTCGGCGGTGTCGTGGCCGTCGGCAACCATCCGTAGGACCTCGGTCTCTCGAGGGGTCAAGCCGGTGAAAGTGAGGCCACGGGGTGTCAGTACCTGGCGCTGCAGCCGGCCGAGCTCGGTGAGCAACCGGCCGAGCAGGTCGTGCGGGATGTCCCCCTCACCGGCCGCGACGCGGACGATGGTGCGGGCGAGCGCGTCGCCGGTGGCGTCGCTCCGGCGCAGCAGCCCACCGACACCGACCTCGGCGGCAGCTACCAGCGCGGCCTCGTCCAGCACGCTCGCCACGAGCACCAGCCGTGGTGACTCGCCACGCCGCAGCGCCCGCATCATCCTGGTCGCCTCGTCGTCCACGGTGTCGGTGACGATGACGGCCACCATGGCCTGGTCCACGTCCATCTCGCCGACCACCGTGACCTCCGGCCGGGTCCGGAGCTGGCTGATCACCCCTTCCCGGGAGATCGGGTCGCATCCGTGCACGTACGTGACGATCGGCCGGTCCATCGAACTGGTCATCGAAGCCCTCCCCCTGACGGCAGTTTCGGAACAGCCTGCACGGCTACCCTCAACGAAGGCTCAACAGGCGCTCAACACCGTCCGATGCTCAGCCGGCGACGACCTCGTGCCTCACCTGGGCCGGCGACTCCGCGCGAGCGATCCGGCGTCCGAGGATCCCGAAGGCGAACATCACTGGCAGGGCCGCGCTGCCCATCGACGTGACCTCCAGGATCCCGAGCGAGAGCGGGATGACCAGGGCCAGCAAGACCGCCGGCAGGACAGGCCGGAACCTCTTCAGCAGCAGGGTGATACCGAGCGCGGTCGAGCCCAGCAGGTTCAACAGCAGGCTGGGCACGGTGACGAGCCAGGCGAATGTGAACAGCATCGCCTCGACGCCGTCGCCGTTGTAGTCACCGGTCCACTGGGTCCAGTAGTCCAGGAAGACCGCTACGCAGGACAGCGTGTACGCCGTGATCGCGATCCGCCACGCCCACTTCTCGAACCCGGCCGGCCGGCGCCGGCGGTACACCACCACGGCGCACAGGGTGTAGGCCAGGAACACCGGCAACCAGATCTTGCCGTACGTGATGTAGACGATGTCCGGGTCGGCCCACCCGAGCAGCGGCTGCAGCAGGTCGGCCGCGGGCTCCGCCCAGGCGGCGGTGAGCGGGAGCTCCAGGTCCTCCTTGCCATCCTCGGTCGCGAACCTGGACAGCGCGTGCAGCTGTCCCACGACCAGCCCCACCCAGGCCATCACCCACGCGAAACGCCCGATCCGGCGCTGCGTCTGCACAGACTCGAACATGTGATTCCTCCGTCCCCCGGCGCCGGGTGGCGCCTGCTCCGACCACGCTAGGAACGGGGGGCCGCGGTCGTCGTCGGCGTACGGGTTGGTCCGTATCTCCACCCCTGGTTTGACGCCCCGCACACCGGCAGCGGCCGTAATCTCGAAAGGTGCCGCTTCGCCGCACCGACGTGCTCGTACCGGCCGCCATCGCCGCGGTGGCGGTCTTCGAGCTGCTCATGGTCCGGCCCGACGGCTGGGGATACGGCCTGGTGCTCGAGACGGCCACAGCGCTACTACTGGTCTGGCGCCGCTATTGGCCCCTGGTCGTCTCGACCACTGCGGCAGGCATCCAGCTGCTGATCCCGTGGTTCGGCCCACAGCTGGACGATCTGGCGACGCCGATCCTCACACTGGCGTTGATCTGCTACACGCTCGGCCGGTGGATCGCCACCCTGCGCGGGCTCGTCGGGATCGGGCTGCTGCTCGGGATGTTCCTGGTCGACTACGTGTTCGTCGACACACGCTCGCATGATTTCACCGACGTTGTGTTCGTCTCGACCCTCACGCTCCCGCCGTACATCTTCGGGCGGATCTCCCGCAAGCTGGCGCTGCAGTCCGAGCAGCTGGAGCGACAGCAAGCGCTGATCCGTGACCAGGCGGTGCGTGCCGAGCGGGACCGGATCGCGCGCGAGCTGCACGACGTGATCGCCCACTCGCTGAGCGCCATGGTGGTGCAGACCGCGGCGGCCCAGGATCTTCTACGCCGATCGCCCGACCGCGCGGACGCGCTGCTGCAGTCGGTCGCCGACACCGGACGCAAGGCGCTCGAGGAGACCGGCCGGCTGCTGCACCTGATCCGCGACGACGTCGACGAGCTCGGCCTGCGGCCCGCACCGGGTCTCGCCGACGTGCCGACCCTGGTCGAGACGTTCCGCGAGAACGGGCTGAGGGTCGAGGCGGATCTAGCCCTGCCGGCGGCGCCGCTGTCCGGTGGAGTGGACGTCTCGGCGTACCGGGTGGTCCAAGAGCTTCTCACCAACGCCCTGAAGCACGCCGGCGGCCCGGTGCGGCTCGGGATCGAGTCGGCACCCGACCGGCTGCGGATCTACTGCGAGAACCCGATCGGCGCCGCGCGGACCGTCCCCGGATCCGGCCTCGGCCTGCAGGGCATGGCCGAACGCGTCGGCCTGCTGGGCGGCACGCTCGACCAGCGCCGGAGTGCCGATGACCGGTTCGTGGTCGACGTGGAGATCCCGCTCACCCGGGAGGCGGCGTCGTGATCCGCGTGGTGATCGCCGACGACCAGGAGCTGGTCCGGACCGGCCTGCAGCTCGTGCTCGAGGCGCGCGGCTGTGAGGTGGTCGGGCTCGCGGGCGACGGCCGCGAGGCGGTCGACATGGTACGGCGTACCACGCCCGACGTGGTGCTGATGGACATCAGGATGCCGGTCACGGACGGGATCGCGGCTACTCGCGAGCTCACGGCGACCGGCCTCCCGAGCAAGGTGCTGATCCTGACGACGTACGACCTCGACCGGTATGTGTACGACGCGCTCGCGGCCGGCGCGGCCGGGTTCCTGCTCAAGGCCACCCCGCCCGACCGGCTCGCCGAGGGCATCCGGACCGTGTGTGCCGGCGAGTCGCTGCTCGCGCCGAGCCTGACCCGCCGGCTGATCGAGCAGTACCTCCGCCACCCGCCGGTCGCGTCCGACGCGCCGACCCGGCTCGGCGAGCTGACCGACCGGGAGCGTCAGGTGCTGGTCCTGATGGCCCGCGGGATGTCGAATGACGATATCGCGGCCGAACTGGTCGTCGCGCAGGCGACGGTCAAGACGCACGTGAACCGGGTGCTCGCGAAGCTGGGCGTCGCCACCCGGGTGCAGGCGGTCGTGCTCGCCTACGAGCTGGGCCTGGTGCGGCCCGGCGGATGAGCTCAGTCGGTCGGGTGCTCGGTGTGCAGCATCGGCAGCTGGTGCGCGTGCTCGCCGAGCTGCTGGACACCGGTGACCAGGCCGCCGGTCAGGTCGCCGGCCGCGAACGAGGCCTGCATGGTCAGTGCCGCGAGCCCGCATTGGGCGTCGGACAGCTGCCGCTTCGCCTGCGCGCCGGTCACGATCTCGAGCCGCCGGCCGGGCGGGTCGACGTAGACCAGCACGCTGCGGTCCGGGTCGTCCAGCTGGCTGTGCAACCGGATCGCGAACGGGCGGGTCTCGGAGTCGGCCGCGCCTACGTACACGGAGAAGTGCAGCCCGGAGGCCGCGTCGGCGTTGCGGACCGCACGCGCGATGTCGTGCTGCTGGTCCGGTGTGAATGCGTCACCAGCTGGCACTTGCGCCTCCCGTCGTCCGGGCCGTCGTCCGGGCGGTCGTGGCCTTGCCCGACGTCGGCCCGGCCTCGAGCTCGGGTGCGTCCACCGGGTCGCCGTCGACGCCCTGCGGACCGCCGATCCACACCGGCGGCGCCCACCAGGACAGCCCTGGCCGGTACCGCGGTCCGCTGGCGATCGTCCCCGCGAACACCAGCAGGCCGACCACGGCCATCACCAGCAGCGGAATGCCGACGAACACCAGCACCGTGTCCCCCGAAACCTGTGCAGTCACAGCGCCACCTTAAGGGTTGAGTGGACGCAAGTCTCAAGCACCGGCCCGCCGCGCGGGCGCCGGACCC
>Ga0075418_10003601_pt1 | contig 17655 bp, 11 predicted proteins | sample SoiMetdeltSBSDD2_FD_81776 | JGI IMG/M metagenome (GOLD analysis project Ga0075418, IMG submission 81776) | Bulk soil microbial communities from a Populus tree surrounding site in Tennessee, USA - Soil MetaG P. deltoides SBSDD2 | ecosystem: Environmental > Terrestrial > Soil > Tree plantation... | reverse complement strand
GAGGCCGTCTCGCTGCACGAAGCGGCGCAAACACGCTATCTCAACTACGCGCTCTCGGTTATCACATCGCGCGCGCTGCCCGACGTGCGTGACGGGTTGAAGCCGGTTCAGCGCCGCATCCTCTACACGATGTGGCAGCAAAATCTCACCGCCGACACCAAGCATCGCAAGTGCGCGAAAGTCGTCGGCGACGTGATGGGCAACTACCATCCGCACGGGGATAACGCGCTGTACGAGACGCTCGTCCGCATGGCGCAGCCATTTTCGCTGCGATATCCGCTCGTGGACGGTTCGGGCAACTTTGGGTCGCTCGATGGAGATCCGGCCGCGGCCATGCGCTACACCGAGTGCCGCCTCGCCCGCATCAGCGACGAGCTGCTGACCGAAATCGACGAATCGACGGTTCCGTTCCGGCCGAACTACGACGGGACGAAGACCGAGCCGGTCGTGTTGCCGTCGCGCATCCCGAATCTGTTGGTCAACGGTGCCACCGGTATTGCGGTCGGCATGGCCACGAACATTCCGCCGCACAACCTCAGCGAGATCTGCACCGCCCTCGTGAAGCTGCTCGACAATCCTGACTTGAGCAGCGTGCAGCTCTGTCGCTACGTCAAAGGTCCAGACTTTCCGACCGGCGGCCAGATGCTCAACTCGCCGGAGGAACTGAAGCAGATCTACAAGACGGGGTCCGGTGCGATCCGTCTGCGCGCCACGTGGGAGGAAGGACCCGTCACGCGGGCCGGTAAGACCATTTACATTACGAGCATTCCGTACACCGTCGACAAGAGCGCCCTCGTGCAGCGCATTGGCGATATCGCGGCGGGCAGGAATCTGCCGCCGCTCATCGACGTCAAGGACGTCTCCACTGACGACGTGCGGATTGCGCTCGAGTTGAAGAAGGATGCGGACGAGAAGATGGTGATGGCGTATCTCTTCAAGCACACGCCGCTCCAGACCAGCTTCGTCGTCAACCTGACCTGCCTGATTCCGACTGAGAACCCCGAGATCGGCCGGCCCGAGCGGCTCGACCTGCACGCCATCCTCTGGCACTTCCTGCATTTCCGCCTCGACGTCGTCACTCGACGTCTCGAGCACGAGCTGGCCGCGATCAAGAAGCGGATGCACATCCTCGAGGGGTTCGAGAAGATTTTTGACGCCCTCGACGAAATCCTGAAGATCGTCCGCAAATCGGAGGGGAAGGCCGACGCGGCGCAGCAGATCATGAAGCGCTTCGCGCTCGACCCTGAACAAACCGATGCGATCCTCGAGCTCAAGATCTATCGTCTGGCGCGGCTCGAGATCTTGATCATCCGCAAGGAGCTCGAGGACAAGCGGCGGCGGGCGCGGCAGATCAACACGCTGCTGAAAGATGAGGAGGGACGCTGGGGCGTCGTGAAGATCGAGATCGAAGAGATCCAGAAGAAGTACGGCGATGCGCGCCGCACGTCCATCTCCTCCGACGCCGGCGAAGCCGAGTACACCGCCGAAGACTTCATCGTCGAAGAGGACAACGTCATCCTGGTGTCGCGCGATGGGTGGGTGAAGCGGCAGAAGGAAGTCAAGGATGTGTCGACGACGCGCCTGCGCGAGGGGGACGCGGTTCTCGCGGTGCTGCCGGGCAGCACCCGCGCGACCGCCGTCTTCTTCAGCAACTTTGGCGTCGCGTATTCGGCGCGGTTTGCGGACATCCCGGCATCGACGGGATACGGCGAGCCGATTCAGCGGTTTTTCAAGCTGAAAGACGGCGAACGCATCGTCGCGGCATTGAGCCTCGATCCACGCGTCATTGGAACGATTACCGCGAAAAAGGAAGGCGATATTCCACCGGTGCACGCCGTTGCCGTGTCGAGCGATGGCTACTCGATGCGGTTCGGGCTCGAGCCGTTCGTTGAACCGAGCACGCGCGCCGGCCGGCGGTACGCGCGCGCCGCTGATGGTGCCGAGATCGTCGGTGCGGCCAAGGCCACCGGCAGCGAAGTGCTGATCGCGGCGACGCGCCAGGCCCGAGCGATCCTCTGCCAGGCCGAGGAAGTCAACTACCTCTCCGGACCCGGGCGCGGCGTCATCCTCCTCAAGCTCGATTCAAAGACGGACCGCGTCCTAGGCTTCATCGCCTCAACCGGGGATCGCGATCTGATTACCGTCGAGACGAGCCGCGGCGCCGAGCAGACGATCAGCACCGCGAAGTACGAGGTGACTGGCCGCGGCGGCAAGGGCCGCGAGCTGATGCAGCGCGGGCAGTTCACCCGGATCGTGCCAGCGATCCCTGAGGCGCCGCCTGCCTTGTCGGAGTAACACTATGTCTGTCGCAACTGCGTATCTCGAGGACGTGCGGCTGCAGTTCAGGAAGATGAAGAAGCTTGCCGAGGATGCAGTGGCACAGGTGCACGATGACGAGCTCACCGTGCAGCTCGATGTCGAGTCCAACAGTCTCGCCGTTGTGATGAAGCACATGGCGGGAAACCTACGATCGCGGTTTACCGACTTTCTCACGACCGATGGCGAGAAGCCGAACCGCAATCGCGACGGCGAGTTCGAGATTGCCGGCCGTCCTGCCCGTGCGGCAATTCTCGCGGATTGGGACAGCGGGTGGACGACCCTCTTCTCGACCCTTGATGCGCTCACGCCTGAGGACCTGCTCCTGGAAGTTACCGTCAGGGGCGAGACACTATCCGTGATTCAGGCGCTCGACCGGCAGATGACTCATCACGCGTACCACGTCGGTCAAATCGTGTTCCTGGCGAAGCATCTGCGCTCGACGAACTGGAAGACGCTCAGCCTGCCACGACGCCGCCTTCAATAAAAAAGAGGACTGCGATGGACACTCTCCTGCAGGATCTCCGCTACGCCTTCCGCCAGTACGTCCGTCGCCCCGGGTTTACTGCGATTGCAGTGCTCTCGCTGGCGCTGGCCATCGGCGGCAATAGTTTGATCTACGGCATGCTCGACGGATTCGTTTTTCATCCGTTTCCCTATCCGGAGCCAGATCGGCTGGTCGCGGTCGGCGTGACGTTTCCAAAGCTCTCGTCCGACACGAACTACGTCGAGGTGCTGTCGCCGGTCGAATACCTGGACATTCGACAGGCGCGCAGCTTCGGGGCAGCCGGGGCGTTCGATCTTGGTAATCGCAATCTCACCGGCGGCGACGTGCCCGAACGCGTCTTCACCGCGCTCGTTCTCGACGATCTCTTTCCAGTGATCGGTCTCGCCCCTACGCTCGGGCGGGGCTTCTCGCGAGAGGAGCTCGCGCCGAACGGACCGCCGGTCGCGATCATCAGCTATCGCCTGTGGCAGAGCCGATTCGGCGGCGATCTCACGATCTTGAATCGTGCGATTAGAATCAGCGGCCGTGCCGCGTCAATCGTCGGAGTCATGCCGCCAGGGTTGGTGCTGATCGGGACGGACCTCTGGGTGCCGTGGGGCGCCGACCCGCTCACGGTGCCTCGCAACGTCCGGCAGTTCAACGTGCTCGCGCGCCTTGCGCCCGGTGCATCGATTACGCAGGCCAACGCGGAGCTTGCGGCCATCGCGCGCCGCGTCGATCAGTCAGAACGATCGACGTTCCCCGAGTACGAGGATTGGCGCTTGACGGCCACGCCCTGGGCCGCAGCCCTACTGAAGGATGTACGTCCCGCCGCGTTCGTGTTGCTCGGTGCGGTCGGCTTGGTCTTGTTGATGGCGTGCGCCAACTTGACGAATCTGTTCCTCGCCCGATCGTCGACGCGGCAGCGTGAGCTGGCGGTGCGCCTTGCACTCGGCGCGGCGAAGTTGCGATTGACGCGCTTGTTGCTGACCGAGAGCGTGCTTCTCGCGCTGGCCGGCGCGGTCATTGGACTTGGCATTGCCTGGCTCGGGCTCAAAGGGGCGGCAGCGTTGATTCCCGGCCAGTTTCGGATGCTCGGCCTCGAAGCGGCAATCAACACGCGCGTGCTGGTGTGGAGCGGCGTGCTCGCCGTCGTGTCGGGTGTACTCGTGGGATTGCTGCCCGCGATCGGTGCAACGCGTACCGATCCTCATGATTCGCTCAAAGCGGATTCGCGCACGGGCGGCTCGCGCGGTGGCCGCCGCGTGCGGCAGCTACTCATCGTCGTCGAACTTGCCGTCTCCGTCGTACTGCTGCTTGGCGCCGGACTGCTGATGCGCAGCTTCCTCAACATTCAGCGAATCGATCGCGGGTTCGAGTCGCGCGGCGTGCTCACACTGCGTCTGACGCTTCCGCGCGACCGCTATCCGGAGGAGGCTGCTGGAGCATTTTTTGATCGGCTCACCGAACGCATTGGCGGACTGCCTGGCGTGCGCGCCGTGTCGGCGGCATCGCAATTTCCGCCATCGAGTTTCTTCGACACGCAGTTCGCGCTCGAGCGCGGTCAGGCTCCAGGCCGCACGCTCCCGACAGCGCTCATCACCGTCGCAAGTCCCAGCTACTTTGAAACGCTGCAAGTGCCGCTGCGCAGCGGACGTCCATTCAACAGCGCGGATCGCCTGGACACTGCGCGCGTTGCCATCGTGAACCAGGCATTCGCGACGCGGTATCTCGCGGGCAGCGATCCGCTCGGACAACGCATCGCGATCGGAAGCCCCGATCGCGAACGGCCATGGACGACGATCGTTGGTGTCGTGGCTGATTACCGCAACAACGGGCTGACGCAGCCAACACGTCCCGAGATCTACATTCCGGTCCGACAGCAGACCGCCTGGAATCAACTGTTCGTCCTCGTGCGATCGGATTCGTCGCCGGCCGGGTTGCTTCCAGTCGTCCGCCAAACCGTGACGTCGCTCGATCCGGAGCAGCCAGTCTATCTGACGCAGACGATGGAGGAGGTGCTGGCGACGGCGGCGTTTCAGCAGCGTGTCTCGGCGCTGCTGCTCGGCATCTTCGCGACGGTAGCGCTGGTGCTCGCCGCGATCGGGATTTACGGCGTGATGTCGTACGCGGTCAGCGCCCGCACGCAGGAAATGGGCGTACGGCTGGCGATCGGCGCACAGCGTCGCGACGTTATGTGGCTCGTGCTCGGGCACGTGCTGAAGCTGGCCGCGATCGGGCTCGCGATCGGCATGGTCGTTCTCGTGCTTGTCGGCAGCGCGCTCGAGGGTTTGCTGTTTGGTGTGCGAGCCGCAGATCCGATCACGATGATCGTCGTTGCCGTACTACTCACCGCTGTTGCCGTCGTCGCGGCGTGGGCGCCTGCCTGGCGCGCGGCGCGGGTGGATCCGATTGAGGCGCTGCGGTACGAGTAATCCGTGGGAGACAACGGGCGCACACGGAGGGTACGGAGACAGCGGGGTTGGCTCCGCCCCCTTCCGTCAACTCCTGCACGGAAATGCGCATTCCCAGCCATAGGTTAAAATTGAAGGGATCATGTCGGGTTGGCAGGAGTTTACTGGGCTCAATCGTGGCTACGTTCTCGAGCTGTACGAGCGGTATCGGCAGGATCCCTCGTCAGTAGACCCCGAAACACGAGCGCTATTCGAGCGCTGGACGCCGCCCGCGGCTGAGGACACGCCGCCGGTCACCCCATCGTCCGACATTCCACTTCAGAAAGTTGTTGGCGCGGTCAATCTGGCCGAGTCGATTCGGCGCTACGGCCACCTTGCCGCACAGCTCGATCCGCTGAAAGCGCGGCCGCCGATTGGCGATCCATCGCTACTCGCCTCGACGCACGGCGTGACGGACGACGATCTGCGGCGACTGCCGGCGAGTCTGGTGGCGGGTCCGCTCGAAGGTGTCACGACCGCCTACGACGCCATTGAGGCGCTGCGCCGAATTTACCTGTCGACCACCGGCTATGACTACGCGCACGTCTTCGTGCCGGACGAGCGCGAGTGGCTGCGCGAAGCTGCTGAGCGCGGCCGTTTTCGTGCGCCATCCGATCCGATCGATCCGGTCAAGCTGCTCGATCGATTGTCGCAGGTGGAAGCGTTCGAACGTTTTCTGCACCGCACGTTCCCTGGCAAGACGCGCTTCTCGATCGAAGGGCTCGACATGCTGGTGCCCATACTCGACGAGGTGATCGCCGAGTCGGGTGAAGCTGGCATCAGGCAGATCATGATCGGGATGGCGCACCGCGGACGCCTCAATGTGATGGCGCACGTGCTGAACAAGCCGTACGCGCAAATCCTTGCGGAGTTCAAGGACCCCGTTTCAAAGACGTTTCGTGAAGATATGGCGTGGACGGGCGACGTCAAGTACCACGCCGGCGCGCACCGCGCGATCAAAGGCGGCGCGGCGATGGATCTCGTCGTGTCGATGCCGCCGAATCCGAGCCACCTCGAGGCCGTCGATCCCGTGGTCGAGGGCATGGCGCGAGCCGCTGGCACGAGCGTCGAGGGCGGCGGCGCGCCGCGGTTCGATCCGGCGCGCAGCGTGCCGATTCTGATTCACGGCGACGCGGCATTCCCTGGCCAGGGTGTCGTTGCCGAGACGCTGAACTTGAGCCGGCTGCCTGGCTACTCGACCGGTGGCACGATCCACATCATCGTCAATAACCAGCTCGGATTCACGACCGGACCTGAGGATACGTACAGCACGTCGTACGCGAGCGGCCTGGCGCGCGGGTTCAAGATTCCGATCGTGCACGTCAACGCGGACGATCCCGAGGCATGTGTCGAAGCCGCGCGGCTTGCCTTCGCCTATCGGGAGCGATTCCAGCGTGACTTCTTGATCGATTTGATCGGGTATCGCCGCTACGGCCACAACGAGGGTGACGAGCCCGCGTTCACGCAGCCGCTGATGTACCAGCGGATCGCCGAACAGCCGACCGTTCGAGAAATCTGGGCGCAGACGCTCGTGAGCCGCGGCCTCATCACAGCCCAGGACGCCGACGAGATCGCGGCAAAGCACACCGGAGAAATGCAGCGCGCCTACGACGCGCTTCGTCCCGAGCAGGACCTCGTCGAGCCGGAGCCTGAGGCGCCGCCGCCGGGTGCAGCAGCCAAAGCACACACCGGGATTCCACTGGAGCGGCTACGCGAGTTGAATACTGCCCTGCTCGAGGTGCCTGCGAACTTCACCATTCACAAGAAGCTCGAGCGCGGACGTGAGAAGCGCGCGCGCATGCTCGACGCGGTGAACGAACGGACCGTGGACTGGGCTGCAGCCGAGGAGCTGGCGCTTGCCTCGATCCTCAGCGACGGCATCGCTATCCGCTTGACAGGTGAAGACGTCGAGCGCGGCACGTTCAGCCATCGTCACGCCGTGTACCACGACGTGAAGACCGGCCGCGCGCATGTGCCGCTGCAGACGCTGCCGCAGGCCGCAGCCGCCTTCGAGATTCATAACAGCCCACTGACCGAGAACGCCGTCGTTGGATTCGAGTACGGCTACAGCGTCCAGGAGCCGGCGCGACTCGTGATGTGGGAAGCGCAGTACGGCGACTTCATCAATGGCGCGCAGGTCATCATCGACGAGTTCCTGGTGTCGGCACGGGGGAAGTGGGGGCAACGGCCGTCACTCGTGATGCTGCTGCCGCACGCCCACGAGGGTCAGGGGCCCGATCACGCGAGCGCCCGTCCGGAGCGCTTCCTTCAGCTTGCCGCGGACATCAACATCCGCGTCGCGAACTGCACGACCGCCGCGCAGTACTTCCATTTGCTGCGTCGTCAGGCAGCGCTGCTGCTCGTCGATCCGCTGCCGTTGATCGTGCTGACGCCGAAGAGCCTGCTGCGTCACCCGATGGTGGCCTCGAGGCCGCGCGAGCTGGCGGAAGGCCGCTTCCGCATGGTCCTGCCCGACGACGACGGTGCGTCGCGCGCATCCGAGATCCGCCGCGTGATCCTGTGCAGTGGCAAGATCTACGTGGATTTGATGGCGGCCGGACAACGCGCCGAGCGGCCCGACATTGCAATCTGTCGGCTCGAGCAGTTGTACCCGGTCCCGATGCGCGAACTCCGCGGGGTCCTCGATACGTATCCCGAGGCTGGAGAAGTCGTCTGGGTGCAGGAAGAGCCTGAGAACATGGGCGCGTGGGAATTCATGCGGCCGATGCTGCAGGAAGTATCGAACGGCCGCGCCGTGCGCCGCGTCGCTCGCCCGCGCAGCGCCAGCCCGGCCGAGGGTTCCGCCGCGCGGCACACGCTGAACCAACAGTCACTCATCGCTCAGGCGTTCGGCGGCAAACCGGTCGCACGGCAAACAACCGTGACGAGCACGACTGCTTAGTTGCGACGAACGCCTAACGACTACCGACTACATCATGTCAATCAACATCGTTGTGCCTGAAGTCGGCGAATCCATCGTGGATGCGCGCGTCGCCAAGTGGCTCCGCAAGGAAGGTGACGTCGTCGCGGTGGGAGAGCCATTGGTCGAGCTCGAGACCGACAAGATCGATTTGGAAGTGAGCGCGCCCCAAGCGGGAGTTCTCACCAGCATCGCTCGCAAGGATGGAGAGGACGTGAAGGTCGGCGAGGTGCTGGGGAGCATAGACGAGAAAGCCGCGGGCAAGAGCGCGGCACCTGCGCCTCCGGCTGCCGCACCCGAGCCCCCAATTGAGACGAAGACCGAGGCGAAGACGAACGGCAAAGGCGAGAGCAAGCCTCCGCGCGCGACCCCGACGGCGCGGAAGGCCGCCGCTGCGAACGAAGTGGACCTCTCACATGTGCGGGGGTCGGGCGACGCCGGCCGCGTCATGCGCCGCGATGTCGAGCAGGCGGCAAGCGCAACATCTCCCCCGGCGGTTGCGAAGGCGCCTGAGGCCCCGAAGGCAAAGCCGGTTCCGCCAGTCAGCGAGGACCGCCGGCGAGCCGAAGGCGATCGGTCCGAGGAACGGGTGCGCATGTCGAAGCGGCGCGCCACGATTGCCAAGCGGCTGGTCGAGGCGCAGAGCACCGCGGCAATGCTCACGACGTTCAACGAAGTCGACATGACCGCGGTGATGTCGCTGCGCGAGCGTCACAAGCAGGCGTTCAAGGAGCGGCATGGCGTCGGCCTCGGCATCGCGTCGTTTTTCGTGAAGGCGTCGGTCGGCGCGCTGCGCAGCTTTCCACTGCTGAACGCCGAGATTCAGGGCGACGAGATGGTGCTCAAGCACTATTTCGACATTGGCGTGGCGGTCGGTGCGAGCGAGGGTTTGGTCGTGCCGGTGCTGCGCGATGCGGCCAAGATGGGCTTCGCGGAGATTGAAAAGCAGATCCGCGATTTTGCCAGCCGCGCCGAAGCAGGCACGCTGTCGCTGGCGGATCTCAAAGGCGGCACGTTCACGATCACCAACGGCGGTGTCTTTGGCTCGCTGCTGAGCACGCCGATCCTCAACCCGCCACAGGTCGGCATTCTCGGTCTGCACAAGATCCAGGATCGGCCGGTCGCCGTGAACGGGCAGGTCGCGATCCGGCCGATGATGTACGTCGCGCTTACCTACGATCACCGGATTGTCGACGGTTCCGAAGCCGTGCGCTTCCTCGTCCGAGTGAAACAGCTGGTCGAGGATCCCGGAGCTCTGCTCCTGGATTAACGCTACGGACGAAACGGACCACGCGGATGGCAGGCTCGAAGCTCAACACCTTCAGGACGCCGGCCCAATTCCGTGCGTGGCTGGCGAAGAATCACAAGACCTCTTCGGAACTGCTGCTGCAGATCTTCAGGGTCCACGCCGCGGACAGAGGCGTGACCTATGCGCAGGCGTTGGACGAGGCACTCTGCTACGGATGGATCGACGGTGTCCGCCGCAGCGTGGACGCCGATAGCTTTAGCATTCGGTTCACGCCGCGCAAACCGCGCAGCATCTGGAGCCGCATCAACGTCGGGCACGTCGAGCGGTTGATGAAGACGGGTCGCATGACAAAGGTGGGAATGGCCGCGTTCGAGGCGCGCGACGAGAAGCGGACGGGGGTCTATGCGTTCGAGAACCGGCCAAAGGAACTCGCGCCCGAGCTGGCGAAGACGTTCAAGGCCAACCGGGACGCATGGGTATTTTTCGAAAAGCAAGCGCCGTACTACCGCCGCACCGTCTCGTACTGGGTGATGAACGCGAAGCAAGACGCGACACGCGTGCGGCGGCTCGACGCGCTGATTGAGTGCTGCGCGCGAGGCTCGATCATCCCGCAGATGAAGCGAAAGGAGTAGATGGCCGCTGTCACGACGAGGCGCGTCGTCGCCCTTGGGGCGAGCAATCTGACGCGCGGCTTTCAGACAGTCGTCGCGACCGCCAGAGCCGCGTGGGGCCACGACGTCGAAGTCGTGGCCGCGCTTGGACACGGTCGCTCGTTCGGGTCGGAAAGTCGCGTCCTCGCTCGTACGATTCCTGGGATCCTCCAGTCAGGGCTCTGGCAGGAGCTGGAGGCGCTGCCTCCACGTCCGACCAAGGCGATCGTCACCGACATCGGCAACGACATCCTCTACGGTTTCACCCACACGCAGATCCTGTCGTGGGTCGAGGAGACCGTGGATCGGCTCAAGCAATTCTCGGACGACATCATCCTCGCCGGCCTGCCTCGTGTCGGCGTGAACGACATCTCCAACGCGAGGTTCCTGTTCTTTCGGTCGATCCTGTTTCCGCGGTGCCGCCTCTCGTTCGCGGACGTCGCCGAGACGGCCGAGCGCGTGAGCGAGGGCGTCGCGGCAATTGCCGCGGCGCGCGGCTTGCGGTTTGTTCGGCTCAAATCGGATTGGTACGGCGTCGATCCCATTCACATCCGCCCGTCGAAGTGGCGCGAGGCGTGGCAGGAGATTGTGTGCGGCGATTCACCGCCGGCGGTTGGCCGGTTGTCTCGAGTCGAAGCGTTCCGTCTCTATCTGATGCGCCCGCAGCATCAGCAAGTGTTCGGCGTGGAATGTGGCGCCGAGCAGCATGGCCTCCAGCTTCCAGCCGGCGGCAGAATTTGGCTGTACTAACCCGCTGGCCGCAGGCAGCTGCCCGCCGGCCGCTGCACAATCCTGTAGTATTGCGGCTCTAGGAGGTTCGGAATGAATCGCCGTGATTTCGTTCGGCTTGCTGGCAGCGGTGTAACGGCGGGAGCGTTGGCGGAAGCGGCGGTCACGGCCAGGCTGGCGAGCGCGCCTGGTAGTGCGCGGTCGCTATCGCAGACCGCAGGCAAGGCCCGCATGAAGGCCGGCACGCAGCACGGCGATGCCGACAGCATCCTTCGCGTGCTCGCAGGGTTTGGCGTCAACCACATCTGCAGCATGCTGCCGTCGGCGAAGATGGATCAGGCGTGGTCGGTCGAGTCGCTGACCCGGCTCAAGGAACGCGTCGAATCGTTTGGCATCACGCTCGACATGGTGCCGCTTCCACTCAGCTCGAGCGAGATTTCAGGCAGCGAGAATCCGGCGATCCTCCTCGCAAAAGATCCAGATCGCGATCGGCAGATCGACGACATCTGCCAGATGATCCGTAACATCTCGCGCGCCGGCATCCCATCGGCAAAGTACAACCTCACACTGATCGGCATCCCGCGCGTCGCGGCGACGCTCGGCCGCGGCCGGGCGCGCTACAGCACGTTCGTCTATGCGGACGCGAAGCAGGTACCGCCGCTCACGATCGCGGGACGGGTCGACGAGGACACGTATTGGGAGCGCATCACGTACTTCCTGAAGCGCGTCGTTCCTGTCGCCGAGGAGCACAAGGTCCGCATCGCGTGCCATCCGCAGGATCCGGGAATGCCTCGTGGTAAGGGCTGGCGCGGCGTGGAAACAGTGCTTGGCTCCGTCGATGGATTGAAGAAGTTCGTCACGATCGCCGAGAGCCCGTTCCACGGCTTGAACTTCTGCCAGGGAACCGTCTCGGAAATGCTCGAGAAACCGGGCGAGCAGATCTTTGACGTGATCCGCTATTTCGGTGCGCGCAAGAAGATCTTCAACGTCCACTTCCGGAACATCTCCGGCGGCTTCCTCAACTTCCGCGAGACGTTTATCGACGATGGCGACGTCGACATGCTGAAGGCGATGCGGGTCTACAAGGAGATTGGATACGACGGCATGATGATGCCGGACCACGTCCCCTCGATCGAAGGGGATACCAGCAATCTGCAGGGCTTTGCGTTTGCGTTCGGCTACATCAAGGCGTTGATCGCAGCCGTGTCGGCTGAGAGCTAGGCGACGGCGTTCTTCAATAGCGCAATCTGACCGGCGTGGTAGACGTCGTGCTGCACCACGCCGTGCAGGAGCACGTAGTACGAGACGCCTGCGCCGAGCGGTCGATTGCGCGGATCGTTGGTTGCCTCGAATAGTGTGGCTTCAGGGAGCTTTTCGATCGCGGCAATCAAGGCGCGATGCGCTTCCTCGAGTCGCTGAAGCGCCGCGTTCCATCGCGCGTCCGTTGGCTCGCCGACATCAGGCCAGTCACCGTCTGCCGGCATACCCGCAGGCGCGCCGCCAGTTCGCGCGGCAACCTCGCGCTTCCAGCCGGTGATGTGCAGCACCAGCTCCCAGATGGAATGCCCGCCTGGAATCGGTTTGCGCGATGCCTGAATCGCGTCGACGCCGTCCAGGATGTCGCGCAACGGCGAACCATGCCACGGATCACCGCTATGCTCGCGCTCGAGCTGATCGAGGAGACGATGGATTTCACTCATTGCAGAGTCCAATCTGCAATCTGCAATCTGCAATCTGCAATCTGCAATCTGCAATCTGCAATCTGCAATCTGCAATCTGCAATCTGCAATGGGTTAGTGCGTCATCGAGTAGAGGAGCACATTGATACCGAAGGCGTACCCAGCGACGGAGAAGTTATAGAAGTACGTGGGATCGTCGGCTTCGCGTTCCCACGAATCGCCGAAGTCCGTGTTGTGGGTCATGAGGGCCATCAGCCGCCCATGCTTGTCGGCAACGCCCATCGCGTGCGCCACGGCGCTGTCCATCCCGCGTTCCGATGTATTGCCGGTGCTCGCCCAGTGATTGATCGACGCGATCTGCGGCACCTTGGTGATCTGGAATTGCTGCCGGAACATCGGATGCGTCATCGGCAGCTCGAAGATCGGATACTCATTGCCCGGCAGAACCTTCGCGAACTCGTGCGCCCAGTTGTCCCACGCGTCGGAGCCCCAGAAGTCGTCGGCCCACAAGAAGCCGCCCTTCAGCAAGTACTCCCTCAGTTTGGCGGCCTCCTCGGGACTGAAGTACGCATTCCCGACTTCCGTCATCATGATGAACGGACAGTCGAAGAGCGCCGGATCCGTGAGGCTGATGACGATGTGATTGGGTTCGCCGGTTTCGTCGAGGCTGATTCGCGTTTTGGTCAGCTCCGACAGACGAATTGAGAGGTTGACGTCGGCGCGAGGGTAATCGACGTACCAGCCGCCGCCGTAGCCGTAGCCGCTGGCGGTGAACATGATGCGGCAGAAATTGAACGAGCCGTCGAACGTATCGGGCGTTGGACTGCGAATCGGCTCGAAGAAGCGCCCGCGGCCGCGGCGAAATTGAGCGTCGGCCACAGCGGCGCAGATCACCACGAGAATTACTGCCACCGCGATGCGCGCGAGCCGACGGCTGGCCATGTGCGTATTGTAAGCATGCTAACATCCGTCAACACAACTATTTGACCCCGAATGGCGACTACGTACACAGCGAAAGACATCACCGTTCTCGAAGGCTTGGAGCCCGTCCGCAAACGGCCGGGCATGTACATCGGCGGAGTTGGCGCCGCCGGCCTGCACCACCTCGTCTGGGAGATCCTCGACAACTCCGTGGACGAGGCGATGAACGGATACGCCTCGAACATCACCGTCACGCTTCACGACGACGGCAGTTCCATCACGATTTCAGACGACGGACGCGGCATCCCCGTTGACAAGCATCCGAAAACGAAGAAGAGCGCACTCGAGGTGATCTTCTCGACGCTGCACGCGGGCGGCAAGTTCGACGCCGGCAATTACAAGACCGCAGGCGGCTTGCACGGCGTCGGCGCCAGCGTCGTCAACGCGCTCTCGAAAGAGCTGGTTGCGACGGTGCGCCGTGACGGCGGTCAATGGGAGATGCGCTTCAAGCAAGGCACCGTCGTCGGCGGGCTGAAGAAGAGCGGTAGTGCTCGAGGCACCGGCACGACGGTGTTCTTTCGTCCCGACACGACCATCTTCCCGAAGGTTGAGTTCGATCCCGATCTGATCCGGCAGCGCCTCGAGGTCTCGAGTTACCTGCACAAAGGGCTGAAGATCGTCTTCGAGAACGAGGCGGCTGGAACGAAAGAAGTCTTTCAGCACACTGAAGGGCTGTCGGACTACCTCAAGAAGATCCTCGGCGAGCGCTCGGCCGTTCCCGTGCACGACGCGCAGTTCACGCTGGCGAAGGAAAGCGACGAGAGCGGCCTGCGACTCGACCTTGCGCTCCAGTGGACGCAATCAACGGACGAACACATTCGCAGCTACGTCAACGGCATCCCCACGGGATCGGGTGGCACGCACGAGAACGGGTTTCGTGCCGGACTAGGCAAAGCGGTTCGCAACTTCATCGAGACCCACAATCTCTCGCCAAAGGGTGTCACGCTGACAGCTGAAGACATCCGCGAGGGACTCGTCGTTGTTCTGAGCGTGTTCGTGCAAGAGCCGCAATTTCAGGGACAGACGAAGGATCGACTGAACAATCCCGAGGTGATGTCGGCGGTTGATTCGCAGGTTCGGCCGGCGCTCGAGCACTGGTTGAACACGAACATCACGGTCGCCGAATCAATCGTTGCCCGAATCATCCTGGCCGCGCGAGCTCGCGAGGCCAGCCGTGCCGCGCAGCAGGAAGTTGCGCGCAAGTCGGCGACGTCGAGCCGGCTGACCTTGCCGGGCAAACTCAGTGACTGCACCTCGTCCAGCCGCGAGGACACGGAGATCTTCATCGTTGAAGGTGACTCCGCCGGTGGCTCGGCCAAGCAGGGACGCGATCGAGCGCGTCAGGCGATCCTGCCATTGCGCGGCAAGGTCCTGAACACCGAGAGCGCGTCGCTTGCGAAGGTCCTCGAGAACAAAGAGTTGACGGACTTGGTGACGGCGCTCGGATGCGGGCTGGGGAAGAACTTTGATATCGCCAAGCTGCGCTACGGTCGCATCATCATCCTGGCCGACGCTGACTCAGACGGTCACCACATCGCGACCCTGCTGTTGACGTTCATTTACCGCCACATGCCCGGGCTGATCGCCGCTGCCCGCGTGTTTCTGGCCCAGCCGCCGTTGTACCGGATCGATATCGGCAAAGAGACGTTCTGGGCGCTCGACGATGCCCACCGCGATCGGATCTTGAAGCAGCACGGCAACGGCCGCGGGACCCCCGAGATCACCAGGTTCAAGGGGTTGGGCGAAATGATGCCGAAGATCCTGTGGGAAACGACCTTGAACCCGAACAGCCGGCGGTTGCTCCGGGTCGAGGTCTCCGATCAAATCGTGACAGACCGGGTCATTAACGAATTGATGGGCAAGGACCCGTCCGCCCGTTTCCGCTTCATCATGGAACGCGCCGAAGACGCTGAAGAACTCGACGTCTGAGTGCTAGGAGGGTAGCGGGTGGTGTCGGGGGGTGTCGGGGTCTGACCCCACCCGGCGGAATCCCGCCGGGTGGGGTCAGACCCCGACACCCCCCAGCGCAAGAAATTGCGGCGCCGCCGTTCTAAGGCACAACTGGAGGTTGTGCCATGCGATTGTTCGTGGCGGCGGTTACGCTCGCACTGCTGGTTGCCGGCTCTCAACAGATTCCCCCTCGGACCTCCGGCGTCGTCGCCGGAGTGATTGTCGACCAGTTCGGCTCCCCCGTGACGGCGGCCATCGTGCAGCTTCGAGTCGACGGCCGCGCCCAGCGCAGCGCGGCGAGCAACGACACGGGGGAGTTCCGCTTCGAGCGCGTGAGCCCGGGGACGTATGAGGTCTACGCCACCAAGCGGGAATTCAGTCCCGCCAGCGTACAGGTCACTGTCGGCGACGCCTCGCCATCCCCCATCAAACTGACGTTGTTCCCGGCGACTGCGGAGCAGCAACGGGTCAAAGCTGAAACCCAGCTCCGCGACGAATTGCGTAGTCGAGCCGGCCAGGCGCAGGCACCAGCACCGGCGTCGGTAGCCGAGAGAGTCGCTGGATTCGTGAGTCGCGGCGCTGACTTGAGACGATACGCGGTCGACTTCAACACCGAAGCTTACGATCGCATCGACGAAAACCGTTTCCATCGCGTTGCCGACGATCCCCTCTCGACCTTCTCGATCGACGTTGATACGGCGTCCTACGCGAACGTGCGTCGATTCCTCAACCAAGGTACACGCCCTGCCGCAGACGTCGTCCGCGTCGAGGAACTGATCAACTACTTCCGGTTCGATTACGGCACCCCACGCGGCGACGAGCCGTTCGCGGTGACGACGGAGGTTGCCGCGTGCCCGTGGAACCCGCGTCACAAGCTGGCGTTGATTGGACTTCAGGCTCAACCGATCGCTCAGGAAAAGACACCACCGCGCAATCTGGTGTTTCTGCTGGACGTGTCCGGCTCGATGACGCCGCCCGACAAGCTGCCGCTGGTGAAGACCGCAATGCGCATGCTCGTCGACACGCTTACGCCCTCGGATCGCGTGGCCATCGTGGTCTACGCCGGCGCAAGCGGACTCGTCCTGCCGTCGACGCCAGGCGATCGCAAAGCGGAGATTCAGCGCGCAATCGCGGAGCTCGAACCCGGTGGCTCGACCAACGGCGCCGCGGGAATCCAGCTCGCCTACGAGATCGCGCAGAAGTCCTTCGTCAGCAACGGCATCAACCGGGTGATTCTTGCCACTGACGGCGATTTCAATGTGGGCGTGACGAGCCAGGGTGAATTGCTTCGGCTCATCGAAGAGAAGCGCGAAAAAGGCGTGTTCCTGTCGGTTCTCGGCGTCGGCACCGGCAATCTCAAGGATTCGACGATGGAAAAGCTGGCCGATCGCGGGAACGGTAACTACTCGTATCTCGATTCGCTGCACGAGGCGCGGCGCGTCCTGATTGACGAGGCAGGCGCAACGCTCGTCACCGTGGCCAAAGATGTGAAGATTCAAGTGGAGTTCAACCCGCGTGCGGTCGGCGCGTACAAGCTGATTGGGTATGAGAATCGCGTCCTGCAGCATCAGGACTTCAACGACGACAAGAAAGACGCCGGAGAGATCGGTGCGGGCCACACGGTGACCGCCCTCTACGAGATCGTGCCGCCGGGAGAAGAGTTCAATGGATCGCGCGTGGATCCGCTCAAGTATCAGGATCGAGCCAAGCCAACCAACGCGGCGCAATCGGGCGAGATGATGACCGTCAAGGTGCGCTACAAGCAGCCTGATGGCACTGAGAGCAAGCTGATGACTCGCACCGTGCCGAATCGCAGCGTCGACTTGACGGCCAACAGCGGCTTTGCCGCAGCCGTTGCGGAGTTTGGGATGCTGCTGCGCAACTCTGAATTCAAGGGACAGGCGACGTGGTCGAGCGCGCACGATCTGGCGCGCCGGTTCCGCGGCGAGGATCGAGATGGTTATCGCGGCGAGCTCGCGCGCCTGATCGAGCTCGCAGCGGCGCTCGAGACCAATGAGGTGACCCCGCAGCAGACACGACGATGACTATCGATGAGTCGCGGCGGATGCTGCGTAATAAGATCAGGGCCTGACCACCGTTCTCTGTCTCGCGCTCCTCCTCTGGCGACCGCTGGACTTCGCGATCGAATTGTCCACGGCGCTGCCCTCGCTTGGGATGCGAGGCGCGGTTGGTGCAATCGAGCTGCTGTTTCACGGAGCGGTTGCCGCAGTCGCCGTGGCT
>Ga0075418_10003599_pt1 | contig 17661 bp, 8 predicted proteins | sample SoiMetdeltSBSDD2_FD_81776 | JGI IMG/M metagenome (GOLD analysis project Ga0075418, IMG submission 81776) | Bulk soil microbial communities from a Populus tree surrounding site in Tennessee, USA - Soil MetaG P. deltoides SBSDD2 | ecosystem: Environmental > Terrestrial > Soil > Tree plantation... | reverse complement strand
CCGCTTGCCACGGGGGAGCCAAGTGGACGAAGAGCGAGATCTTCCACCGCGATAACCCGGCGGCTGTGGCCCAGAACGGCGCGCCCCTCGACCCCGGCGTCACCAGGCTCCCGGCGGCGCCGCCGGTGACAAACCTGGCGAACGAGCTCTTCTCGTTCACCTGCAACAACCTCACCCTCAAATATCTCGAGAAGGTGGGGACCTTCGACATCAACAATCCGCTCGAGATCCGCGACAACGCCGCTGCCAGCACCGCGTTCGGCGTGAACGGCTTCAACGTGCCGTCGCTGCTCAGCATCAACTATCACGCGCCGTACCTGCACCGCGGCCAGGCCCAGACCCTCGAGGAGGTCTTCCCGCTGCACGGGTTGGGGCCAGACGGGCAGGAGTTTCCGCCGACGACCACGATTCAGACGGAGCTCACGGCGCAGGAGCGCGGCGACCTGCTGGTGTTCTTGAGATCGATCGACGGCACCACGCCGCACTTCCGCTCCGAGGGTGATGTGTTCAGGGACACGCTCAGGCTGCAAGGAACGTGTCCGCCGCCGGCGCCGCCGGCTTCGTGACGACGAGGCGGAAGTAAAAACACCGCGCCCGGGCGATCATTCGGTCGCCCGGGCGCGCGTCGCCATGTCGCGGTGATAGTATCGGCCGCGATGTCGGGATGGCCGCTGCTGTTCTTCCTCTCCGGCGTGAGCGGCCTGATCTACCAGGTGGTCTGGGTTCGTCAGTTCGGCAATCTCTTCGGCAATACCGTCTTCGCCGCGTCGCTGGTCATCGCCGTGTTCATGTTCGGCCTCGGGCTCGGCAGCTACGCGGCGGGCGTGTGGGCGGATCGGCGATACGTCGCTCGTCCGTACGCCGCGGTCCGCGCCTTCGCGTTCTCCGAGCTGGCCATCGGCGCGATGGGCCTGGCGCTCCTGCTCGGCCTCGAACGACTCGACGATTTTCCCGCGTGGTACACCCGCGATGCTGCCGGGTGGTTCGTTCCGGCCTGGAGCTCGCACGCCGCGCAGTACGCGCTGGCGATCGCGTTGCTCGGTCCTCCCTCCGTTCTGATGGGTGGCACGTTGACGCTGCTCATTCGTCATCTCGTCCGTCATGACGTGACGGCCGCGGGGTGGAAGATCGGCGCGCTCTACGGGATGAATACGGCCGGCGCCGCGGTGGGATGCTTCCTCACCGACTATGCGCTGATCCCTCAGCTCGGACTCCGTCTCACGGAAGCGCTCGCGGTGTCGCTGAACCTGGTGGTCGGCTCGTGCGCGCTGTTCGTCGTTCACCGCCGGATTCGCGCCGCCGCGGGGTCCCCTCGACGCGAGCGTCCCCCGGCTGGTGAGATCGCCGGCGACTCCCCGCGGTCGACGCGCGCGCGAGCGCTGGTCGCGGTTGCGATCTTTCTGACGGGGTTTGCGGCGATGGGTGTGGAGATTCTCTGGTTTCGCCACATCAGCGCGCTCGTCGGTCCCTTCCGCGCGGTCTATTCGCTGCTCACCGCCGTCATTCTGCTGGCCATGGGTGCCGGCGCCATCCTGAGCGGCGCGCTGGCCACCCGACTCGGGCAGCCGTTATTGCTGTTGATCGCCGGAGAGGCGCTGTTCCTCGCCTCCACGGCCTTCGGATTCTGGTCGGCGGACATTCGGCAGGTCCTCTCCGATCAAAGCTCGGCGACCTCGGCATTCGTCGCCGGCTCCGGCTGGGTGCGTGAGCAGATCAGCCTTGCGCTCATCGGCCGTCCGCTCCTTCGCGAGGTGGCGTTGCCGGCGCTCTTCATGGGCGGGGCGTATCCGCTCGCGACGGCGGCGATTGCCTCGCTGCCGGCCGCGGTCGGCCGTCGGGCGGGCGTGGTGTATCTGGCCAACACGGCCGGCGCCGTGGCCGGCTCCATCATCGCGGCCTTCGTTCTGATCCCGACGCTCGGGCTGCAGGCCGGTGTCGGCGTGATGTTCGCCAGCGTGGGCATCGGCATGATCCTGCTCCTTGCCGCGTGGATGTCATCGCCAACGCCGCCGCGGGCTGTTCGGCGCGGCGGCGTCGTCATCGCGGCGTCGGGTGTGGTCGCCGTCGTGACCATGATCGTCTGGCTTCGCCTGCCGGCCGACTACGTGGCGATGAACACGCTGCCGCCACTGCGGGAGCGCGAACAACGCCTGCACCTCCAGGAAGGCGTGACCGAGACCGTCATGGTCACCGACCTGACCGGCGAAGGCCGCCGGCTCATCACGAACAGCTACGCCATGTCCGCGACCCTTCCTGACGCGCGTCGTTACATGCGGGCGCTCGCCCATCTTCCGCTGCTCTCGATGGAGAAGCCCGAGCACGTGCTCGTCATCGGATTCGGTGTCGGCAATACACTGCACGCCGCGTCACTGCACCCATCGGTCCACCGCCTGGAGCTTGTCGACCTCTCCGAGAACGTTCTCCGGCAGGCGGGGTTTTTCCGCACGACGAACGGCGATGTGATGACGAGCCCGCGGCTGGCGGTTTACGTCAACGACGGTCGGCATCATTTGACACTGCAACCACCGGGCACATACGATCTCATCACCCTCGAGCCGCCGCCGATCGCCGCCGCCGGCGTCGCGTCGCTCTACACGAGAGAGTTCTATCGACTCGCACGGAGCCGGTTGAAGCCGGGCGGGTACCTCACGCAGTGGCTGCCCGCCTATCAGATGCCGGCCGAGACGACCCTCGCGATGGTCCGGGCGTTCATCGATATCTTTCCGGCGGCGGTGCTGCTGTCCGGGTATCGCAGCGAGCTGATTCTCATGGGCACCACCGCGCGGACGATCGAAGTGGATCCGATGGCGGTGCTCACGCGAATGCGCGCGACGCACGAGCTTCGCGCCGACCTCGAGGCGAGCTTTCTCGGCACGCTGACCCAGGTCATCGGGACGTTTGCCGCATCGGCGGACACGCTCGCAAGGGCGACGAAGTCAATAGCGCCGGAGACCGACGACCACCCGGTGCAGGAATATGCGGTGCACGCGCGTCTCCGGGCGACGCGCATTCCAGAGATCCTCTTCGACGTCGATAGCCTGGCCGCGTGGTGTCCGCGATGCTTTCAGGGCCAGCAGGTGATCCCGGCCCTCGAAGACCTGCCCGGTTATCTCACGATCCTCGACCGCCTCTACCATTCCGCGGTCTTCCTGGAGCCGAATCACCCGACGCCTCAGCCCCTGCGCCTGGCCGGCGACCATCGGGTCTCCGCCACGATCGAGCGCAACCCGTACCTCGCGCTGCTGTTCAGTGTTCGCAGCCGGCCGTAGGGAGTGCGTAATGAGCGCCGACGCTGAGGAGATGATTTCTCAGGTCCGGCAGACGCGGCAACATGCCGATGCGCTCGTCGGCGCTCTTCACGAGGGCCGTTCCGCCTGGCTGGAACACTGCGATGCATGGAAGGCGGTGATCTCCGAAGCGCGTGAAGCGCGCGCCGAGAGCCGTAACCAGCGGCACATCGCTATTCTGCGCCGTGCCCTCGCGCGGAAGACCGGTCGTCACATCGGTTAAGCGACGCCGACGGCCGGCGCGTCGCTCAGCGCCTGCCGCACCACCTCCCCGGCGTCGTCCACGAACACGAATCGCAGCGCCCCGCGCACCTCCACCGGCACGTCCTCCACGTCGCGTTCGTTGTGGCGCGGCAGGATCACGGTGCGAATGCCCACGCGATGCGCGGCGAGCACCTTCTCCTTGATGCCGCCGACCGGCAGCACCTTGCCGCGCAGCGTGATCTCGCCGGTCATGGCGACGTCGTTGCGCACGGGGCGCCGCGTCGCGTAGGAGGCGAGCGCGGTCACCATCGTCACGCCGGCCGACGGCCCGTCCTTGGGAATGGCGCCGGCGGGCACGTGGATGTGAATGGTTCTGCCCTCGAAGACTTTCGGGTCGATGCCGAACGCGTTGGCGCTTGACCACACATACGACACGGCGGTCTGGGCGCTCTCGCGCATCACGTCGCCGAGCATGCCCGTGAGAACGAGCCGCTCCTCGCTGGCGGGCATCATGGTGACCTCGACGAAGAGGACGTCGCCGCCGACCGGCGTCCAGGCCAGGCCCGTGGCGACACCGGGACGTGACGTTCGCTCGACCACCTCGTCGAAAAAGCGCGGGCGGCCGAGATACTCGCCGAGATTCGCGGAAGTGACGCGGAACGGCCCGGCCTGGCCCTCGGCGAGGCGTCGCGCGACTTTTCGCGCGAGGGCGGCGAGCTCGCGCTCGAGATTGCGCACGCCGGCCTCGCGCGTGTACTGACGCACGATCGATCGGATGGCGTCCGGCTCGACGACCAGCTCCCCGGCGCGAAGGCCGTGAGCCGCGAGCTGCTTGGGGACGAGATACTGCGTGGCGATGCCGACCTTCTCTTCGTCGGTATAGCCGGAGAGCGTGAGCACCTCCATCCGATCACGCAGCGGACCCGGGATGGTGTCGAGCGTATTGCCGGTCGCGATGAACAGCACCTGCGAGAGGTCGAACGCCACGCCCAGATAGGTATCGACGAACGTATTGTTCTGTGCCGGGTCCAGGACCTCCAGCAGCGCGGACGACGGGTCGCCGCGCCAGTCGGCGCCGATCTTGTCGATCTCGTCCAGCATGAACACGGGATCTCGCGTCTCGGCCCGCCGCAGCCCCTGCACGATTCGACCGGGCAGCGCGCCGATGTACGTGCGCCGATGGCCACGGATCTCCGCCTCGTCGCGCACGCCGCCCAGCGACATGCGAACGAACTTGCGCCCGAGCGCGCGGGCGATACTCTGACCGAGGCTGGTCTTGCCCACGCCCGGTGGCCCGACGAAGCAGAGAATCGGCTCACGCGCCGGACTGTCGCCCGTGACCTGCGGCGCGCCGGCGCCCTCGCCGCGCTCCTGACGCAGCTTGCGCACGGCGAGGTACTCCAGGATGCGGTCCTTGATCTTGTCGAGATCGTAATGGTCCTCGTCCAGCACCTCCCGCGCGCGCCGAATGTCGATGATCCCGCCGTCGACCTTGCTCCACGGCAGGGCGGCCACCCACTCCAGATAACTGACAACCATGCCGCGCTCGGGTGAGCCGGGCTGCATGCTGGCCAGACGCTTCAGCTCGCGCTCGGCCTCGCGTCGCGCCTCGTCGGGCAGGCCGGCCTCCTCGATGCGGCGGCGCAGCTCACCGACTTCGGTGTCGTCCTCGCCGTCCTCGCCGAGCTCTTTCTGGATCGTCTTGGCCTGCTCGCGCAGGATGAACTCGCGCTGCTTCTTGGACAGGCGCTGCTCGGTGTCGCTGGCGATCTTGCGGCCGATCTCGCGCACGCTCAGATCATTTTGCAGGATGTCGACGAGGCGTCGGAGCTTGTCGACGACGGAATCGGTCTCGAGCAGCGCCTGCCGCGTCGCCGTGTCCACGCGCACGAGCGAGGCCACGAAGTAGACGATCTGGCGCGGGTCGTTGAAGCTCTCCGCGACGGCCGCGAGCTCATCGGGCAAGTCCGCGGACAACTCGACGAGCTTGCGGAACAGATCGACGACGGCGCGGCGCAGTCCCTCCACTTCCGGGCCGGCGGGGATGTGCTCTGGCGCGCGCTCGATGCGGGCGACGAGGTATGGATCCTTGGTGACGAAGTCCAGCAGCCGCACACGCTCGAGCCCCTGGACCATCGCACGCACGCTGCCGTCGGGCATGCGCGCCATCTGGTGGATCGCGCCGGCCGTGCCGACGCGATGCACGTTCTCGGGCGCGACGGGAACATCCTGCTTCGGCTCGCGCTGCGCCGCAAAGACCAGCAGGCGATTACCGCGCATGACGTCGTCGATGACGCGGATCGCGCCGGGATTCGCCACGACCAGCGGCACCGCCGTCAATGGGAAGACCACGCCGTCCGGCAACGGCAGGACGGGCAAGGCGTCGGGAAGCGTGAGCTCGGCCGGGCCGGTGCCGGGTTGCGTCGCCATCGCTGTGCGGCTCAGGACCGCTTCGGCAAGGTCACGCGCAGCAGTCCGCGGTCATAGCGCGCCTCGACGCGCTCGGGATCGATCCGCGCGGGCAGCGGCAGCTCGACACGGAAGAACCCCTGCGGGATACCGGCGGCGTGGTACACGGCGTCCTCGCCGCACGATGGCAGCTGTCGGCGGCCCTCGACGACCAGCCCGTTGTCGAAGAGCTGGACCTCGAAGTCGTCCTCGTCGACGCCGGCCAGATCCACCGTCACTTCGATGGACCGCGCGGTCTCCGCCACGTCCGTCGCCGGGCGCCAGCGCGCCTGGACCAGCAGGCGGATGGTCTCCTGCTCCCAGGCGGCGCTCGACGGCCACGACTGGGCGGCGATGCGCAGAGTTGCGGAGCGATAGGTCACGCGTCGGTGGCGCATGGTGCGGGCTCGCATTGTCCGCGCAGCGCGGCGGTTGTCAATCGCACTCGGGCGGGCGTCGCTCGACGCCTACGCCGCCCGCGCGAAGGGCACGTCGCCAGAGATCCGTCGGATTCTCGACCGCGCGTGGCAGAGTCTCGTCGAATCGGGCTGTCGCTTCAGACGCCGGGCGACGGCATAATCACTCATGGCCGAATCGCGGCTCGTGCGATGCCCGACCTGTGGTGCCACTAATCGCGTGCCGCTCGACAAGCTCGAGGCCGGTCGTCAACCGGTCTGCGGGCGGTGCAAGACGCCGCTTCCGGTCGGCGCCGCCGGGGACGGCGGGCGTCCCGTAACGGTGACCGACGCGACCTTCGCGGCCGAGGTGGAGCGCTCACCGCTGCCCGTGCTGCTGGATGCCTGGGCGCCGTGGTGTGGGCCGTGCCGAATGATCGCGCCTGTCGTCGATCAGCTGGCGACAGAGCTCGCGGGCCGGGCCCGCGTCGCCAAGCTGAACGTCGACGAAAATCCCGTCACCACGAGCCGTCTCGACGTGCGCAGCATCCCGATGCTGCTTGTGTTCAAAAACGGCCGCGAGGTCGACCGCATCGTCGGCGTGCAGCCGAAGACAGAGATCGCGCGCCGGGTCGAGCGCGCTATCGCCTGACGGCATGCCGGAAGCCAACATCCTGCGCGACACGCTCATCGCCAGCCACTGAGGCGTCGCGCGGGCGGCCCGCGGGGCTGCGGCGACTTACGCCGCCGGCTCGTTCGGCAGCGGACTCGTGATCGGCGACCCCTGATCCGCCGCCGCACTGTAGCCGAGGGTGATATCGAGGGGCTGAGCATTGCCGGCGCGCAGCCAGGCGATGAGCCCGCCGGCGAGCAGGACCCGGCGCTCGCGCGATGAAAACCGCGCGAGCACGAAGACGTCGCGGTCGAGATCGCGGATGTGCACGCGCAGGCGCGCGTCGCCACGCTCCAGGGCGGCGCGCACGTCCGACAGCTCCCACGTGTCCCCGACGCGTGCGAGGCCGCGGTCGCCCTCGGCCTCGAAGACGAGGGGTGGGATGCCCTGTGCGATGAGATTTTGTCGATGAATCCGCGCGAACGAGCGCGCGATCACGGCGTGGACACCGAGATATTTCGGTGCGAGCGCCGCATGCTCGCGGCTCGAGCCCTGACCATAGTTGTGTCCCGCAACGATGATCCCGCCGCCCCACGTTCGCGCACGTTGGGCGAATTGGGGATCGAAGCGCCGCAGCGTGAACTCCGAGATCGCCGGGACATTCGACCGGTAGGCCATGACGATCGCGCCGTCGGGGGCCAGGTCGCCGGTGCTGACGTCGTCCGGAAGAACGATCAGCACACGGGCCACGATCGACGCCGGCAGCGGCTGCTGCGCCGGCGGCGGCTGGATATTCGGCCCGCGGACGATCTCCACGCGCGCCGCCTCCTCCACTCCGGGCGGGGCGATGATGCTGCGGTCGTCGATGCTCGGGGAAGCGCCCGCCGGGGTGCGGGCCGGCTCGACGCCGAGGTCGCGCGGATCGGTGATCAGGCCGCGCAGCGCGGTCGCCGCGGCGGTCGCCGGGCTGCAGAGATACACCCGGTCGTCCTCCGTCCCGCTGCGACCGGGAAAGTTGCGGTTGAACGTCCGCACCGAGACGGCGCCGGTCGGCGGCGCCTGTCCCATTCCCACGCACGGTCCGCACGCCGGCTCGAGCATGCGCGCCCCGGCGGCGATGAGATGGTGATAGACGCCGGTGCGAGTGATCACATCCAGAATCTGACGCGACCCCGGCGTGACGGTCAGCGAGACATGCGGATCGACGATCCGATCCTGGAGCACCGCGGCGACGATCGCGAGATCGCGATACCCGGAGTTCACCGAGCTGCCGACGCACACCTGCTGCACTTCGACGCCCGCCACCTCGCGAACGGGAACGACGTCGCCCGGACTGCCGGGCCGGGCGATCAGCGGCTCGAGACGATCGAGCTCGATGACCTCGACCTCGTCATAGTCGCCGGTGTCGTCGGTCGCGAGCTCGACCCACTGCTCGACGCGCGCCTGGGATGCCAGCCACTCACGCGTCCGCGCGTCGGAGGGAAAGATGCCGGTGGTCGCGCCCGTCTCCACCGTCATGTTGCAGATGGTCGCGCGCTCCGTGACGTCGAGCGTGGCCACGCCGGGTCCGAAGAACTCGAAGACACAGCCGCGTCCGCCGCGGACGCCGCGGCGTCGGAGCAGCTCGAGGATGACGTCCTTGGCCTGAACCCACGGCGACAGACGGCCTTCGAGACGCACCCCGACGACCCGCGGTGTCTGAAGCGCGAACGGATAGCCCGCCAGCGCGCACGCGACCTCGAGCCCGCCCGCGCCGACGGCGAGCATGCCGAGCGCCCCCGACGTCGTGGTGTGGCTGTCCGCGCCCACGAGTACCTGGCCGGGCCGCGCGAACCGCTCGATGTGCACGTAGTGGCAGATGCCATTGCCCGGCCGCGAGTAGTGCAGGCCGTACCGCGCGCAGAACGTGCGCAGGAATCGATGGTCGTCGGGATTCTTGAAGTCGATGGCGAGAATGTTGTGGTCGACGTACACGATCCCGAACGGAATGCCGATCCGGTCCACGCCGAGCGCCTCGAAGTGCTCGAGCGCGGGGCGGGTCACCGCCGCATCGGCCCCCGCGGCGCCGGCGCGTGACGCGCGCGCCCCCAGGTATTCCAGCTCGAGGCACGCCATCGTGCCTGTGGCATCCTGCAGCAGCGCCTGGTCGACACGCAGCTGGACTTCTTCGCCGGCGACGAGGCGCCCGTCGACGAGATGCTCTGAAAGAATCCGGTGCGTCAGCGTCACGACTGTTCAGACTAGCGCCGGTGTGCGGACGTCGCAAACACGAGTCGGCCGACGTCCGGTCGCGAGTCGCGTGTACATCTCCAGCGCCAACCTCACGGACGGTGGAAGCCGTTGCGCGTGCGCTGGCGTTTCGTGCGTCGTCGCGCCTGAACGGCGCGACGGCGCTCAACGCGGCTGCTGCGACCGGTCGCCGGAGCTAACACCAGGCCGGCGCCGCGCGCGGCGATACGCCATCGCCCGGCTGGAGCGGGCTCCAGGTCCACTCACCGTCGTTGGCAAGATCGAGGACGAAGTCGTGGGCGTCCCGGCGCTCGTCGCCGTCGCCGAGCGTGAGATACGTGATCGATCGCTCCCGAAACAGCCTCATGACCCGATCGCCCTGTTCGGCACCCAGCGACGCGCGCGGTCGCTCGAGGAAGACGAAGATCGGCGCACCGAGGACCACGCGGGCGACGGAGAGCAGCTTTTGCTCGGTGAGCGACAGCACGTCGTCCCAGTCCCGCTCGACGTCCAGACCGCCGACTCGCTCGAGCACGCCGTCCACGTGAAGCTCACGCAAGAGCGTCGCGATCTGCTCGTCGCCGATGGCGCGCTCGCGCCCCGGCGGCAGCAGCGCGTCGCGGAGCGTTCCCGGCGGCAGGTACGGTCGCTCGGGGAGAAAGAGGATGGCGTCGAGCCCGGGCCGGACGATCCGTCCGCTCCCGTGCTCCCAGATTCCGGCGGTGGCACGGAAGAGCGCGACTTTCCCGGCATCGTTCGGCCCGGCGATCAGCGCATTCGTTCCGCGCGGAATCGACACGGACAGGTTCCTCACCAGCACGTGGTCGTTTCCCGGCGCGCGAAGCGTCAGCCCCTCGTAGGCGACGCGAGCGTCGTCCTCACGGACTTCCAGGGAGCCTGCACCGCTCGATGTCTTGACGTCCTCGAGCGCATCCACCAGCGAGCCCACGCGCGCGATCACCGCGGCGAACGAGGAGATCGACTGGAACTGGGTGACCACGAGCGAGAGAGCACCCAGCAAGACGGAGAAGGCCATCGCCGACTGGGTGATCACGCCGAACTCGACCTCGCCCCGCATGAAGAGCGGCGCGACGACGAGCGCCGGGATGATCTGGATCAGATAGTTGTAGCCGTTGGTGAAGAATGCCAGGTTCCGGTTCACGGCGATGAGCCGTCGCATGTTCGCCGCCAGATCGTCGAGCCGGCGCCGCAGCCCGACGCCCATCCGCCCCTCTCGGTGCAGCAGCGCGATCGATTCGGCGTTCGCCCGGACGTGCACGAGGTTCGCGCGGAACTCGGCCTCCTTGTCGAGCTGGTTGTAGTTGAGCCACACGAGCCGGCGGCCGAACAGCACGGTCAGTGCCGACCCGCATGCCGCGTACAGGAGGGCGACGCCGAATAGCGTGCGGCTGATAGACCACAGCACCCCGGAGAAGGCCACCACCGTCACGGTGGCGTTGGACAGCAGGAGCACGAAGGAGAGCGTCGTCGCCGTGAACGCCTTGACGTCCTCGGCGATGCGCTCGTCCGGGTTCGTCAGCACGCCGGCGGCGCTCGGGCGATAGTAGGCTCGGCGGTCCAGGTACGCGTCGATGAGCTGTCCAGTCAGCCACTGCCGCCAGAGCAAGGCCAGCCGCTGCTCGCTGAAGGAATAGAAGGCGCCGACGAGCGTGGAGGCTCCGAACACGACGACGTACGCGATGGCCTGCCGGATGAACCGGCCCGAGTCGCGGTTCGAGATCGCCGTCATGAAGTCGCGACCCACGTAGCTGTTCACGACGTTCAGAGCGTTGAAGACGACCAGCAGGAACATGAGCAGCGCGAAGAACCCCCGCGCGCGCCACCCAACCTCGCAGTTCGCGAAATCCTTGACCGCGCGGGCGAACCGGGACCAGGTCAATCGCGTGATCGGAACCCGCTGCTCGCTCACCGCCGGAGCGTGCCCGTCCGGACCCGTCACGTCATCCAAGGACGATGCTCACGCGGTGCGTGCGACCATCCGCCGCAATCGGGATGCGCGCCGCCCCGTCTTCGGGCTCGGCGGCTCGCCCGTCGACCTCGATGGTCGCGATGGCGGCCCCGAGCCGCTGCGGGTTCGTCACGCCGATCTCGTACACGGTGCCGGTGCTGGTGCGGTAGGTGATGCGATACCCCGGCCACGCGCGGGGCACGCGCGGACGCATCACGATCGTGTCTGCGTTCTCCACCACGAAGCCGAGGATGGACTCCAGCGTTACACGATATAACCAGCCCGCGGAGCCCGTATACCAGCTCCAGCCGCCGCGGCCGGCGTGCGGAGGCTCGCCGTAGATGTCGGCGGCGACGACGTACGGCTCGAGCTTGTAACGATCCGCCGCCTCGGACGTGAGCGCGTGCGACACGGGCATCAGCATTTCGACGAGCGCGCCCGCCCGGTCGTTACGTCCGAACTCCGCCACGGCCTGAACCAGCCAGCACGCCCCGTGGGTGTACTGGCCACCATTCTCGCGCACTCCTGCGACGTAGCCCTTGATGTAGCCGGGATCGTGCGGGGAATTGACGAACGGCGGAGTCAGCAGTCGGATGATGGCGTCGCGCTCGGACACGAGCATCGTATCCGCCGCGCTCAGCGCCTGCGCGGCGCGCTCCGGCGGCGCCACTCGGGAGACGACGGCCCAGGCCTGGGCGATCGCATCGATGCGGCACTCGTCGCTCGACTTCGATCCGAGCGGCGTGCCGTCGTCGTAGTACGCGCGTCGGTACCACTCACCATCCCAGCCGCCGTCGTTGAGCGCAGCGACCAGCCGGTCCCGATAGGCCGAATATCTGGCCACCCGCGTGTCATCGCCACGGCGCTCGCAGAGCGGCAGGAACGCGTCGATGATGTGGGCGAGAAAAAAGCCGAGCCACACGCTCTCGCCGCGTCCCTGCCGGCCCACGCGATTCATGCCGTCGTTCCAGTCGCCCGTCCCCATGAGCGGCAGACCATGCGCGCCGTGCGTGAGCGAGCGGTCGAGGGCGCGGCAGCAGTGCTCGTAGACATCGGCGGCGGCGGCGACCTCCGGCGCGAGGTAGGCCTCGTCCTCTCCGGGCTGCAGGGAACGCGCCGTCACGAACGGGACCGTCTCGGCGAGCACACTGTGATCGCCGGTGACCTTCACGTAGCGGCTGGCGACATACGGCAGCCAGAGCAGATCGTCCGAGAACCGCGTGCGGAGGCCGCGCTCGATCGGCTCCGGATGCCACCAGTGCAGGACATCGCCCTCGACGAACTGGTGTCGGGCGTGCAGCAGGATCTGCGCCCGCGTGAGCTCCGGTCGATGATGAACGAGCGCGGCCGCATCCTGCAGCTGATCTCGATAGCCGTACGCGCCGCCGGATTGATAGAACGCCGATCGCGCCCACATTCTGCAACTCAGCAGCTGATACAAGAGCCAGCCGTTCAGCATCAGATCGACGGCCGGAGCTGGAGTCTCCACGGAGATCGTCGACACGAGGGACCGCCAGTCGCGCTGCATGTCCTGGAACGCGCGCGACACGGCCCCGGGTCGGCGGTACCGCATCACGAGGTCGCGGACGGCCGCGTGGTCCGTGCACTCACCGAGGAGAAAGGCGATCTCAGCGGTCTGCCCGGGCGCCAGGCTCAGTCGCAGCTGCTGGGCGAAGCACGGATCGAGTCCAGCGCCGCAGACGTCGTTCAGGTCGACACCGAGCTGCAGGCCCGCGGGATCGCTCAGGCTGCCGTTGCGGCCGATGAAGGACGCGCGGTCGCAGGTGAAGCGACGCGCGTCGACGTTCCCGTCCGCGATGGCGGCCGCGAACGCGATGCCGTCGCGGAACTCGTTCGCCTTCGGGTTGCGCGCCTGGAGAGTATCCTCGCCGGCGTCGCGGGTGGTGACGATCGCGCTCGCGGCATTCGGAAGCGCGGTCATCACGAGACGACAATACGAAACGAGGGAGACGCGGCGCGGGCCCGCGCCGCGGTTCGTCACCCGGATCCGGGCGATGCGCACCGGGTCGCGCTCGGGCACGAACATGATCGTCTCCTGCTCGAGCCCTGCGTTGGCGCAGAGAAAGCGAGAGTAGCCGAAGCCGTGACGGACCTCGTAGAGGCACTCCGCGGGCATGGGGCCGGGCAGAGGCGACCAGGCTGCGCCGGTGTCTTCGTCGCGGACGTAGAACGCCTCGCCGTGCGGATCCATGACCGGATCGTTGAACCAGGGCGTCAATCGGTTGGCCTGGCTATTGCGGCTCCACGTGTAGCCGGCGCCGCTCTCGCTGACGAGGAAGCCACACCGCTCGTTCGCCACGACGTTGATCCAGGGAAGCGGCGGCCGGTGCGCCCGGTCGCCCCGCATCGGCACACGCACGACGTATTCCGACCCGTCCGCGGAAAAGCCACCGTAGCCGTTGAAGAAGCGAAGCCCTGCGTCGATCGCGTCCGTGCTCGCGTCGGAGTCGCCGCGCGGAGCGATGTCCGATCCTGCCTGGGGTCCTGAGCGTATCGGAGCCGAACCGCCGACGACGGCGCCGCCGACGTCGACCGATGGCAGCGAGTCGCCGACCACGAGATCGGCCATCGCCAGCAGCGTCTGGCGATCTGCATCCTCCGGGGCCACGACGAGCGTGGTCGGAAGCCCCTTCGCCTCCCAGTAGCGTCGCGCCGTCAGCAGCTCCGCGAGGCGCGGGTCCGCCCGGCCGCCCGTCGCGACCACCAGGTGCCGATCTTGGGGTACTCCGGCGCGACTCAGCACGGCGTTGACGTCGACATCGGGCGCGAGCGGTTGCGTCACCGCGCGCAGGCCCGGATGCGCGTACGAGAGCCCTCCGGCGAGCGCCTGAAACCTCTGGGCTTGCTGCTCGGAAATCTCCAGCCGCTGCCACAGCGCGAGCTCCGCCGCCTCGGCGGCGGCGAACGTCTGCTCGATCACCGCCGAACTCGCGTAGCGCCCGACGAGCGCCAGCGCCGCCGAACGATCGGCGGCCATCCCGGTCAGAAAGCTCAGCTCCGTCTCCGCGCCGGCCGGCAGCTCGACGATCGCGCGCAGGCTGAAAATCGGATCGAGCACGTTCCCGACGGCTCCCGAGAGCCCCTCTCGGGAAATCAGTGCCGCGGGCCGGCGCGGCGTCCGGCCGCGACCGACGAAGCGCAGGCGATCGGTCTCCCACTGCACGAGATCGGCGCCGACGAGCCCGTGGACCATCCACGGCCACGACTCGTCGTTGGCGCGTGGCCGCCGTCGCGCCAGGAGCGCGCCGAGATCCGACACGAGCTCCGTCTGGACGAAGAGCTTCGAGAACGCCGGGTGCGCGGCATGCGCGGCGGGATGGTTGAGGACCACCTCGAGACAGCTGGTGATCTCCAGACGCCGCGTGCTTGGCGAGCGGTTGTGCAGCAGGAGCCGACGAATCTCCACGTCCTCGTTCGGCGAGACGGTGACGTCGAGGCGTGACTGGATATCCTCGTGCACGCACACGAGCGAGAACCGCGCGGGGCGATATTCCGCGTGATAGACGGCATTCGCCGGCCTCACGGGCTGCAGGCTCGCCGACCACAAATGCGGAGAGTCGAGGTCGCGGAGGTAGACGAACTGGCCCTCACCGTCCTCGACGCGGTCGCCGCTCCAGCGGTTGACCGCCAGGCCGTTGCAGCGTGACTGACCGCCACCCGCCGCGGAGATCACCACGTGGTACCGTCCGTTCGAGATCAGCCGCGCCGCGGGAGCCGGCGCACTCGACGCAGACAGTCTCACCAAACCAATCGGACGTGCGCAGGAAGCTCGTCGACGGTGGCCTGCGCGGCACTGAAGCGCGTGATCGGCTTGCCGTTCACGACGACCGCGCGCAAGGGGGCGTCGCCCGGCGGGCGAATGACGACTCCGCCGGAGGGCCTCACGACATCCCCCGTGAGCGCGATGTCCATCTCGATGCCATCACGGGCGCGCGTCATGGCGAAGCCGAGCGTCCCGTACCACGTCGGCAGCCCGTTCACGGCGACGCCACCGTCGCGCTCCAGCCAGTCGGCGGGAACACCGGCGCCGACGACGAGCGCCTGGTCCGTTTCCAACTCGAATGCCAGCATGCTGCGGAGCGCGAGGGCGAATTCGGCGGCGATCCACGTGTGCGGCATGTCGCCGACGTGTCCCGGACTCCTCGGATTCCGCCATGCGATCTCCGGCCACTGGTTCCACGCCGGCGGGCGCTGGTCCCCCAGGAAGAACCGGGCCAGATCGAACGCGCTTTCGCGCCTTCCGAGGCGGACCAGCGCGACGATGATGCGGATCTCGTAAGGCGAGTAGTTGCTCCAGTCGATCTCACCGCTTCGTCGCCTGCGAACGTTCGACAGATATTCGTCGAACGTCCGCCGGATGGCGGCAGCGGGCAGCGCCTGCGCCTCGTCGAGCAGCGCGATGGCAATCGCGGTGGCGGCCGGATCGATGTCGGCCAGCTCCACCGACGCCGGGATGTAGTCGAGGCCGCGGTCCGTCATCGTCGCCATGATGGACGCATGAAGCGTCTCACGGAAGGAGTCGCGGAGCGCAACGAGACGCGCACGCTGCGGGTCGTCACCGAGGGTCGCCGCCATGGTGGCCGCATCCTTCAGACCACGGAGCGCCCAGAAGTCGTCCCAGTAGGCGTGGACCGGATGAGCGAGATAGCCTTCGTGGCTGACCGACTCCGGCAGGAGCCCGTAGCGGGCGCGGTTGTCCGGCGACTGAAACTCAGCCGTGAGACGTCGGCTGCGCAGCGCCTCGATGCGATCGACAGATCTCGTCACGGCGGGCCACATCTCGGCGAGGAACGCGCGGTCGCCGGTGAAGCGGAAGTACTGCATCACGGTGTAGATCATCTCGCCCTGGCTGTCGTATTCCGCGAGCCAATCGGGGCCATCACGATCGACGCAGCACGGAACGGTGCCGTCGGCCGCCTGATGGCGCGCGTACCAGCGAACGTAGTCGCGTACCTCGTCCGTGCAGCCGGCACATAGCAACGCCGTCGCCATCGTCGCGCCGTCGCGGATCCACGATCGAGCGTACCGCCGCGGCCCGGGCTGTAGCGCGGGGCCGTCACGATTGACGAGGATGTGCGCTGCAGCCGTCTTGAAGGTGTCGGCGAAATCTCGAGCGGAGGCCGGGAGGCGAATGTCGACGCGCCCCAGCTTCTCGCTCCACTCGCGGATGGCGGCGTCGAGCTGGGCCCCGGCGTCGACATCGCGGCAGCCAGCAATGAGCGCATCGTCGACTGCGCCGAACGGCGTCGCCAGATAAACATCGCGCGTAGACGCCGCAGGCAAGTCGAGATCGTAGCGCAGGGCGCCGGACGCATAGCCGAACCCGTCGCGCACCGCCTGGTCCGCCGGCAGGTCGCCCGAGCGCAGATAATGCGTGATGGCGCCCCGATCGAACGCCGCCGCCCCGAACCCGCTCGGCGCCGTGAGCGGGATGACCACCTTGCTGCGATTCACCGACACGAATCCACCGACGTAATCGAGCGTGGTGATGCGACTGCCACCGCCGAGCTCACGGTAGGCCTGCCACGGCGGCGTCACCTGGAACGGGCGCAGCGCGGCGAACAATCGCACTCGCTGCGGCTCGGGCTTCGAGTTTTCGAGCCGGTATCGCACATAGAGAACCGGTCTGCCCGACTCGTCGGTCGCAAAGGCCGTGGCACGAAGCGTGATGCCGTCCTTCCGCCACACTGACGACGGGATCGGAAGGAAGCCCTGCTCCAGCTCCTGCGTCGGCGCGGCATCGGCCCATGTGATGAGCTCTTCGCCGACATAGACAAACGGCTCGATCGAGAACGTGCCTCTGTCGACCTCGAGCAAGCCGTCTTCGTTGAAGAGGGCCGGCGCGGCGCCGCCGTGGACGTCCCCGACGGTCGTCCAGTACGTCTGCTCGCGGCTGAGATATCGCGGGAAGTCACCCCTGCGCTCATCCGCAGCGACGCCGTGAAAGAATTCGTTCAACGACCGCGAGAACTCGCGCGGCCGCACATCGATCTCGGCGATGCCGGTTCCATTGGGATCGCCATCTTGCAGGCGGACCCGCAGGTGCCGTGACGCACCCCGAGGCAGATAGACATAGCTCCGGGCCGTGTCGGGCCGCCCGGCCGAATACACCGTCGTCCACGCGACACCGTCGTCCGAGATGTCGACGTCGAACGCTCGCGCCGTAGTCGTCGGATCCCACCGGATGATCAGCGCGCCATACTCGCGTAACCGGCCGAAGTCGATCAGGACCCACTGCGGCTCGTCGGAGGGCTTGCTGCGCCAGCCCGTATCCGCACGACGATCGACGGCACACCGCGCCTCGTGTCCCGGCAGCTCGCTCGACGCCCGTACGGTCGGCATCGACCGGAAGCTCTCATCCTCGAGGCCGAGGTTCGCGATCCAGAGCGTGCCCTTCCCGCCCGGCGGCGCGACGATCGCGAGCTCGATGGCGCCCACCTCGCGCGCCGCACCGCCGCCCGCGGGCCCCCACGCGAAATCGAGCTGGCTGCTCGT
>Ga0075418_10003598_pt1 | contig 17663 bp, 11 predicted proteins | sample SoiMetdeltSBSDD2_FD_81776 | JGI IMG/M metagenome (GOLD analysis project Ga0075418, IMG submission 81776) | Bulk soil microbial communities from a Populus tree surrounding site in Tennessee, USA - Soil MetaG P. deltoides SBSDD2 | ecosystem: Environmental > Terrestrial > Soil > Tree plantation... | reverse complement strand
GTTCGGCGCAACCAAGCCAGTACGCCTGCGCTCCGTGCACAGCAAGTCTCCCGAGGACAAAATGCGGCAGCCGCCGGGCCATGAATACAGCCGCTCGCCACGGGGCGACTCGATAGAGTGACGACGCCCGAGCGGATGCTTCGTTGCGAGGGGGATGGCTTGCCGCCTCAGCAGCCACAGGCCGAACTGTCGACACATCAGTCATGGATTCAGAAACCCTGCGATGCTCTCGCCATTGGCAGCGTTTTCAAGCCTCCAACTCCCGTTAGTCTCGTGCCTAAACGTTAGAGGGTGGGTTGGAGATGCGCCACCGAACGCGGAGGCGAGATGGAGCCACAGTAATTGCGGCGGTGGCGCGCCCTTTCCGGAAACAGTCCGGTTGTCAGCCACGAACGTGATCGTCCAACGATTACCGCGCGTTTGCGCGCTCACGAGTGGGAGCGGGGTCTTAATGAATTGAATCGCAGAGCTCCCGTCGGTTTGCTTTGCAAAAATGAGTTCACCGGCCAGCTCAGAGCTGCCAGTTTTCCACACCGCCTGCCCGTTCTGAATCGTCCACCCGGGATTAGAGAGATCGGCCGGAGGGACAGGGCGCGAAGTAGCGCAACCCATCACCAGTACCAATAACAGAGCCATCGCCAGGGAGCAGGGCTTATTGTGCGACGGCATAGAGATGACTCATCGTGGCCACGAAAAGGGTCCCATTCGCCGCGGTGACGGTGGCGCTAATCTTGTCACCGAGATTCGTCTGGTGGAGGAGTTGCTTCTCTCGGGCCGCCGCAAAGACGTAGAACTCGCCTTCGCGCGTGCCAAGATAAACTTTGCCGTCAGCGACCAGCGGCGATGCCCAGACTTCTCCTTTGATATCGTGCGTCCAAAGCGGCTTGCCCGTGTTCGCCTCGAGGCAGTGCATCTTCCGTCCACAATCGGAAATGAAAACCATGCCGTCGTAAATTGCAGGCGTGGACAAAACGTGCTTTTCCAGAGGGTAAGACCAGACTTCCGCTGTGTTGGTTACGCCCGCTACGTTTGTGGCGGCGATGCACTTCAACCACGCTTCGTTCTTGCCCCAAAAAAGATCACCGCCGCCGGCGAGGTAAATCCGTCCACCTTGAACAACGGGCATGCCGTAAAACGTGGTCGGCCCCTCGCGGCGGTTTTGGTTGAAGCGGTGCACGTTCTCTTTCGGCGCGGTCGGGTCGAAGTCAAACTGCCAAACCTTTCGAAGTGTTTGAACGTCTCCCGGTGAAGCGGCTCGTTGGAGCGGTTCGAAAGCGTACAACAAGCCATTCCCGCCCGCGAAAAAGATTTGCGCCTTGTCATTGATTTCGGCCATCGACGGCGCTGCCCACGTGCAATGAAAAATGTCAGGCGCAATGCCCTCTCGCTCACGCCCGAGGTAGCGGCCTGTACGCTTGTCGATTACCACCAGGCTCGGTGCGTCCGGCGCGCGAATTTTCTTGTGCGTGTTGTCCACGCCCGTGCCCGAGTTGAGATAAAGATAATCGCCGTAAATCAGAATCGAACTGTGCGCAGAGTCATGAGACCAAATGCCAGCGCCCGCCGTGAGATCAAACAGCCAAAGAATATCCGCGTCGCGCGCGCCAAGCGTGAAGGCCGCCTCGTTCGCCTCGTTTGTCGGGGTCATGTGCCGCGCCTCATCCATATATGGACCCTGATTGCCATTGCTCAGGCCCCGCGCATCGAGGCACATCACTTCCCCTCGATTACTCACCAGGTAAACACGCTCGCCCTCCACTGTGACCGGCGATGAAATGCCCGTATTCGGCCAATCGTGAAAGCGGTCCTCCTCTCGCTTCGGTACGACCAATTGCCACAAAAGCTTTCCGGTCTTCTCTTCGAAACACATGAGCACACCGCGATCACCCTGGTGCTTTGGATCGCGCGGTTCGCCATTGTTGGTGCCGATATAGACGCGCCCCCCGGTTACGATCGGCGTGGAGTGCGTCTCGGTGCCGAGCCGGGCGGACCATTTCACGTTGAAGCCGGACTTCGTGTCGAATTTCGCAGGCAGGTTCTTCTCTGCCGAAACCATGTTCCGCGTCCAGGCCTGGCCCCACTGCGGCTGGTCGGCGAGAGAGAGAAATGAAAAATGAAAAGTGCAAAATGCAAAATGCAAAATCGAACGACGCATGCGCGTGCGTACTTTGGCGCACGCGCATGCCAATGGCAACGGAGGAACGGGCATTATTGCAGCTGATCTCCCGTGACTGCGGGGTCAAGCTGATCGATTACCGTTAACTCATCCGTTGAAACGTCCTGGAGTTCCTGAGGCGCCGGCGGGCTCTCAACCATTCTGCCCGCGCTATCGAGGCTGGGAAACCACCGCTTAACATCCGCGGCGGAACCGAGCGCTGTCTTGCGGCAGCGGCGCACGAGATGCTTGTAAAAAATGTCCGCCGTTTGTGGGTCGCGATCCTTGAGCCAGGTTCCGGCGGTGTGAAGGATGCGGGCCTTTTCGTCTGAATTATCCGGCAACAGACTCGCCGCCTGCAACGCGACGAATGCGGCCTGATACCGATAATGGAACCGTTCCTCCGGGTCCGCGTTGTGGCGGCGTGCGCGATTCAGTTCGTCAGCGCATGGCAGAAGAACTTTCGCACGGGAATTCGTTCGGCTCTCGACTGTGAGGCTGCGCTCGAAGTAGCCGCCCGTCAGATGCCAATCCGGCTCGAGTTCGGTGCCGATGAGTTCGAGGCCCCGGCTTTTGAGAAGTTTGGCGCCTTCGAACCAACCCGCTGCTCGTTCCTCCGCAGGCAAGGACTCGGTTTCACCGCGTTTGAGCCTGGCCATAAGTTCGTCATACGTGGGTTGAAGCTCCTCCGGGAAATACGCGCAAGCCGGAAGAAAGCTGCGAACCAGCCGGCGCGCCAGCAGGTGACGAATGTGGGGGCGAACCGATTCACGAATGCCGCTCGAGTTCGTCTCATGCTCCGCCTCTCGCGCCGTGGCCGGCCATTCCCGATCGATGTACGCTTTCAATTCGTCAATGGTCAGAACGCGTTCGGCCACATAAGCAGCGTCCGCCCAGAAACCGGCGCGAAGAAAACAATCAAGCGCCTCCGTGTAGTCACGGCGAGCCATCCTCAGGACACCGATTTCGCCGAGCACGTGTTGCCGTGGTGAGACGCTGCGGTCCGGGATAAAGATGTTATCGGCGAGTGTGTCGTGCGGAAGCTCTTCGCCCTCGGGCGGCTCGGGCAGCAGGCCCTGGACTTTGGCGAGCAGACTCAGCGCCTGGTTCAACTTTCCGGCGCGGACATGAAGCTTCGCCTGGAGCCACATTGTGACAGGCGTCGATGGTGCCCGCTTCAGCCATCGCTGCGTCGCATCGAATGCCGCACCGCGATAAGCCGCCAGCGCCAACATCTCGGCTTCGTCCGCGTCAGTGACATCCACGGATTCGGTCGCCTTTAACCAATCGGCGATCGCAGGAGAAGGTTCCCCTGATTCCGGCCAGGAAATACGGCTATCGGAAATGGCAAATGCCGTCACCACGCGCCGGACCAGCGCGTTGGTCACGAAGTGCCGCAGGTTTTTGGACCGGTGCAGCGCGTCGCTCGCCACGAACCGAAGCGAGCTTTCGGCCGACCCGTCGCCACCCGCCTTCTGTTCCAGGTAAAGTTCAAGCGATCGGCCAAAATTGCGCTGTTCGCGGTGTATGCGCGCTTCCCAGCCGACGCTGGCACAAGCCAGGCCGGCACTGTCAGCAAAGCCCATCGCCGCGAGCGTCCGGACCTGCCGCAGATATTCGATTCCTTTCTCCGGCTCCGTCTCCCCCAGCAATTTCCCAAGCATGAACGCAGCCCACGTGCTTTTGAAGTGGCGCTGGGTTGCCGAAAGATTCAGGATCGATTCCCATTCATACCGCGCCGTGGCCCGATCCCCCGAGCGCCAGGCGATGCTTCCTCGAAAGTACCTTGCGAACTCATCGGGCAACCCCACAGCGACGTCCGTCGCGCTCGAATCATCCTGCCGCAACTGGCTGCGCGCCTTCGAATGAGCGTCAATGATGGTCTCCGGTTCGGGCGTCTTGTTACGCCGTAGCGCCCTTGCGAGGTCACTTAGTTCCGCGTCAGCGGTTTCGTTTTCGTAACTGCCAGGCGACGACCTGGCGGCAAACTGGGCAGGCGGGAGCTTGATCCGGTTGAGTTCGCAGTCAAAGTACGCTTCCGGCGCGATCAGGACCGCGTGGTCGCCTTTGTTGAGCAACACGCGCGGATACCACGGCGCGTCGGCAAAGGCCTGGGTGAGAGACATTCCCGCCACCAATAAAAGGAGGGCGCGGGACCGTTTGCGAGTGGGACGGTTCGAGTTCACTAGACACTTCGGTTCGATTCAACGCATCGATGCGCCTTCCATGCCCGCGCTGCTGCGCTCTCGTGCGTTTGCGAGAGTTGCAGACGAACTCGACCGATCCACATTCCGACTTCCCGAACAAAGCTACGCCCTCACGCGGGACGCGCGTTTGCACGATAAAAATGGTTCGGCCGCGGCCCGTGATCAGCTATTCACCAGGGCCGGATGGCGACGAGCGACGGCGCATCGAGGTGAGGAACTCTTCCGGCCAGAAGCAATCGACACATGGCTGCGCACAGCGTTCAACAGAATTCAAAAATCCACGCAAGGACGATAGCGCCTGGCGGACTGGACATTCTCGCGATTTACGGCCTGATTTTGGCCTGATACGTTCCGAGCAGTGGATACGACAGATTGGGCAAATCTGAGCGACGAGGAATTAGTGGAGAAGAAGATTGCCCATCTGGGATTGAAGCTCGAGGGAACCGAACTGGAGCCGCTCGTCAAACAGCTTTATGACGAACTCACCCAAAAGGGGCTCACTTTCCACCCACGGTGTCATGTCGGCGACGAATGGTTTGTGCCCGTTGGAGTGCCGGCGATCTTTGTGCCGTTCTTTCTGACGCACGAGCGGTTGCGCAAGTTGGAGCGCAAGATGATGTTGGAGGTAGAGGGCGAGACCCCCGGTTGGTTCATGAAATTGATTCGCCATGAGGCTGCGCACGCCTACGCGTATGCTTACCATTTGTTCAAAAAGCGCAGATGGCAGCGCACCTTCGGCCGCACTTCCGCCGATGACACGCCTCAGTTTTATCGCCCGCGCCCCTACAGCCGCTCTTTCGTCCTGCACCTGGACGATTGGTATGCGCAGAGCCATCCCGATGAAGATTTTGCCGAGACGTTTGCCGTGTGGCTGACGCCGGGGCTGGACTGGCGAGCGCGTTACAAGGAATGGAAGGCACTCGCCAAAATCGAGTATGTGGACGAGTTAATGAAGGAGTTAGCCGGGAAAGCCCCGGGCCACATGCCCGAATACAAAGTAAGCGATCACGACTGCCTCAATGTAAAGCTCAAGACCTATTACGCGCGCAAGCGCAAGCTCTACGAGGACACTTACCCCGACTTCTACGACAAGGATTTGCGGAAGCTCTTCCATGCAGGCGCAGAAGTTGCTGGCAGGGTCAAGGCGTCGGTCTGGTTGCGACAGCACCGGCGGCACCTGATGGACTCGGTATGCCAGTGGACCAACGAGAAAAAATATCGCGTCAACGAACTGTTAAAGCACCTCATCGAACGGTGCGATCAACTGGATCTGCACGTCAAAGCCGACGACCCGCAGCGCACGCTCCAGGCTTCCTCGTATGTCACAACGCTGGTCATGAATTACCTCTTCACGGGCAAATTCAAGCGCACGAAATGAGCGAAGAGAAGAAACAGGAACAGCGATCCGAAGCGCCGCTCAATGGCGAGGCAAGGACAAAATCTGTCCCGGCCCGAGACACCCCAGTGAGGGCGGATCGAACCGCGAGCCGTAAACGCAAGCTGAAGGTGCTCGCTCTGTTTGACGCCATGTCGCCGGAGTCTTTGCAGCACGACTTGAAGACATACCTCGAGGTCGAGGAACGAAAGACCGAGGCGGACGTTCTCAAGGCCTTGGGCGAATTGGGGCATACCGTCGAACACCTCGCAATTTATGATGACCTCGATGTCCTGCGTCAGAAGCTCCAGGCGTTCGAGCCGAATGTAATTTTCAATTTGGCCGACCAGTTCAAAAACAATCGCGGCTTCGACCAGAACATCGCCGCGTTTTTGGCCATGCACGGGATTCCGTTCACCGGCTGCGGTTCGACCGGCATGATGCTTTGTCGGCACAAGGGCATTTCCAAGAAAATCCTCGGCTATCATCGCATCCACGTCCCCGGCTTCGTGACCATCGCGCGTGGCAAGCGGATTGGCCGACCAAAGCAGCTCAATTTCCCCATTCTCGTGAAACCTCTCAAAGAGCAGGCCTCACTCGGTATTTCACAGGCCTCATTCGTCGAGAACGACGACCAGTTCCGGGAACGCGTCCAGTTCATTCACGAGAAGTTCGACAATGACGTGATTGCAGAGGAATACATCGAAGGGCGCGAGCTTTACGTCAGCGTCATGGGAAACCACAAGTTGCAGGTGTTCCCGATCCGGGAACTGGTTTTCCGCGAGGTCCCACCGGACGAGCCCAAAATCGCCACTTACAGGGCCAAATGGGACGAGGAATATCGCAAACGTTGGGGCCTCGAAAACCGCTTTGCAGACGGCCTCGAACCGGGTCTGGAGTCGCAGATTGTCCAGACCTGCAAACGAATCTATCGCCTGCTCACAATTGATGGCTATGCCCGTATCGACCTGCGTCTCACGAAAAACAACGAACTCTATTTCATCGAAGCCAACCCCAACCCCATGCTGGCCGATGGCGAAGACTTTGCCCTGTCGGCACATAGAGCGGGTTTGACCTATCCCGAACTCATCGGTCGCATTTTGCGCCTGGCCCTGAGCACCGTGCGTGATTGACCGGGAGTAGGTGACGCATCCGTTGACTTGCCCGCCAAGCGGGTTCATAGTGCGGGTATGAATTTCGACATCTCACACCTGCTGGAAAGCTGGGAGTATCAGCCGGGGCAGGTGGTGGTGCGCAAGTTTGTGGGCAAGGACGGCGTGGAAAAGATCCAGCTTCGGGTCGACCTCGGCCTCCTGCAAATGAATGCCCACGGTCGGCCCGACGGCAAGCGGCCCAATGGCCACCCCTCCCTTTTTGACTATCATATCCACCGCCTTAAACAGCATCAGGAAAAGCACGGCAGCGACGAGGGCTTTGTCTTGAAACCGGAAGATTGCGCCAAACTGCAACTCGAAGCGCTCCAGTATCACCACCGCTACATTTGCCTGTTGCAACTGGAAGATTACGCCGGCGTCGTACGCGACACCGAACGCAACTTGCGACTCTTCGAGTTCGTTTGTGAACATACTGAGTCCGAAGAGTTGGGCTGGGCGTTGCAACAGTTTCGTCCGCAGGTCCTAATGCTTCGAGCCCGCGCGCGAGCCACCCAGAAACTCATGACCGACGATTACCCCGCAGCCGTCGCCGAAATCGATCATGCCATCGAGGAGTTGCGCGAATTTTACACCGAGTCTTCGCGGCCAGAATGGGCGGAGCAAAGCGCCGAAATCCAGTCCCTTCAAAACTGGCTCGAGGAAATCAACCATAAGCGGCCCTTGAGCAAGAAGGAACAGCTCGAAATCGACCTCAACGACGCGGTAAAGCGGGAAGACTACGAGAAAGCGGCCAAAGTTCGCGACGCCCTTCGCAAGCTGGAATCCTCAAGCCAAAGCAGCTAGCGCTTCCAGCGCAGCCACGTCTCAAAAACCCTTTCACCCGGTGTGAGCCGGTCCCACAGCGTAACGAGCGGCGCGCTCATGAGGGGGACTGCGGCCCAAGCGCGCGGTTGAGAGACCGGCGCGCGATCCGCGCCAGTAAAATAGTCACGACAATCGTCACCACGCCAATCGTCCATTTCAACCACGGCGCCGACTTCACGCCTTCCCGGAGGTTCGTCAGATCGGTCGCCAACGAACCAAAATAAACGAACGCAAACATCGCCGGAACAATCCCGACGGCTGTGGCCCATGTGTAATGGCCCAGCGACACTCGAGTAAGCGCAAATCCATAATTGAGAATCGCGTAAGGAAAAATTGGGGCCAGTCGCGCCAGTAATACAATGCGCCATCCTTCCCGAGCGATCGCGTCATCGATCGCCTTAAACTTCGGGTGCCCGTCCATTTTCCGCGCCACCCAATCACGCGCCAGATACCGCCCGACCAGGAACGCCGCCACGGCGCCGACGATCGCCCCGATTAATACATACGTAACACCCCAACCAAAACCGAAAATAAAGCCGCCTCCCAAAGTTAGAATCGACGCCGGAATCGCAAGCACGCACGAAGCAGCGTAAATCAGGACGAACGTAATAGGCGCCCAGGGACCCAGCCCGCGAATCCATGCCAGCGAGTCCCGCAGCCAACCCGCTAGATTAACGAGCCGGCTCGCGGCGACCAAGCCGGCAAGCACCACCGCGCAGACCACGATTTGGAAGACCCTGCGTTTACTCACAATTGTGCGCCCAACCGTACGCTGCTGGCGCGGCACCGGCAACGATAAGTGCAATGGCATGACCACCGCGAGGGCTTGCACGGGCGGAACGCCGCTGGCATAACCGCGCGGATGAAATGGCTGGTCGCACTGGCGTTTGTGCCTGTCCTGTTCCTCGGGTGTTCGTTTTCGGAATCGTCGAGATCCAACGACGCGATCGATGTCCCCGGCCAACGGCCCGGCGGCGCGGTGCGATTGCCCAATCAGTGGTGGTTGCGTCCCGTCGGCCGGCAAATCGCCCTCGGTGACTTTCCGGTAAACATCGCGGTTCACCCTTCGGGCAAATACGTGGCCATTCTGCATTGCGGCTATGGTTACAACGAAGTCATGACGGTCGACCCCAAGGCCGGAGAAATCATTTCGCGAGTGAATATCAATGAAGCCTTTTACGGCCTCACGTTTTCACGCGACGGGAGCGAACTGCTTTGCAGCGGCGCAGGCGACGAAGCGTTGCACGCCTTCAAGGTGGAAAATGGCTTACTTAGCGCTCGTCGCAAAATGCCTCTGCGAGACGAGAAAGCTCGCGGTATTCCCTCCGGCATCGCTCTCAGCGCTGACGGCCAAACTGCGTGGGCTGCGAACGTCTGGGGACAATCGATCAGTCAGACCGACGTGCGCCGCGGGGACCTGGTGCACGAAATTCGCCTCAGCACAAACCAACCGGCGCCTCGCACGAACGTCAGCGTCGCGGCGAGCGCCGATGAAGCTGCCATCACGAAGCGTGCCGAAGCAATTCTCGACGACGCGAAATCAGACGATCCGTTTCCCTACAGCTGCGTGTTGGATGAGCGCAAAAACAATCTCTATGTGAGTCTTTGGGCGCAGGCTACGGTGATTGTCATCGATACGAAAACGCGCGAGATCAAAGCGCGTTGGACCGTCGAAGAGCATCCCAACGAAATGGTCCTCAGCGAATCCGGCAAGCACCTCTTCGTCGCGAATGCAAATCGCAACTCGGTCAGCGTTATTGATACCGACTCTGGCAAAATCGTTGAGACCCTTCTCGCCGAGTTGCAGCCCGGCTCTCCTCCTGGCTCCACGCCAAACAGTCTCGCACTCTCACCCGACGAGACGCTTCTCTTTGTCGCGAACGCGAACATCAACGCAGTCGCTGTTTTCGACATCACCGATATTGGCAAGAGTCGTTCCCTCGGCTTCATCCCGGTGGGTTGGTATCCGACCTCCGTTCGCGTCACGCCCGATGGCAAGCAGTTGCTCGTCGCCAATGGCAAGGGACTCATTTCCAAGGCCAACCGTTACGGCCCGCAGCCCGGCAACGACGCGCCGGCGAGCCTCCGTGAATACATCGGCGGCCTTTTTCGTGGCACCCTCAGCGTCATTACACTGCCGCCTCGCGACCGCCTCGAAGCACAACTGAAACGGTGGACCGCCACGGCTTATCGATGCATGCCCACGCCGCTCTCCAGCGTCACGAATCGCGCACCAGACAATCCCATTCCATTGCGCGCTGACGATCCAACGCCGATAAAATACTGCTTCTACATTATCAAAGAGAACCGCACTTACGATCAGGTGCTGGGCGATATGCCTGAGGGCAATGGCGATCCTACACTCTGTCTGTTCCCTGAAAAAATCACCCCGAATCATCACAAGCTCGCGCGTGAGTTCGTTCTTCTCGATAATTTTTACGTCGAAAGCGAGGTGAGCGCCGACGGCCACGAGTGGACCATGGGCGCATATGCGACGGATTTCGTCGAAAAAACCTGGCCCCTTTCCTATGGTCACAACAAACATAAAAAGTACCCGTATCCCGCTGAAGGCAACTTCCCCATCGCGACCCCTGCCGGCGGTTACTTGTGGGACCGGGCCCGTGAAGCCGGCGTGACGTATCGCAGCTACGGCGAGTTCGTGAGCAACGGCAAGACCACCAACGATCCATGCACGACTCGTGTCAAGGCGTTGGTGGGCCATTTCGATCCGTGGTTTCACGGCTTCGACATGGATTATCCCGATGTGTTTCGCGCCAAACGGTTCATCTCGGAACTGCAACGCTTCGAGCGCGAGGGCGAAATGCCCCGGCTGCAAATGCTCCGCTTGCCGAATGACCACACGTCCGGCACGACGACGAACAAACTGACGCCCACCGCGTGCGTGGGTGACAACGATCTGGCGTTCGGCATGGTGATCGAAGCGATCACGCGTTCAAAATTCTGGCCGCAAACAGCGATTTTTGTCGTGGAGGATGACGCGCAAAACGGGCCTGACCATGTTGACGCTCATCGCACCATCGCTTACGTCGTCAGTCCGTATGTGAAACGCGGGTCGGTCGATTCCACTATGTATTCAACCAGCAGCATGCTGCGCACGATCGAACTCATCCTCGGTTTGAAACCGATGTCGCAATTCGACGCCACTGCCATGCCCATGTTCAAGTCCTTTCCGGGCAAAGCCGACCTGCGCCCCTACAAGGCATTGCCGGTGACCGTCGACCTCCACGAGCGGAATCCCCAGACAGCCTGGGGCGCCGATCTCTCGCGACAGATGGATTTCACCAAAGAAGATGCTGCTGATGACATCCTCCTTAACGAAGTCATTTGGCGTTCCGTGCGAGGCCCAAACAGCCCGATGCCCGCGCCCACTCGCGCCGCCTTTGTGTTTTCCAATTCAGAAGAGCACGAGGACGACGACTAGCCGAGTGCGGCGGAAGCACGCCACGCGTCGCGCGAGGGGATTACGGCGCCGTTGCCCGAGTGGCGGCTGCTTTAGCCGACAGCTCGTTGATCCATTTTTGAATCGACGCCTTGTTCGGACTGATCGTGAGTAGATCCTTCAGGTATTCGGCCGCCTTGGGGTAATCTTTCGCTTCCTCCTCCATCTTCACGAGCTGCAACAGAATCTGCGCGTAGAGCAACATGTCTTCGGGGCTCTCCGTCGTCCGCTTTTTGCGGAACTGCTCCAGGGCCACCTGCCAGATGCGCCGCGCCCGGCCAACATCCTTGTGGTTCTCGCGATAAATGCGGCCAAGCTCGAATAGCAATTCGGGCTCGCCCGGAAGATGTTGAAGGCCTTCGCGAATAAACTGTTCGGCTTCCGCGGTTTTGCCAAGGTGCGAGCGCAACCAGTACGCGGCAGTGATATAGGTTTCCACGCGGTCGGGATCGAGCGCCGCGGAAACCTTCAACCAGGGTAACAGTTCGCGCTGTTCCCGTGCGGCCGCGACCGCGTGGTCCTCATGCTCGTCGGCGCCATGGTGGCAGTCCGGCCCGCACACATGTCCATGCGCGTGATGGGGATCATTGCATTTTGCCTGCCCCAAATGGCTGTGCACCGATGGATAAAAATGCCGGCTGAACCGATCAATCCAATCATGCGGTTTTCCGCGCTCCGCCAGGTCCTCGTGCTGATTGCCCGAGCCGGCATCGGCGGCCATGTGCAGTTTGTCCTCGTCTGGCCGTTGATCGAAAATAGAGGGGTAATAGCCGCTATGAAAATAGGCGTCTGCTTTTACATAGAAGTGCTTGGCAAAGAGCCTGCGGCTATCACCCAAAGCCACCGAAAGCAGGTTCGCAGATCCAGTGCGACTGCCGGACCAGGACTGGTACCATGGCTCCAGCCATGTCACCAGGCCCAACGCAAGCGTCAGCAGAAAGGCAGCACTGAATAGAGGGCGCCCTCGAGACATAGATCAATTCACTGATTTTCGCTTGAACATCGCGCACGCGCCGAGCAGAAACAGCCCCGCGTAAACGATGGCGTATGCCAGGGCTGCCAACCAAATCAGCCAGGGAATAGCCCCCCAACTGTGCACGAGGAGGTCTCGCACGTCGTACAACTCAAGATGAGGGATAATGTAGTAAAGCGCATACACCAACGTCTGCAACGGTTCATCAAGTTGCAGCGCGACTTTGTTCAGATGCCGGCCAAGAAGCAGGATGCCAACCACGGCCACAAACGTGATCGTGTTGTTCGAGGACGGTGCAGCGAAAATCAGTGAGCCCAGCACTGTCATCGCGATAACGACACCGAGCATCGCCCAGTGCAAGGTTAGCGCCTGAAACGTAGGCCCTATTGGCCATTGGCCGTCTCGCGTCGCGCCGAGGATCAGGAAAAAAATGTAGAACACCGCCAACGTAAGCCCGGTCGCCAGCCAGCAACCCCAGAATTTCCCGAGAACCACCTGTGCCCGCGTGACCGGCTTCGCCAGCAAGGGAAACAGTGTGCGATTCTCCCGCTCGAACGGAATCTGCCGCGCCGCCGTCGTCACAGAGATCACCAGCGACGAAATCCAAATGAGCAAAAGACACAGCTCTTTAACATAACGAACAATTTTTGCTTCATTGAAGAAATTGACCGACCCCATCGCGACGGTGATCAACGCCGTCAGGACAAAGAGCACGTAAAAATCCTTGCGCCGGAGCAGTTCCTTAATCACGACACCACCGATGGCCGAGATATTTTTAAAAGCCGAGGAGAGGGCGTTCGCGTGGCCCGAAAGCCCGGAGCCAATCGGCGCGATGTCCTTGCGAAAATCGATAATGGTTTTGGCTGTGAATGCGCTCATGCGGCCAATTTGAAGTCGAGGATTTTCAGAAACACTTGTTCGAGAGTTGAGCACTGGTAGCTCTGCACCAACTCCGCCACTTTCCCTTCGGCCTTGAGTTGGCCGGCACCGAGGATGCCAACGCGATCGCAGACGGTCTCCACCTCGCCCAGTTCGTGCGAAGAGAAGAAAACCGTTTTGCCGTCGTTCTTCAGGCGTTGAATAATCTCGCGCACCTTCATGCGGCCAATGGGGTCGAGGCCACTGGTGGGTTCATCGAGAATGAGCAGATCGGGATTGTTGATGAGCGCCTGCGCCAGGCCCACGCGTTGTTGCATTCCTTTCGAATACGTCTTGATCGGCCGCGTGCGGGCGTGATCCAGTTCGACAAGCTTGAGGATCGAGTCAATCCGTTCGTTGGCGACTTTGCGCGAAAGCCCAAAGATCTTTGCATAAAAGTGCAAAATCTCTTCCGCCGTCAGAAACTTGTAGTAGTAGGTCATCTCAGGGAGGTAGCCAATCCGCTGCCGCGCAATTGGCTCGCGCACGTTGACGCCGAAAAGGAAGGCATTGCCGGACGTGGGTGGCACGAAGCCGAGCAGCACGTTCATCGTCGTGGTTTTGCCCGCGCCGTTTGGCCCGAGAAAGCCGAAGACTTCACCTGGGAAGACTGACAGGTTAAGCCCGCGCACCGCGTGCCGGGTCTGCTGGCCCACTTCACGGCTCCGGTACTCGACCTGAAGATTTTCGATCTTAAGAATCGGTTCCAAAGTCATCGAAATCCTGTTTAGCACGTTTCACACCAGTGTTCTTAAAAACGTGGAACATGCACAGTGTGAAGCGCTTGCGAAGAGCGCCTGAACCGAAGCGTGGTTAAAAACTTCCGGCTTTTGCCCGCAATAAATGTAGTTTATGCGTCCAGAAATTCGGCAAAAACCGTCCTGTTCTGGAACGTTTTGCCGCGCGCCAACCCCCGCACTACGGGATGATCAGCCGGTAAAACCGAGTGCGCGTTCCCGGCGGCAGCGCATCCGTGAACGAATAGGGCCGCGCGCCGGCTTCCGCCGGCACGTCGATCAAATCCTGCCAGTTGCCCGTCGTGAGCGAGTCGCGGTATTGGATCGCGTAACTTTTCCCGGCCTGGGCTGTGAACGACAGTCGCGCCCCGTCATTGCCGACCGGCACAATTGACGTGATCCCGAATCTGCTCGCGGTGTCGCGCGGGTCGGTGCCGGAGAGAAACTCAGTGAGATTGCTTTGACCATCGCCATCGGCATCCTGCGAGGCGTCGGCAGGATCGTTGCGGTTGAAGCCGTAAGTGTCTTCCCATAAGTCCGGCATGCCGTCGCCGTCGAAATCTCCAGCCGTCGCGGACGCCGTAGCGACGTTCGACGCAAACGACCCACCGATGAAATTTGTCGCTTTGACCCGGAAGTGCAGACCAGAGGCGACTGAAACCAGGGCATCACTGGCATCCTGGGCGGCGCTGCCAATGACCGCCCAATCGCTGGCGTTGGTCGACGCTTCAATCACGAATCCACTTTCGTTCCAGCTCGCGTCGTTCCACGCCAGGAGAACCTCCGAGCCATGGTTCGTTACCACAACAATTTTTTTTGTTTCAGCCCGCCAGCCACCGAGAGGAAACGTTGCCCCCATTGTGACACCATTCGATCCGGCGTTGATGCACGGCGAATTCGGAGCGAGCCGGTAGTCGCGAGCCGTAGCGTTCACAAACAAAGGATCAACATCAATGTTGCCCTCGCCCGGCCAATTCGTATTGCCGAGGTCATTGTACCAGGCCGTGAGCGTGCCCGCATTGGACAGGGATAACGTCGTGCGGTTATTCCAAAGGATATTATTCCAGGCCACCGTGTGACCACCGCCCGTTGAAGAACCCGGATTCACTTTGTTGTAATTCGTGAAGCCGAATGAGTTATCAACGATCGTGCAATTATAAACGGTGACGACGCAATCGTCCTTGGCCATCACGCCCGAAAGACAGCCGTAGATAAGGCAATTGCGCACAATCGTGCCGACCGCCTGGTTCGGCGCGTCGCCCACGGACACGCCCTTATCAAAGGGAAAATTATACATTAAGCAGTCTTCGATGATGACGTCGCGAGACCCGCCCAGTTCGGCGGGACCCACGTCAACAGCGTCCACATTTCCGATCGTGCCATTGCGGAATGTGCAGCGGCGTAAAACCGTCCCGGTTTGTGCGGCATCGAAGTCGATCGCGTCGCCCGTGATATCTTCGAAGAGGCAGTCCTCGACGAGAATGACACCGTTGCGGAAAAGCGTTTCGTAGTAGGTTTGCACGTGAGACCGCCGCATCGTCATCAGCCGCGCGAAGTGGCTCAGCACGATCGGCTGCGTGAGAGTCGTGCCGGTGATTCGGTAGTTATGAAAGTAACAATCCTCAAGCAACCCGACCGCGGCGTTGTAAACCGTCGTTTGCCCGCCGGAAATATCGGCATGACGAACGTAGAGTGAAGCGTTGGTGCCGTTGGCCGAGAGCTCACTCCACACGGCATTGGTGTCCCAGCGCGAGATGATGATCTTGTTCGACTCGCTGCCAAGAATGTTGATCGAACCGCCAGCCACCGCCCGTATCGATGCGCCATTCGTCACACGCACAATCGTCCCTTCGGCGATGGTGAGCACCATGTTGGTCGGCACGATGACATTCGAGCGAACGTAGATGATGCCCATGGCCGGATTCCACGTCGTGCTTTCGGGGAGCGTGCCGCCGACAAATGTTTCCGACGCGGGCACGCCCGCGGCCCGCGCCGATGCGATGTTCGAGAGCCGGGACTTTCCAGCCGTGTTCACGGCGCCGATGCGATAGAAGTACAACCGGCCTGCCTCAAGACCGCTGTCCATGAATTCCAGGCTGTTCGGCAGCGCGATGCCCGCGCTCGCCCAGGTGTTGCCGTCGACCGAGCGTTCGACCATGAAAACATCTTCGTTGTCGGCGTCGTCTTGCCAACTCAAGCGCACCCTGCCCGGCACAGACGGATGCGCGGCAAGCATCGCGGGCATAGCGGGAATGCCGCCCACCGGAAAAATAGCTCCCATATCGCTTCCGCCGAGGCCCGCACCGCGCGCTGGTGACGCCGCCGCCAACCGATAGTCCTGCGCTGCTGCATTCACAAACTGCGGATCAATACTGATGTTCCCTTCGCCCGTTGGCACGCCGCCTTCCACGTCGCTGAAGGCGAGATTGAGCGTAGACGTGTTGCTGAGGACGACGTTATTGGCGTTGCCCCACACGATGAGATTAGTGCCAGTACCGACCGCGGGCTGCGGATTGTTCCGAAACAAGATCCCATTGTCGCACGCCGAGATCGTGTTGTTCACCAGCACAAGGTTCGTCGATGAATAAGCTGAAATGCCAATGCCGCAGTCGTAAATGATAGAGCCGGTCACGCGTGTGCCAGGCGCTCCGCCAATCGACACGCCCTTGTCCCGAAAGCCGTGGATGAGACAACGTTCCACGGTACCCGGACCTGGCCCAAAGTCCACCGCGTCGGCATTGGAGTTGGTCGGGCTCCCGTAACGCAGCGTACTCTCGCGAACCACAAGCGGCGAGTTTGTCGCTTTGATGTCCACGCCGTCGGCAAAGAAGTGTTCCAGCAAGCATTGTTCGATCAGTACGGGAGTCTCCCGCGCATCCACTTCGTTAAAGCGTGCGATGTAACTGCGCCGGACAGTCAGGTCGCCACCGCTTACGCCCGCGATAATCTCGCGCCCGGTCTCCGGCAAGTCGCGCACCACCGAATCTTCGATCAGCAGAGTGCCGCCATTGACCACACGCAGTTGACCCCCGGCCGCCTCCATGTAGCGAAACACTGCGGATGCATTTGTGCCGTTCGCGCCAAAATTGCCCCAGGCCAAAGTGCCCGCAGGAAATACGAAAACGGGATCCAGTTCCGTGCCGGCAACGTTCACCGCACCTGTGGCCGTGATGCTAACGCCGCCCGAGAGAAGCAACACCGTGCCGGGTTCGATGGTCAAAGTAACGTCTTGTGGAATCGTAACGCTGTTGGTGACGCGAATCACTGATCTCCACGAAGCGTCCGACCCGATCACGCCTCCCGTGAAAACGGCAGTTGGTTCGAAGACGACATCCCGATTTGCCGACGCGAGAATGTTGCCGCCGCCATCGAGCGCAGCAATGAACAATCGGTTCATGCCCGGATTGAGTGGCTGCGATAAACGCCACGTCCCTTCCGCGATGCTGAACACAGCCTCAACACCATTGACCGTCACGCGGGCCGCCCCAGCCAGCGTGTTCGAACCAGTCAGCGCCAGCGGCGTTGTCTGCACGATGCTGATGTATTGATTGGTCGTTGCACTGCCCCCTGTGCTGCTGCCGGCCATCTCAAGATCCGCAATCAACGAGAAGTCACTGCTGTTCGTAGCCCCGTTCAGTCCCATGACTGCCAGGACGTGCGTCCCGGGCGGGAGTTGGTCCGCACGACCCAGATTGTAAACCGTTGGTGGATTCCCACCACCAGCCGAGGCCTCGTGGTTGGGCGGAAGCGAAACGGCATTGTACGCCGGTTCAGTTCCTACTGCCCCCGGTGCGTTCGAGGACCGGGCGACTTCCACACCATCGAGCCACGCAATGAATCCGTCGTCCCAATCCATGGT
>Ga0075418_10003596_pt1 | contig 17674 bp, 13 predicted proteins | sample SoiMetdeltSBSDD2_FD_81776 | JGI IMG/M metagenome (GOLD analysis project Ga0075418, IMG submission 81776) | Bulk soil microbial communities from a Populus tree surrounding site in Tennessee, USA - Soil MetaG P. deltoides SBSDD2 | ecosystem: Environmental > Terrestrial > Soil > Tree plantation... | reverse complement strand
CGAACTAGCCGGCGAACGAGTCGAAACGCTCGAAGCGTTGTTGCGTGGTGCCGTCCGCGTCGTGGTGACGACCGCTCGTGCCAGTGCGGAGCGAACGGCCGTCCCCGTCGCTCTCGCGCAGTCCCGCCTCGTAATCGAGGTCTCGAACGAGGGCGAGGGGCTCACCGACACAGCGCAGCGCCTCGACGCGATGGGGTACGCCCGGGTCTCAACTGTGACCGAGGTCGCGCAGTTCAGCGTCCGCGGTGGAATTCTCGACGTGTATGGCTTCGGGATGGCGGCGCCGGCCCGAGTCGAATGGTGGGGCGACGATGTCGCATCCATCCGGACTTTCGATCTCGACACACAGCGCTCGGGCGATTCACTGCAGCGGTTGACGGTCTTGCCGGTCAGGGCGGAAGGCCAAGCCGTCGAGGACGGGGCACATCATGCTGCACCCCTACGCTCCAACCTTCTCGAACTCCTCCCCTCGGACACCATCGTCGTCGTCGATCAGGAATCGGCGGTGGAGCGGGAGGTGGATCGCGCCTGGACCGACGCGGCGCACCATCTCGAGGTTGCGCGCCGGATGGGGGAAGAGCCGCCGTCGCGCGAAGACCTGTTGATCGCTCCTGCGGCCTGGCGGCTCGCACTGAAGCGGCTCGCGCGCCTCGCCGTGTCGGAGAGTGAGACCGAGCGGCGCTTTCCGTTGGCGCCTCCGGAGCACGTGGACCGAGACCTGAAGCGCCTGCGGCAGATCGTCGTGAACCCACCGCCCACCGTCATTTTGTGCGACAACGAAGGGCAGCTCGAGCGGCTGGAGGAATTGCTTGGCACCGATCAAGCCACCCTGGCGGTTGGCGCACTTGACGGCGGGTTCATCATGCCGACGCTGCGCGTGCTTACGGATCACGAGATTTTTCGGCGCGCCCGGCGGCTGCGGCGCCCCCGGCGATATCGCACCGCCGTTTCGACGGCGGCGTCCCGGCCACTGACGCCGGGGGGATACGTCGTGCATCTCGAGCACGGCATTGGGATCTACCGCGGTCTGCAGACGATCGCCGTCGGTGCCGAAGGCGAGACCCTCGACGTGGCCGTCGTCGAATATGAAGGTGGCGCGAGACTCAACGTGCCGCTGTACCGCATCGATCAGCTCGAGCCGTATCGGACGGTAACACGAGATGGCGACGGGGATGTCCCGCCGCCCCGGTTGCATCGGCTGGGCGCGACGACCTGGCAGCGCCAACGCGACAAGACCCGCGCCGCGATCCGCGCGATGGCGGCGGAGCTGCTGGATCTCTATGCGCGGCGGCAGCTCGCGACGGGATTTGCATTCCCCTCAGACACGCCATGGCAGCGCGAGCTGGAGTCCGCCTTCCTGTATGAAGACACGCCCGACCAACGCCGAGCTTCCGATGAAGTCAAGCGCGACATGGAGCGCCCGCGGCCAATGGATCGGCTCCTCGTCGGCGACGTGGGATACGGCAAGACGGAAGTGGCGGTGCGCGCCGCGTTCAAGGCAGTGCAGGCCGGTAAACAGGTCGTCGTGCTGGTTCCCACGACTATCCTCGCCGAGCAGCACGGGCGCACGTTTCGGGAACGGTTGGCGGACTATCCCGTGCGCGCTGAAGTGCTTTCCCGCTTCCGCGGTCCGAAGGAGACGGCTGCGCTCGTCAAGCGAATCGCGCAGGGTGAAGTGGATGTCGTCATCGGCACGCACCGGTTGCTGTCATCGGATGTGACGTTCAAAGACCTGGGGCTGCTCATCGTCGACGAGGAGCACCGTTTTGGCGTGCGCCACAAGGAACGGCTGAAGACGCTCAAGCTCAGCGTCGATGTCCTCACGTTGACGGCCACGCCTATTCCGCGAACGCTGCATCTGTCGCTCGCGGGGTTGCGCGACCTGGCTTTGCTCGAGACGGCTCCCAAGGATCGATCGCCGGTGCTCACGTTCGTCGAACCGTGGGACGACGCGTTGCTTGAGGAAGCGATGGCGCGGGAGCTCGACCGCGGCGGCCAGGTCTACTTCGTCCACAACCGCATCGAGACGATCGATACGATTGCCGTGCGCGTGCAGGCGCTGGCCCCGCGCGCGCGGCTCGCGGTGGCCCACGGGCAGATGCGCGAGCACGAGCTCGAAGCGGTCATGGGACGGTTTGTGCGCGGGGAAGTGGACGTGCTCGTCTCGACGATGATCGTCGAGTCAGGACTCGACGTTCCGAACGCCAACACGATGATTGTCGATCGCGCCGACCGCTTTGGCCTCGCCCAGCTCTACCAACTGCGGGGGCGCGTCGGCCGCAGCCACCGGCGCGCGTTCTGCTATCTGCTCGTTCCCGACCAAGTGGACGCGCAAGCGGAGGAACGTTTGCGGGTGCTCGAGCATCATACGGATTTGGGGTCGGGGTATCGCATCGCGTTGCGTGATCTGGAGCTTCGGGGGGCGGGAAACCTGCTGGGCGGCGAGCAGTCGGGACACGTCCAGGCAGTCGGGTTCGACATGTACCTGCGGTGGCTGGAAGAGACGGTGCGCTCGCTGAAGACTGGGGAGGGGGGACGCGGGACTCGGGAAGAGTGGACGCCACCAGACGTGACGCTGGATGCCCCGGCGCACCTGCCCGATGACTATGTCGCGGATGACGACGCCAAGCTCGATCTCTACCGGCGGCTGGCGCGGGCAGAGCAAGCGTGTGAGATTCAAGCCGTTCGCGACGAGCTGCGCGACCGCTTTGGACCACTCCCCCCGGAAGCCGAGCGTTTGCTACTGGTGGCCGAGTTGCGTGCGGCTGGGGCGCGACTCGGGTTGGAGACGGTCCTCATCAAGGGAGACGAGGCGCGGCTGACATTCCGGCGCGATGCCGCACCGCGGCTCGCGGGCCTCCAGGTGGCGCTCGACGCGGTGCAGTTCGAAGCCGATGTGCGGCGCGCGGTGCCGCTTTCCCTCAGGCTCCGCCGGCTCGGCGGAGAGTCGATCGGCCCCGGCCTGGTCCGGGCGCTCACGGCCGTTCTGCGGGATCACCACCGTTAACTAAGGAAAGAGGAAACGGATGCGAAGGTCGAGTCTGGTGTTGCTGGTGCTGACGCCGCTGGGAGTGGGATGTAGTGGTGTGCGGGACGCATTCACCCCTCGCGCCGATGTCGTCGCACGAGCCAACGATCAGACACTGGGTGTGGAGCGCATGGCGGGATGGGCCAGCGGTTCCAAGCAGGTGCCGCTCGAGCCTCTGGCGTTCAACCGGCTCGCAAACATTTGGGTGGATTACGCGCTGTTCGCCCAGGCTCTCGCCCACGGACAGGACCTGCGCGATTCCGCGACGGTGACTGCAGCGATGTGGCCCATCGTGTCCCAGATAAAGTGGGAGCGTTTCCACGACAAGCTGAACACTGCAGCGACTTTCTCGGACAAGCAGGTGGATTCGGTGTACGACGCCGGTCAGGTGCGGATGTTTCAGCACATTCTCCTGCAAGTGCCACCGAATGCCGCAGCCAATGTCGACGGCCAAAAGCGCCGTCAGGCCGAGCAGTTGCTGACCCAGGCGCGCTCGGCGGGCGCGGGATTCGGTCGGTTGGCGAGTCGCCACTCGGACGATCCGGGCTCGAAGACGCAGGGTGGCTCGCTCGGCGTGAGCACACGCGGTCAGTTCGTTCAAGCGTTTGAAGACGCCGCCTGGCAGCTGCCCCCCGGCGGCGTAAGCCCCGTCGTCAAGAGCCCGTTTGGCTACCACATCATTCGGCGGCCGCCGCTTACGGAAGTGCGCGATTCCTTCCGGGGCGGGGTCGAGGAGCGGAGGCAGTATCTGGGCGATTCGCTGTACCTCGATAGCCTGTCCATCAAGCGGCGCATCGAGCCGGTGAGTCGCGCCCCCGCGTACGTGCGCGCGGCGATGCAAGACGTTGAGGCCTCGCGGAAGAGCGGGCGGAAGCTCGTGAATTACCGCGGTGGCTCGATTCGCGTGCGTGACCTGGTACGCTGGGTGGGCGCCATGGATCCCTCCGTCACGCAGGCGTTGCCCCAAGCACCCGATGAGCAAATCAACCAGTTCCTTAAGGCGCTCGCGCAGCGCGAGCTGCTGCTCAAGCAGGCCGATTCGGCCAAGGTGACCCTGACGCCCGAGGATTGGCAGCAGATTCGTGCCCAGCACGATACCGCGCTCAAGCTCCTCGGGTCGATTCTCAGCCTCTCGCCGGAACTCCTGCGAGATTCCGTGAGCAATGAGCGCGATCGCCTCAATCTCGCGATGGGCCGGGTGGACGACTACATGGGTCGGGTGGTGCAGGGTCGTGCCCGGTTCTTCCCGGTCCCGCCGTTCCTGGGTGAGACCCTGCGCGCGCACGGTGATTGGAATGTGGATGAGGCAGGTGTGCGCCGGGCCCTGGAGCGGGCGCAGCAGATCCGGGCTGACTCGACCCGCGCGACCGGGGGGGGGGCGAGGCCGGGCGGCGCTCCGCAGATCGCCCCGGCGCCCGGTCCCGCTCCGATCGATACAACCCCACGGAACCCGCGATGAACCGGCTGTTGGCAGTTGTGATTGGATGCTGCGTCGCCACTTCGGCGGCTGCCGCACAGCAGCTCGTCGACCGCATCGTCGCCGTCGTCGGCACGCGCCCGATCCTCGCCTCGCAGATCGAGGAGGAGATGGTACAGGCGCAGGCGCAGGGACAGCAGATTCCGCCCGACTCCGCCGGCCGGACGCGCATGCGCCGCGACATTCTCGACCGGCTGATCGAGCTGGAGCTGCTCGTGCAACAGGCGCAGCGCGACACGTCCATCAAGATCACCGATCAAGAGGTGCTCGATCAGGTTGAGCAGACTTATCAGAACGTGCGCAAGCAGTTCGCGTCGGAAGTCGAGTTCCGCGAGCAGATCAAACAGGCGCGCTTCGGGTCGCCCGAAGAATGGCGTCGCTGGCTGGCCGACGAACAGCGGCGGCAGCTGTACGCTCAGCGCTTGATCGAAGCTCAACGGCAGCAGGGGAAGCTAAAGCCGATTCCGCCCACCGACGCACAGATGCGCGAGTTCTGGGAAGTGAATCGAGCCCAGCAACCGCGCCGTCCGGCGACTGCCGGATTCCGGCAGATCGTGATCGTACCGCAGGCCGACTCGGCCGCGAAGCGGCGTGCTTACCAGCTGGCCGAGTCGCTGGTGGTGGAGATACGCCGGGGCGCGGACTTCGCGACCGCCGCGAAGCGCTTCTCGGGTGACAGCGCGTCCGCGTCTCAGGGCGGTGAGCTCGGGTGGTTCCGTCGCGGCGTGATGGTGAAACAGTTCGAGGACTGGGCGTTTCATATGAAGCCCGGGGAGATTTCCGAGCCGGTCGAGACCCATTTCGGCTTTCATATCATCAAGATCGAGCGAACGCAGCCGGCGGAGGTGCTAGGCCGTCACATTCTGATCATGCCGCAGATCAGCGCGGAGCAAATCGCGAAAGCGAGAAGTCTCGCTGATTCCGTTTACGCGGCGCTGACGCGCGACGGGAATGCCTCGTTCGACATCCTGGCCAGGGCGCACGGAGATGATCAGGAGCAGAAAATTGTCGACGGTGTGCCATTCGATAAATTGCCGCCGGAATACCAGAAGGCGATTGCGAGCGATACCACGCTCGGCTTGAAGCCGGTTGTCACGCTCGGGGCCGACACGCCACGGCCGAAGTTTGTAGTTCTGGAGGTCACCGCTCGACATCCAGAAGGTGAGCTCACCTTCGACGACGTCAAAATCAACATCCGGCAAACGCTCGGCGATCAACTCGCCATCCGCCATTTCATCGATCAGCTGAAGCGGCAGACGTACATCGACATCCGGCTCTGATCGTGGCCCCCCCCGCCTCAACCCCGGCCCGGCCCCGCCTCGCAGTTGTCGTGGGCGATCCGCGCGGCATCGGACCGGAGGTCGTGCGGAAGGCGATGCGTCAGCCACTCCCGGCCGACGTGCAGATCGTCGGTGGTTGGGACGACGATGGCGAGCGGAGCGAGGTTGAAGCGGGCAGGGCGGTCGCGCAAGCCATAGAGGCGGCCGCTCGCCAGGCACTCGCCGGGCAGGTCGACGCCATCGTAACGGGCCCGGTTCATAAGCACGCCTTGCACGCCGCGGGCTACAAGTTTCCCGGCGTCACCGAGTTTCTCGCGCACCTCGCGGGAGATGTTCCTGTAGCGATGATGCTCGCCACCGGGCGGTTGCGCGTCGTGCTCGTCACCACCCACCTGCCGCTCCGAGATGTGATCGCGACGATCACCACCGATCGCGTGGTCAACGCCGGGCGCATCACGAACGACGCGCTCCAGCGCTGGTGGGGGATCGCAACGCCCAGGTTGGCGGTCTGCGCGCTCAACCCGCATGCCGGTGAAGGCGGCCTGTTCGGCGATGAAGACGAACGGGTGCTGCGCCCTGCGGCGACAGCGCTCGGTGCCGCGGGTCCGATCTCCGCCGATACGGTGTTTGTGAAAGCCCTACGTGGCGAGTTCGATGCCGTCCTTGCACCGTATCACGACGTGGGTATGACCGCGGTGAAGGTCTCGGGCTTTGGGACAGGGGTGAACGTCACGCTGGGCCTGCCGTTTATCCGCACTGCCCCCGATCACGGCACCGCGTTCGACATCGCGGGCAAGGGCGTCGCCGACGCGGGATCGATGCGCGCGGCACTCGAGCTGGCGGTGCAGCTCGCGGGAGCGCGCAAAGCCGCGACGAATTAGCCTGTCGCCTCGGTGGCGTGGGTGGCGGTGGTGGGCCACACGCGCACGCGACCGACTCGTTTCCCGTCCATCTCCAGAATCTCGAAGGTTGCTCCCTGCAGGCTGACGCGGTCGCCGACTTTCGGAAGGCGGCCCAAGCGTCCGAACAGCAGTCCGCCGATCGTCGTATAGTCGCTATCGTCCAAATGCAGACGCAGCAGACGGTTTACATCGCCGATCTCGGCGTTTCCGGCGAAGATCGGAACGGCCCCCCCACCTGCGGGGTCGGCGGCCGCCGCACTCGTCGCGGCCGTGGTGGAAGGCTGATCGTATTCATCGAAAATCGGACCGACGATTTCCTCGAGCAAATCTTCCATGGTTACGAGTCCGGCGGTGCCGCCGAACTCATCCAGCACGATGGCGAGGTGCACTTTCTGCCGTTTCATATCGGCGAGTACGTCCTCCACTTCGCGGGTCCCCGGAACGAAGAACGCGGGACGCGCGATGTCCTGGACCGGCGCTTCGGACCCCGCCAACAGGCCCCGCAGAATGTCCTTGGCGTGGACAATTCCCACGACGTCATCGAGCGACTCCCCGGTGACCGGATAGCGGGACCGGCCGGCGGCGGCAACGCGGTCCGCCGCTTCAGCCAGTGATGCCTCGGCCGGCAGCGCGACGATCGCGGTGCGGGGCGTCATCACTTCGCGCGCGTTCTTTTCGCTGAACTCGAAGACGCCTTCGAGCAACCGGGCATCACCGGCGCCCAGGCCTCCGGTCTGGCGGCTCTGCTCGACGAGCATCCGAAGCTCTTCCGGCGAGTGAACGCGGTCGTGCTCGCTGCTCGGGCTCTTGATGCCGAGCATGCGGATGACGACGTTCGAGCTCCAGTTGAGCAGCTCGGTGAATGGTCGTGTGATCCACGAGAACAAGATCAGCGGCGCCGCGATCCACCGGCTGGTGCTCTCGGGGTACGTGATGGCCCACGCCTTCGGCGCCTGCTCACCGACCACCACGTGCAAGAACGAAATGACGGCGACCGCCGTGACCGACGCGATGCCGCCGCGCGTGAGGAAGTCGAGGCGCGGCGGCAATGCGGCGAACCAGCTGCGGAACAGGTGCGCCACTGTGTCTTCGGCGACGTAGCCGAGCAGGATCGAGGCTACGGTGATGCCGAGCTGAGCGGCGGACAGCTGACGGTAGAGGTCTTGCAGGGCCCTGCGGACCGTGCGCGCCTTCCGATCGCCGCGGCGGGCCATGGCCTCGATCCGTGTGCGGCGGGCTGCGACGAGGGCGAATTCCGCCGCCACGAAGAACGCGTTCGCCGCCACGAGCACGATCACGGCCAGCAGCCGCATGGTCAGCTCGTTCACATCCTAAAGGTATTATGTTTCGTCACGAGGAAACACTCGTGCTTCCCGCTGAAGCCCACTGCACTTATCGCGCACCCATCAACGTCGAGACCCGTCGGCGTTTGACGCTTGCGTTGGCCATCACCACGGTGGTGATGCTCGTCGAGTTCATCGGCGGCTGGCTGGCCGGCTCGCTGGCACTGCTTGCCGACGCCGCGCACATGCTTGCCGACGTGGCCGCACTCGCGCTCGCGCTGGTCGCTGCGTGGATCGCGCAGCGGCCCGCGACGCCAGAGCGTTCATTCGGCTACCTGCGGCTCGAGATTCTCGCGGCCCTCGTAAACGGCGCCGTCCTGCTCGCCCTCGCGATCGGCATCGGCGTCGAGGCTTGGCGACGGATCCGCACTCCGGGGACCGTAAACGGCGGTCTGTTGCTCGGCGTCGCAGCGGTCGGATTCTTCGCGAATCTCGCCGCCGCTCTGGTGCTGCATCGCGGCCATGAGCACTCTCTCAATCAGAAGGGCGCGTACCTGCACGTGCTCGGCGACTTACTCGGCTCAGTGGGGACCCTCATCGCCGGTGCCATCATTCTCGCAACCGGGTGGTCGCTCGCCGACCCGCTCATCTCCGTATTGATCGGTCTGCTGGTGCTGACCAGCGCGTGGCGGCTGGTGAAGGAAAGCGTCGACGTGCTGCTCGAGGCCACGCCGCGACACATCGCCATGCAGGACGTACACGACCGCATCGCGTCGGTCCCCGGCGTCCAGTCCGTGCACGACCTGCACCTGTGGACGGTGACGAGTGGGGTGGTCGCGATGAGCGGGCATCTCGTCGTGAGGAATCCGAGCGATAACCAGCCAGTGCTCGAAGAAGTTCAGGAGCGCATGCTGGCGCTCGGGATCAATCATGTGACGGTACAGCTAGAGAAGGAGCCGATTTGCGACTGAGAAAACGGGAGTGGGGAGTGGTACCCTAGGTGTTGTGATCAGACCACTCCCCATTCTCCACTTCCCGCTTGTCTTCGGCAGTCCATCCTTCTATACTGCGCCCCTCAATTAAGGGACCTCACAGGACGTAAGCCGGTGCAGATTCGCAACATCGCCATCATCGCCCACGTCGATCACGGGAAGACGACGCTGGTGGACCAGATGCTCCGCCAGGCGGGTGTCTTCCGTGCCAACCAGCAGGTTGCCGAGCGAGTCATGGACTCGAACCCGCTGGAGCGTGAGCGCGGGATTACGATCCTGGCGAAGAATACTTCGGTACGCTGGGGTGAGACGAAAATAAATATTGTAGACACGCCAGGGCACGCCGATTTCGGTGGCGAGGTCGAGCGGATCCTCCGGATGGTGGACGGGTTCCTGCTGCTCGTTGATGCCGCGGAGGGGCCGATGCCTCAGACGCGGTTCGTGGCCGGGAAAGCGTTAGCACTCGGCCTGAAGCCGATCGTCCTGGTCAACAAGATCGACCGGTCCGACGCCGAGCCGTTGCGGGTGCACGATGAGGTCCTCGAGCTCTTGATGGATCTCGACGCCTCACACGAGCAGTTCAACTGTCCTTTCCTCTATACATCGAGCCGGGCGGGCACCGCGACGCTCGAGCTGGAGCAGGAAGGGAAGGACCTGAAGCCGCTGTTCAAGACGATTCTCGGGACGATTCCGCCGCCGACGGCGAATCCGAAGGGGCCGTTCCAGATGCTGATTTCGACGCTCGACTACTCGTCGTACTTGGGGCGGATCGGGATCGGGCGGATCGAGCGGGGCCGGGTACACGTCGGCGATACCGTCGCGTTACTGCCGATCGGCGAGCCGGGTCCTGTGGGCGACGGGTTGTTCGAGCAAGCGAAGATCGTGAAGCTGTTCGCGTTCGAAGGGCTGGAGCGAGCCGAGCTGGAGACCGCTTCCGCGGGTGAGATCGTCGCCGTTGCAGGACTGGCCGGTGTCGAAATCGGAAAGACCGTGACGGCGCCCGACCATCTCGACCGGCTGGCGGGCATCGCGGTCGAGGAGCCGACGATCTCGGTCGATTTCCTCGTCAACAACTCGCCGCTGGCGGGACGCGAGGGGAAGTTCGTGACCGGGCGGCAGCTGCGCGAGCGGTTGTACCGTGAGTTGGAGCGCAACGTCGCACTGCGGGTCGAGGATACCGACACCCCGTACGCCTTCACGGTCTCGGGGCGCGGCGAGCTGCACCTCGGAATCCTAATGGAGACGATGCGGCGGGAGGGGTTCGAGTTCCAGGTCAGCCGGCCGCGCATCATTCCACGCGAAGGCCCTAATGGTGAACGGCTCGAGCCGTACGAGGAGTTGATGATCGATTGCCCCGAAGGGTATCTCGGGGTGGTGATGGAGAAGTTGGGACCGCGGCGCGCGACGATGCTGGACATGAAGAACCCGGGCCTGGGGATGGTGCGGATGCGCTTCAAGATTCCGGCGCGCGGCCTGCTGGGGTACCGGTCGGAGTTCTTGACGGATACGCGGGGAACGGGGATCATCCACCACCGGTTTTTCGAGTACGATCTGTGGGCAGGCCCCTTGTCAGGGCGGAACCGCGGGGTAATGGTTGCGGATCGGGAGGGGGTGGTCGTGGCGTACGCCCTCTTCAATCTTCAGGAGCGCGGTACGATGTTCGTACAGCCTGGGGATCCGGTGTACGAGGGGATGATCATCGCGGAGCACGTGCGCCCGGGTGATCTCGATGTCAACGCGACGAAGGAAAAGAAGCTGACGAACATGCGCACAACGGCGGCGGACGAGATGATTATCTTGGAACCGCCGCGCCAGATGACCTTGGAGCTGGCGCTGGAGTACATCGAGGACGACGAGCTGATCGAAGTGACACCGTCCTCATTGCGGTTGCGTAAGCGTCTACTTGGTGCGACGGAGCGCCGCAAGCTGGCCCGCAGCGAGAAGCGCGCCCTGGAAGAGTAGGGTAGGGAAAGGGTCCTGGAGCAGTCGTTCGACAGAAACCTCAGCCGGAGGTGGGCAATGCTGGCCCGCGCGACGTCGACGAACTGGTCGCTCAAGCGCAGGAGCGACGAAGTCGGCGAGGAGTTCGGAGAATTCGAAGAGGACAAGGAACTCGACGAAGACTTCGATGATGAGCTGGACGAGGACGATCTCGACGAGGACGATCTCGAGGATGACGACTACGACGATCTCGACGACGAGTTCGACGACACGGATGACGATGAGTTCCGGCCTAAGAAGGGACCGAAGCGGGAGTGGGAATAGAGGCAGGGCCTGGGGCCTCGGGCCTGGGGCCTAATAGAAGCAGGGCCTCGGGCCTCGCAGGCCCCAGGCCCCAGGCCCCCCCCAGGCCCAAAGCCCCAAGCCCTAAGAAGGGCCTGTAGCTCAGGTGGTTAGAGCGCACGCCTGATAAGCGTGAGGTCGGTAGTTCAACTCTACCCAGGCCCACTGCCACAGATCGCGCAGGTCAATCAGCGATCCACGAAAGACAGCGCCCTTCCACATCAACTCTGGATGGGCGCTTGTGGTCTAAGCGCTGTCCGTCCCTTTTTTTCCCACAGCGGGCTTCTCGTAATCGAATAACTCCCCCGGCGCCACTCGCAGCGCCGCGCAGAGTCTTTCCAGCGTGTCGGCTTGGATGAGCTCGAAGCGGCCGTGAGGCCGAGTGAGCCGGTAGATCGTGTTCAGGCTGAGACCTGTATACTTCGCAAATCCATAACGGGTGATGTTTCGCTGCTGCAGAATGTGGCGTAGCCGCAATCGCAGCGAGCCCTGACGACGTGTGTGAATCGTCTGCCCGCGATACGTAGCCAAAGACCCTCCCCCTTGCCAAAGAAGGACCGTAGGTGGCTATTATAACGCTATCGACTATAACACATAGATTTGTAATAACTGGCGAGCGCCTCCAGCATGAGCTCGGGAACTGCCTAGAGCTGGCTAGGCAGAGGAACAGCCGTGAAGAATCGCACCGGCTTCACCTTTATCGAACTGATGATCGTGATGGTCATCGCCGGCTTGGTGTACGCCATTGCGGCCAGGCCGGTGCGTGGAGCCTTTGTTGCCGCAGCCCGCCGGGCCGCCACACGTGAGGTCACGTCCTACCTCTTCCGCGCACGTGCCATCGGCGTGCAGCAGAGCCGCCGCGCGTGGGTCGTGCGCGCCGGCAACACACTCAAGATCATCGTGGATTCCGCCGGCACGAAGGTGCAGATCGGCACGATCATCGACCTGAACGCGCGGTACGGGGCCACCCTGAGCGCGACGCCCAAAGACAGCATCGAGTTCGATCCGCGCGGTTTTGTCGTGCTGCCCGCATCGACTCCGAAAATCATCGTCACGCACCCGCCCGCTGTGGACACGCTCTGTGTGACCGGACTTGGGCGCATCACCGTGAGAGGCTGCTGACCGTGGCCCCTCGATGCCTGCTCCGATTGCGGCGCGCCCTGCGGCGCAGTAGCGGCTCGCGTCGTGGCTACACACTCGTCGAAATGCTCGTGGCCATCATGCTCTTCACGATCGGGTTGCTGGCGATGGCGGGGACCGCGTCGTTGGTCACCATGGCCCTCGCGGGCTCGCGCACGCGCAGCGTCGCGGCTGCCGTTGCGGAGTCTCGGTTCGACTGGCTGCGCGCGCAGACGTGCTCGGCACACACTAGCGGCACGGCGGTCACGCGTGGCGTCCGAGAAGACTGGAGTGTCCGGCAGCTGGCGCGCGCGGACGACGTTACCGTCGTAGTCACCATCATCAGCAATCACCGGACGCAGACCCAAAGCTTCCGCACCTATATCCCATGCTGACGTTGACTTGCAAGCGGCGCCGCGCGGGCTTCACGCTCGTCGAGATCGTCGTGGTGCTCGTATTCATGGGGATTTTCGCGGCCGCCATGGGGAAGCTGTTGCTGCGACAGCAGCGCTTTTACAACAGCACGTCACAGCTCATTCAGACGCGCTCGCAAATTCGCCAGGCCGCGTTCATGCTGCCTGCCGATCTCCGGGGCGTTTCGCGCCAGGGCGGCGACATCGCGATCATGACGGATTCATCGATCGAGATTCGATCCGTCTTCGGCAGCTCGATCGTTTGCCTGGTGAACCTCGCGGGAGGGTGGATTTCGACCGTTCCCGTCAGACTGGCGTCTGGCGCCTCGATGACCAACTGGAGAATTGCACCGGCCGTGAACGACTCGGTGGCCGTCTACGACGAGGGTGCGAGCATCAGCCCGTCGGACGATAGCTGGCGACTGGCGCGCATCACAGCTGTGACGCAGGTGACGGCGCACAGCCCCACCACCGGCTGTCCCGCCAGCACCAGGCTTACGCAGACCGTCGACCTGGTCGCGGGCAATCCGAGTTATCAGTTCACGCTGTCGCCGGCGCCGATCGCCTCGACAGTGCCCGGCGCGTCGGTTCGGTTCTTCCGGCGCGTGCACTACAGCCTGTGGAGATGGGCCGCGGACGGACAATGGTATCTCGCGTATTACGACTGCGTGCCCAATCGCGTGCCGGTGTGCACGGCGCCACAGCCGATCGCCGGGCCGCTGCGTCCCTACGCTGTGCCCGGGACGACGAGCGGCCTCGAGTTTTCGTACTTCGACTCGACCGGCGCGGTCACGGCGAACCGTCTGCAGGTTGCGCGCATCAGCGTCGTTGTACGCGGTCAGGGCCAGACGACGATCAACCTCACCGGCGCCGCGCCGATTCCACTGCGCGATTCGATGCGCATCGAAGTCGGCCTGCGCAACCGGAATTAGCACTGAGGCAACGAGGCCCGTTATGAATTGGATACGAGAGTCGGAACGCGGTGTGGCGCTGCTCGCGGCGCTGGGAGCGATCGTCCTCATCGGCGTCATCATCGCCGGCGGGCTGTTCTCGGTTACTCAGGATTCTCGCATCAGCGACAACGCGCTACGACAGTCCCGCGCGACATCGACCGCCGAGCTCGGCCTGAATCGCATCGTCGCCGAGTGGAACCTGGCCTTTAACCGGAGGGTCACGGGAGACACGATGAAGCGGTCGTATACGGCGTCCGGCGGCGGGGTCGCGAACGTCGTGGTGACGCGGCTGAACGGCCCGTTTTTCTGGGTGGTCTCCGAGGGCCTGTCGGGCACGACGCGCAGCACCTTCCTCGCCCGCAGGCGGTACGGTCTGCTGCTGCGTCTGGATACCCCTCAAATGAATTTCCTCGGCGCAATCACGACCCAGGGCACGACGACAATCAACGGTAACGCGACTGTAACGGCAATGACGCGGCGCCGGTGTCGTGGATGAGCTGCTCACCAGGCGCGAACGTGGCCGGCGCAGTTGTCCCCCCGACGGGAACCGCAACCGTGAACGGCAGCGGGACGCTGGACGGCAATCCGCGGGTCCTCACAACGCCAGCGGCGGCGGATACGAATACCTATTTCAATTACGGCAACACGAACTACGCGTCCTTGGCGGCGACCGCGAACCTGGTGTATCCAGGCGGCACCAACCTGAACGGCATCGCACCGGTTGCAGCGGGTGCCACCTGTGTCGTCCTGAATCCCGCCAATTGGGGGGAGCCCGATCACGGGCTGCCGGCCAGTCCGTGCGAGACCTACTTCCCGATCATCCACGTCCGGGGCGACCTGAAGGTTTCAAACGGACGTGGACAGGGCATTCTGTTGGTGGACGGCGACTTGGATGTAGCCGGTAATTTCACGTTCACCGGCGCCGTCATTGTCCGGCGTATTCTGAAGATGTCCGGCGGGACCAAGATCGTCGGCGCGATCATGGCAGCGACGGCGTCGGTGGACGATAACGTCTCGCTGAGCGGTAACACATCGGTGCTGTACTCGTCCTGCGCCCTGTTGGCGGCGCTCTCGGCGAACGCCTTTCCTAAGGCGGCGAGGCAGCGAGGCTGGGTCGACGTCTTCTGAGAGATCGGTGGCTCAAGTCGTAACCAGGTGCGTGTGCAGCGCGCAGCTGCACCGCATCACCCCAAGGGGCTGGCAGCCGATCTACCCAGGCCCACCTATTCAATTGCATCGAACTGAAGGCGGGGAGCAATAGCGCTCCCCGCCCCCCATTGTTCAGCTCTGCTTGGGATAGAACCGCACCTGCAACAGCTTCAGCCCGTTGTTGTCGTACTGCCAGAAGTAACCTATGAGGCACGTCGCGAAGAGATCCACGGTCGTGCCGCCGCAGGCAGCCACCGCTGCAGAATCCGCCACCGGATCGAGTACGATCGTGGTGAGGGCCGCCGTCACGTTGCGGAAGCTGCTCTTGCCGGTCCCGCGGACGAACACTTCGTTCTGCGTCGAGCAGACCGTCCCCGCGCCGGCCAACGTTGAGTCGGTCGCGCAGGTGGTGATCTTGGCCTGTCCGCCCGGTTTGCCGAGCGCGCGCGCCCAGACGGTATAGCCGCCCGGCGCCGGCAGTGAGAACGACGCTTCACCATCGGTGCCGTTCTTGTCGAGCACGTCGAACGATCCGTCCGCACTTTGACTGAGGAGGATCTTCGTCGTCACAGCGGTATCACCGCCGCGCTTGCCCCCCAACGCCACAAAGATCACGTGGCCACTCGACCAGTCCGGCTGCGCATTCTTGTCGCGTGCGACACCGATGATGTTGAGGCTGTAATGCGAGCCATTCGGCGCGCCGTTCCCGTTCTGCGCTGCGGCAGTGCCCGCAATGGCTGTTATCGCGGCTGCGAGGCCGACGACGTTGCTCAGCATGCTTCGCATCCGTCCCCCCTTCGTGAGGTTGGCTCGACCCACGCTCGCAGGGGCTCGGCAGCTCCCAGAAGAAAAAGCCCCATTTGCGATTTGCGGGCGCAAACGGGGTGTTGCTGAGAACGGAGATGCCGTTGGGTCGGTCGACATTATGCCCGAGCGACACGCGCGGCGACGTGAGGAGCCTCACGCGATGGCGGGCGACCCGTGTGACAGGTCCTGGGGAATTACTGGGCGTGAAGCAGGTAAACGCACTCAATCGAGGATCGGCGGGAGGGTTTTGGGGGTTGTGCCCACCTCTCGACGTTGGTGACCTTGGCGCCCAGATTCGCTGGCGTGAATCTGTCGGCGATCTGGGTGATCAGCGGCCTGCTGCAAACCGATCAGATCCCTCTTCCCGAGCATCCGCGCCCCGATTTTCAGCGCGCGGAATGGCACAACCTCAACGGTCGGTGGCGCTTCGCGTTCGATCCGCGGGACGAAGGCGAACGGGCGGGCTGGACGAGGGGCGTCCTCCCAGGCAACCGCGAGATCACGGTGCCGTACTCTTGGGGCGCGCCACTGTCGGGGGTTCCAGACAGCGGCGATATCGCCTGGTACGCGCGCCCGATCACGATTCCGGAGTCATGGCGCGGCCGGCGCGTCTTTCTGGTCGTCGGGGCGTGCGACTGGCGTACCAGCGTCTGGCTCGATGGCACGAAACTGGGTGATCACCAGGGTGGCTACACGCCGTTCTCGTTCGAATTGCCCTCGCGACTGCGGAACGGCGGCCCATACCGGCTGGTCCTCCGCGTGGACGATACGCCGCACGAATTCAAGCTCGAGGGAAAGCAAGGCTATGGTCGGGCTCGCGGGATCTGGCAGACCATCTATCTCGAAGCACGCGGCAGCGCCCCGCTTGGCACGGTGCATTTCACGCCATGGCGCGATCTCGGAGGCGTTCGCGTCGACGCCCGTTTGCTGGAGGCTGCGTCCCGCCCGCTGACGCTCAGCATCACGCTGGACAATCGCAACGGAGCGCCCGTCTTTACGAGCCGCATACCGCGTGGCGCTGCGTCGGCACGCATCGAGATCCCTCTCCCCGGCGCTCGTCGCTGGTCGCTCGACGACCCGTTTCTCCACAACGTGACCGTGCGGGTCGCCGGCGACGGCGTGATCGAAGACCGCGTCACGTCCTACTTCGGGATGCGGACGATCTCGGTCGTCGACTTGCCGGGAACGAACTATCCCTACGTCGCCATCAACGGGACGCCCCTCTTCCTGCAGCTCGCGCTCGATCAGGCGTACCATCCCGCGGGCTATTACACGTTCCCGACCGACAGCGTGTTACGCGACGAGATTCTCCGGGCTCGGCAGATCGGTTTGAACGGCCTCAGGGAACACATCAAGATCGAGTCGCCCCGGAAGCTCTACTGGGCCGACCGGCTCGGCATACTCATCATGGCGGATGTGCCGAATTGGTGGGGACCACCGGACTCGAACGCCTTTCGCGAGCACGACGTCGCGCTTCGTCGCATGATCGAGCGGGACTACAATCACCCGGCCATCTTCTCCTGGGTGCTGTTCAACGAAACTTGGGGACTTCTCACGAAGGAAGGCGGCAACGAGCGGTACCTGCCGGAAACACGGGCCCGTGTCGCGCGCGACTACGCGCTCGCAAAGTCTCTCGACTCGACGCGTTTGGTCGAAGACAACTCGCCCTGTTGCGGCCGGGGACACACGGAGACCGATCTCAATACCTGGCACGACTATCTACCGGGCTGGCGCTGGGAGCAGCGGGTGCGGCTGATCAGTGACAGCACGTACGCGGGATCGCCGTGGAACTTCGAACCCCCCTGGCGGCAGGCACGCCAGCCGATGCTCAATTCCGAATTCGGCAATGTGTGGGGCTACGACGGCAGCACCGGCGATGTGGATTGGAGCTGGGACTATCACCGGGCGATCAATGCGTTTCGCCGCCATCCCAAGCTCGCGGGGTGGCTGTACACCGAGCACCATGACGTGATCAATGAATGGAACGG
>Ga0075418_10003595_pt1 | contig 17674 bp, 10 predicted proteins | sample SoiMetdeltSBSDD2_FD_81776 | JGI IMG/M metagenome (GOLD analysis project Ga0075418, IMG submission 81776) | Bulk soil microbial communities from a Populus tree surrounding site in Tennessee, USA - Soil MetaG P. deltoides SBSDD2 | ecosystem: Environmental > Terrestrial > Soil > Tree plantation... | reverse complement strand
GAGTCCCGAGCGCCGGTCAATCCACCACAAGTCGCGGAACCGCGGGTCAGTTTCAGGTCGTGATAAGCCGCGGACCGGAGGAGATCTGGCAGTTTCTATGTATCAGACCCGCTGCATCTTCAGGGAGCAACGCTTCGGGCATCGAACTGCGTGACATAAGATTTCGCGGCAAGCTGGTGATGTCACGCGCCAATGCGCCTATACTCAACGTGCAGTACTACCAGAATGCGTGCGGACCCTTCCGGGATTGGTCCTGGCAGGAAGGGATGTTTGTAGCAAATGGCACCGACGTCGCTCCGGGGATCCGGATGTGCACTGATGAACCGGAGACGGTCCTGGATAACGGCACGGACACCGGTAATTTCAGAGGTGTCGCGATTTATGACCGAGAAGAGGTTACGCTGGTTAGTGAACTGAATGCCGGGTGGTATCGCTACATCAGCAAGTGGATCTTCCACGACGAGGGCATCATTTCGCCTCGCTTTGGATATGGAGCCACAACCAACGGGTGCGTGTGCCTTGGACACGTCCATCACGTATACTGGCGGTTCGATTTCGATTTGGGGACAGCGGCCAATAACTCCCCCGCCGAGTTCTACCAGGGGCTTTTAAAGGGCGTTGATTCCGAGTCAATGCGTTCCCGGCTAACGCCTGATCAGTATTGGTTGCTAAGCAACTCCGTGTCCGGCGAAGCTGTCATTATCAAACCCGGACCACTCGACGGAAACTTCGACAAGTTCGGAAAGGGAGACATCTGGTTGTTGCGCAGCCATTTTCCAAGCGAGATCGACGATGCTGGCCAACCCACCGAGGGCTGCGGGTCGTGCGCGCATCTCAACCCTATGTTGAATGCCGAGTCGATCAATAACCAGGATATCGTTGTCTGGTATGGAGCCCACTGGACGCATGATCACTTTGATGGCCCTCAGCACAATGATGGTCCTTATGTTCATGGTCCTGACTTGGTCCTGCAAAAGTACTAAAATCGCGCGAGCATTGAGACGACGGAGGGCAATCGAAGCGGCCGACAATCCGCCCGCGCCCTCCGTTTTTCATTGAGAGAGCCGAGTGCCTCCCCGATGCCTGTGCGGCGGTTTAGTGATGACGAAAGTACTTGATATAGATGAGTTGATGCGCCGCCGCGAGGAGTTGAGACGACAGGGCTTAAAAGTTGTCTTCACCAACGGCTGTTTTGATTTGCTTCACCCGGGACACGTCCGATATCTCGCTGATGCCCGATCGCTGGGGGATGCTCTGATTGTAGCGCTAAACAGCGATCGCACGGTTCGCATTATAAAAGGAGCGGGTCGGCCGATTCTAAGCGAAGGCGAGCGTGTGCAAGTCGTCTCAGCGTTAAATGCCGTGGATTATGTGATTGTCTTCGACCGGGAAACGCCGCGGGAGCTGATCTCCAGGCTGTTGCCCGATGTGCTGGTTAAAGGTGGCGATTGGCCGGTGGACGAGATCGTCGGTCGCGAGGAAGTCGAATCCGCGGGCGGCAGAGTCCTATCGCTGCCTTATGTTGAAGGCTCCTCTACAACTGATATCATCGAGCGCATCAAGGGTATCAAATAGCGAGTACTATTTTTTCAACGATTGCGCCAGCTTCGATTTGAGTCTCGCACCTTCGTCCGTCTGGGTGGACAGAGACAATGCCTTTTGCCATGAGGCGCGTGCATAGTCTGTCTTTCCTTGGCCCGCGTAGAGATCGCCGAGGTGCTCGTGTACGGTCGAGTTGTCGGGGAACTGTCGAGCTGCTTCCAACAACGGCTCCTCCGCTTCGGCGAGTCTTCCAAGTTTGAAGTAGGCAAGACCAAGGCTGTCCAGGTAAGCCGCGTTTCCCGGTTCGACATTCACGGCGCGCTGAATCATCTTCAACGCCTCTTCAAGATTCGCCCCCCGTTCAACCATCGAGTATCCGAGGTTATTCAGCACCAACGCGTTATTAGGCTCAAACTCAAGCGCTTTGCGAAATTCGGTTTCGGCCTCCACCTTTTTTCCCTGCTCACCCAGCACGTTGCCAAGCAACACGAGCGCGTTTGTGTTTCTGGGGGAAAGCGCGATCGATTTGCGAAGGATCGTCTCCGCTTCGCTGAATTTGTTTTGGCGTGTAAGCGCAGTTGCCAACCCGAATTGGCCGTTTGGCGATGTAGGATTAGCGCGGAGCGAATCCCTGTACGCTTTTTCGGCCCCCACCGCGTTGCCTAGTCTCAAATAGATGTTACCCATTGTCACCTGCAAAGACTCGTCTACAGGCTTTACCTTAAGCCCGTCATTGATCACGTCCAGCGCTTCCTGATACCGCCTCATGCTGCTATAGGTGCTGGCCAACGTGCAGTAACCGTCGATTAGTGTAGGATCGCGTTCAATTGCCTTTCGGCCCGCCTCGATAGCCTCGCTCCCCCGGCCGAGTCGCGTCAGCACTACGGAGATTTGCAGATGCGCGCGTCCCGGTGAATGGTACGGAGGACTCACTTCCAGGGATTGCTGGTATGCTCCCAGCGCCTGGTCTAGCCGTCCCATCGTGAAGTACGCCGCACCCAGATTGAAGATCGTGTTTGCGTCGTTTGGATGTCGGGCGATCACTTCATTGTAAGCTTCCACGGCATCCTCGTAACGGCGAGCGCGATGAAGAAACCAACCCAGCATTGCCAACGCTCCTGTGTTGTCGGGTTGAAGTTCAATCAGCCTCTTTTGTGTGTCTATCGCTTCGATGAACCGCTCTCGCTTTGCAAAGGCCGCGGCAAGTCCCGAGAGGAACTCTGTTGACTTCGGGAGAACCGCCAACGCGAATTGATAGGCCTGAATCTCGTCGTCATATCGTCCCAGTTCGTGATAAGTGTCAGCCAAAGAGGAATGCGCATCCTCGTAGTCAGGCTTTAATTGAATCGCCATCTTGAATGAGCCGATTGCTTGCTCGTAGCGTTGCGCGTCGAGGTAAGCTTCCCCAAGATTGAAGTGCGCTAAGGCGGAACCTGGGTTCGTGTCAACAGCAACTTGGGCCGCTTTGATTTCCTGCTCTGCACCTCCAGGACGTCTTTGCGCAGGCTCTGCGCTGTCGTCCACCGTAAAAGAAAATGTGAGGCTATCGTTGACCTTCACCGGCTTTCCATTCACGACGGTGGGCGTGAATTGCCAGAGGCGTGCAGCCGACACGGCTGCGTCCCGGAGAAGTGGATGACCAGAGACCGCAGTCGCCGAGATGACGTGTCCATCTTCGCTAACCGTCACTTCCACGACAACTACGCCGCTAACACGGGCAGCTTTCGCCAATGGAGGATAAGTTGGTTTTACCTGTTTAACCGCCGTGCTTAGACCATCGGATTTGCGAACTGTGATCCGCTGATCAGTCTGAATTACGCCCGCCACGACGTGCGACACAAGGCAAAGGCAGAGAATAGTCGCGAGAAGGTGTGCTTTGATTTTGTTCTCATAGCAACTCATATTGTTCTTCTCCGATGGAGTCTTCGGGAATGGTCTCAGAATCGAGCGGGCGGATTATAGCACCGATTCTAGAGGATTACATGAGCTTTTGCGTTTGGTCTTACGCTGACGGCGGTTCGTTGAAGCCGACTGTTTGACGCCTTCAAGAGCGCTCCTGTATCTTCACGCAGAGCGAGCGATATGAAGCACATTATCGTTGGTACGGCTGGCCATATCGACCACGGCAAAACCGCTCTGGTCAAAGCGCTAACAGGAATTGACGCCGACCGGCTGAAAGAGGAAAAGCAGAGAGGCATCACAATCGACATTGGATTCGCCGATCTTGCAATCGGGGATTTCCGATTCGGTTTTGTCGACGTGCCTGGTCACGAGCGCTTCGTTAAGAACATGCTCGCGGGTGCTCACGGTCTGGACCTGGTAATGCTGGTTGTTGCCGCCGATGAGTCAGTGATGCCTCAAACTCGTGAGCATTTCGACATCTGTCGTTTGCTTCGTCTTAAGTCCGGTCTTGTAGCGTTAACCAAATCTGACCTCGTTGAAGATGAATTGCTTGAGCTGGCCCGCGCTGAAGTAGAAGATTTCGTAAAAGACTCCTTCCTCGAGGGCGCGCCGATCATCCCCGTAAGCTCTCGCACCGGTTCGGGCATTGAAGAATTGAAGCAGTCGCTCGTCAATCTTGCTGATCTTGTCGAACCAAAGACGACATTCGCAGTCCCGCGCTTGCCAATCGACCGAGCCTTCTCGGTAAAGGGATTCGGCACCGTAGTCACTGGCACCCTGGTAACCGGTGAGATCGCTGTTGGTGATGAATTGGATGTCTTACCTTCCGGTTTAAGAGCCAGAGTTCGCAACGTACAGGTTCACGGTCACGACACGTCCCGCGCGCTCGCAGGCCAGCGCGCCGCCATAAACCTACAGGGGTTGAATCTGGATCAGGTTGGACGGGGAAGCCTGCTCGCCGCGGCCGGACGGCTGGGGCCTACCTCCATGCTCGATGTGCGTCTCCAGCTTCTTGGTTCGGCGCCTCGGGCCCTCAAGCAGCGCACTCGGGTAAGACTCCATCACGGCACCGCAGAGGTCATGGCACGAGTTGTTATTCTTCAGGGATCAGGTCGGAATCAGGAACTAAATTCCATCCAGCCAGGCGTGGACGCGCTCGTGCAACTTCGACTCGAGGAGCCGGTGACCGCGGTACCCGGAGACCGCTTTATCATTCGAAGCTACTCGCCACAGGTGACTATCGGGGGCGGAGTGATAATCGACGCTCTGCCCGGGAAACACCGCATTCGTGATTCCGCTGCACTGGCACGCCTGGAGCAACTTGAAAATGCGGATCTCGGTGAGCGGGTTGCGGTATTTGTCGAAATTGCGGGCGCGGGCGGAGCCAGCGAAGCAGAGATAGCAGCACGAACCGGGGCCACGGATGAACAGATCGCCGCTACAACTCGGGAGCTTACTGATAACGGACGCTTGATGGAAGTGAGTGCAGCTCCGCTTATGTTTATTTCAGCCGAGAGTTATCGCGCTCTGGCGGATCGCGTCACCGAAATGCTTACGGATCATCATCGTCGCGAGCCGCTTTCGCTTGGGTTGAGCCGAGAAGAAGTGCGAGACAGGGTGTTTGGACAGGTTCGTCCCGAGATTTTTCGCGCGGTTATTTCGCGGCTGGGCAAGGAAGGCAAAGTGATCGCCGAACGCGACGGCCTGCGGTCGGCCTCGCACCGACCCGCTCTAACCGATGCGGACGAGTCCACCAAGAGAGCTCTGGAAACAGCTTTCAGGGCGGCAGGTTTGCAGGCTGGAACGTTGGAGGAGACTGCGGCTGCTACCGGAACAAAGATCGAGCTTGCTCGCAAGCTGTACAACCTGCTGGCAGCCGAGCGCCGCCTGGTTCGCATCGGAGACTTCGTTTTTCATGTCGAGTCTATCGACGATCTCAAGACGCGGATACGAGCAAGAAAAGCGGTGAATCCGAAGATCGACGTCGCGGTGTTCAAAGAAATCACTGGTGGGTTAACGCGCAAGTACGCAATTCCGCTCCTCGAGTACCTAGACCGCGAGCGGGTTACGCGGCGAGTCGGAAACGAACGCGAGATCCTGTGAAGGGCAAAGGGCAAAGAGCTAAGGGCAAAGGGCAGAGAGCTAAGGGCAAAGTGCGGCAAACGGCAAAGGGCGCATCGCAAAAAGCTGAGGCTCGCGCACTCTTTGCTCTTTTGCCCTTAGCCCTTTGCCCTTAGCTCTTTGCCCGTTGCTTGACGCAGCTACCCGTGGCCAAATATTCTATCAAGCCGCCTAAAGGTAACAATGGCAATCAATCCTGATCAAAAACCATTTAAAGTCGTAGCCGTCGAAGCGTCGGGATTGGAGGAGCTTGCCGATTCTGTGATAAGCCTGACGCCGACGGCCCTCGTTGAGGCGACATTCATTTCGGATGAACTCCAAGTGGCCACGGACAATGGCGCCGAAACGAGCGTTGAGAGCGAAAGCCCCAGTTCCTCTATACAGAGTTTCTTTGATCTTGTGATTGAGGAGCTGAGCGCGCTGAGAACTCGTGCGGAAATGGAAGCCATCGAACGCGCCGCCGTCCTCATCCTCGATTGCGAGTCCCGCGGCGGTCGCGTGCACGTTACTGGCATCGGCAAAAGCGAGCACATCGCCCGCTATGTCGCCTCGCTGCTTTCAAGCACTGGAACGCCGGCTTACTTCTTGCACGCAACCGAGTGCATTCACGGGTCAGCGGGCCAGGTATGTCCCAACGACGTTGCGATAGCGATCTCCAACAGCGGCAGCACCCCCGAACTACTTTCCGCGATCGAGACTCTGCGCGAGCTCGGCAACAAGATCATAGCCGTCTCAGGAAATCGAGATTCAGTGCTCGCTCGCAGTGCTGACGTGGTGCTCGACGCCGGGGTGGAGAATGAAGGCGGCGAACTGAACCTGGTTCCTCGCGCTAGCATCCTGGCGAAGATTTACGTTTTGTGTTCACTTTCTGTCGCGCTCGAAGCCCACAAGGGGCTGACTCGAGAACAATATGCCCGCTGGCACCCCGGCGGGGCGCTCGGAAGGCTTGCCCGGGGCGAATAGCCTCCTTCGAGAATGAACGCCCATCAGTTCGCGGTGCCCCCCCGTTACTAAAACCTGCTCGCTGGCGGACGCGTGCTTTAAATTTGATTGCCGCATCATTGCCGCGACTATGGCTTGATAAGCTTTTGCCGCAGCGCAATACGTGTAAATTTTAAGTGAGGGCTGCTCTATGGAGACCGACGAACTGGAAGTCCTGGTAGCCAAGCGAACGGCGGAATTACTGACGCTCAACGCACAGCTGCGAGCTGAATTGGCGGAGAGCAAGAGGAAAGAGGAGGCCCTCAGGTTGAGCGAGCAGCGGCAGCGTCTGGCGTTGTCCGCATCAAACACAGGACTCTGGGACTGGGACATTAGGTCAAATGAGATCTTTTTTTCTCGCGAATGGAAAGCCCAGATTGGCTACGAGGATCAAGAGATCGAGAACCGCAAGGACGAGTGGGAATCACGCGTCCATCCAGATGACCGCGACCGGCTTTTTGCAAACGTAGATGCGTATCTCGCTAACCCGTGGTCGAACTTCGAAGTGGAATACCGATTGAGGCACAAGGACGGCTCGTACAGATGGATTCTCTCCCGTGCAACTATGTTCCCCGACAAGGAACACAACCCTGAGCGCATGCTCGGATCGCACCTGGACATCACCGACCGCAAGCTCGCAGAAGATGCGCTTCGCACGAGTGAGCTCCGTTATCGCACGTTGGCTCACAACTTTCCAAACGGCGGCGTCGCGCTGTTTGACCGCGATCTTCGATTCATGATCGCCGACGGAACCGACCTGGCGCGTGTGGGTCTTTCGAAAGAGAAGTTAGAAGGAAGAACGATCTGGGAGGTGTTTTCACCGGAAGTTGCGGACGCGCTTGAACCTGCCTATCGTGCTGCGCTTGAGGGAAGAACCACCGTTGACGAAGTACATCTGAGGGGCAGCGTTTATTTGAGGCACGCAGTTCCAGTGACAGATGCTCATGGCGAGATCGTAGCTGGAATGTTAATGAGCCAGGACATCACCGAACGCAAACGCGCCGAAGAGGCATTGAGGCGCGAGGAGCTTGAATACCGAAGCTTGGTCGAATCGGTGCTGGCAATTGTCTGGCGCGCTGACGCGCCTACTTTTCAGTTTTCCTTCGTCAGCAAGGAAGCCGAAGCACTTCTTGGTTATCCTGCCGAACGATGGATTGCTGATTCGACATTCTGGAGAGATCACCTCCACCCTGACGATCGTGATTGGGTTGTTTCTTTCCGCACAAATGCGGTCTACGAGAAAAAGGATTATGTATCCGAGTATCGAATGATCGCGGCGGACGGCAAAGTGGTCTGGCTTCGGGAAATGGTTCGAGTCGTGATCGAGCACGGTGCTCTTAAGGAGCTGGTAGGGGTGATGGTAGACATAACCGAGCGAAAATTGGCGGAGGAAGCCAGGCATCAAAGCGAGACCAAGTTCACCACCGTTTTTGAGACTATTCCGGATCCGGTGATGATCGTGCGGTTAAGAGACTGGCTGGTGCTTGATGTAAACCAGGCTTGGACGGGGCATACAGGGTATCCCAAATCAGAGCGTGTCGGAACGACCAATGAACATCTTGACCTATTGGTTGAGCCAGGGGATCGAGATAGATTCGTAGCTTTGGTTCGCGAGACTGGAGAAGCCAAGAACTTCGATTTTATGTTTCGCACAAAGGAGGGCTCGTTACGGCATGCTCTCGTCTCTGCGAGAAGAGTCGAGCTTGATGGGGAGCAGTGCGCGGTCGCCGTCGTGAAAGACGTCACCGAGCACAAAGAGGCTGAGGATGCGCTGCGTCGCAGCGAGGAACGCTATCGGCTTATCGTCGAGAACCAAACCGAGTTCATCGTAAAGTCGTTGCCTGATGGTACTCGTACTTTTGTGAACGACAGCTACTGCCGGTATTTTGGATTGACGGAAGAGGAGTGCCTTGGAACCAGCTTTTTCACACTCGTAGATCCGGGTTTCCGTGAAGCGATCCATCAAAGAACGGCGGCGCTAACTCTCGATGCACCAGAGTATACCGAGGAGCATCAATCGATTGTCCCGCAAGGTCTGCGCTGGCAGCAATGGACGACGAGGGGAATTTTCGACGCCGATGGTAAATTGATCGAGCTTCTGTCAAGCGGTCGCGACGTTACCGAACGCAAGGCGGCGGAAGAAGCGCTCCAGGAAAGCGAATCCTTAGGCCGCACACTTAACGAGCGATTTGCCCTCGCCGTCGATTCGGCCGGAATTGGCGTGTGGGATCTGAACATCCTCACCAATAACTTAACCTGGGATCAGCAAATGAATCGCCTCTACCGGATTGAACAGGAACAACTGGGAGCCTATGAGTTATGGTTGAGCCGGGTCCATCTGGATGATCGGGTCCGAGCTCATGACGAGGTGCAGCTGGCGATTAAGGGCTTGAAACCTTTCGACACAGACTTCCGCATAGTGTGGCCTAACGGCGAGTGGCGACACATCAAGGCGTTTGCGCGAGTGGTGCGAAATGAGCGCGGCACTCCCGTTCGAATGACCGGAATCAATTACGATATTACCGATCGAAAGCGAGCCGAAGAGTCTTTGGAGCGCAGCGAGGCGCATTATCGTGCGCTGGTCGAGAATACACCCGACATCATCGCTCGCTTTGATCGCGATTGCCGATATATGTTTGTCAATACGGCGATAGCCCAAGTGTCGTTGCTAAAGCCCGAGGAGTTTGAAGGCAAATCCCTCCGAGAGGTGGGTTTCTCAGGTGAGGAGGCCAGCTTTAGGGAAGAGGTTATCCGCGAGGTCTTTGAGACCAAAAAACCTTTTGAGAGCGAATTTGAGTTTGAGGGACCGCACGGCCTCAGAGTATTCGAGTGGCGCGCATTCCCGGAGTTTGACGAAAAAGGAAACACTCATAGTGTCTTGAGCATCAACCGTGATGTCACCGAGCGCCGGCACGCCGAACAGCAGCTAAAAGAGTCGCGTGAGCAGCTAAGAGCGCTTTCGGCACACTTGCAATCGGTTCGTGAGGAAGAGAGAACAGTGATAGCGCGTGAGATTCACGATGAGCTGGGTCAGGCATTGACTGGGCTTAAGATGGACCTCTCGTACTTGCAAAAGACGTTGACCAGGGTGAAAACAAGTGAACTGGACCGGTTGACCGATACCACAGTGTCGATGTCAAAACTCGTTGACGCTACAATTCAGACGGTTCGAAAAATCGCAACCGATCTCCGACCGGGAATCCTGGATGATCTAGGGCTTGTTGCCGCTATCGAATGGCAAGCGCAGGACTTTCAAAAAAGAACCGGAATTACCTGCAAGTTCTCTCCTGGCGTCGATGATCTGGATATTGACCGAGATCGCTCAACCGCTTCGTTCCGAATCTTTCAGGAGACGCTGACAAACGTTGCCCGTCACTCAGGAGCCAGCGCGGTTGCAGTCAGCTTAGATCGGCGGGGTGATGCCTTGGCGCTTGAGATCAAGGACAATGGAAAGGGAATCTCTGAGGCAGACATTTCGGGGAGAGGATCGCTTGGGCTCCTGGGTATGCGCGAGCGCGCTCAGCTCTTGGGCGGAGAACTCAAGATCAGCGGTGCCCCGGGCGAGGGAACGACGGTGATCGTAAGAATACCTCTGGCTTGAAGGGGGAAGGAGGTACATTACCATGATAAGAATTCTGATCGCAGATGATCACGCAATCGTGCGTCGTGGACTAAAGCAGATCGTGTCGGAGCAAGCCGATATGATCGTAGCCAGCGAAGCCGAGAATGCGCGTGAAGTGCTCGATCTGGTTCGGACGCAGAAGTGGGACGTGGTTGTCCTGGATATCAACATGCCAGGGCGAAACGGTCTCGAAGTCTTGAAGGAGTTGAAACGCGAGAATCCAAAGCTTCCAGTGCTCATCTTGAGCATACATCCCGAAGAGCAATACGGGGTCAGGGTGCTGAAAGCTGGAGCGGCAGGCTACTTGACGAAAGATAGTGCGCCGGATGAATTGGTACTGGCGATTCGTAAAGTGCATCGCGGAGGAAAGTACATCAGCGCCTCGCTGGCGGAAACGCTTGTTTACGAGCTGGTCGCAAAAACGGATGGGCCCAGACACGAAACCCTCTCGGATCGAGAGTATCAGGTAATGACAATGATCGCATCTGGAAAGACGGTCGGCGAAATCGGCGAGGAACTCTCGCTGAGCGTAAAGACCATAAGTACATATCGCTCTCGTGTCTTGGGCAAGATGAATATGAGAACTAATGCCGAGTTGACACAATACGCTATTCAGAACCAGTTGCTGGGCAAGTGAATTGAACTTAGTGTCGCTGTAGGACAACGTCCTACTGCCGGGTGAGATCGTACCTACAAAAGAACCGTCCTACTCCTACAAAAAACAGCGTGTTCAGCTGATTTCCCGATCAAGACAAGCCCCCTATTCTCTTATTGTTACCGAAATCGATAGGAAAAAGGTGGGAGACATCTGGATGAAGGTGCTGATTGTCGATGATTCAAAGGTGGTCCGGGACCGATTGGTCTCGATGCTGTCCGAGCTTGAGGACATCGAGGTTGTTGGTCAAGCCGTGGATGCCTTTTCAGCAATTGATGCTATTCCAAGTTTAAACCCGGATGTAGTTATTCTGGATATCTATATGTCCGGTTCTGCGACGGGCATGTATGTGCTCGACAGGATCCGAAGAGAGCCAAACCCCCCGATAGTGATCATGCTTACTAATTACTCTTATGAGCAGTATCGCAAACGATTGCTCGACGCTGGCGCAGCCTTCTTCTTCGACAAATCCACGGAGTTTGAAAGGATTCCCGAAGTCCTAAAGCACCTACTCTCCAAAATTCGGCCGTTTCCCGATCGCGATTAGAAATCAATCAAGTTCTCAATGTTCAAGTTAAGGGTCCGGCGGTGACGATAGAGACCCGTCGACATTGGAACAGGTGAAGTGGACATGCTAGATAACAACATCAGTGATCCAGGGGGACTATGTGCCCAACAGAGTTCCACGCGGTCTCTCACTGCCGAAGGTCTGAATGAAATCAACGCGCAGATCATAGCAGCGGTGCGTCAAGGCCTTATCGTCTACGATAAGGAGCTGAAGCATTCATGGTGGAACCCATTCATGGAAGAGATGGCCGGTCTCCGAACAGAGGAGATAGTCGGCAAACGCGATTCAGAGCTATTCTCGTTCGTAAAGAAAGAAGGTCTGGACGTATTGTTGGAGCAAGCGCTGGCAGGTGAGAGCGTCTGCTGTCCGGAATTCGCCTATTTCATCCCTCAAAGCGGGCTGGCTGGATGGGCTTCTGCGCGATACGAGCCGTTGCGCAACTCCCGGCGTGAAGTCGTTGGTGTCGTGGCGATTGTACAGGACATAACTAAATTAAAGCTGGCTCAACAAGCGCTAACGCAATCTGAAGAGCGATACCGGACTGTCATCGAAAGGGCCGTCGACGTCATTTACATGGTGTCGCCGGATTACGCAATCCTCTCGCTCAACGAGTCCTTTGAATCCATTACTGGTTGGCAACGAGCGGACTGGATCGGCAAGAGTTTCCTGAACCTCTTGCACCCGGCGGACATCCCAACCGCTGTCGCGATCTTTCAACAGGTGTTGCGAGGGGAGACGGTCCCGCCGTTTGAGCTACGGTTCGGCTTAGAGAGCGGCGCATGCTTCGTAGGCGAGTGCACGGCGGTGCCGCAGTCGGAGAACGGTAGAGTGGTTTCAGCAACAGGGATCGTCAGAGACGTAACTGCGCGCAACCGCGCCGATGAGGCTTTGCGCGCCAGCAACGAGCGTTTTGAATTGATCGTCCGAGCGACTAACGACGCAGTTTGGGACTGGAACCTGGTGACCGGCGCGATCTGGTGGAGCGAAGGCCTGGAGACATTGTTTGGTTACCACGCCTGCGACGCGGCGACGGAAGGGGCCCGATGGCACGATCAGATACACCCTGACGATCGGGAGAGAGTGATCTCCGGTTTACAACGCGTTCTCGAGCCGGGCGGACAGAGTTGGTTTGATGAATACCGTTACCAGAGATCCAACGGCTCGTATGCGCACGTGTTCGATCGCGGCTTTGTCCTGCGATCGGAGGATGGAACCGCCGTTCGAATGATCGGCGCCATGATGGACACAACCGACCGGCGGTCTGTCGAAGATGCGCTTCAACGGGCGGAAGAAAAATACCGAAGTATTTTCGAAAACGCCGTTGAGGGAATATTCCAGAGTACGCCTGAGGGTAACTTCATTACGGTAAACCCGACGCTTGTCCGGATGCTGGGCTACGATTCCGCTGAGGATTTGATGGAAAGCTTCAATGAATCTAAGAACCAGCTTTATACGGACCCGAATCACCGATCGGAATTCAAACGATTGCTGGAGGAACAGGGGACGGTTCAGCGGTTTGAAAACCAGGTTTACAGAAAAGATCGAAGCGTTATGTGGATCTCGGAAAGCGCGCGAACGGTGCGCAACGCTGCCGGCGAGGTTCTTTATTACGAAGGGACCGTGGAGGACATCACAGGCCTGAAGCAGGCAGAGGCCGAGCGGCGACATCTGGAAGAGCAGCTACTTCAGGCACAGCGAATTGAGTCGCTTGGGCTTCTGGCGGGAGGAATTGCGCACGACTTCAACAACCTTTTGACTGCGATAATCGGTTATGCGCAACTCGTCGACACGCGACTGGGGTTAGGACACCCGCTTAACGGCGAGGTCAAACAAATAATAGATGCCGGACAACGTGCGGCCACGTTGACAGGTCAACTCCTGGCTTTTAGCCGGCGGCAAACGTTGATACGACGTCCAGTGAATCTCAACGACACGCTCTCGAACCTGATGAATATGCTGCGGCGGATCATTGGCGGCGACGTTGAAATTCGTTTCCGAGAAGCACCGGAGCCCTACTTGGTGCTGGCGGATGCCGTTCAGATCGAGCAGGTGATAATGAACCTCGCGGTGAACGCGAGGGACGCTATGCCCGACGGCGGTCAATTGCTAATCGAAACCCGAAACATAACCCTCGATGAGGCTTATTGTCGCGAGCACGCCTGGGCCCGGCCCGGTAAGTACACGCAAATAGCGGTTAGTGACTCGGGCATGGGTATGGACTCGGAAATACAACGGCGAATCTTTGAACCGTTTTTTTCAACCAAACAGATTGGAAAGGGAACCGGGCTTGGGCTTGCTGTTGTGTACGGAATCGTCAAGCAACATGAGGGGTTGGTCCACGTTTACAGCGAGCCAGGCCAAGGAGCCACATTCAGAATCTATCTAAGGGCTTACGAGTTTCCCGTCGGAGACGAGTTCGAAGAGCCATTGGGACCAACGATTCGCGGCGGGAATGAGACGGTGCTGGTTGCCGAAGATGAGTTGACGCTGCGAAAGCTCGCAAAGAGTTTGCTCGAAGGGTTGGGGTATAGAGTGCTGCTCGCAGCGGATGGCGAAGAAGCTGTCAACGTCTATGAGCAATCGAGCGACCAGATCGATCTTGTAATCCTTGATCTGATAATGCCGCGAATGGGTGGACGCGAGGCTTACGAGCGAATATGTCGGATAGGTAACCGCGAATGTCCTGTCATCTTCGTCACCGGTTACGCACCCGAGATTCTAAAGAGCCAACTTGCGGAGTCGAAAGTAGCGGAGCTAATAGAGAAGCCTTATGAGTTGGATGTGCTTGCGCGCAGGGTGCGCGACGTCCTGGATGCTATCGTCTCGTCTCGCGATAAGTAAAAGGGATTCCCTTTGCTTTGATTTTGAGGATGTCTTCTACGGATGAGCCACGATATCGAACGTGAATTTCAGCTCGTCTTTGACCCTAATTGTTCCGCCCGCAATCGACACTGGCTTGATGCCGAAGCTCGATTGTTTTAAGTTGAAGCCGCCTTGTGCGCGCAAAGAGTTGTCGCCGAATTCAAGCCTCGCCGCAATGGTCAGCGGCCGCGATACTCCGTGTAGTGTGAGCTCACCGCTTATGCGAGCCTGATATTGACCTTCGCCGGTTTTGGAAGCGCTGACACCGCTACTTCTGAACGTTATGTCGGGGTGCTTTGATATCTCGAGGACTTCGTCGCGCATCGTAGCTTCGATTTGTTGCCGGTCCTTTTCACTGACCTTATCCGTAACCGCCAGCGAACCGGCCCTGATAGTGATCTGGAGCGATCCTGGTTCGACCGTTCCATATGTAAAGTCGGCTTCACCAGAGAATTCGCGAATAGCGATCGTGTGATCGTGCGCGAAAGCTGACAGGAACCCTCCCGCGAACGCTTTCACGATAAATCGGCTCTTATCCTTATCGATTCTATATCGAGCGCTTGGACCTTCAAGCCGTGTTAGCGCAGGATTGGTTGCTGCCCAACCAAATGATGGCTGTTGCGCCCAATCCATCGGAAGGGAACCGGCGGTCACCGCAGGAATTGCCAACAGTACGAGCGTCCTCAGCTTTCGACTCAGGGCTGATGTTTCCATAACCTGATTCTAGCCTAGAATTTCGGCGGAAGCCCATCCACCCTGAGCTGAGAACCGCTTCGAAAAACAAACAGCACTGAGGCGCGGAGTCGGCCGTCGGTGTTTCTAAAACTTCCATCAACGATTGCTGGCTTGTTTCAAGTAATCCTGCGCTTCACGGAGTTCGGTCAGATTCGGGTCTGCCTGATTCCATTGCTGCAACAGCTTGGAATAGGCTATCAGAGCCGTTTTTGTGTCGCCGCTTTTTGCCGCAGCTCGCGCGGCGCCCAGTAGCGAGCGTGCGCGGTTCGGCTGCCTCAGCAGCGCGATACCAAACTGCTCAGCGGCCTCTTTTGGCCGACTGGCGCTCAGCAATATCTCACCGAACAGTTCGTGCGATGGCTTGATCAGGCTTGGCGGACCGGACGGCGGCGACATCTCTTCTTCGAGTGTCGTCGCGCGCTTCATAAGTTCTATCGCTTCAGTAAAGTTCTGTTTCGAGGCCGCAATTGCGGCTGAGACTTCGAGCTCTTTGATCTCCGCTGACTTTAACGGATACACGTCGCCCTTTTCTGAGATTTGTTTCCGCGCTGCTTGCAGCTCGGCAATAAAGCGGGCCCCTTCGGGTGAACCGGTCTTTGCCGCGGCGAGTCCGCGAATAAAACTCGGAAGTGACTGGCTTCGCTGGGCTCGGGGAGGAGTTGTTGATGACGCGGCGGCTGGAGGGGTCGACGGAGCATTATGACCCGCGTGCCCGGCCATCTCAGCGCCGACTGCGGCGGCGCTCGGAGTAAAGTACTTATCGGCAAGATCCCACCGCTCGGTTTCTACAATAAAGGCCGCGGTGAGATCGTCGTTATATCGAACGACACCATCCTTGCGATTCATCGGCAACAACTGCTCGGCTTTAGCAAAACGTCCCTGCTGCAGATATACATAAGCAAGCCAGTGAAGGCTGTGGTAATCCCGGGTGCTCAAGGGTAGCTGCTTACGCTTCACCCATGCGTCGGAAACCGCCCAAGCAGATTCATTGGAAGCGGCGGCTTCGGGCCACATGCCTAACTGGAGAAAGATGTGTGCAGGCATATGACGGGCGTGATGCGCTTCAGGAGCTATTTCGGCGTAGCGGCGAGCGGCAGGGAGGGCAATGATTGCGTGCTCCGGGTCATCGAACGAATGAATGATAAAATGGGCTGCGCCGGGGTGATTGGGATTCTTGTTATAAATATCCATGGCAATGGCTCCGGCCAGAGCCTGTCGCTTAAACCCTCTATCGCCCGGTCGCACCGTCCCCAGGAGGGAGAGCGAGTAAAAGCACGCAGCCTCGAGGTCGTCCGGAAAATCTAGATAAATCTTTTCCATCGCTACCGCGTAAGCCTTGTCACGAGCAAGCTTGTCGCCCTCCCCGTAGAGAATCCGGATGGCGTCCACGAAAGCCCGCTCACGCGCCGATATCTTTGATGTGTCTTTTATATTAGCTAGCGCTTTCCGCGCTGCGGCAGTGTCTTGTTCAGCCCAAAGCGGATGATTGTGGGCCATAGCTTCGCCCCAGTAACCCATCACAAATCCTGGATCGATCGTGGTTGACTCGCGAAACTCATCGAGAGCTTCTTCAAACCAGAATGAATGAAGAGCCGCGAGCCCGCGCATAAAATGGGCCTGCGCCTTTTCGGAACCCGACGTGGGAAAAACTACTTTGCCTAATTGGGATTGTTGCGCTTTGACGTTGAGAACCAACGCGGAAACCATAAACACACCGATTAATGCGAGCGACGAGTTGCGGGTCCTGCGAGCTGCAAGCATCCTTCACCTCCGTTTCAATGCCGATTCAAGCGCCCCAATTCTATTCCTCGCCCCGGCACCGTTACAAGCGGTTACGTTAAGAGCTCGCAACGACGGTGTATTGCGCAGTTCCAACCGAGCCAAGTAATCGGTTTTTTTCTCGATTCCTAATGGGGCATTGTGCTAGTATCTTTCATCCGGTAAAACCAAATTTGCAGAGGTGTAAGATGTTAAGGCTGAATCGCCGATCCACGGCGCGGTCTATCGTTACCGCGCTTTTGTTTACTTGTCTGGTCTCGCTGTGCGCGCCGATAGCGGCGGCGGCGGGTGAAGGACCACAAAACTCATATAAAAACACGAGTCGAGACGTCTCGACCACTGGAGAAACCACCGCGGCACCGGAAACAAAATCGCCGCGCGTGTTATATGCCGCGTTCGAGGCGCTGAGCAGCACCGTCGAACCGGCACTGGAGCCCACAACCCGACCGCGCAGCGTTTCAAAACTTGTTGAATCAGTCAATGCGTTACCCGCCCGACCGATTCCGTTTCCTGTTCCACAGCAAACGACCGTAGCGAGCACCGCGCCTATGTCAGCAGGAGAGAAATTCGAAGCGTGGGCGCGCTCACGCTTCATGTCGGTGGGCCCGTTTGCTTCAGCTGCGTTCAACGGTATGTGGAAAGAATTGAACGATAATGATGACTTTAAGAAAGACACCGTCGGAAACTTCTTTGCCGATTCTATGACTCGCGCCGCGCGTAGCTACGCGAGCGGAACAACCAACGCCTTCTACGAGAAAGCTGTCTTCGCTTCGCTATTCAGGCAAGATCCACGGTACCATCGCTCCGGCAGGACGGGTGCGGGCGCGAAGATCGGCTATGCAGTGACTCGTGTATTCATCACGCAGGGCGATCGGTGCGGATGCCACCAGTTCAATGCTTCGTTCCT
>Ga0075418_10003594_pt1 | contig 17676 bp, 14 predicted proteins | sample SoiMetdeltSBSDD2_FD_81776 | JGI IMG/M metagenome (GOLD analysis project Ga0075418, IMG submission 81776) | Bulk soil microbial communities from a Populus tree surrounding site in Tennessee, USA - Soil MetaG P. deltoides SBSDD2 | ecosystem: Environmental > Terrestrial > Soil > Tree plantation... | reverse complement strand
CAAAGAACGTAACCTAACCAGTCCTATTTAAATTTCCTGGTTTTATTACTTCCCAAGCTCAGACGATTGTTAACCGACAGATTAAAAAAAAGGAGAGTATTATGAAGAGCATTGTTATGCCCGTACTTGAACAATTAGACGAAAAAAGAAAAGATCAATTGTTCAAAGAAGTAAAAGAGACAGTGGCGAAAACCACAAATTTAAAAAATCAGAAAGAGAAAACATTTACTGTGCAGGACATGTGGAACAGGCAAAGACGAGGAAAGTCTGCCAGTGCCATGATGCGCAGAACAAACCTTAACTGATGAAAACTAAAACCCCCGACTAGTCGGGGGTTTTTTTATAAGCAATTAGCTCTACTGTGGTAAAGGTGAAAATTATCCCGATAGATATCGGGATTACATTATTCTTAATGCCTTAACAAATGATGTAGCGAGAAAAGGCAATATTAATGTGACCCACTCCCAATGAGTATAAATAGCTAAAGCAAGACCTGCCGTTGAAGCCAGGAACAGAAGCCACCATAAACCCGTCGATTTCTTTTGTCCTTCCATGCTTGAATGTTTGGTGAAGCAAAGATAAGGGGGCAGAATTAATTTCAGATTTTAGATCGAAGATTTCAAATTTTTCTTTTTGACAATAAACCCACATGTAGCGAAATAGCAAATAAAGCGGCCGCTAAAGCTATTATCCATTTGCTGTACACAATTACATGGTAAAACTCGAATTCATTTCCAATTACAGGCTGCTTAAGCCATTTCAGTAAATAGTAGTTTTCTACAATGTCAAATGCCCATGCAAATAATTGAATACCTGCAAGGATGAACAGAATCCGTTTCATATTTAGCGACCGCATCTTTTCAGCAGCCATCATACAAAGACAGACAATGCCGGGATAGCAACCCGCCATAAAAATGAAATCAAAGATTAAATGATAGCGCAGAATAGTCCTCACTTTACTGTCAAGCTGTATAAATATGGTAACTATCTTTTCTTTACTATAATATAACTCAAGTCCAAGAATTGAGAATTTTTCTCCAAAAAAAGTAAGATCGTCTTCCATCCATTTCATAGCGAAAGCCGCGGCTAAGAACAAACCGAGGCAAAAAAGAAATAGCCGGTTCCATCGGTTAAAATCATTCTTCATGCAATTTGGTTTTTGGTTTCAAGCGTCGCAGGTTTAAAAATCGCTTTTTTAAACGAAGTTTTTTACTACTTTCGTTCAAATGTGTTAGAAATACACAGCGCTTAAACCTTTAATTAAGCTCCGGTTTTTCGAACAGTAATGATTGATTTTCTGACTGCCTGACCAACTTATGAGAATACAGTTTTATTTACGCTTCAGAACCTCTTTCGGCCAATCATTGTGGATTAGCGATAATGGAGAGCTGGGTACTGACCTGATCAAAGGCGCCATTCCCATGACTTACCTCAACGATGAATTCTGGGTTGCCAATATTAAAATAGACAAAGAAGAAGCTTCCTCATTTCACTACAAGTATATACTGCGCAATGAAGATGGCGAGATCATTCCCGAGTTTGGCAAGGATAGAGTGATCGACGTACCGGAACATGGTGTAAAAGGAGTACAGTTGATCGATACATGGAACCATGCCGGTGAATATGAAAATGTTTTTTATTCAGCGCCATTTACCGAGATATTATTAAAAAGACCGTCTTCAAAATCGGCTGCCAAAAGAAAAGGGAAGTTTACCCATATTTTCAAAGTAAAAGCTCCTTTGCTTAATAAAAATGAGGCTGTTTGTATCGGGGGTAGCGCAAAGCAATTGGGAGAGTGGCAGATGACAAAACCTATTCAATTAAAAAAAGAAAATCACTGGTGGACATGCAGACTTGATCTTTCAGAACAAGCTTTTCCGGTAGCTTATAAATATGGTGTTTATAATAAAAAAGAAAAACGATTTACACATTTCGAAAGCGGTGATAACAGGATCGTATATGCAGAACCTGAAAAAAAGAAACTTACAATTCTTCATGACGGGTTCATTCATTTGCCAAATAATATATGGAAAGGAGCTGGTGTCGCAATTCCTGTTTTTAGTTTGCGCAGTAAAAAAAGCCTTGGTGTCGGTGAGTTTACTGATCTGAAATTGCTTGCCGATTGGGCAAAGACAGTTGGCTTACGGGTTATACAAATCTTGCCGGTCAATGATACAATTGCAAATCATAGCTGGTCCGACTCTTATCCCTATGCCGCTATTTCTGCATTTGCATTGCACCCTATTTATATTAATCTTGAAAAAGTAGCGCGCAAATCAAATGCTGCAGTCATCAAATCATTAGCTGAAAAGCAACAGCAGCTTAATAGGCTTTCTTATGTTGATTATGTAGAAGTGGTAAAAACAAAGCTTGAAGCGCTGAATGAAATCTTTACTAATACATCAGAAGATTTTTTTGAACAGGAAGACTATAAAGATTTTTATTCAGCCAATAAATACTGGTTGATGCCTTACGGTGCATTTTCTTATTTACGGGATAAATATCAAACTTCTGATTTTAGTAGATGGGAGAATCATTCTGTTTATGATAAAAAAATAATTGATAAATTAACAAAAGATAATTCAGCTAAACGGCAAATTTCATTTCATTATTTTGTACAGTTCCATTTGCATAAACAATTAGAAGAGGCAGCTGAATATTGTCATAAAAAAGGAATTGTTTTAAAAGGAGATATTCCTATTGGTGTTTATCGTTATGGTTGTGATACATGGATTGATCCTGACCTGTACAATTTGGATTGGCAGGCAGGAGCGCCACCTGATGACTTTGCAGTGAAAGGCCAGAACTGGGGCTTTCCAACTTATAACTGGAAAAAAATGCAGGAAGATCATTTTGAATGGTGGCGCAGGAGGTTTGAGCAAATGAGTAATTACTTCGATGCATTTCGGATCGATCATATACTTGGATTTTTCAGAATATGGAGTAATCCCATTCATGCAGTAGAAGGTATCATGGGACATTTTGTTCCGGCGATCCCTGTGCATGTAAATGAATTTGGTGAAAGGGGTATGTGGTTTGATTATGAGCGTTTTTGTAAACCGTTTATCAATGACGGTGTAATCGATGAAGTATTCGGTGATCTTTCACCAAAAATCAAGGCAGATTATTTAATAAGAAAAGAATATGGCTTGTACGATCTGAAACCAGAGTTTGATACACAGAAAAAAGTCGAAGCACATATAGGAACAATAGAAGAAGATCAGGATAACGAAAAATTAAAGATGGGTTTGTTCGATCTTATTTCAAACGTTATTCTTTTTGAAGAAGGAGAATCAACAGGCAAAAAATTTCATTTTCGTATCGACGCTGATAAAACAATTTCGTTCCGTTATCTCGATAATGATCAAAAGCAAAAATTGTATGATCTCTACGTAAATTATTTTTTCCAGCGACAGGATGATTTTTGGATGAAAGAAGCCATGCACAAGCTTCCCTATTTGAAACGTGCCACGAACATGCTCATTTGCGGCGAAGATCTTGGAATGGTTCCGCATTGTGTGCCTGATGTGATGGAGCAACTAGGTATTCTAAGTTTGGAGATCCAGCGCATGCCAAAGAAAGCCGGCTCAGAATTTTTCAATCCAGCTGAAGCCCCCTATTTGTCTGTGATCACTCCATCAACACATGATATGAGTACCATCCGCGGGTGGTGGGAAGAGGATAGGAAAAAGATCACATCATTTTACCATCATGTGCTTGGTCATTACGGTGATCCACCATTTTATTGTGAATCATGGATCAATCGTGCGATCATTATCCAGCATTTATATTCGCCTGCCATGTGGAGCATTTTTCAACTCCAGGATATTCTTGGTATGAGCGAAAAACTGCGCAGAGAAAATCCACATGAAGAAAGGATAAACGTTCCTGCCGATCCAAATAATGAGTGGAAATATCGGATGCATTTGCTGCTTGAAGATCTTATTAATGAAAATGAGTTTAATGAAGAACTCAGTGACTATGTTAAAAGCAGCGGGAGATAATAATTACCTAGTTAAATCACATAAGCTAATAAGGTGGTTCGTCTAAATCTCTTTATTTCTGCTAAGGTTTACATACAAAACCTTATAACCTTAGTAGCTAATTGTGCTATAAAAAAATAATAACCTTATTACATTATTACAGATCGAATACATGAATGCAATTTCTTTACTCAAAACTCACAATACTATATTTGCTGCATGAAAGTGAATTACTACAAATTCAATCTTCCGTTTCGATATCCATTTACAATTTCCCGCGGTACTAAAACTCATCAGCCAACGCTGATTGTTGAACTCGAGCATTTCGGACATAAAGGATATGGCGAAGCTCCCTTTATAAAATACTATGATATTACCATTGAAAAAATGATCGAAGATCTTGAAACTAAAAAGCAGTTTGTTGAAAAATTCGCTTTTACAGAACCCGAACGTTACTGGCACTATCTTCATCATCTTTTCCCAAACAATCAGTTTCTTGTTTGTGCATTGGATATTGCGGCATGGGACCTCTATGGCAAAATGAAACGCAAACCTCTTTACAAACTCTGGGATCTTGATATTTCTAAAAACCCGGTCACCGACTATACAATTGGAATTGATACAATAGAAAAGATGGTCAGCAAGATGAAAGAAAAGCCCTGGCCGATCTATAAAGTAAAAGTGGGAACGGATAATGATATTGAAATGGTAAAAGCTTTGAGGCAAAATACCGATTCAATTCTTCGTGTTGATGCAAATGCGGGCTGGACCACTGAACAGGCTTTGGAAAAAATCCCTTTGTTAAAAGAGTTAGGAGTGGAGTTGGTTGAGCAACCCTTAGCGAGCGATAATTGGGAAGGAATGAATATACTTTATGAAAGATCGTCGTTGCCATTATTTGCCGATGAAAGCTGTGCATTGGAAAATGAGGTCGAAAAATGCCATGGATATTTTCATGGAATAAATATTAAGCTCACAAAATGTAGCGGTATAACTCCTGCAAGAAGAATGATAAAAAAAGCAAAGGAACGTGGAATGCAAGTAATGATTGGTTGCATGAATGAAACTACTGTTGGCACTGCAGCCATTGCCCATTTACTCCCTTTGCTGGATCATGTTGATATGGATGGACCGTTACTGCTTGCTGAAGATGTTGCAACTGGAATTAGTTATGATAATGGCAAGATCAGCTATTCTGATCAGCCAGGCCTTGGTATAAACTTTACTGGCTGATTAAATCTATTTCACAAATAATTTTAAGCGGGCAAAGACGTTATATACACGGCAAATTCATATTTGCCTTAAAATCCATTATCTATGAAAAGCAGCGCCAAAAATTTGCTGGCAATATTCTTTTGCATGTTCTTCACCAATTTAAGTTTGTGGGCACAAAATGAGAATAAAGGAACATGGCTTGGTCTTTTTGTTGGTAAAATGAATTATCAGGGAGATTTGAATCCAAGCAGTTTCAAATTCACCAATTCAAAACTTACAGCAGCAGTTACCATTCGTCAATCTGTAAACAGATGGCTTTCGTTAAAAGGTGGCGTTGCTATTGGAAGCCTTGAAGCAGCAGATCGCTATAACAGAGACTATTTAAAACCACGTAATCTTAGTTTTTATACATCGATCAAAGAAGCTTCCTTTACAATAGAAACATCATTGCTTGATCTGTCAACAACTCATTTTACCCCTTATGTATTTGGGAGCGTTTCAATTTATCATTTCAATCCATGGGCTTATGATAACAGTGGTAAAAAAGTTTTTTTACAACCGTTAAGTACAGAAGGACAGGGTCTTTCTCAATTTCCGACTCAAAAACCATATAAGCTTACTCAATTAGCAGTTGGTTTTGGTGGCGGTGCACGGTATGCGATCAGTGAGAATATGAATATCGGCGTTGAATTCAGCCAGAGAAAAACCTTTACTGATTATCTTGATGATGTAAGCAGCATCTACGTTGATCAAAATACTTTATTGCAGGCCAAAGGTGCAAAAGCTGTTGAAATGGCTTTTCGTGGCGACGAGTTACCCGGTGGGCAAGTTTATCCCGGTCATGGTGAGCAAAGAGGAACACCTTCTGAAATGGATTGGTATTATTTCTTCGGAATAAATTTTGAAATCAGGGTTTCGGCACTTACTCAATTATTTAAAAGCTGGAAAGCGGAGAATTCTTCTGTGATCCATAATACCAGGTGCCCCAGAAACATACAACAATAGCGGTATGCGAATAGGGGAGAATACAAAAACAAAATTTAGGAAATTCAGGCCTTATTTTTGCGTAATCAACGCAAATTTGGCTTATGAAAACAGGGCTCCTGTTCATTGTTCTCTTACTTAATACTGTTTTTCTGCCGGCGCAGCGTATACATGTAGGTGTAGCAGGCGGACTTGCTAATTACAATGGCGATCTTCTGGATAAGCTTTATGCTAAAAAATTAACAAACGGGTTTATTGGTTTTACTGTTCATTATGAACTGACAGATCAAATATTGATTCGTGGTGCTTACAATTTTGCGAGAGTTAATGGTAGCGATGCATTTAATCATAAGGATAACCGGCTCAGGAATCTTCAGTTTGAATCGACAATATCCGAATTCAGCGTAGTGGGTGAATATTATTTGTTCAATCTATATGAGAAAAGGTATTCACCTTATGGTTTTATCGGGCTTGGTGTTTTTCATTTTGACCCCTATACACATGATTCAACTGGTAGAAAAGTTTTTTTAAAACCACTGAGCACCGAAGGCCAGGGAATTTATCCAAACAAAAAACCTTATTCGCTTTGGCAACCTGCCATTCCATTTGGCGGGGGTATCAAATTTGCAATCACTGAAAACATTAGAATAGGATTTGAGATCGGGATACGAAAATTATTTACAGATTATCTTGATGATGTAAGTACAAGCTATCCGGATCTTAATGACCTGCTGGCAGCACGAGGGCAAACAGCAGTTGATTTTTCCTATCGCACTGATGAAATTCCCGGCGCTGATCCAAACTTTCCAACTAAAGACACACAGCGTGGCGGCTCTGCACAAAAAGATACTTATTACTTTACAGGACTTAACCTGACATTTCGCCCATCTTTTGGAGAGGGTGGTGGTGGACGCACTCGTGGTTTTGGTAAGAAAGGGAAATTCGGTTGTCCGAATGTCCCTCTCTAAGAACTTTACTATTGAAATATCCTGAATTACAATTCAACGTTGACCATTGCCCGTTGTCAACTAACTTTGAATTTTATTTTAAGTAATGGGCTATCGTAACCAGCAACATTTTATTGATGCATTAGAAAAAGAAGGAGAACTTCTTCGCATCAAGATTTTTGTTGATCCCAAATTGGAAATGGCTGAGATAACTGACCGCATGAGTAAAGAACCCGGCGGAGGTAAAGCATTGTTATTTGAAAATTCTGGCTTTGATTTTCCTGTTTTGATGAATGCTTATGGGAGTGAAAAAAGAATGTGCATGGCTCTTGGTGTTCAACATCTTGATGATGTCGCAAAAGAAATTGAAAACCTGTTCAAATTATTAGCTGCTCCAAAAGATGGCTTATTAGATAAATTAAAGATGCTTCCTAAACTAAGCCAGTTTGCTTCGTGGATGCCAACAGTAAAAAGCGGGCGAGGCGAATGCCAGGAAATTGTAATGCGTGAGCCTGATATCACAAAACTTCCTGTGATCACTTGTTGGCCAAAAGATGGGGGGCCATTTGTAACGCTACCTGTTATTCATACAAAAGATCCGAACACAAATACAAGAAATGTCGGTATGTATCGCATGCAGATATTTGGTCCAACACTCACGGGCATGCATTGGCACAAGCATAAAGTTTCTGCAAAACATTTTAGCGAGTATAAAAAATTAAACAAGCGAATGCCGGTTGCTGTTGCACTTGGCGGTGATCCTGTTTATGCTTATTCAGCTACTGCACCACTGCCGGAGAATGTAGATGAATACATGCTTGCAGGTTTTTTAAGAAAGAAAAAAGTAGAATTGGTAAGATGTATTACGCAACCTGACATAGAAGTTCCTTCAGATGCTGATTTTATAATCGAAGGTTATGTCGATCCAAATGATGAAATGATATGGGAGGGACCATTTGGCGATCATACAGGTTACTATTCTTTGCCTGATTGGTACCCGCGTTTTCATATCACAGCTGTTACCCATAAAAAAAATCCAATTTACCCGGCCACGATCGTTGGAATTCCTCCCCAGGAGGATGCATGGCTTGGTAAGGCAACGGAAAGAATTTTTTTGGCGCCGATTAAAATGACATTGGTCCCTGAGATCGTAGATATGGATATGCCGGTTGAAGGAGTATTTCACAACCTTGTTATTGCAAAAATTCAAAAGGATTATGCAGGGCAGGGACAAAAAGTAATGAATGCAATGTGGGGTGCCGGGCAAATGATGTTTAACAAGATACTTGTGTTGGTTGATGGCCAAATAAAGATCCAGGATTACGGAGAACTGGCTAAATATATTTTCAAAAATCTAAATCCTGCAACTGATATTCATTTTTCACAAGGACCAATGGATGTGCTTGATCATAGTTGCAGCAAACTTGGATTCGGAGGAAAGATGTGTATTGACGGAACTTTTAAATATGACGAAGAACTTGATGAGGGTTATGATTCGTCAATAGGTCCCGATAATTATCGGGATGAAACGTCAATTGATGTATTAAAATTGAATTTTCCTGAAATAAAAGAAGTCAACAATTCATTATTGAAAAAGGAAATTCCATGCCTGGTCATTTCAGTAAAGAAAAACAGGAGAGGTCATATAAAAGAATTACATGAACAAATTTGTGCATTAAAAGAAACCGGAGGAGTTAAGATGATATTGTATGTTGAACATACCGTTGATGCAAATGATCTGCCAACCGCCTTATGGAGACTCTGCAATAATCTTGATCCGCGAAGAGATCATATACTATGCAAGTCGCACAAGGAACAGGAAACAGGTAACCAACCGGCAACAAGCACCTATGCTTCTTGCATGGGTTTCGATGGAACAAGAAAAACCAAAGAGTTTGATGACTTTAATCGTGACTGGCCAAATATCATTGTTGCAGATAATGCCACCATAAAAGCAGTTGATGAAAAATGGAATGACCTGAATATTGGAAAGTTTATCCCTTCGCCTTCGTTGAAGTTTAAAGATCAGTTATACGGAGAAGAAGCTGTGGTTTCGCCCACCTAAGTAAATTACGAGATGGCAGGTCTCATACTATGAATTTCAGGAGTTGCTAACAATCATAAATTCTAGCTTGAAAATTGTTGACAATTCCTGGTAATTGAATTATTCTTTTTTGATTACAATTCTCTGCGAATCATCCATCATCACGTCATCAAAAAAAGTTTTAACCAAAGCATACTTTTCCGCAGGGATATGATGCTGAGTAAGCACAAATTTTGCAGTAATAACTATTGCTTGCTGCTGAGCATCGTACGAATGTTTCGTATTGTAGCTGCCAAATTCAAATTTCATTTGTTTTTCCTTTGGCAATGCCTCAACGCTGTAACCAGGCGGCAATTTATATAAAGTGGTATCTGTTTTTTCAAATGGACACTCAAATAAATAATCCTCCGCACGATTTTCATTCGGTGGCAATTTTGTAGACCAAATTTTATAAATACGCGGCCGCAGGAACATTTTACTTCCCGCCTTAAAATCATTTACTTTTTCAACTTTTAATTGAATTCTGGTATGTAGAGGTTTTAAATTTTTTTCACCAAAACTGAGGTCAAATTCGTCAGGATTGGGAAAGCCGAGACGATTTACAAAATATTGTTTCTGTAGATCCGATTTCTCCAGGCTTAGTGCCAATTGTTCATATTTGTATTCTCCTGTGGTAGTCATTAAACTTTCTGTGTCCCCGGAACCGTCTTCATTTAGCGTAATTGTTGTGGTCATGCTAAACTTGTTCTGATGAGATTTACTCTTTGGTGTAGGAATTAATACGCCTCCGGTCTCAGTAAGTACCAACGCATTTCTGTTCTCGGTGAAACTACCCAGATGTGCGAAATCCGCAAGACTGCTGGTACATTCCAGCCATGTTGTGTCTTTGTCCATAGGCACGCAAAGTATCTGATGATTAAACCCGTCATAAGGGAAATCTGGATCAACAGGAGATCTGTCACTCCCGGCATTTATCCACGCTGAATAACTTTTTATATCTATTGCATTAAGGCAGGCCTGCATATAATTACTAAGAGCTTTACAGTCTCCATATTTTTTTTCATGTACAAAATTTGCGGAGAAAGGTCTAAATCCACCAATCCCTAACTGAATACTTACATACCTGAAGTTTTTTTGAAGATGATTGTAAAGGGTTTCCACCTTTTCAATATCACTGTTGACACCTGCGACCAGTTTCCGGATTTCAGATTTATAGGCCTCTGATAATTGATTTGTTGTTTTAACGAGATCGTTATACCACAAACCGATGCCCTTCCACCCGGACATGTCTCCGCGATGGCCATCATATTCAAATTGATTAGCTGCAATTAGTAGCCTTGGGATCTTAGCGAATTCACCGGCGCCAGCTTCTGACTTTTTTGCTGGAAGATTTTTTATTTCCCATAAGTAGTTCTTTTTCGCATTCAGATTCGTAATGACTGGAGCGATGTTGATGTTTTTGGCTTTGTAACGTATATCTATCTCAGCAGGAACCTTGACTAAAAATCTACTGATCTCTACGGATACCCCCGGGTGCTGAAAATACCATGAAGGAAGATTTATAAAGGATGTGACTTCCTGCGTATAGGTGACTTCTAAAGTGCATGGATAACCTGATGCGGCAACCTGAAGTCTCATTACCTGATCATCTGTTATCAGTGAGAACCCATCATATGCAGCGGTTATTGCGAAATCCTTCTTCTTATATTTTTCTATTATATCCCCTGATTTATTAAAGACCTTTATTTCTATATTATCGATTTTTCGAAACTTATCAATACCATATGCCTGTCTCAAATGATGTTCTCCTTCTTTATTCAAAATGGTCATCACCTGATGTACATGAAATGAGTATTTTCCTGGGGCTGTAACATCGACAATGCCTTCATCCAGGCGATATACAGTATGGGCATTCTTTTGAAGGCTGTCTGAAATAGCCGAGGCAGGATAATTTAAATTAAAGCCATCCTTCTTTGATTGGGCTGATGGTAGTAATGGGGCGAAAATAAAAAACAATATTATTCTTCTCATGGAACAGTTTTTTTCTTAAAGACAAATTGTTCATTCAGAATATCAAAAAGCTTTTTATAAAATTCCCTGAACCCTCCATATTCTGCGGCTGAATAAAAAGGCTTCTTAAAATCAAGGTTTATACGCACCATCACGCGACTTTCATCAGCCTGTGCCAGACGGGTAATAACAATACTTGTGTCGGGCATAATCATTTTAATATTCTTGGGCAACTCTTCAAACTGGTATCCTTCGGGTATAGTAAAACTGCCGATCAGGCTATGACTTTGTAACGTGCCGAAAAAAACATCTGAAATTCTTTCGTCTGCAACAAACAAATTTTTTTCAAGACCGGTAAATAAATTAACAGAGAAGTATTGATAGTCGCCGGAAGAACTCAATTGCTGGTTGAAATAAACTTTTTGGGTAAGGGGTAAACTATCTGTATCAAGATTTTCAAGGCCTATGCTATCAATTGTTATACCCGGGTTATTTGAAGAGAAATATTTTTCAGTAAATTCTTTTTTCCCTTTTCTTGCGGTGGGTATTCTTGCTAAGCGGGCATAATCATAGCTGCTGACACTTGCCTCACCGGTCAATTTTCCATCTTTATCAATATTGCCTTGCAGCAAAACCAAATTTTTAAACTGCAGGTTATCTCTCCACAAGCTTTCCCATCCCCATTCGAATGTTTCGATCTTTGAAATCACCAAGCCTTCTGTTGCTATTACATCAGGAGGAATTAAATCAACCGGGCATTCTTTATCCGTTGCATCCAGCACATAAAATTTTTTATCAATCGTTACCCAGGCAAGAACTTTATTGAATTGACCCGTCCCGGGACTACCAGTATTGATCAGGCCATAATCGTGGGTGCTCACTAAAATTGGTTTTGCATTCAGCCCTGCATCCTTCAATAAGTTTATCAATATAAGATTGATCTCTCCAACGGTTCCCTTTTTATCCTTCCAGGCAGCTTTTACTCCATCCAATGCCCAAATGCCAGGGTTACCATTCCATTCCATGTTCTTCTTTACGTATCGATGGATGATCTTCATTTTGGCATAAGGGTCGTTTACATTTTTTAATGCAAGATCAAGATCAGCGGTGCGGGGGATTTCCTTTTTTATTTGCACGCCAAAATCCTCATCTTCCATTAAAAGACGGATCACCCTGGGCCAGGTCGTCGTAATATTTTCCCGTCTGCCGTTTATATAAACGGCTACAGGTCTCGATTCAACTTTTTGCATGTACTCATCTTCGTTCAGGATGTACGGCTCATCACGAAGTGCTGGTATATTTTGCATGGAGAAAAAACGAATGGTTCTTGTACTGCTATTTTCCGTTTTTTGTTCATATGGTAAATAACATTTTGGCGAGAACATGATCTCTATCTCGTTTGGATAATCAAAAGTAAACTCGCTGTATTTTACCGGGATCGAATTTTGAAAATACCAGTTAACAACATCTGCATTGAGATGTTTGTATTTGTATTCGATAATTGAACCGGGTTTTACATCGGGCAACGTAAATACTTTTTCTGCCCATCGTTTATTGATCTGCTTTTCGAAGATCTGTTTTTTATCAAGCTTGGTTACGACAATATTTCCTGAAGCATCAAGATTATAAACCTGGGCTGAAATGTCTTTTATGTCTTCATCATTTTTCCAATTGTGATACCGTAAATGAACGTCGGCACGGCCTTTTCCCTTGTCATTAAGGATCTTTATACGTACATGCTTTTCAAAGTCGATGCCCTTGGAGATTATGAAATCCGTCTGTCCCTTTTCAAACAATACCATTGCTTCTGCGTTTTTATCAAAATCACATTCTTTCATTTCAAGATCGGTTTTGTCTACGCTGCCAAAGGCAGGAATCTTGCTATCTTTGTTCTTCCCTTTTTGTCCAAAAATGGAGAGTGAAACAAGAAGCGACATAAGAAGGAATAAAGAAAGGCAGGTGACACTTTTCATTTGAATAGAGTTTAGTGGCTATGAATTAATTATTAAGATAAAAAAATATAATGAAAAATAAAAGCGTTTTGATTCGTGCCTTGTGGGGTATTTTAATGTTAACGGGATTTGCTGCCGGTCATGCACAGACCGGAAAACAAAAGCCCTTAGAAAAAAGCCTGCTCTGGGAGATAAGCGGAAATGGGTTAACAAAACCATCTTACCTGTACGGAACCATTCACATGATTTGTAAAGATGATGCAGCACTTGGCGATAGCCTTGTTGCGGCTATTGAAAATTCGGACCGGGTCTATTTTGAAGTGGATATGGACAACCTGATGGAAATGCTTTCTGCATTTAAGGATTTTAAAATGCGGAATGATACAACGCTGGCTGATCTGCTAAGCAAAGAGGACTATGAAAAAGTAAAAGAGTTTATGGAGAGCAAAGGTGGTTTGCTTCCTTTTTCACAATTAGAAACTTATAAGCCGATGCTTGCTTCATCACTACTGATGGAATCAGGTATAGGCTGTGAAGAATCGGTAGCTATGGAACAGTTGATCCTGGAGATTGCTAAAAAAAATAAGAAAAGGGTAGAAGGTCTTGAAACCATGTCATACCAGGCATCGATATTTGACAGCATTCCTTATAAACTTCAGGCGGAGCAACTTTTAAAATATGTGAAAGATGGAGGCAGTCAATCAGATGCTGATAAACAATTTAAAGAAATGACAGAAGCGTACAAAGAGCAGGATATCGAAAAGCTTGGAAAGTTTGTAGCTTCTGATGATGGGGGTCTTGAAAACTATGAAGACATTTTAATTTATCATCGCAATCGTAATTGGGTTGAGAAACTTAAAAAGATCATGCCTGAAAAGGCATTGACTATAGCAGTAGGAGCAGGACATCTTGCCGGAGAAAAAGGAGTGATCAAACTACTGCGCAAAGAAGGGTATACCGTGCGGCCGATAAAGTATAAGGTTAAGATGGAAAGGGTGATATAAATTATAGTAACACTTCACGTTTAATCAATCGTGCAAACCACCTAAAACCAGAACTAAGACGATAAATGTCTCTATTATTACTTGCGGTCAAAACAGAAATCGAATGGATAAAAGACATCGCTAAAATTCCCTTACTTGGCCATATTTTCCTCTTTCTTATCATTTTCATCCCGGCGGTTTTATTGTCGTTTCTTGTACAAGCCACAATTCCAGGACTACACAACGACATAGGGTTCACCAAAGCCATGTTAGTTTTATTACCAGGCTGGAATTTACTCTTATGGCTAATCAGAGTAAGGCTTTATTGTTTCTTTCTTCCTTCCTGGATACTATTTGGAATCATCGCTATCATAAAAGGCTTACTACTCATAGCTGGGATCGATGATGGGCAATAATCGATTTATTGCGGTCATTTTGTTCTAAAATCTTTCGCTTTCCTCAAAAAACGAATTATTTTTATACAGCAATACACCTGAAATAACGACCATGAAAAAGATCCTGCTTACCGCCGCTATGAGCATGGTTTCTCTGTGCTCATCTCTATTTCTTTCAGCAAAAAATACAAACTCAAAAATTTCTCCTTATGCAACATTTGATAAGCTTTGGATAGATTATGATGTGTATGAGAATAGTGTCAGGGGCATGAAGATCCATATTAAGTTCACCGCTTATGAAATGCTGAATATGGATGCTTACGTCGCCATTTATTTTGAGCATGATGACGAAGTAGGAGGTTATTTAAAAGATAAAAATGATAAATACAATAGTAGCGCAGGAGAGGTAGCTGTATACAAAAGCATAAAGCCATTGTACAACCCGGCTGTTTATAATGACCTCGAAGTTTTTATGCCTTATAATGAACTTGACCTTGACCCGGGAGAATATGATCTTTCGATGGATGTAAAGCTGATATATAAAACAGGCGGCGTTATTTCAAAACTTACCACTTATTATTTTGAATATTCTAAACCCGGCACCACAACTACTACAGGAGGTGCACCGGTGACCAAGATCACGGCAACTTTCAAAGATTTGTGGGTTGATTTTGATGTGTATGAAAACAGCCAGAAAGGAATGCGTATTCATACAAAATTCTCAGTAGAAAATATGAAAGGCACTGAAGGTTACCTGGCACTGTATTTTGAAAAGAAGGATGGCGAACGATTAAAGTCCAGCACTACCGGGTATAAAAGCACCTCTGGTCAGCTGGCGGTTTATGCTTCCATTAATCCTGCATACGATAAAACGGATTACAATGATCTGACAGCATTCATTCCCTATTCGGTATTTAATGTGCCGGCAGGGAAAAATGATCTTAAAATAGATGCTGACATAATCTATAAAGCAGGTGGTATGGTCCAACATCTTAAGTATTATGAATTCTGGATAAATAAATAAGAGTTAATTCATAAGTTTTAAAACGATAGGTTCATTCAGCATATCTGCAGGGTTGTGGCCGCACTAATTTACCCATTCATTTTATAAATAAAAAGAACCGTCCCGATAAATCGGGACGGTCTTCATAATCAAATTTTTTTTTCAAAACCTTTCAAGCGCAGAAAAGAAAAAGTCGCCTTCGATCTTTGCATTCTCATCGCTATCGCTTCCATGCACAGCATTTTCAGCCACTGACACGGCATATTTCTTACGGATTGTTCCTTCGTCAGCTTTTGCAGGATCAGTAGCGCCGATCAGTTTTCTGAAATCAGCGACTGCATTTTCTTTTTCCAGAATTGCAGCGATAATTGGACCACTGCTCATGTATTCAACCAGCTCACCATAGAAGGGTCTTGCTTTATGTACTAAATAAAATTCGCCAGCTTTTTCCGGAGTAAGTCTTAGTTGTTTCAATGCTACGACACGAAATCCGTCTTGGATCATCATGTCGAGGATAGCGCCGGCATAACCTTTTTTCATAGCGTCGGGTTTGATCATTGTCAATGTTCGATTGCTCATAGTAGTATTCTTTGTTTTTAGCGCCGCAAATCTAAGGGAAAGTAGGCAGTCTTTAGTCGATAGTTCGGAGTCGGGAGTCAATAGTCATGAGTCGATAGTCGGGAGTTCGTGGCAGTAAAGTATTTGAAATTGCTATTCAAGAACAAAAACATTTTAGCTTGCTATATTACTTTTATTCTTGATTTTCTTTACTCTGTACTACTGACTCCGAACTCCTGATTTCGGACTCCGAACTCCTGACTGATTTCCCTACCTTCGCAGCCGCTTGTGAAACCCATAGAAGGCATATTTCCTCTTTTACATGAGGCGAAAAGGATTGTGATAGTTCCGCATCAAAAACCGGATGCTGATGCTATGGGTGCTTCGCTTGCTCTTACATATTTTTTAAAACAGTTTGGTCATAGCACCACTATTATTTCACCCACCAACTGGGCCAGTTGGCTTAATTGGATGCCCGGTTGCAATCAGGTGATCGACTATGACATGTTCAGGGAAAAAGCGGAAAGAATTCTTGATCAGGCTGAATGGATCATTTGCCTTGACTTTAATGCCCTTCACCGAACAAGAAATATGACGGCAAAACTCGAGCTACTTACTTGCCCCAAAATTTTAATTGATCATCACCAACAGCCTGATGAAAAGAGCTTTGAATGGGGGATAAGCGATCCGTCAAAATCGAGTACATGCGAAATGATCTATGATTTTGTTTATGCTTCGGGCCAAAGCGACAAGTTTACTATAGAAATGATCGATTGTATTTATGCTGGTGTTGTCGCAGATACCGGTTCATTTCGTTTTTCATCAACTACATCGGCCGTGCACAGACTTGTTGCTGATCTGAAAGAAAGAGGTCTTGAGCATATGCATGTACATAATGAGCTTTTTGATAATTTCCTCGAAAACAGGATGCGGTTCATCGGTCATGTGTTGCTGAACAGGATGGAGGTTTTTTATGAGTATAATACCGTTTTAATTGTTATTCCCAAATCGGATCTGTTAAGATATCAAATTAAAACCGGCGATACTGAAGGTCTCGTAAATTATCCGCAAAGCATTAAGGGCATTAAACTTGTTGCAATAGTAATCGACAGGGACGAAGAACGGAAATGGAGTTTTCGCAGCAAAGGTGATTTTGATTGTAATACTTTTGCACGCAAATATTTTGAAGGCGGTGGACACTTCAATGCATCGGGTGGTCGCAGCTCTTTATCAATTGATGAAACAGTTAAGAATTTTCATATAGCAATGAAAGAGAACATACATTTACTTCAATAATAAAACACAATGAAAGCACAAATCAGAATGATTATCGCTGTGGTAGTTACCTTGTTCATGGTTTCATGCGGCGCTGATTACAAAAAAACAAAAAGCGGGCTGGTATATAAGATCATTCCGGGAGGCAGTAAGGATTCTGCAGCCAAAGAAAAAAATATCATAAAATTTCATTTTATCCGGAAATTAAATGATTCCGTTCTGTATAGCAGTTATGATAAAATGCCTGCTTACCAGCCGTGGACCAATGATCCGCAGATCTCTTATAGCCCGTTAGAAGTTTTGTTCATGATGAAAAAAGGCGATAGT
>Ga0075418_10003589_pt1 | contig 17705 bp, 11 predicted proteins | sample SoiMetdeltSBSDD2_FD_81776 | JGI IMG/M metagenome (GOLD analysis project Ga0075418, IMG submission 81776) | Bulk soil microbial communities from a Populus tree surrounding site in Tennessee, USA - Soil MetaG P. deltoides SBSDD2 | ecosystem: Environmental > Terrestrial > Soil > Tree plantation... | reverse complement strand
GGGGGAGCGTCCCCGCCGTCGTCGGTGGGCGCTGTCCCAGGCATGGGGCGCAGGTGATACGAGGCCCAGCCCAAGGAGAGGCCCACCGACACGGGCAGCCGGGTGCTCGAGGAGAGCCCGACAGAGCCTACCGCAGCCGTATAGTTGTCTCAAAATGATCGTGCCACATCCTGTACGCTGTGGGAGAGGCTCTCATTTTGAGAAAGCGCATGTGGGCCTCCTTGCCGCCAGTGGCGGACAAAAGACGGAGAGAGCAATTGGAGAGACCCGGAGGAACTCTACACACTTCGGGGAGTGACTACGGAGCATAGATATATCGTAAGGATGTGGTATAAAATAGGTATGGCGTAGGGTGCTCTCAAGAGCGGGAGCGAGATGTGGCCAGGGAGAGTGGACCCAACAGACGAAAGGACGTGTTATGCGGATAGCGCTGAGCCGCTGGGTTCTCCTCGGTGGGCTCCTCGTGGGGGGCTGTGTAGCCGTGTCGTCGCCGTCGGTCTCTGACCGGCAGGCGGTCTATGGCTACGATGCGCAGTGCATCGTCGCGGACAGTCAGGCGCGCGCCGTCTATACGACTACAGGGAGTCTCCAGCAACGGATTTATGATGAATGTCTGGCACCGCCTGTATCGACAACAGAAGTCCCCAAAGGCTATCAGGGGTTTCGGTATCATGCGGGCAGTTAGGAGCGCCCACCCCCAGGTCCCCGCCCATCGGCGCGCTCAGTTGATCAAAGACGCCGGTGTGCACGCCAGTGTCGTGTTAAATCCTGCTACCTCGCTTCACACCCTGGAGGAGATCTTGCCTGAGCTGCACATGGTGGTGCTCATGTTCGTAAATCCTGGCTTTGGTGGCCAACGCTTTATTCCATCGACCCTGCACAAGATCCGTGCCTTGAAGCAGCAAATTACCGAACAGGGTCTGAACGTTGCTATCGAAGTCGATGGCGGTGTCAACGCCTCCAATGCTCGGGAGATTTGCGACGCTGGAGCGGATGTCCTGGTCGCCGGCACGGCGATTTTTGGCCAGCCAGACTACGCGGAGGCGATTCGCGCCTTGCGTGGCTGAGAGAGCTGAAGCCCAAGCCGATAGGGACTTTCTCTTACTTTGCTATCGCTTGCAAGCCAGCACGTACTGCCTGCAGGCCTGTGAGTATTGTCCGACGATCTTCAGCCTCTGCACACCCCACCACTACTTGGTTGAAACCCTCAACTTGTCAACACCCCACCATGCCCGGAAAATACCCGGAAAATACCCGGAAAATACCCGGAAAGCGTCAGGTATATGGAACCCGGTCGTAGGTATATTCCCCACGTGATCAGGCAGACGGTAGGGCGTCCTAGACGCTCACGGAGCCCTCGTATGGGGCAGGGGCCTGGTGCAGGTCGGGAAAGCCGTCGTGGGGCTGAGGCAGCATTGGCCTGGCGCGATCGCGCGGATGCTGGGATGGCGTGGCCGTGAGCCCTCACCCCCCACACATGTTACTACGAGCCATACGGGGGAAACGATGCGCATGGTAGGTGTGGGCCTCTGTCTGGAGCTGCCATCCTCGGCCTGTCTAAAGCGGCTGCAAGCCCACCACAGGTCAAGGGCCAGGAGTGCAGAGACGCGGCCCATTCCATGCCTACCGGATGCACGCAGAGGACGGAACCGCTCATGCATGATGATAAGGAGCATACATATGTCCAACGACTCTTTCGCACAACCACACACTACGCCAGATCGCTCACAGAGCGAGCGCTCCTCTGACATGCCAAGTGAGCATGGGCTCGCCCAAGCCCAATTTGGCAGCGGAACCTTTTCGACGGTGATTGCCGTGTCGGATGGCAATTTCAATGCCCCGCAGATGCGGATCCTGCAGACGAATAGTAATGATTTTGCCCGCTTACGGTTGTCTGTGCAGAATCAAGCCTTTTGGGATATTGCCACTGTCTTCGACCGGATGAATTTCTTCGCGCAACTGCATGGCGATGTGATGACCTTGCACAGCAATGGCAATCTCTCCATTGCCGGCATCTTCACCCAGGGCTCCTCGCGCACATTGAAGGAGCAGATTACCGAGCTGTCCAGCACCGAAGCCCTGGAGACCCTCGCCCACCTCAGCCCGGTCAAGTTCCGCTATAAAGCGGACACCGAGCATGCGACCCACGTAGGCTTTATCGCCGAAGATGTGCCAGAGCTGGTCGCCACCCCCAATCGGCAAGGCCTCAGCGCAATGGATATCGTCGGAGTGCTCACTAAAGCCGTGCAGGAACAGCAGAAGACTATTATGACATTGGCTGAGAAAATCCAAACACTTGGGGAAAGGAATGGAGTGAGCTAACGCATGTGAGGGGCCCTCTAGGAGCCACTGGCGTCATGCCACATATGATAGAACCCAGCATGTCCCTGGAAAGCTTAGAGGGCTCAATATGGTGCAAACCGAAACTGGTGTGTCGAACATAGCCAACCGTCCACGTGACAAGGAACCTGTCGATCGAAGATTGTCAGGCTATTAGCTACATGAACCTGCATTAACGTAAAGTCATTGGAGACAACATCATGTCAAAACAAGCCAGTACACACGACGAAGACAGTTTTAACCGCAGCGTGTTGCCGACTGGGTTCGTTACGGGAGAGCCGACGACAGCCGTGACTACAGCGCCCGAACTAGGTATTGACTCATTAGACCAGATCGACCACGACTCGGCGGTCAATCAAGTGTCGGTCAAACAACTCAACCAGGCCGCAGCACCGGAGGTCTTGATCAATGGCGACAAGCTGGTGCACGTGCAGAGTTACGATATCGGGGGTGGCCAACGGCGCTATGATGGGATCTGGATGCCCGGCAACGACGGTCGTCCGGTCGTCTGGGGCTGGACGCTCGCCGATCTGCAAAAGAAAAATGGGGAGTTATGGCAGCAGGGCTACCGCTTGACCCACCAGTACAGTTATGACATCGGCGGGGGGCAGCGACGGTATGATGCCATCTGGACGCCCGGCAACGATGGTCGACCAATCGTCTGGGGTTGGACACTAGCTGATCTACAGAAACGAAACGGGGAATTATTTGCGCAGGGTTTCCGGCTGACGCACCAGCAGGCGTATGACATCGGCGGAGGGCAGTGGCGCTACGACGCTATTTGGACGCCCGGCAACGACGGTCGGCCCGTGGTCTGGGGCTGGACGCTGGCCGATCTGCAAAAGAGAAATGGCGAATTATGGCAGCAGGGCTACCGCATGATGCATCAATATAGCTACGACATCGGCGGAGGCCAACGACGGTACGATGCCATCTGGATGCCTGGCAACGACGGTCGGCCGATTGTCTGGGGCTGGACGCTGGCTGACTTCCAGAAAAAGCTCGGCGAGCTGTACGCACAAGGCTTCCGTCTCACGCATCAGCATAGCTACGACATTGGCGCAGGGCAGCGACGCTACGACGGCATCTGGACGCCGGGCAATGATGGACGGGCCATCGTCTGGGGCTGGACGCTCGATGATTTCCGGGTCAAACTCGGTGAGCTGTACAATAAGCGGATCGGCGTGGGTACGCAGGCCCTGTCGCTGCCCAAGCTGCTGAGTGGCATCCGGCAGAAGCTCGATGGCAAGTGCGTTGGCTACGGCGTGGTGATTTCATACCGTAACAACACCGAGTTCCGCTACGATGCCGGGCTGGCTCGTACGGCCGCGAACCCGCCCCAGGAGGATTTCTCGGTCTACCGACGAACGAACCTCGCCAGCGTCAGCAAAACCCTCACGGCGGTCGGCGTCATTCAACTGCTCACCGCACACGGCCTTTCCATAGATGCGCCCATCGCACCGTACCTACCGTCAGACTGGCAGCGCGGCCCCAATGTCAATGGCCTCACGTTCAAGCAACTACTGACGCACACGAGCGGTATTCATGACCCAAAGGATCCGACAGTCACCTATGAATCCCTCCGGAATTTGATAGCCAGTGGGATTGGTACGAATAGGGCGTACCAGTACCAAAACCACAACTTCGCCCTGTTCAGAATCATCATACCGTACCTGAACGGCTTCCGTGAGCAGGGCGTATCGGATAGGGCGATGGCACTGGCAAAGGCCTACATGAATTATATGAACGCGAAAGTATTTCAGCCGGCGGGGCTCAAAGCGGTAGGCAGCAAGCCCGATGTTACCAACCCCACATTGTTCTATCCGTTTCCGGCGGGGACGATCGGCGGGTGGGACTTCGGCGATGCCACACTGGTCGTTGGCAGTGAAGGGCTGCACCTGTCAATGGACGAGTTGTCGCGCTTCCTGGGCCAGCTACGGTACAGCGATGCAGTGTTAAATGCGCAGCAGCGTAAGTTGATGGATGACCACCAACTCGGCTGGTACCGAGGAGATGTCACCAACGGTTGGGTGTTTTCGCACGGGGGTTACCTGTGGTTTCCGACTAGCAACGGTACGGCCTCACTGAACACCTCGTACTACGACTTCTCGCTTGGCGTGCAGGTGACACTCATTCACAACTCACCCGTCGTCCCGGCCCCAGGCAACATCGTCATCGACGCGTACAACGCGGCCTGGGAGCCGCGGTAATGCATCGGGTAGGGAGGAGAACCTCCTCTTCTTCTCCCTACCGTCGGAGTATAGCAGGAGCTTGCATTGATCGTAACCAGAGGTGCTGCAACGCAGCACCTCTAGCCCCATGCTCAGCATACGCACAAGTGTTGTGCGTCACGTATCAACCATGCTCGTTATGAGTACCAAGGAGAAACTCTCATGCCACTCGATCCAGCAACCGTCGCCCAAATCGTCGAAATTGGTGTCAAGCTGTACCAGTTCATCGACAAGGTCGCTAACAAAGGCGAAAAAGGTGATCCACTGCAGCCGATTATGACGCAGCTCCATGCGATCCGGAACGACATCAACAAGCTCGGCGAGACTTTGCGCCTGGCGATTGACAATGCGGTGGATGAGATCGTTGGTGACATTCGGCTGACGCAGTTGGCGCAACTGCCGGACGCCCATAGTGCCATCGTCGATTATCTCCGTACGCATCCAAACCCGCCGTCGCCGCCACAACGTAACGACCCAAATTATGTCGTTGCACGCGGCAAATCGTTTGATGTGTTGACCTATTTTGTCAATCATGCCGAACTCGCGTTTATGGGTGGGTTTATCTACGCCGTGAATACGCGCGTCGAGTTCATCACGGGTCTTGACCTATGCTGGTTCCAGCATGATCCGCAGTACATCAGCGAGATTCGCAACGGCGTGAACCATCTCAAGACCTACATCGGCTATATCAAACTCGGTATCGATCGGCAAGTCCGGATGCAGGAGAAGGAAAATGTGCACTTCGAACAACCGGAGGAGCCACCGTTTGGCCATCCGATCAAGGTCGTCGATTCGGTGACTTTTACGGTGAGTGGCTTGGGGCAAACGTTCTGGACGAAGACCGTGCCGCCCGACGAGCGCGCGGCAACACGCGGACAGGCACTCGGCATTCGGTCGCAACAATCGGTTGCCAAGCAGAACGAGATCATGGGTCCGTACGATCAAATCGCGACGACATGGAATAACCTTGTCGCGAATTTCGCCTCGGCTGCGATCCAACACGCCTTACTGCCACGTGCCGCGGGCACTGACGCAGTCGGCACACGTTCGCTGGAGGTCACGGCGCTGCGCGAGATCGCGCCAGCGCCTGCGCTACGCAGCACGCACGCTGGTGAAGACGTGACCGAGGATCCGCCCCCGCGTTATGCGTTGCCATTACGCGACATGTTGATCAAGGTGCTGCAATCATCGGAGTTTCAGCAGCGGCAGGAACGTTCGCTACGTAGCAACGATGGGCGCATGGTCAACTTCTGGTTCCAAAAAGCCTTCCACCGCGATCCGACTCACGACGAGTTAGCCACACTGATCAACATCCTGAAGCATTTTGGTCCTAAATCGTTCTTTGCCTGCTTGGGCTATAGCCGCGAGTATGAAGAACGCTGGGGTGAAGGTCTTCCGGATCATGAGGCTGTCGCGGCAGTGACCCACGCCTCGTAGGCGCTACGGTTTGACCGGGGGCTGGCACGGGAAGTTGGCGGCGGCAAACGGAGACACCGTTTGTGCGGGCAGGCTTCCCGTTGCCCTGAGGAAGGTGTGCCAACTGGAACATCTCGTTATTCTCTCAACGTATATTTTCCGGCCGTTGCTCCTTGAACCCAATATAGTCAGGCTATCCCCCGAGTTCTTGCAGTAATATCTTGGCGTCCTGCAAGTCGGCGGTGTCAAAGCCCTCAGTGAACCAGCCATAAATCGGCGCCAGCAAGGCGCGGGCTTTCTGCTGCTGGCCTTGCTGCTGCCACAGCCGGGCGAGGCTCATCGCCGCGCGCAGCTCCCAGGATTTCGCCTGCTGTCGTCGGGCAATGGTCAGGGCCTGCTGGAAGCAGGTTTCAGCTTGAACGACCTCTGGCCCAGTTTGGCTCAGCAGGAATTCACCCTGGAGGCGATAGGCCTCCGTCAGCATGTCGCCTCGCCCGCTGACCTCGAACACCGCCAGTGCCTCGGCCAGCAGGTGCAACCCCTGCTCGACGTGACCAGTATATCCTGCCGCCTCGGCCATACGGACGAGACAGAACGGCTGTGCCAGCGCCTGCCCCGTGGCTAAGATGCCAGCCAGACCCTGGCGCATCTGTGCCATGCCGCTCTCACTCTGTCCCTGCATAGCCAGGGCCCAACCCCGTATGTGGTGTGCAAGCCCGTCATAGAGCGGCAACCCATGCGCTGTCGCCAGTCGCAGGACAGCATCAGCGTGCGCCTGGACGGCTGACAACTCACGGCGGCGGTGATGCAGGTAGGCTGCGAGGTGATGGACCAACCCTTGACTCTGGGGATGCTCGAATTCCTGGGCGAGCGTCAGTGCCTCCTGGCATCGTTGTAGGGCCTGCTCCGGATAGCCCAGGGACCAGAGCGCGGGCGCTGCATATGCCAGGCACGCCACCCCAGGCGCTATGCACTGGTGGAACGCCTGCGCCCGCTGCACGGTCGGGTCGATGAGGGGAATGCCCTGCGCAAAGTGCTTCCAGGCCGCGGTATAGTCACCTAGATAAAACAAGGTCTGCCCAAGCGCGTCATGTGCCGCGAGGAGGTGCATCGGGTCCGCCTCGCGCTGTGCCAGGCGGTACAGTTCTTCTCCCAGCGCCACCGCCGTCGGCAAAGCCCCCCGGCTGCGATAGAATCGCCATAAGCCGCGCAGCGTTGAGAACAGCTGAGGGATCTGCCCCACCTGTGTGCACAACCCCCGGGCCCGGGCATAGGTCTGCTCGACTTCTGGAGCGGCCCACCCTTTGGCCGCCATCAACGCTGGCCCCAAGGCGAGCTGTAAGTCGAGTTCTTGCTGGGCCCGCACGGGGGTATCTGGCTGATTCTCCAGCAGCTCGAGTCCACGGCGTATGTAGGCTATGGCCTCCTCATGCGCCCACCGTCGCATGGCATTGTCACCCGCGTGCCGCAGGTACTGCACCGCCTGGTGAGAGTCGCGCCCCTGCGCAAAGTGCACCGCCAGTTCGGCCGCAATATCTGGGGCCTGGAGGCCATAGCCCGCTTCCAACCGTCGTCCGATCTGCCGATGCAGGTGCGCGCGGCGCCCTGTAGGGACACGGGCATAGATGACCTCGTGATACAGTGCGTGGCAGAAGCGATAGCGGCCGGCCATGGTGCCATCGGGCCAGACCTCGGTGCCCTGCACCCGCACAAACTGCCCCTGTCGGGCCAACGTGGCGCACTGGGCGTCGATGACATCGCTCACCTCACCTAGACTCGCTGCCACCGCCGCCGCTGTAAAGTCTACCCCGGCCACACTGGCTGCTTCCACGATGGCCTGTTCGTGGTATGTAAGCCGTTCGAATTGCTGCTCAATCACCTGCCGCAGGTTTTCCGGCACCCCTATCGTGACCGCCTGTGGGGAGGCCGTGAGCTCCCAGCCGCTGACACCCTCCCGCACCACGTTGCGCTGCATGAGTTCCGCCACCATGCTGACCAGGAACAAGGGGTTGCCCTGCGTGCGCTGATAGAGCACTGGCCCCAGGGCAATGGCGAGCTCTCCTGCCCCAAAGCGCTGTGCGAGATAGGTCGCCACCGCCGGCATCGAGAGGCCCTCCAGCACCACCTCGGCACCCTGGTCATGCACCAGAAGCTCGCGGGTGACGGGGTACAGGGACTGGACTCCCAGGCGTGCCTCGGTCGGGCGATAGGTGGCGAGCACCAGGAGTCGAGCCGGATCCCGACGGCGGGCCACATACGCCAGCCATTCCAGGGTAGCCCTGTCACTCCAGTGCAGGTCCTCGAAGATCAGGACCAGCGGCCGTTCTGCAGTCAGAACTTCCAGGGCCTCCGCTAACTCCCGGAGCATGCGGGCCTGCGTCGTCTCCTGCACCTGACGTTGGAGCGTCTCACGGTCGGTGTCCGATAGCAGGGCCGGCATCTGGCCGAGCCAGCTCGGGGCATGCTGGCGCAGCCAGGCCAAGACGCACATCCCGTCTGGCCCCCGGCAGAGGCGGCCCAGCGCTTCTAGCACAGGGAGATACGCTTCCCCCGTACCATACTGCTCGATACATTGCCCATGCCCGATCTTGACCGCGGGCTCAGTCGCCACCTGAGCTACAAAGGTCTCGACGAGGGTTGTTTTGCCAATCCCCGCCTCCCCAGCAATGAACCCCACCTGCCGCCGGCCCTGCAGGGCAGTCGAGTACCAGTGGTGCAGCGTGCCTAGCTCTGCCTCCCGGCCTACCAAAGTCGGCGGCGGCACCGTGGGTGCCAAGGCTTGTACCGATGATGGCACCACGGGCGGGGCGAGCTGGTCATCTACCGCCGTGACATCAGCCACGAACCTCAGGCCACGGCTGTGCACAGTCTGAATCACCCGCTGCGTCCGCCCGGTATCTCCTACAGCCCGACGTGCGACTTTCACGCAGGAGGTGAGGGTTTCTTCGCCCACATACCGGTTGGTCCACACCTGCGCTAGCATCTCGTCGCGGGTGACGACGCGGTCGCGCTGCTCGATGAGATAGACCAACACCCGGAATACTTTGGGACGGAGTGGAATACGTGTCCCGCCCCGGCGTAGTTCATAGCCTCGCGTGTCGAGGGTACAGTCGCCAAAGACATATAGCATCGTTTGGATCCTCCCCCCTGTGGGCCAGCGCATGCCAGAGGCTGACCTGTGCCTGGAGCAGATCCCTTTTCCTCACGCCATCTCAAGCGTCCTGCTCAGGCCAAGGACAGACGCTCTCCCTCCCGACAGGGGTCCTACAAGGTGCCTCCACGCCTCCCCTTTTTACTGAGGGAAGGGGCCATGGGCGGTCTACGTGATGTCCGCCGCGAGCTCTGAGCAGGCACGTATACCCTGAAACCTGAGACAGTATGGTTTATGTCGAGAGATATGTCGTATGAGAGGAGTAAAAAAATGGTAAAAAATTGGTAAAACCCCACGCTCATATACCGCCAAAAGACCCTGCATCTCCCGTGGAACTGGTGGCGAGCTTTCGGTAACGCTGAAGCTTCTCGCCTGGGCCACGATGTATGGCCGTCATAGGAGAGTGGAGCGGCCAGAAAAATGGTGCTACTTCATAACAGTGAGGGCGAGAATGCGCGTGCTGCAGCTGCATAGGAAGTACAGCCACTTTAAGCGCTCGATGAGTAGAGTGCAGGAAACTGCGTTCGGAAGGTCTGGAGGACCAACGCCGCACAGGTGTCACACGCGGCTTCTGTGGCAGGACTCCCGTGTATGGGCGGCTCCGGGCAAGTCACCCATTGGCCCAGCGCCTCAACCCACGCGCGTTGATGCACACTACAATACTGCAAACGCGAAATTGTGGGGACGAGGAAAGTCGATACCATCTGTGCACTCCTCATAATGGGGGCGTGGACCTCCAGCCTGGAGATCATTGCCCTAGCCTGCAAACCGGAGAAAAGGTCTCTTTCTCCCGGGCTCAGCAGGAGCGGCGTGTAGTCGCCGCGACCGTGCGCAGCACCTCGGTCATAAAGGTTACGAGCTCGTCCAGGGACTGAAACCGGGCGACTTTCCCGGTCACCACATGCTCCACGCGCCCAGCCAGGTGCCCAGTATCCACGACTGTCTCTCGCCCAAACTGGACTACAAAGGCCTGTTCGGGGGTATACAGTGGCTTTTGCTCAAGATCAGCCTTCATCGAGGAGCGTCCTCTGTGCTAGAATACGCGTGGACAGGCAGCGTTGCGCCCGCTGTGCCTGCTCTTGGATACGGAGGACGGGCTCCTCCAGGAGGCTGCGAGGGACTATACGGCGTCAGCGCAGTACAGTCCTAAAAGACTCGTCAAATTGCGGTCAAATTGCGGTCAAATTGTCCATCAAAAGCTATCTCATCCCTTGACGCCTGGGCGTTGCGGGGTTGCAGGGGGGATAACCAATGCAGTGGCACTTTGAACCCTTTCGGCTCGATCTGGTCAACGCCATGCTGTGGCGGGCAGAGCAGCCAGTGACCCTGCGCCCCAAAACCTTTGAGGTCCTGGTTTATCTGGTCACCCATGCTGGGCAGTTAGTGACCAAAGAGGCCCTCCTGGACGCCATCTGGCCCGAGACGGCGGTAGGCGAGGGGGTGCTGAAGACCAGTATGAACGAATTACGCAGGACGTTGGGGGAGACGGCCAAAGCCCCGCGGTGGATTGTCACGGTGCATCGGCGGGGCTATCGCTTTGTCGCGCCGGTGCAGGTGGGAGAGTCCGCCACGGAGCCCACAGAGGCTCCGGCGGTGCGTACTGCTCCCCTGCCCGCGCCCACCTCGGTGCCCGACCATCCTCCGGCTCCTGGAGGTGCCCTGACGCCCTCGTCTTCTCTCGTGGCTCGGGAGGCCGAAGTCGCCACCCTGCACCAGTGGTTCGCCAAAGCCCTCCAAGGCGAGCGCCACCTGGGGTTCATCACCGGCGAGGCCGGCATTGGCAAAACCACGCTGGTGGACACCTTTGTCACCCAGCTCGCTGGCCAGGAGCCCGTGTGGATCGGGCATGGCCAGTGTATCGAGCAATACGGCGGGGGCGAAGCGTATTTACCTCTCTTGGAAGCGTTGGGGCAGATGGGGCGTACCCCTGATGGCGCCCAGCTGGTAGCGCTGTTGCGCCAGCAGGCGCCCAGTTGGTTGCTCCAGCTACCCGCCCTGGTGGCCCCATCCGAGTATGAGGCGCTGCAGCGGTACGCGGGTGCGACCACGCGGGAGCGCATGCTCCGGGAACTCGCCGAGGCCGTGGAAGTACTGACGGCGACCCGTCCCTGTGTCCTGGTGTTGGAAGATCTCCACTGGAGCGATACCGCCACCATCGAGTGGCTGGCGTACGTGGCCCGCCGCCGGGAGCCGGCGCGGCTGCTGCTGCTGGGCACGTATCGTCCCGTAGACGCGATTGTGCGGGCACACCCCGTGCGCTCCATGATGCAGGAACTCACGGTGCACGGCTATGGCACTGAACTGTGCCTGCAGGAGTGGTCTGAAGCCGGAGTGGCCGCCTATCTGGTGCAGCGGGGCGCCGGGGCCGGGGTCCCAGCCGCGCTGGCGCGGGTCCTGACCCAGCGCACGGATGGCCATCCGCTCTTTCTGGTTGCCGTGGTCGATACGCTGATCCGGCAAGGGCTGTTGCGGCATGAGCCCGCGAGATGGGTCCTCACAGAGGGACTGGACGCCGTGACGGTAGGGGTCCCCCAGAGCATTCGCGACTTGCTGGAGCACCAGGTGGCGCAGCTCCATCCGGCAGACCAGGAGATCCTGGCGGCAGCGAGCGTGGCGGGCGTGGAGTTCGCCGTCGCCGCAGTGGCGGCCGGCGTCCAGCACCCGGAGGAAGACGTGGAGGCGCAGTGTGACGCCCTGGTCCGCCAGCAGCAGCTGGTACAGGCTCGCGACATAGCGGTCTGGCCGGATGAGACCGTAACCGCCCGCTACAGGTTCCGCCATGCACTGTATCAAGAGCTGCTCTATGAACAGGTCCCGGTGCGTCGGCGGGTGCGCTGGCATCAGCAGATTGGGACGCGGCTTGAGGGGGCCTTTGGCCCGCGTGCGGGTGAGATTGCGGCCGAACTGGCAGTGCACTTTGAGCAGGGACGTGACTACGACCGGGCGGTGCTCTATCTGCAGCACGCGGCCGAGGTCGCGGCTCAGCGCCAGGCGCATCGTGAAGCGATTGCGTACGTGCGGCGGGCGCTGATGTTGCTGCACGCCATGGCGGAAACGCCGCAGCGGCTCCGGCACGAACTCACGCTTCAGGTGATCCTCGGCCCCGCGCTCATGGTGACGCGAGGGTTTGCCGCTCCAGAGGTGGCCGACACCTATGGCCGAGCGCGCCAGTTGTGCGAGCACCTGGGCGAGAGACAGCAGTTCTTCCCGGCTCTCTTTGGGCTGTGGCGGTCTGCGCACGTCCGGGGGCAGTTACCGATGGCGCGTGCACTTGGGGAACAGCTGCTCAGCGTCGCCCAAGGTCAGGATGATCCGGTGCTGTTCGTCGCCGCCCAGGGACCTTTGGGGCAAACGCTCTGCATGCATGGTGAGCCGACGCTGGCGCGGGAGCATCTGCACCAGGTTGTGGCTCGCTATGAGCCGCAGCAGCATCATGCCTTGGCCGTCCGCTGCGGGTATGACCCTGGCGTCTATGCGCATATCATGGAGGCCTGGGTACTCTGGGTGTTAGGCTATCCAGCGCAGGCACTGCAGCGCAGCCGTGAGGCGCTGACCCTCGCTCGTGCGCAGGCACACCCTTTTACCTTCGCGCTCACTCTGGTCACGGTCGTCATTCTGCAGCACATGCGCCGGGAAGGAGAAGCCACCCTGGAGCACGTGCAGGCCAGTATGGTCCTATCGACCGAGCATGAGTTTCCCTACTTAGCAGCGATTGGGACAGTCTTAGGGGGATGGGAGCTGACGCGGGTTGGGCAGGTCCCAGAAGGCTTGACCCAGATGCGCGAAGGCCTTGCCGCCTTCCGTGCGATGGGCGCCGAGATTTTACGTCCCAACATGCTCGCGCTGCTCGCAGACGCCTGTGGGTGTGGCGGACAGATCGAGGCCGGGCTCGGCGCCCTCGAGGAGGCACTCGTGACGGCGGAGCAGCATGCGGAGCGTTTCTATGAGGCGGAGCTGCATCGGCTGAAAGGGGAACTCTTACTGCGGCAATGGAGGGAATCAGGGACCAGCCCGGCCCCGAGAGACCTCCAGCCACGCCAGGCAGCCAGTGGCGAGACAGCTGGCTGGGCCCCTCTCCAGAGGGAAGCGGAAGCCTGCTTCCAGAGCGCCCTCGCTCTCGCGCGGCGTCAGAGAGCGAAGATGCTGGAGCTGCGGGCGGCGCTGAGCCTCAGTCGACTGTGGCAGCAGCAAGGGAAACAGGCCGCCGCCCGACAGCTGCTAGCAGCGGTGTATGGCTGGTTTACCGAGGGGTTCGAGACCACGGACCTCCAGGAGGCCAAGGCATTCCTGCAAGCGCTCGGGGGATAGGCTGACCACCAGATGGGTGATGCCCAAGCGGGGAGCGTCTCTATAACCACCGTTTTTAGCATGTTGTAAACTAAATGTGGCGATTGAGAGGGGCACGAAGCCAGATGCGCTGCGGTCGCCCCTCTGCCTGCGGGAGCAGCGCGCGGTGGCAGCGCGCGGTGGAAAAGGCCGTTTGATTTTCCTATACTCGTACCTCTTCGTCACAATATACAGACCGTTACCAGCCAGTGCTCTCTTCCAGATCGGGCTCTTCTGGCTCGTCCTCAGCCTGCTATTTGAATTTGGGTTCTTCCATTACGCCATGCATGAACCCTGGGAAAAGTTGTGGGCAGACTACAACCTCTTCCGAGGACGACTGCTCATCGTGGTGTGGCTCACCACACTCTTTTCGCCGCTGATCTGTGGCAAGCTCGCACAAGGGTAAAGGGATACAAGACCAGGGAAGATGGCTGGGGCATGCGCATCGGGGGAGTGTAGGGAGAGGCAATCTCCAAGCACCGTGCTCTTCCATAGCTAACCACTCCCATGCCATGTCCGGAGTGTTCTCTTCCTTTGCAGCTCTTTTCTTCCTCGACAATTTGTGTCATCTTAGCGCTCACAGAGAGGAAAAGCCCAAACAGCGGAAGAGTCACTCATGACCTTCGATGAAATTCTTGCCCGGATCCTTGAATCGCTCCAACGGGAAAAACGGGTATCCTACCGGGCACTGAAAGTGCGCTTCCAGCGTGATGATGACCTCCTTGAAGCGGTAAAAGACGAACTCATCTACGCCAAAAAGCTGGCGGTGGACGAGGAAAGCCGTGTCCTGGTGTGGACTGGTGATCCAGAAGCTGCCTCACCACCTCTAGTCCCGTCCACATCCGAACCGACTGCTCACATAGCCCCAGACCACGCACGAGAACCCCTGTCCTACACGCCCAAACACCTTGCCGAGAAGATTCTGACCTCCAGGAGTGCCCTCGAAGGCGAACGTAAACAGGTCACCGTACTCTTCTGTGATTTGGCGAACTCGACGCCGATTGCTGAGCGCATTGGACCTGAAGCAATGCATGCGCTCCTCAATCGTTTTTTCGAGGTAGCACTCAACGCGGTGCATCGCTATGAGGGCGCCATCAATCAATTCCTGGGTGATGGTTTCATGGCGCTGTTCGGAGCACCCATCAGTCATGAGGATCATGCCAGACGTGGAGTGCTAGCAGCGCTCGCACTCCAACACGCCCTCAAAGAGGTGGACCTTGGGCAAGCCTATGGTGTGGACTGCGCCTTCCGTATGGGAATGAATTCCGGGCTCGTTGTGGTGGGGTCCATTGGTGATAACCTTCGCATGGACTATTCCGCCATTGGAGATACGACGAATCTGGCATCTCGTCTCCAAGGGGTTGCGGAGCCTGGAACGATCTTGATGAGTGAATCCATGAGTCGATTGGTCCATGGATATGTCCGCTTGGAAGCCATCCAGCCCGTCCAGGTCAAAGGCAAGACAGAGCCCGTGTCCATCTATAAGGTCGTAGGCACACTTCCCAGACGTTCTCCTATCGTAAGCCGTAGCGAATGGACATTGAGTCAGTTCGTGGGGAGAGAAAGGGAACTGGCAATCCTTGATGAACTCTTCCAGCAAGTAGAAAGTGGTCAAGGACAGGTGGTAGGTGTTGTTGCCGAAGCCGGTGGCGGGAAATCCCGACTGCTATATGAATTTCGTCACCGCTTACAGGACAAGCGCGTGACCTATCTTGAAGGACGCTGTCTCTCCTATGGCAGCAGTATTCCGTATCATCCCTTGATCGACGTCCTGCGCCATAACTGTGGCATCATTGAGACCGATAGCCCCGAAACGATCAATGAGAAGGTACGCTTTGCGCTGCACGAAGTCGGCATGGACACCGAAGAATCTGCGCCATACCTCCTCCAACTGCTCGGGGTGCAGCATGGGACAGAACGCCTGGCGCCGTTGACTCCAGAAGCGATCAGAACGCGGACCTTTGAGACACTGACGCAGATGAGCCTCAAAGGCAGTCAGCAGCGCCCCCTGATTGTCGAAATCGAGGATCTGCATTGGATCGACCACACGTCCCAGGATTACCTGGCATCGTTCGTTGAGAGTCTCCCTGGGGCCGCTATTCTGCTGCTGACCACGTACCGACCCGGCTACCGTCCATCATGGCTAGAGAAATCCTATGCCACGCAAGTCTCCTTGCATACGCTGTCCCAGCACCACGCGGTCACCGTCGTGCACTCGACCAGCCAACAGCAGGCATTGCCAGCGCATCTGGAACAGGTGATTATCGAGAAAGCACAAGGGAATCCGTTTTTCCTGGAGGAATTGACCCGTGCGGTGATGGAGCGCGGGAGTACTGCAGCCGCCATCGAGGTGCCTGACACGATTCAGGGGGTTCTCAGTGCGCGGATTGATCGTCTTCCAGAGGAACACAAGCGTCTGTTGCAAACGGCTGCTGTCCTGGGTCGGGAATTTGCTCCAGCCTTGCTCAAGGAGCTGTGGGAAGGATCAGATACCTTAGAAGCGATGTTGCTGGAACTGAAGCACTTAGAATTTCTGTATGACCGTCCCGGCATCGAGGAGCCCATCTACATCTTCAAACATGCCCTGACGCAAGAAGTGGCGTACGACAGCCTGCTCATCAGCCGGAGGCAGGTGCTCCATGCCGCCGCCGGTCACGCGATGGAACGGCTGTATGCTGAGGGGCTGGCAGAGCATGATGAGGCACTGGCGCACCACTTCACACGGGGTGCCGTCTGGGAGAAAGCCTTTAACTACCTGACAAAATCTGGAGACAAAGCACGCCAGGCGTATGCCAACCAGGAAGCCATTACGATCTATACGCAAGCCCTAGAGGTGAGTCAACGCATCACGCCTGCTTTGGAGGACGTGCGCCTGCTGCCCGTCTACGAAGGGCGTGGGAGCATCTGGCACCTGTTGAGTCAATACGATGCGGCGATTGCAGATTGGCAGCAGATGCGTGACCTCGCCCACAGGTCAGGGCATCAACGCCAGGAGGGGGAAAGTCTCTGTTATCTGGCGAGTGCTCATCACATGAAGCAGTCGGCAGAGCACCTTCGCATCGAGGAACAGTATGCGCAGCAGGCGATGCACCTCGCCCACCAGACTGGCGACCAACACATCCTGGCGCAGAGTCTTGCTCGCCTTGGGCAAGTCCAGCAAGTGCGTGGGGACTTGCAGGCAGCGGATCGGTATCTTGGTGCATCGCTCCAGATCAGCCAGCGGGAGGGCTACACCGATGTGCCCGCGCTCACACTGCGTACCCTCGGTGCGCAAGCCTACTGGCAGGGGCGTTTTCAGCGCGCCATCCACTTTGGTCAGGACAGTGTCACCATGTTCCGTGACACGCATAATGCCAGTAGTGAACTGGCTGGTCTCGCCGTTCTGTGCCTAGCCGCCTGGAGTGCGGGGCACTATGCCCAGGCGTTCACCGTGTGGGGCGAGGGCATGCAGAAGGCGCAGGAACGAGACGGCAAGTTTTTTATAGGGCGTCTCACGAATACCCAAGGCTGGTTTCACCGGGAGTTGGGCGATCTCTCCCGTGCGGTCGAGTCTGATCAGGAGAGCATTGCATTGGGACGGACCACGGGTATTGCGAACGTGGAGTGCAGCGCCCTGATTAACGTAGGACTCGACTATCTGGCACTCGGACAGTACGACCGCGCAGCGTCCTATCTTATCCCGACCCTGGAGCGCGTGCAGCGGGAGGCGTTTGGTGCCCACCGGTGGCGGTGGACGATCAGGCTCCTCATGGGACTTGCGGAACTTTCCTATACGACAGCGGACTATAACCAAGCCTTCCGCTATGTGGAAGAGGGACTGAAAGAAGCCCAGAGAACCTCCTCACAGAAATACGTCGCACTGGGCTGGGCATTGCGTGGCAAGATCATCGCACAGCTCGGAGATACCCCCACCGCAGGCACAGACCTCCAACGCGCCTTCTCGCTTGCGGAACAGTTGCAGAGCCCTTCGCTCCTCTATCCGATTGCTTACGATTTAGGACACTGGCACGAAACAACCGGACAGGAACGTGAGGCAGCAGCATTGTACGGGAAAGCCAAAGCCACCATCGAGCAGATGGCAACGGCTGTAGAGGATGAGGCGCTACGCTCGACCTTCCTGCAATCAGCACTGGTGCAAGAAATTCACGAACGGGCTGCACGGCTGGGCGGGTAATACACCATGACGTTTGATGAAATTCTCGAACAAGTCATCGCCCTCCTGAAACGGCAAGGGCGCGTTT
>Ga0075418_10003588_pt1 | contig 17706 bp, 13 predicted proteins | sample SoiMetdeltSBSDD2_FD_81776 | JGI IMG/M metagenome (GOLD analysis project Ga0075418, IMG submission 81776) | Bulk soil microbial communities from a Populus tree surrounding site in Tennessee, USA - Soil MetaG P. deltoides SBSDD2 | ecosystem: Environmental > Terrestrial > Soil > Tree plantation... | reverse complement strand
CAGTTCCAGCTCCACGAGACCAACGACCCGGTCCTGACGCGATGCTACCCGCCGGGAGTGCCGCGCGTGTATTTCCATCCCTACCCATTCGAGATCATTCAGACGGCGCAGGCGGTGCTGCAGGTGTTCGAATACGACCACTTCCTGCGGCGGTTCCCGATTGGCCGCCAGCTGCCGGCCGATCCGGACCCGCTGTGGATGGGGACGTCGGTGGGGCGGTGGGTCAACGACACCACCTTCGAGGCGACGACGATCGGATTCAACACCAAGACGTGGCTCGATCGCGCCGGCGCGCCGCACAGCGAGCAGCTGAAGGTCACGGAAACATTCCGGCGCACCGCCTTCGACAAGCTCGAGCTCGACGTCAAGATGGAGGACCCGAAGGCGCTCGCACGGCCGTGGACCGCGACCGGGTACTTCGAGCTCAGGCCGGGATGGGAAATCGGCGAAATCTCCTGCTCGGGGGATTACCTCGACTGGCCCGGCGCGTAGTCGCAGGACTGTCCGCGGCAGGGTGATACACTCTCGGCCGCACAACGATACGGTTGTTTTTCCGGAAGGGGGATTGTCACATGGCTGCGGATTTCTTCCTGGGTGAATCGCTGGTCGGCGATGGCAACGAGATCGCCCACATCGATCTGATCATCGGTTCCAAGAGCGGGCCGGCCGGCACGGCCTTCGCCAACGCGCTCGCAAACAACAAGGACGGCTTCACCACGCTGCTGGCGGTCGTCACGCCCAATCTGGCGGCGAAGCCCGATACGCTTCTCTTCAACAAGGTGACGATCAAGGGCGCGGGTCAGGCGGTGCAGATGTTCGGGCCCGCCCAGGCCGCGGTCGCCCGCGCCGTCGTCGACTCGGTCGAGGCCGGCGTGATCCCGAAGTCGAAGGCCGACGACCTGTGCGTCCTCGTGGGCGTGTTCATCCACTGGGACGCGAAGGACGACCAGAAGATCTACGACTACAACTACGCGGCGACGAAGGAAGCGATCCAGCGGGCGCTCGCCAACAAGCCGAGCGTCGACGAGGTGATCGCCGGTGCCCGCACCGCCAAGCATCCGTTCGCGAGCAACGCTGAACGGAAGCACGGGGTAGGGGTTTAAAAACGAGAAGGCCCCAGGCGTCAGGCCCCAGGCCCCAGCAGGCCTGAGGCCTGACACAGCCCTTGGCCCCGGGGCCTGAGCCCTAAGGCGCCTCCCTTTCACCCGTGCGTAAGCTCCTCCTCCAACTCGACACGTCCCCTCACCCCAGTGTCTTCGATCGCATCGTCGCGCTCGACGCTGGCGCCGACGAGGTCCTGAGCTACGGGGGCATCACGCCCGACGCCGTCCGCGATCTCGTTCACGGCTGCATCTTCACGCGCGGGCCGAAGGATCTGCGTCACACGGCGATCTTCATCGGCGGCAGCGACATGTCGGCAGGCGAACGGCTGCTCGAGGCGGTGCAAAAGGCGTTCTTTGGACCGATGCGCGTGTCAGTGATGCTTGATTCCAACGGATCCAACACGACCTCCGCCGCCGCCGTTGCCAAACTGCAGCAGGCCGCGGGCACGTTGACGGGCCAGCGCGCGGTCGTCACGGCGGGTACCGGCCCGGTCGGTGTTCGGGCGGCGGGTCTGCTGTCGCGCGCCGGCGCTGAGGTGACCGTCACGTCGCGGCGAACCGTTGATCCCGGCCTGGTTCGTGGTCTGGTCCAGCGTTTCGGCGGCGATGTGCGCGCGGTGACGATGGCGGATGGCTCGCAGGCGCAAGCGGTGCTCGAAGGGGCCGGGCTGTTGTTGAACGCCGGCCCGGCGGGTGTGCAGCTCGTGCCCCGCGGCGCGTGGGCCGGCCGCCAGGGGCTTCGCGCCGCCGCCGACGTCAACGCGGTACCCCCGGCCGGGGTCGAGGGGATCGATGTCCGCGACGACGGCGTGGAGCGTGAGGGCGTCACGGTGTTTGGCGCGCTCGGCGTTGGCGGGCTGAAGATGAAGATCCATCGCGCCTGCATCGAGCGGCTGTTCGCGCGCAATGATGCGGTGTTCGACGCCGAGGACATCTCAGATGTTGCTCGTGAGCTGACTTCGCCGAAAGGCTGACATCAACTCCCAACTGCCGAGAAGCCAACTCCCAAATTTGGGCGTTGGGAGTTGGGCGTTGGGAGTTTTCATGCCCAGAGTTATCGGCATCGATCCGGGCACAATCAGTATCGACCTGTGCGGACTGGAGGACGGCCGGGTATTCCTCGAGAGGTCGCTGCCGACCGCCGAGGCGCTTACAGATCCCTCCATCCTCGTCGGGCTTCTCAAGGCGCACACGCCGCTCGATCTCATCGTCGGTCCCTCCGGCTACGGCCTGCCGCTCAAACACGCCCGTGAGCTGACAGACAGCGACTTCAAGCTGGCGTTTCTCGCGGCTTCAGGGGAGTCGGGCGGCATCGGCGGGCTTCGTTCGCTGGTGCGCGCGCTCGCCGCGTCGGAGCTGCCCGTGGTGCTGACGCCGGGAGTCATTCACCTCGCGTCGGTCCCTGACTATCGCAAGGTCAATCGCGTGGACATGGGCACAGCGGACAAAGTGTGCGCGGCGGCGCTGGCGATCCATGAACATGCGGCGCGGCGGCGGTGCCGAGAGCGCGAGGTGTCGTTCATCGCGCTGGAGCTGGGCGGCGCATTCACAGCAGCGCTGGCGGTGCGGAACGGCCAGATCGTGGACGGGATCGCGGGGTCCGCCGGACCGCTTGGCGCTCACGCGGCTGGCGCCCTCGACGCCGAGGTCGCGTTCCTGGCCGGGACGATCTCGAAGCGCATGGTGTTCGAGGGCGGCGCTGCCAGTATCGCAGGCGAGCCGGATGCCGATCCGCTGCAGCTCTTTGCGTCGAAGGCGCCGAACGCAGCCGTCGCCGTCGAGGCGTTCATCGAAAGCTCAGTGAAGGCCGTCGCGGCTTCGGCAGTTTCGCTCAATGACGACGGAGACACCGGCGACGGATCGTTCGATGTGATTCTTTCCGGGCGCCTGGCGGGACTGGCGTCGGTGCGCGACCACCTGACGCGCCGGCTGGCGCCGTTCACGCGCGGCGGAACTATCCAGCTACTCCAGGGCTTTGCCGGTTCAGCGAAACATGCCGCTCAGGGAGCGGCGCTGATCGCCGACGGACTCGCGGGTGGTGCGGCGGCGGCGATCGTCGACGCGATGGGGATCCGCAACGCTCGCGGCACGCTGCTCGATCACCTCCATGTCATCTCCGCGGCGACGGCACGGGCGCGTCTGGGGATCCCCTGATGCAGTCAACTCCCAACTTCAAACTCCGCAACTCCCAACTCCGCAACTCCGAACATTGGGAGTTGGGCCTATTGGGAGTTGGGAGTTGAGGCCATTGGGAGTTGGGCGTTGAGCCGCGTCCTCATCGCCGGCCTGTCGACGCGGGCGGCGTCAGACTCAGCGGTTGCCGCCGGGTTTGCCGTGACCGCGGTTGACGCGTTCGGCGACCTCGATCTCCATCCATCGGTACGAGCCGTGTCGCTGCCGCGCGACCTTGGCGTCCCCTTCAGCGCGGACGCGGCGGCACGTGCCGGCGCAGATTGTGCCGCCGACGCCGTTGTTTATCTCGCCAACTTCGAGAACGAACCTGACGCCGTACGCACGCTCGCCGCCGGCCGGCCGCTGTGGGGCAATCCCCCCGACGTCCTGCGCCGCGTCCGGGATCCGCGGCTGGTCATGACGGCATTTCGTGAACACGGGATTCACGCGCCCGCGATCAGACTGAGCGCGAACGATCCGAACGACTCGAACGACCCGAACGATCCGAACGACCCGAACGACCCGAACGACCCGAACGATTGGATCGTCAAGCCCTTCGCCTCCGGAGGAGGCCGCGGCGTGCGGTTGTGGAAGGGCGGTCGAGTGTCTGACGATTGCTACCTGCAGGAGTATGTCCAGGGCGTCGCGGCGTCCGTGGTGTTCGTGTCAGCGGGCGGCGTTGCCGTGCCGATCGGCGTCTCGCGTCAGTTGATCGGCGATGCCGCGTTCGGGGCCGACCGGTATCGGTACTGCGGCAATATCCTGGCGCCGGCGGGGGACCCCGTATTCGAGGATGACGAAAAACTGCTGGATCGCGCCTGCGCGCTCGCATCCGCCGTCACCACGTCATTCGGTCTCGTCGGCGTCAACGGCGTCGACTTTGTCGCGGCTGGCGGCGAGGCGCATCCCGTTGAAGTGAATCCGCGGTGGTCGGGTTCCATGGAACTGGCCGAGCGCGCATATCAGCGTTCCATCTTCGGTATGCATGCGGACGCCTGTGCGTGTGGAGCGCTGCCGGAGTTCGACCTGCGGCGCGCCAGGCGATCAGCTCGCGCGGTGGGGAAAGCGATTCTCTTTGCGCGCGAGCCGGTGACGATGGGCGATACCCGGACGTGGCTCGCGGATGCGACGCTCCGGGATGTGCCGCAGCCGGGAGAGCGAATTGCCGCCGGCCGTCCAATCTGCACGATCTTCGCGGAGGCCGACGACGATTCGGGTTGTCATGGCGCGCTGGTGCGTCGAGCAGAGCGGCTCTATTCGAGTCTCGCGGCCGGCGTGCATCTGGAATGACGCCGGACGTCGTGGTAGGGTATGCGCGCTCCATGGAGATCAAACAGATGCGGGACGTGATCCGCGGTTCGGTGTGTGCGCTCGTCGTGTTCGGATGCATGTGGGCGCTCGACGTGCCGTCGCCGGCGGCGCAGCAGCGCACTGGCGGCGCGGCGATTCCGACGCCCGCAGGCGTCGAGAGCAGCAAGCTCCCCGACGGCACCCTAATGCTCACCGACGCCAGGGGCATGACGCTGTACACCTACCTGAAGGACACGCCGCAGCAGTCCAACTGCAACGACGGATGCGCGGCGCAGTGGCCGCCGGTCGTGGCCACCGGCGTGCCTCCGAGCGACGCCTGGACGGTCGTGACGCGGACCGATGGGTCGAAGCAGTGGGCCTACCGGGGAAAGCCGCTCTACGGCTGGATCAAGGACGCGCGGCCCGGAGATCTGACGGGTGAAGGCGTCGCCAACGCCTGGAAGATTGCCGTGGTCGACGCGCCGCCAAACCTCGTGAAAGTGCATCTTGCGCACGTCGCGGCTACGTTCCAGGACGCGCCGGGCCAGCAGGGACTCCTCGCCACCGCGATCGCCGAGGCCAAAATTGCCGCGCAGCACGCGGCCCTTGCGGCGAAGGCGCCTGACAACCTGGACGCGATGAAGATGCACGCCGGCCACGTCATCCATGCCGTCGACCCCGGCGTCGAGCGGACTGGGCCAGGCCTTGGTTTCGGCGTCAAGCGTGCGGCGGCCGGCGTCGTCGAGCACATTCAGCTGGCGGCCAAAGTGCCGAACGTCCCGGTCACCGTACTGACGCTGGCGTCCCACGTCCTCGCATCGACCAACAACACCCTGCGGAGGTGTGACGAGATCGTGGCCGTGGCGCAGCGAATCCGGGCGGCGGCGACCGCAGCGGACGCGGCTGCGGAAGTGGCGCGCCTCAACGCGCTGGCACAACAGCTCACGTCCGGGCTGGACGTGAACAAGGATGGCCAGATCGGCTGGCAGACGGGCGAGGGCGGTCTCGTGCAGGCGCAGGCGGAGATGCAGCTGATTTTGAAGGGCGAAGGCAGCTAACCATGAAGACAACGACACAGCGCGCCGGCCTGGGACTCTTCTGTGCCATGGTACTGAGCGCGTGCGGTGGCTCCGAGCAACCCCAGAGTCAGACTGCAGAAGGGCAGGGCGTGCAGGCGCTCGACGCCCAGGGCGCGCCGATCTACCGCGTCGATCCCTTCTGGCCGAAGCCGCTCCCCAACAAATGGAGCATGCAGCAGATCGTCGACATTGCCGTCGACAGGGACGATCACGTCTGGATCATCAATCGGCCGGTCGACGCCAGGCCGGACGAAACTGGCGCTGCCTCCAACCCGCCGCGGCAGGAATGCTGCGTCGTCGGGCCCGTCATCATCGAGTTCGACCCGGAGGGCCACGTCCTGAATGCGTGGGGCCGCCCTGACTACCATCCCGGCTGGCCGGGGCGGCTGCAGACGATGGGGGTCGATCGCGACCGGAATATCTACGTCTCAGGGACGACGCCCGGCGACAGCATCATCAAGTTTTCGCCCGAGGGCAAGTTCCTGTGGGACTTCGGGCACCGCGGACCGAAGGTGCCCGCCAACCAGGTGAAGATGAACAACCAGCAGACCGAGATCTTCCCGCCCGGCATCGGCGCGTTCGAGCTCGACGAGGATGCGCGCGAGATTTACATTACCGACGGGTTCCTGAACAAACGCGTGCTGGTCTACGACCTCGACACCGCTGCGTTCAAGCGCGGGTGGGGCGGCCACGGCATGCCGCTCAGCGAGATCACCAACGAGCCGACGGCCCCGTATAAGTGGACCGGAGCCCCGCCGCCTGACCAGGCCGACTTCGCCCCCGCGCTCCACTGCGTGCACAAATCGAGGGACGGGTTCGTCTACGTCTGCGAGCGCGGAATGAACCGCATTCAGGTGTTCACGACAGAGGGAAAGTGGGTCAAGGATTTCCAGGTGGCGCCGAATACGCCGGCGCGCGGCGAGGGGTGCGGCGGCATCTGGCACATGACGAACCCGCCGTGCGGCACCGTGTATAACCTGGCGCTGTCTCGAGACCCGGACCAGAAATACGTCTTCGCGGCCGACGGCACGAACAACCGCGTGTGGATTCTCGACCGGCAGGACGGCCGGACCCTGGGGTCGTTCGGCGGCAACGGCCGCTACGCCGGCCAGCTCCACTGGATCGATGCGATCAAGGTGGACTCGAAGGGGAACATCTACACCGGCGAGGTCGAGGACGGGAAGCGGATCCAGAAATTCGTTCCAGTTCTGGCCAGCGAAACGAATTAAACCACGACGGCCACGACGTTCACGACGGAAACGAAACCATTCTGGTTCATCGTAATCGTCGTGCCCGTCGTGTCGTCGTGGTTACATTCCTAGAAGTCGTACCTGACGCCGAACTTGAAGATCCGCGGCTGAAGCACCGTCGTCGGCTGCAGCCATGTCGTGCCGTAGGTGGCCGACTGGCCCAGGACGGCGTCGGTATTCGTGATGTTGTAAACGTCGAAGTTGGCGTCCAGCGTCGCCCCCGCGAACTGGAAAATCTTGCTGAAGCGAAGATCCAGCTGGTTCCGGCGGTCGCCGAGCAGCGTGCCGCCGTCGATCACGTTGATCGTCCTCGAGCCGCCGCCGCTCGGCGCGCGGCCCAGGGCGGCGGTGACGTCGGCCACGGAATAGATGACTCCGGCCTGCACGTTCGGGCCGGGCAGGCTCAGGAAGCTGGAGCTGAGCCTGACGTCCTGCCACGGAATTGTGTAGACCGCGATCATCTTGTAGTTCGGCGCCCAGCTCGCGGTGGTGTCGCACATTTCGATCGGAGTTGCGCCGCCGCCTACGAGAACAGTCGCGGTTTCTGGTAGTTCCTTCTGCAGGTCGCACGTATTGTTCGAGGTCCGGCCGATCGATACGCCGCCCGAGGTCGTGAAGCTGCCGGCGCCGCGCCAGTTCAGCGCGACATCCACGCCGTTAAAGTGTTCTGTGCGTTTGGCAAAGTTGTCGGTGAACGTGACGTAGTTGGTCACGGTGTTGAAGGCGCGGCCGTTCCGCAGCACAGGATTTACTTCGACCGAGGTCAGCTGCTGACCAGAGGTCGGGAGACGGGAGTCGGCCGGGACGGCCACCTTGTAGAGCGTGTAGTCGGCCGCGACGGTCTCCGGGTTGTCGGTCACCGTGAAGTTGCCGTAGATGCGCCGGTAGTAGCCGACGTCCATCGACACTCGGGGCATCAGCTCGTGCTGGACGCTGGCCACGAACTCCCAGTTGTACGGACGCACATGCCAGCCGCGCAGCGTTTCGGGATCGCGCGTCGTATTCGGCGTGACGAAGTTGCCGAGAAGCGTGCTCGACCACGGACCGCACTGTCCGTTGGCCGCCGGGTTCATCAGGTCGCAGGCGGGGACGCGGGTGTCAATCGTTGCCCCGGTGATCGTCCTGGTGATGCTGGTGGCGATGAAGTTGGCCGGCGCCAGGCTGGTCGCGGTCTGCGCCCCGTCCTGCGCAACGCCGCGCGTCGCGCTGAACTTCACCGCAGTTTTGCCGGTGCCGAACAGATCGTACGACGCGCCGAGGCGCGGGTTGAGATCCTTCCAGTTGACGACGTTGTCGTTCCCCGGAATCACCGTCACCGGGCGGTTCGGTGTGAACCGGGTCGGCGACAGCGTGTAATCCTCGTACGACTGCTTCGTCATGTTCAGCCGCAGCGCGCCCTGCAGCGTCAACCGCTCCAGCGTCCACTGGTCCTGCGCGAAGATGCCCAGGTCGTAGTCGAGATTCACCTGGTATTCGCCGGCCGGCGTGAACATCGTGATCTGGTTCATCACGAATCCCTGGGTGCGGTACTGAATGTCGTTCGAGAAGTTGACGGCGTCGTTGACGATGAAGAAGTGCTGCATGTCCATCCCGACTTTCGCCGAATGGGTGCCGGTCACGTAGCTCATCACGGCGCGTTCCGCCTGGATCGTCGAGTTGTAAGGTGAGCTGACCGCCCCCGCGCGGCCGTAGGTGATGGGTGCGAGGTTGCGTCCCTGGAACACGACGCCTCCCTGCTCCACGATCCGGACCGGACCCATCGTCTCGCCCTTCATGAAGCCCTCGATCGGGAACTGCCGCCAGCCGTTGTGGATGTGGCTGTGGCCGGCTTCGAAGAGGAGCCGGTTCGTCGGCGTGTAGTTCCACGTTGCAGTCGCCATCCATTGCGGGAAGGGCGTGTAGGTGTACGCCTCTGGCGAGGTGGCGCTGGTGACGCCGTTCCAGTGCTGGAACACCCGCGTCTGCCGGTCGATGAAGCCAGCTACCCGCATTTTCGACGTGAGCGCCGCGGTTCCGCGCGTCGTCACGTCCCAGGTCGGCTGATTGTCGTTGCTCCGCCGGCCCAGATCATCCTCGCGAATCCAGGCCGTCGGGTCGATGGGATAGTAGCCGCCGGCAGAGAAGTTGTCGTTGCGCTGTTTGCGCACCGTGGAGAAGAACCAGACGCGGTCGCGCATGATCGGACCGCCGAGGGCGGCGTTCGCGTCGTAGAGCGCCTTGATGCGCGGCGCGCTCCGCAGGCCCATGCCGATCAGGCGCTCGGTGAGGTTGTCGCTCTGCAGGTCGGGCCCCGATCCGTTCACGTAGATCGTGCCGCTGAACGTGTTGCCGCCTGACCGTGGCACGCCGTTGCTGACGACGCCGTTGGTCGCTGCCTCTCCGGTCTGGCCCGACACCTGGATGTCGACCTGGTCGAACAGCAGCGGCGAGAAGATCAGTCCGGAACGGCCTGCCTGCGAGGTGCTGTTGCCGGCGCGCAGCCCGTCAACCAGCTGGAGCTCGTCGCCTGGACGGCCGCCGTGCGACACCAGTTGGTTGCCCTTCGGGGAGCCCGCCGTGCCGCCGACGTCCTGCGTGCTCGTCATGTTGACGCCGACCGTCATCTGCGCCAGCTGATACATCGTGCCGCCGTTCGGAATGGCGCGGATGACTTCTGGAGTGACCGAGCGCGCGACGCCTGCGCTCCGCAGGTCGACCGTGGGCGATTCGCCCGAGACGGTGATGGTTTCCTCCAGCGCGCCGACGTTCAGTTCTGCGTTGATCGTGGCGGTAAAGTTGGCGGGCAGCTGGATGCCTTCGCGCTTCACGGTGTTGAAGCCCGGGAGCGTGAACGTCACGCTGTAGGTCCCGACCGGCAGGTTGATGACGGTATATTGCCCGGAGCCGTCAGCGATGGCCGTCCGGACCTTTTCGATCAACGCCGGACTCGCGACTTCGACCGTCACCCCTGGAAGCACTGCACCCGACGTATCTCGGACCGCCCCGGCGATGGTGCCGAGTTGCTGGGCATCCGTCGCCGCCGGCACCGCCAGCAGCGCGACAAGAACCGCTGCTACCCGTTTTGCAGTCTGCATACGTTTCTCCCTCGCCCGCAGAAATCGGACCCCGGCGCTCGAAACGATCCCGTCAGTCTTTCCAGGCGTTGCTGGCTGCCCGCAGCTTCCCGCCGTTCGCCGGCTGCTCGCTCAGCTCGATGCGGCCGTAGACCGGGTCGTTCACATTCGCCAGAATCCCGCCCGTGAACGCGCTCGGCGCGCCCGGGTCGCTCACCATCAGACCGCGCGCCCGGAGCTGGCCGACCGTGGTCTTGATGTCGTTTGTCTCCATCCCGAAGTGGGTCACCTGGCCGTCAGGCCTCTCGGTGCTGGCCTGCAGCTCCAGGAACGTATCCCGGCTCACCTGGATGTATGCCGACATCCCATTGGGGTTGCGGACGACCTCATTGAAGCCCAGTTTCTCCTGGTAGAACTTCAGGGCAGCCGGCAGATCCTTCACGCTGATGCCGACGTGATTCAGCCGCAGGTTCGGCCGCGGGCTCTGTGCCACGGCCGACTGGATGCCCGATCCCACCAGGATGCCGATTGCGAATACGACAACAGTGCGCATGAACAACTCCCTTCAGATTGTTAGGCCAGGCGCGGGAACAGCTTCAGCGCGTTATCGCGCTCGATGCCCCGGCGCACGCCATTATCCAGCTTGAGGCCGGCCAGCAGCTTCACGTCGTGCGCGAGCGGGAAGCGGTTGTAGTCGGTGCCGAACACGATGTGCGACGCCGGCACCAGCTTCATCAGCGCCTCGAGGTTCACCGGCGAGAACGCCTGCGCACCCTCGAAGTAGAACGTCCGGAACTCAGCCTCGATGCCGCGCGGGAAGAAGCCCTTGAGCTTGTCCGGGCCCATTCCCGTCCAACCCTCGAATTGGGCGATCCGGTGGATGATCATCGGCGCGACGCCGCCGCCGTGCGAGAAGATGAACCGCACGCCAGGGAACTCGCGGCTGACACCGCTCACCATCAGGCTCAAGATCGTGCGCGCGGTGTTCACCGGCCATTCCAGCCAGGCGCTGCTCAGTCCGGTTCCGTTCTCGTAGGACATCGTCCGGGTCGTGCAGCACTGATCGTCGTTGGGGTGGACATAGACGATGCCGTTGCGGCGGTTCAGCTCGCTCCAGAGCGGCTTGAATTTGGCGTCGCCGAGCCAGGCCCCTTGGTAGCTCGTGCCGATCCCGACGCCATCGACCTTGAGCGTGTCGTAGGCGTACTCCACTTCCTTCAGCGCCCCGTCCACGTCGAGCATCGGCAGCGCCGCGAACAGCCCGAACTTGCCCTTGTGATCGCCGACGACCTGGGTACCCCAGTCGTTCAGCTTGCGGGCATACGCGCGTCCCGCCTCGCCGGGCTGGACCCCGGAAGCGGTCAGGTTGGCCATGCCGATGCCGACGCCGGACGTCCCCATTTCGTCGAGCGTGCCCTCCACCGTCCACCGCTGATTGCCGCCCTGACGGCCGGTGACCGCGGCCGGCGGGTCGAAGTGGTGATGAAAATCAACCAACCCCGTTCCCGGGGTCGAGCCGGCGCGCTGCGCCAGTCCGGCAGCGGGTGCCAGCGCGCTCGCGCCGGCGGCCGCCACCGTTCCGATGAACGCGCGACGGGAGAAGCTCGTGTCCTGTGTCATGTTCGTCCTCAGAAGTCCCAGCGGATCCCGAACTTCACGATCCGTCCCTGGATGATGGACGTCGGCCGCACCCAGGACCCGCCGTTCACGCCGGAGTACGCGGTGGTATAGCCGAGTGCCGCGTCCGAGTTGAAGGCGTTGTAGATATCGATGTTTGCGTCGAGGCTGTTGGCGGCAATCCGGAAGATGCGGCTGAAGCGGAGATCGAACTGGTTCAGCCGATCGCCGAGCGTCGTGTCCGGGACCATCACGTTGACGGTCTTCTGCCCGGCCGCGCCCGCGCTGAACGGACGTCCGAGCGCCGCCGCCATCTGGGCGCCGGTGTAGATCACACCGGCCTGAATCGAGGTGCCCGGGCGGCTGTAGAAGTTGCCGCTGATGCGGATGTTCCACGGGAACTCGTAGACCGCGAGCATCTTGTACTGCGGCCCCCAGGCTGACACGTTGTGGCAGTACTCCAGCGGGTTGCTGCCCAGCGCTTCAGGTACCTTTTCCACGACCTCGCAGTTGTCGGTCATCGTCTGTCCGAACGTGACGCCGCCTTGCAGCGTGGTGCCGCCCGCGAGCCGCGCGTTGGTCGAGACGTCGAACCCCTGCCAGTGCTCCTGCTGCTTGCCGTAATCGGATGACAGCGTGATGACCTCGGTGGTGGTGTTGAAGGGCAGGCCCGTGCGCAGCACAGGATTGATATCGAAGACGGTGAGCGGCGTGCCGGCGTTCTCCAATCGGCGGTCGTCGGGCACCGCGACCGTGAACTTCGTGAAGTCCGCGGCGATATTTGCGGTGTTATCGGTGACCAGGAACCCGCCGTAGATGCGCCGGTAGTACATCATCTCCACCGACCAGCGCGGCATCAGCTCGTGCTGCACGCCGCCGGACACTTCCCAGTTCGAGGGACGCACGTTCCAGCCGTACAGTGCCTTTCGATCCTGCACGGCGATGGCTCGCAGATCGCCGAAACCCGCCGTCAACCACGGACCGCACTCGCCGTTGGCCTGCGGATTCGCGAGATCGCAGTCGGCCACGCCATTCAACCGGCGCGGGTCGCCGACAGCGTAGGTCGTCTCGTTGACGGTCCTGGCCGTGCTGGTGACGAGCGCGTTGGCGGGATGCAGCGTCGTGGCGGTGTTCACGCCTTCCTGCGCGGAACCGCGGCCGGCCGACGCCTTGAAGGCCGTCTTGCCGGTGCCGAACACGTCGTACGAGACGCCAAAGCGTGGATTGATGTCCTTCCATGACAGGACGTCGGTCTGTGGGAACGACAGCGGGGCTGCGTTCAGATAGCGCGAGGGCCACGGCGTGGTATACGCCTCGTTCGATTCCTTCTGGAATTCGAGGCGCAGGGCGCCGTTCATGGTCAACCGGTTCATCGTCCAGCGATCCTGGGCGAAGAGGCCCATGTTGTAGTCCAGCTTGTAACGGCGCTCGCCCTGCGGCGCGAAGATCGTCACCTGGTTCAGCACGTAGTTCGTCGTGCGGTACTGGTAATCGTCGGAGTAGTTGGTCGTCTTGTCGACCTTGTGTCCCCCCTGGAAGTCCATCCCGAGCTTGGCGTTGTGGGTGCCGGTCGCGTAGGTCATGGCCGCGCGGCCGGTGTAGATGCGCTGCGGCGACTGGGCAGTGATGTTGCCGGGCGCCCCGTAGGTCATGGGAGGTACCGCGACGCCACCAAAGGTGCCCCCGGTTTCGACGTTCCTGACGCCAAGTACCTCGCCGGAGCGGGCGCGCGTGTTGTTGTCGGCCTTGTGGAACAGGTACCCCGCCTCGAACAGGACTCGGTTGGTCGCGGTGTACGTCCAGGTCGCCTGGGCGAAATAGCGCGGCCAGTCGATCCGCGGCGTCGCCTCGGCCGACAGGTTCGCGGCGATCGTGTAATACGTGAACCACTTGTGCTGGTAGTCGTAGAAGTTGGTCAGGCGCATCTTCGGAGTGAGCGCATACGTCAGCCGCAGCGTCGCATCCCAGAGGTACTGGTAGTCGACCATCGGGTTGCTCAAGTCGGCCTCGCGGACGCGCGCCCGCGCATCAACCGGGAAGTAATGGCCGGCGATATAGGTCGAATTCGCCGTGTAGCGTCCTGTGCCCCAGAACCAGATGCGGTCGCGCTTGAGCGGTCCGCCAAGGCCGCCGTTGATGTCGAAGAGCTGCTTGGCGCCGCCGGTGCGGGTCAGACCCCACGGTTCGATTTCCGACAGGTTCGGCGTCGCGGCCGACAACCGGTCCGTCAGGTTGCTGCTTTGCAGCGACGTCGCCGAGCCGTCCATCAGGAACGTTCCTGAGAACACATTGCCCCCCGCGCGGGTCAGCGCGTTGGTCTGGACGCCCAGCGTCGGCGCGTCGCCCGATTGTCCGGAGAGGACGACGTCGACCTGATCCCAGAGGAGCGGTGACAGCGCGAAGCCAGTGCGGCCGGAACTGCTCATCAGATTGCCGACTTTCACGCCGTCGAGCATCTGGACTTCGTCGCCGGGGCGGCCGCCGTGCGCACTGAGCTGGGGGCCCGGGCTGAGGACGTTGGTCCCGCCGACATCCTGCGTGCCTGACAGGACGACGCCGGTATACATGGCCGCGAGGTTGTACATGGTGCGGCCGTTCGGCACGGCGCGGATCACCTCGGCGGTCACGGTCCGCGTCGTCGTCGAGCTCTGAATGTCGACGACTGGCGCCTCGCCGCTCACGGTGATCGTTTCTTCCACCTGCCCGACGCGCATATCCGCGTTGACGGGCGCCGTAAAGCTTGCCGAGATCTCGATGCCCTCGCGCCTGACGGTGTTGAAGCCGGGCAGCGTAAAGGTGGCGACGTAGGTGCCCACCGGCAGCGCAGGCACGGTGTACTGGCCCGCCCCGTCGGTGACGGTGGTGCGGATCTTCTCGATCAGCGCCGGACTCGTCACTTCGACCGTGACGCCGGGCAGGACGGCGCCGGACGTGTCTTTCACGACGCCGGCGATGGTCCCCAATCCCTGTGCACCGCTGGACGTGGGCGCAGCGATGAACACGAGCGCGACCAGGACGGCTGTTGCGGCTCCTCGCATTGCTATATCTCCCAATACACTTCGATTTTCTGTTTCTGGTGTGGCCGACCCGGGGCCGGCGCGATCATCCGTCCCGGTCGGCCGGTCGTCAAGCGCAAAACGGCCCGCGCCGGGCGCAGTCGAAGGGTTGACCGGGGCGGGCCTGCACGATAAGGTCTGCCGTCATGAATCCTTCTCGCCGCGAAGTTTTGATGTCACTGGCGATCGGAACGACGGGTGTGCTTCTTGATGCGCCCGGCGTCTTCGGGCAGGGGGCTGCACCGAGAACGGGTGCCGCGGCACGCGGCCGTGTCGATGTGCATTTCCACCTCGGCGGCAACGCAGGCTTCGGCGGCGGCGGCAACACCGGCGCGGTGTCCGCGGCGGCCCGCGCGTCGGTCGAAGACCTTGACCGCGCCGGCACCGCCGCCGGCATCATCTCCTCCTCCTCGTCTGGCGCCGGCACCGGAAGCCTCGACCAGCGCAACCGGCAGGCGCGAGAGTTCAACGACACAGCCGCGAAGTGGGTGTCGGATCACCCGACGCGCTTCGGGCTGTGGACGAGGCTCCCGCTGACGGACGTCGATGCCAGTCTCAAGGAGATCGCCTACGGCTACGACCAGCTCAAGGCTGACGGCATTGGCCTCGTGACCAGTTACGAAGATGCGTGGCTGGGCGATCCCCGGCTGAAGCCGGTGTACGAGGAGCTGAATCGCCGCAAGGCTGTCGTCTACGTGCATCCGAACGATGCCGCGTGCTGCGGCGGTCCGAACCTGCTCTCGTACGAGAAGCAGCATCCGCCGGTCGGAGGGTCGTGGCTCGAGTACCCGATGAACACGGCGCGGACAATTTTCAGCCTGATGCTGGGAGGGACGATTCGTCAGTTCCCAGACATCCGTTTCATCTTCTCGCACGGCGGCGGTGTCACGCCGCTGCTCCTGTCGCGCATCGAGAATTTCGCCAACTGGGATTCCGTCGGTCCGTCGAAGCTGAAGGAGCTGTTCCCCGACGGTCTGTCGAACGAATTCCGGAAGCTGTATTTCGAGGTGGCGCAGGCGTTCTCGAAGGTGAACATGGATGCGCTGATGGCTCTTGTGCCCTCGTCACACATCCTCTATGGGAGCGACTATCCGGTGTTCCCGGCTGACAACAGCGCGAAGGGACTCGAGAAGCTGGACCTCCCTGCCAACCTTCGCCGGGCGATCGACCGCGACAACCTGGCGGCACTGCTGCCGAAGTGGAAGGCCTGAGGTCTAGGGGACGTTCTTCATGAACGTGACCGTCCCGAAGTTCACGAACGGCTCTCCGCCGACGGAGATCTGCTGACGCAGCATGAACATGACAGGTGAGCGGGTGTCGAGCGTCCCGCGGAGCGCGACGTTCGTGTCCTTCACCTTCATCACCGGCTCTTCCCAGAAATAGGTATAGTAGCCGCCCGGATCGCCGCCGACCGGTCCCATCCGGATGTGCCGGAAGCCGCGGCTGTCGCTTTCCACCCAGACGAGATACTTGCGGTTCACATCGTAGGTGAGCTGCAGCGCCGCCGTGTACGGGCCGTCCGGCCCTTTCAAGTCGAACGTTCCCTCGTAGTAGCAGCCGCCGACGTGGCGCAGGGTGAGCGTGCCGGACACGTCACCTTCTTTGCTGAGCGGCGACTCGGGCGCGACCCATTCCACGCCCCATGTGCCGACGAAATAGTCGGGATCGAGCAGCTCCTCCTGATTGCTGGGGCCCGCCCGCTTGGTCTGTTTCCGCGTCTCGGCGATCGCCTCTTTCTGTGCGGGGGTCAGGCACTCGGCGGTCGGGCGGTCGGACGAAAAGGTGGCGACGTACTGCGCCTCGGATGACCTGACGGAGGCGACGAGGGCGAATCCAGCAGCAAAGACGAGGACCGACTTGTTCATGGGCATCATCCGTTACTTCGCGCAGGCGGCATCGAGCATCTGGAACGACATCGTGTTGATGCGCGACTGTTTTGGATCCTTGATCAAGATCCCACGAACGGCCATCTTGTGTCCCTGATGCGTGGCCGGGTTGAACACGGAGATGTTCATCAGCCGGAACTGCTGTGTGCCGAGCGGCTTGGCCGCCGCGGCCTTCACGGCTTCCGGGCTCGTGTTGGGCCGTCGCTGAAGCTCGGGAGTGGTTGCGCGGCCCAGGAGCCACGTGTCGTTGGGACCTGATTGCAGACAGCCGACGACTTCAACGATGTCTACCGTGGGCGGAATATTGCCGACTCCGGGCGGCGGCTGCGCGCCCTGGCGCTGGTTCTGCGCCTGCACGGCTGTGCTGACGCTGCAGGCGAAGACCAACGTGACGATCGCAGCTGCGCGGAAACGCATGAAACGCCCTTTCGATGGTTTTCCCAACAAAACGTGGTGATGAGACGGCGAAGGATATCACGGAAGAATCCCAAATCGTGTTGACGGTTTGACGGCCGGATGTCATCATGCGCGTGCAGAAAAAACGGCGGCGGAAGTGCGTTCAGCAGGAGTGCGTTTATGAAGAGCTTGGTGACATCCCTCGTGAGCGCGGTGCTGGTCCTCGGGGCGTACTCGATTGCCCATGCGCAGGTGCCCACGTTCAACAAGGACGTCGCACCGATTCTCTACTCCAAGTGCGCAAGCTGCCACCGGCCCGGCGAGATTGCGCCGATGTCGCTCCTGTCGTACCGCGCCGCCCGCCCATGGGCCCGCGCGATCAAGGCAAAGGTCGTCGCCCGCGAGATGCCGCCCTGGTTCCTCAGCGACAACCCGCAGCATCCCGTTACGGACATCAACGTCCTGACGCAGGCGCAGATCGACATTCTCGCCGCGTGGGCCGACGGCGGTGCGCCGGAAGGCACTGAGCCGGCGCCAGAGCCGCCGAAGTTCGTCGACAACGTCAACGCCGCGATCGGCCGCGCGCCCGAGTACACGCTGTCGACCGCGATGATCGATATCCCGGCCAGCGGCCAGTTCTCCAACATCAACGTCTGGACCAAGACCCCGTTCACGACCAACACGTTCTTCGAGGCCACTGAGATGCGCCCGACGAACCGCGCGGTGACGCATCACGCCGGCACGTTTGCGCTGGCCATGCCGCCCGGGTCGAGCATCGGCAAAGGGCCGGCGTGGAAGGGTGGT
>Ga0075418_10003583_pt1 | contig 17713 bp, 14 predicted proteins | sample SoiMetdeltSBSDD2_FD_81776 | JGI IMG/M metagenome (GOLD analysis project Ga0075418, IMG submission 81776) | Bulk soil microbial communities from a Populus tree surrounding site in Tennessee, USA - Soil MetaG P. deltoides SBSDD2 | ecosystem: Environmental > Terrestrial > Soil > Tree plantation... | reverse complement strand
CGCCACGCCGACATCGTCCTCGCGGCCGCGCTGGCGGCGGGAATCGCCGTGCGGCGGCCCCGCCAGGTCCCGCGCCTTCTGTTGTGGGCGTCGCCTGTGGTGGCCCTCGTCCTCCTCTATCAATGGGTCTACTTCGACGCGCCCTGGCGGCACGGCTTCTCGGGCAGCCGCGGCCGATTCAACGAGACCTGGGGCGTGGGACACGCGGGCCTGCTCGTGTCGCCGGCCAAGGGCCTTCTCGTCTTCACGCCCGTGGTGGCGGTGGCGGTCGCCGGCATGGTGCGGGCCTTCCGGCGCGGAGAGCGCTGGCTGGTGACGACGCTCGCCGCGGCGGCCGTCGGCCACTGGATCCTGATCGGCCGCTGGAGCGAATGGCACGGCGGGGAGAGCTGGGGCCCGCGGATGATGACGGACGTCCTGCCGCTCCTGTTCCTGTTCCTGCCCGAAGGCCTCGACGTCCTGCGCAGCGTCGGCCCCGTCCTGGCGGCGCTGTCGGTCGCGGTCCAGGCCCTGGGCGCGTTCGCCTACGACTACCGCTGGGAGCGGCTGTATCAGCGCCGCTCGCCGGGCGGGCACGCCGAGCTGTGGGACGCGGCGCGCAGCCCCATCGTCTATTACGCCCGGCGCCGGGTCGTGATCTTCGCCCTTCCCGTGGTGCGCGAGGGCCGCGTCTCCGTACGCGAGCACCCGGTGCTGCTCTTCGGGCCGAAGGGGTCGCGCGCGACGTTCGGGGCGGGCGACGCCCCGGTGGTGACGGGGGCGGACCCCACCTTCGGCGACGCCCACGCGCAGCGCGGGGCGCGCAGCGAGGGGGGGAGGCTGCGGCTGCGGGCGCACTGGGACGGGCTCTTCCTCCGCGTCGGCGACGACGCAAAGCCGCGCCGCCTGCAGCTCCGGGTCTCCGGCCGCGGACAGGGGACGCTCTACGTCGGCGAGCGGACCTTCTGGAGCGAGCCGCGCTGGACCGCGTACCCGATGTCGGGGCCGTTCCACATCCGCCACCCGTACCATTTCCCCGAGTCGGGCGGCGCCGACCTCACCGTCACCATCGGGCGCGCCGCGGGCGAGGCCGACCTCGCGTCCGTCGCCCTCGTGCCGCCCACCGCTCCCGAGAACGTGATCCAGGCTCCATAGGCGGAGAGCCGCGCGGGGACGACCGCGGTGGGGCCCAGGGCCATCCCTTCACCCGCGGGAAGCCGGACCTCCACGTCGCGTCCCGTCCCGAGCGGCACGCGCCGCGTCCCCCAGGAGAGCGCATCGGAGGCGGAGGGCCGGGGCCGCGTGACGCGCGCGACGACCTCGGCGCCCCGGCCCGACTCGACCAGGAAGGCCCCGCCCTGTCCCTGGAGGCGGAAGCCCTCGCCCTCGGGCTCGCTGCGGTCGAGGCACGTCGTCCTCACGTCGCCGGCTCCCACGCGATAGCGGTCCGGCTCCGGCACGCGAGGCCACGCGAAGTCCTCCCGCCGGGCGCGGGGGACGACCTCCTGCGGGACCAGGCGGGCCTCCTCGATGAGGGCCGCTCCCTGCACGCCTGAGCCGACGAGGGCCAGACGGCGCGCGCCCGCCGGCAGCAGGAGCGACAGGACCGGGCCCGGCTGGCCTTCCTGCAGGTACGCGCTGCCCAGCGCGAGATCGCCGGCCACCAGGTCCAGGCGCGCCACGCGGGCGCCGCCCTCCGCGGAAAGGGCGCGGCCGACGACCTCGAACCGGTACAGGCCCGGCGGCACGTCGACGCGGCGCGAGGTCTGCATCTCCAGCGGGCGCAGCAGCCACGGCGCGCGCCGCAGGTCCAGCGGGACCTGCAGGTCGACGAGGGCCGGCGGGCCCATCGGGCCGGCCAGACGCGCCGGCTCCCAGGCTTCCAGCACGTCGAGGGTGGCCAGGCGGCGGTCGATGAGCGGCTCGGCTCGGAGGCCGCCGGCCAGCGCGGCGTATCCGAGCGCGCCGACCGCCAGGCCTCGCGCGCCGCGCCACAGGGCGAGCGACGCGGCCGCGGCCAGCGACAGCGCGAGGAGCGGGGCCTGCGGTCCGCCCAGGACGAATGACGGCAGCAGGCCGTCGAGGTCGAGCGAGGGGGCGAGGACGCGCAGCAGCCCGCTCTCGCCGTCGGCGCGGTTGTGCAGCGCCCGTGGGGCGTCGGCGGCCACGGCGACGATGGCGAGGCCGACGCCGGCCAGGGCCGCCGCGGCATCGCGCCGCGCGCGCAACGCGGGGGCCAGGGCCAGCGCCAGCGCGGGGAGCGCGGGCACGACGAAGCGCGCCGGAGGGCAGGCGCCGCCCCACCACATGCTGAACGAGGCCCCCGTGAGGAAGGTGGCGCCCCCCAGCAGCGCCGCGCGCGCGGCGTCGCCCGGCCGCCATCGCGCCAGCGCGGCCCCTCCCGCGAGGGCCAGGACGAAGACCGGCGCGATCTCGAGGAGGCCGAACTGCCGGTCGAGGAGGAGCGCGGCCGCGCCCCACGGGGCGCGCGCGGGCGAGACGTCGGCCGCGAAACCGGGACCGTACGCGGCCGACAGCGAGGCGCGCCCGTAGAGCGAACGGAAGAAGAAGAGGAGCAGCGAGACGGAGGCGGCGAAGATCGCCACCGCCGACAACCGGGCGATCCACGGGCAACGGCGCGCGAGCGTGAGGGCCAGGCCGAGGCCCGCCAGCGGCAGCAGCCGGGGATGGAGCCACGGCAGGGCCGACGCGACCAGCGCGGCCAGGATCGCCCCGCCCCATCCGGGATCCCGCCGCGCCAGGATCAGGAAGGCGGCGGTGGCGAGCGCGGCGGGCACCTCGGGATAGAGGGCCACCGCGTAGAACGCCAGGGGCGGCGTGAAGGCGGCGATCGCCCACGCGGCGGTCGCGGCCGAAGAATGGATCGAGGCGTCGCGCACCAGGCGGTGCACGAGGACGGCCGTGAGCGCGGCCAGGGCCGACATGAAGAGCCGCGCGCCCGCGTAGCCGCCCAGGGCGTAGGCCGGCAGCAGCAGGACGGCCAGACCCGGCGTGTGGATCGGATAGATCCGCCCGGCGGGGCTGCGCGGCGAGGTATGCGGCTGGAGCGTCCCCGCGAAGAAACCGGAGTACTCGCGGCGCGCGAACTCGTCGCGCAGGTCCAGATCGCCGTCGCTCAGCAGGCTCTGCGCCATCAACAGGTAGTGCGGCTCGTCGCCCTGCGGGCCCGCGGGGCCGGGGATGCGCGTGCCGAGCAGGGCGTAGAAGAGGAAGGCGGCCGCGAACAGCAGGCCGCCGGGGACGCGAGCGGGTGTGCCGTCCGGGTCGGCCGCCGCGCGCGCGATCGACACCGCCATCGCCGCCCCTCCCACCAGGACCAGCACCGCGCCCTGGAAGGCGAGGAGGGCCAGCCCGCGGCCCGTGAAGAGCGGGATGAGGGGCGCCGCGGCGAGGAGCAGGACCAGCAGCGGCCGTCGAACCGCGGCCGGATGCCGCCGCAGCAGGGCGGCGCCGAGGATCCCGACGGCCGCCGACACCAGGAGGCGGGCGGCGCCCGGCGGGTCCGACATGCCGCGCCACAGGCCGGCGGCGGTGGGCGCCGCGTGCACGCGCGCGTCCCACAGCGCCACGGGCACGGCCAGGGCCAGCGCGACGCCGGCGTCGTGTGCTAACGACGCGCGGTCGGCTCGCCCCACTTGAGCTTGGTGCGGAGGATCTCGAAGTAGTCCCGCTCGGGAGCCTTCACCAGGCGGATGGCGTGGGCGCTGCGCGTCACCGTCACCACGTCCCTGGGTGCGAGCGGGAAGCCCTGCTGCCCGTCGAGCGTGATCTGCACGTCGCCGTCCCGCGCGTCGCGCAGGCTGACCTCGATGGTGACGCCGTCGCCCACGACGAGGGGCCGGTTGGACAGCATGTGCGGGCAGATGGGCGTGAGGACGATCGCGGGCAGCGTCGGGTGGAGGATCGGGCCCCCCGCGGCCAGGTTGTAGGCGGTGGACCCGGTGGGAGAGGACACGATGAGGCCGTCGGCCCGGAACGAGGAGACGAAGGCGCCGTCCACCGCCACGTCGAGCTCGATGATGCGGGAGAACGCGGCCTTGGTGATGACGACGTCGTTCAGGACGTCGCCCGCGCTCTGCGCCTTCCCCCCGCGCCGCACCTCGGCGTGGAGCATGCGCCGCTCCTCGTAGCGGTAGGTCCCGGCCAGCACGCCTTCCAGCGCCGGATAGAGCTCGCCGAGCGTGATCTCGGTCAGGAAGCCCAGGCTGCCGAAGTTGACGCCCAGGACGGGGATCGGCTTCTGCACCACGTGGCTCGCGGCGAGGAGGGTGCCGTCTCCCCCCAGCACCACCAGCGCGTCGGCCTGCTGCACGACCTCCTTGCCGCTGGCCACGGCGCAGCTCGGGGCGAGGTCCTGGACGAGCTGGGCCGTCCGCTCCTCGAGGCAGACGCCGACCCCGCGCTCGCGCAGCCAGCGGATGAGATCGCGCAGCGTGGGGCCGGCCTCGCCCAGGTCGGGGCGGGCGAGGATCCCGACCTGGCTCACGGCGCCACGGCCTTCTGCACCATCGCCTCCAGCGCGCCGTCGGAGAGCGCGGGCCCCTCGCGGCGGAGGTGGAGGAAGAACTCGCGGTTGCCCTCCGCGCCCGTGATGGGGGAGGGGGCCACGGCCGCGAGCGCGTAGCCCTGCTCCCGCTGCACGGCCCAGGCCACGTCGCGCACCGCCTGCACGTGGAGGGCGGGATCGCTGACCACGCCGCCGCGCCCCACCCGGAAGCGGCCCACCTCGAACTGGGGCTTGACGAGGACGAGGACGTCGGCCACGGGGGCCAGCACCCCGCGCACCGCGGGCAGGATCTTCAGGACGGAGATGAACGAGACGTCCAGCGTGGCGATCCCGCAGGGCTCGGGCACCTCGCGCGTGGAGAGCGAGCGGGCGTTCACCCCGTCGATCACGACCACCCGCGGATCGGATCGGAGCCTCTCGTGCAGCTGGCCGCGGCCCACGTCCACCGCGTAGACGCGGGCGACGCCGCGGGCCAGCAGGATCTCCGTGAAGCCGCCCGTGGAGGCCCCCACGTCCACCGCCACCAGCCCCGCGGGCTCCACGGCGAAGGCCTCCAGCGCTCCCGCGAGCTTGATCGCCCCGCGGCCCACGTGCTCCGGGCCGGGGAGCAGCGACACGTTCGCCTCGTCGGGGACGGCGGCGCCCGGCTTGGTGGCGGCCGCGCCGTCCACCTGCACCCGTCCCGACATCACCAGCGCCTGCGCCTTCTCGCGAGACTCCACCAGGCCGTGGTCCACGAGCCAGACGTCGAGGCGCGTGCGCGAAGGGGAGGGGCTCACGCGCGGCGCTCCACGATGAGGCGGGCCAGCCCGTCGAGCATCGTCCCGCGCGGACCCAGCGGCGCCAGGGCCTCGCGTGCCTCCGCCAGGAGGTCCGAGGCGATGCGACGCGCGCCGTCCAGGCCGTGCACGGCGACGTAGGTGGCCTTGCCCGCCGCGCTGTCCTTGCCCGCGGTCTTGCCGAGGCGCTCCGCGCCTTCGGTGGCGTCCAGGATGTCGTCCACCACCTGGAAGGCGAGGCCGATCGCGGCGGCGTACCGCTCGAGGCAGGCGAGGGTGGGGCCCGAGGCCCGACCCAGGACCGCGCCCCCGCGCACACAGGCGGAGAGCAGCGCGCCCGTCTTCGCGCGATGCAGGCGCTCCAGCGTGGCGGCGTCCACCGCGCGGCCCTCCGACTCGAGGTCCAGGACCTGTCCGCCGATGAGCCCGGTGGTGCCGCAGGCCTGGCCGAGGATGGCCGCCGCCTGGAGGCGCCGGCGCACGCGCTCGCCGTCCGGGTCAGCGGGCAGGTCCACGAGCAGGTGGAAGGCGCGCGTCAGCAGCGCGTCCCCGGCCAGGATCGCGATGGCCTCGCCGTAGACCTTGTGGCAGGTCGGCTTGCCGCGCCGCAGGTCGTCGTCGTCCATGGCGGGCAGGTCGTCGTGGATGAGGCTGTAGGTATGGATCATCTCGACCGCGCAGGCGAAGGGGAGGACCTCGTCGTCATCGGCGCCGGCCGCCTCCGCCGCGGCCAGGGCCAGCAGCGGCCGGATGCGCTTGCCTCCCGCGAACAGGCTGTAGCGGATGGCCTCGTGGATGGTCCTCGGCCACGCCGACGCCGCGGGCAGGGCCCGGTCCAGGGCCTCCTCGATCGTCCGCCGCCGCTCCTCGAGCGACGGCGCCTCCCCGGACGCTCCGGCCTCGGCCCGCGGCGAGCGGCGCACGCTCTCCATCAGGGCTGGCCGAAGGGCGTCTTCTTGGGACGGCCCTGCTCGTCGAGGACGAGCTCGCCGCGTGCGTCCTTCATCAGCAGCTCGATCTTGCCCTCCGCCTCCTCGAGCTTGGCGTGGCAGAGCCGGGAGAGGCGGATCCCCTCCTCGTAGAGCTTCAGGGACTCCTCGAGCGGCAGCTCGCCGCGCTCCAGGCGCTGCACGATCTCCTCCAGCTGCTTCAAGGCGGCCTCGAAGCTGAGGCCCTGCGGCTCCGTCACGCGGGGTCCTTCCCGGTCACGGCCGCGCGCAGGCCGCCGCCGTGGACGCGGATGGCCAGCGTGTCGCCCGTGGCGACCGCTGCGGGGTCGCGCAGGAGCCGGCCATGCGCGTCCCATACCAGGGCGTAGCCGCGCGACAGCACGGACAGCGGCGACAGGCCCTCGAGCTGGGCCGCGCCCCGGCCGAGGGCGGCCCGGCGCGCGGCCAGCTCCGCCCGCGCCAGGGAGCGCAGGCGCTCGCGTCCGGCCGCCAGCCGCTCGCGCCGCGCGGCGAGCTGGCGGTCCCAGCGGAAGGCCTCGGCCCGCTCGCGGCCGCGCCGCAGACGGTCGCGCGCGCGCTCGACCTGGCGGCGCAGGCCCGTCTCGGCGCGGCGCGCGAGGTCGTCCACGCGCTGGGCCTGGCCGCGGATGCGGCCCCGCTCGGCCGCGAAGACCCGGTGCGAGGTGACCGCGGCCACGCGGGCGCGCACGCGCGTGAGGCGCAGTCCCGCGGCCGCCGTCACGCGCCGGGCCAGGTCGTCGATCCGGGCGCCGATCTCCGCCTTGGCCTGGATGACGCGCTCCGCGGCGGCCGAGGGCGTGGGGGCCCGCAGGTCGGCCACGAAGTCCGCGATCGTGAAGTCCGTCTCGTGTCCCACGGCCGAGATGGTTGGCACCCTGCACGCGGCCAGCGCCCGCGCCACCCGCTCCTCGTTGAAGGGCCAGAGGTCCTCGAGGCTGCCGCCGCCGCGGGCGACGATCACGACGTCGAGCCCCGGCACCCGGTCCAGCGCGCGCAGGCCCTGCACGATCTCCGCCGACGCTTCCGGGCCCTGCACCCGCGCCGGATAGACCAGGACCTCGAGGTTGGCGTAGCGGCCGGCCAGCACCCGCAGGATGTCCTGGATGACCGCGCCCTGCGGCGAGGTCACGATGGCGATACGGCGCGGGAGCACGGGCAGCGGCCGCTTGCGCGCCGGCGCGAAAAGGCCTTCCTTCTCCAGCTTCTCCTTCAGCTCCTCGAAGGCCTGCTGCAACGATCCCTTGCCGAGCGGCTCCAGCACCTCGACCGAGAGCCGGTACTCGCCGCGCGGCGCGAAGACGCCCAGCGAGCCGCGGGCCAGGACCTTGAGGCCGTCGCGCGGCTTGAACTTGACGAGGCGGGCCGCGCTCTTCCAGAGCACGGCCTGGATCTGCGAGTTCTCGTCCTTCAGCGAGAAGTACCAGTGGCCGGAGGCCGCGGTGCGGAGGTTGGAGACCTCGCCTTCCACCCAGACGTCGAAGAACTCCGTCTCGAGGGCGCCCCGGATGCGCTCGGTGAGCTGGGTGACGGTGAAGGCGCGCCGCGGTGCGGGCCTGGGCGCGGTGGCCGGCTTGTCGGCGCCTCCGAAATCGAGGCCTTTCTGCTCCATCCCCGGGCATTCTAGCGGATCCTCCCGGCGCACGAGGGTCGCCGGAATCCGCCGTCGGATCAGCGGCTGATGCGGAAGAACTCGGCGAAGGCGGGCGAGAAGGCCTGCGGGTCCGGCGAGAGAGACGCGTCGGCGCGGCGGCAGGCGATCACGTCCTGCGCGGCCTGGCTCTTCAGCGCTGCGTCCGCCTCCCGGCCCACACGGTAGAGCGCGAAGCGGGCGGCCGCGCGGAACAGGTGCGACTGGGCCGCGGCGCGGCCCCGCAGGCCTGCCAGCCGCCCGAGCAGCGCCAGCGACTCCTCGTAGCGGCCGTCGAAGTAGGCCCGAGCGGCCTTCACCAGGTCCGCGGGCGGAGCGGCGGGACGGTCGGAGGCCGGCGGCGACGGCGCGAGCGACGGGACCGGGGATGGCACGGGCGGGGCCGGAGGCATCGTGGTGTCGGCCGTCCGCGCCGGCGCGGCCGAGGGCGGCGCCGCGGCCTGCGTCGCGGGCGGGGCGTGCGACGGGCTCGGCGCCGCGGGCGGGGGCGAGGGGGCGCGGGCCACTCGCGCGGCGCACGTCTTCCGCCCGTCCAGAAGCTCCGCGTAGCGCGGCGTGCTACGGATCGCTCCCGCCGCTTCCGAGGCGTCGAAGGCCGCGACCGCGCCCGCGCAGTCGCCGGTGTTCAGCAGCGCCAGCCCCAGGTAGAAGTGCGGGACGTACGCCTCGAAGCGCAGTCCGTAGAGCTTGACCCTCTCGCCTTCGCGGGGGTTCTCGGCGATGGCCTCGCGCATGAGCCGCGCGACCTCGGGCCAGCGCTTGCGGTCCACGGCTTCCACCGCCTTGCGGTACGTCTCCTTGTAATCGGCGCCCGCGGCCGAGGGGACGAGGGACAGGCCGAACAACACGGCGGCGGCGCGGCGGGCGGTCGGGCGTGCCACCCTAGCTGCCCGTCCTGCGGAAGTAGTCGGACGCGTCCATGCGGCGGAACTCCAGCAGGCGCCGCTCCACGGCCGCGGGCTTCACGGTGGCGGTGACGGACAGCGGCTGCGCGAAGCCGGGGTTGCGCACGCGCACCGTGTACTCGCCCGGAGGCAGCTCCAGCGCGAGCGGGGTCACCGCGGGGCCGTCCATGATGCGGCGCGTGCCGTCGGGCTGCACCACCTCCGTCACCTCGCCCCAGGGGAGGGCGTCGATCACGAGCGTGCCGCTGGCCACGGGAGCCGCGGCCACGGGAGCCGCGGCCACGCTGCTCGGCAGCGGTTGCGGAGACGGCTCCGGGACGGCGACGGGCTGCGTCTGCCGGCTCCGCATCCACACGCCGCCGGTGGCCAGCGCAGCGGCGAGGGCGCCCACCGCGATCGCCGCGCGCATCCGTCCGCCGCGCGCGACGGGGGCCGGGCGGGCCCCCCTCGGCCGATCCAGGACCGTCGGCGGGGTGTCGTCCGGCCGCGCCGCGGCCAGGTGCGTCGGAGTGGGCGTGTGGCTGATCGTCGGGGGCGGCGGGCTGAGCGTGGTGGCGGTCGCGGACGCCGTCCGGCTCGGCCGCGGCGTGAGGGGGCCCGCCGGCGGTGGCGCGATCCCCGCCGCCTCGCGCGCCTCGACCATGTCGTGCGCGAACTCCATCGCCGACGCGTGGCGCTCCTCCGGGCTCTTGGCCAGGGCCCGGCGGACCACCGGCACCGCTTCCGTGGGTATCGTGGCCGCCGCGGGGCCGTCGAGGGGCGGCGGGTCCTGGAGGTGCTTCAGGATGGTGCCCATCGGCGTCGTCCCGCGGAACGGCACCTTCCCGGTGAACAGCTCGAAGGCCACGATCCCCAGTGAGTACACGTCGCTGCGGGGATCGAGCGTGTCGCCGCGCGCCTGCTCGGGGCTCATGTACTCGGGCGTGCCCACGATCAGCCCGGTGGCCGTGGCCCCCGCCGCGGTCTCGGCCCCGAACTGCTTGGCGATGCCGAAGTCCATGAGCCGCACGACGCCCTGGCCGTCCACCATGAGGTTCGCGGTCTTCAGGTCGCGGTGGATGACGCCCGCCTCGTGTATGGCCTGCAGCCCCTCGGCCACGCGGATGCAGGCCTCGAAGGCCTGGTCCGCGGGGAGCGGGCCCTTCTCCGTCACCACCTTGCGCAGGTCGGTGCCCTCGATGTACTCCATGGCGATGTAGCGCAGGCCGCCCTCCTCGCCGTACTCGTGGATCCCGCACACGTTGCGGTGGCGGACGCGGCGGGCCAGGCGGATCTCCGAGCGGAACCGGCGCTCCATGTCCAGGTCGTTGCGCACGTCGGCGCGCAGCACCTTGAGGGCGACCGTCTCCTCGAGCGTGTGGTCGCGGGCCTTGTAGACCGTCCCCATCCCGCCCTGGCCCAGCGGCGCCAGGACCTCGTACCGTCCCGCCACCATCGACCCCCGCTTGAGGTGGACCAGGGTGCGGAAGGCGTGGCCGCAGTTGAAGCAGCTCAGGGCGTCGTCGGCGGCTTCGTGGTCGCAGCTGGGGCACTTCATCGCGGTGGGCGCGGGCTCGGGATTCTATCGCGAAAGGCGGAGCCCGCCCTGCTGTAGAATCCCCGGCATTTCGCCGGCGCATTCCCTCGCCCGCCGGACTGGAGACACCACATGAAGACCGCCGTGTCCGTCCCCATCGCCGCCGCCGCCGTCCTGCTGCTGGCCCTCGCCCCCGCGGCCCACGCGCAGAACCTCGACGAGCCGAGGGTCGGGCTGCCGCCGCTCCAGTACAACTTCTCGCCGCCGGGCGCGCGGTCCCTGGCCATGGGCGCCTCCTTCATCGGCCTGGCCGACGACGCCACCGCGTCGGAATCGAACCCCGCGGGCCTGACCATCCTCAACAGGCCCGAGGTCTCCGCCCACTTCCGGGCGTCCTCGTTCGACAACGAGGCGCCCAACACCGTCACCGGCTTCGGCTTCTCCACCTTCAACGAGCGGCTGGCCAGCCCGTCGTTCTTCAGCGTGGTCTACCCCTGGAAGTCCGCGGCGGTGTCCCTCTACTACCAGCGCGCGGCGGACTTCCGGAACCACAGCTTCTTCGAAGGCATCCTCGAGGGCGGATCACCCAACTACGACCAGGCGGAGACGCGTTTCAGGGTGGAGAACGCCGGGTTGTCGGCGGCGGTCGAGCTGGGCTCGAAGGTCTCGGTGGGCGGATCCCTCCGCCTGTCGCGCGTGACGCTCGACTCGGTGCAGCGCGCCACGCTGCCGGACTTCGGGTTCCTGACCCGCATCCAGGGCGAGGTGAACGACACCCAGACCGAGGTCACGTTCAACGCCGGCCTGCTCTTCAAGCCGGTCTCCAAGGTGTCGCTGGGCGCCGTGTACAAGAAGGGCGGGGACTTCGGCTTCCAGCAGAGCGACAGCATCTCGGTGGTGGCCAACGACATCGAGGAGGAGTTCCGCGACACGCGCGACGCGCGCGTGACCATCCCCGACACCTACGGGGCGGGCCTCGCCTTCCGCCCCACCGACCGCTGGGTCATCGCGGCCGACGTCGTGCGCATCCTCTACTCCGACTCCGACGCGGGCCCCGAGAACCTGAACCTCTACCAGGTGGCAGGAGAGGGCGGCCGCGAGGCGCTCGAAGACGCCACGGAGTTCCACCTGGGGACGGAGTACGCGTGGAGCGTGGGTAACGCCCGGGTCGTGTCGATGCGCGGGGGCTTCTACCCGGACCCGGACCACGACGGACTGGCCGGCCTGGACTCCGATGCGGTCCACGTCACGTTCGGCGGCGGGGTGGTCGTGCTGAACCGGCTGCAGGTGGACGCCGCCCTGAGCCTGGCGGACCACCTGAAGGAGGGGCTGATCTCCTTCGTCGTCCGGTTCTAGGAAACCAGGGCGTGAGCGCGCTCTGCGCCGTCCCCTCTCCCGCCGACCGCGCCCGCGCCTTTCCGCAGATGCGCTTCATGGGCAGCAAGCACCGCCTGCTGCCGTGGCTGCGCGAGGTCCTGTCGGACCTGCCGTTCGACACCGCCCTCGACGCCTTCAGCGGCTCGGGCTGCGTGTCCTATCTCTTGAAGACGATGGGGAAGCGGGTGACGTCGAACGACTTCCTGCGCTTCCCGGCCACCCTCGCGACGGCCACCGTCGAGAACAGCGCCGCCGTCCTGGATGCTGCCGCCATCGGCCGGCTCACCGCTCCGGCGTTCGGCCACGACCGGTTCATCGAGCGCACGTTCCGCGGGATCTTCTTCCGGCCCGCCGACCTGCGGTTCCTCGACCAGGCCTGGGCGACCCTTCGCCAAATGCACGATCCGTACCGGAAGGCCCTCGCGCTGTCCGCGTTGATCCGGTCGTGCGCGAAACGGCAGCCGCGGGGCGTCTTCACCGTGGCCGGGGACCCGGAGCGCTACAAGGACGGCCGCCGCGACGTCCGGCTATCGATCCGGGAGCATTTCCTGGAGCAGGTCGAGGTGTTCAACGCGTGCGTCTTCGACAACGGCCGGCGGAACGTCGCGCTCCACGGCGACGTCTTCGCCGTGGACCCGCGGCGGCTCGACCTCGTCTACCTTGACCCGCCCTACGTCCCGCGGTCGGACGACAACTGCTACGTGAAGAGGTACCACTTCCTCGAGGGCCTGGCCTGCTACTGGGAGGGCCTGCCGGTGCTGCGCGAGACGAAGGTCCGCAAGATCGCCAAGCCGTTCACGCCGTTCTCGTATCGCCGCACCGCGCTCGCCGCGTTCGACGCGCTGTTCGAGCGCTTCCGTCGCAGCACTCTGGTCCTGTCCTACTCGTCGAACGGTTTCCCGGACCTGGACGTCCTGGTGGCCTCGATGAGGCGCTACAAGCGGAAGATCGAGGTCCACGGGCGCGCGCATCGCTATCACTTCGGGACCCACGATCGCGTCCGCCGCGCTGAGGTTCGGGAGTACGTCGTGGTCGGCCGATAGTCGGCGGCCACAACTGGGGAGAAAGAGGCGTTACCTAGACGCCACCACGGTCATGCGTCTCAATGCGTGCACCATAGTGCGCAAACGGCAGACGGCACAGAAAATCGCAAAAGGTGCGGCGGCTTCGGAAATCGCGAACTTGCCCCGGGGCAAGTTCGAACGGTACCCTCCGCGCCCGTGACATCCGAAAGGGCCGCGACCCCGGACGAGCGCGTAGGTCCACTCGAAGAGTGGTGCGCCGCCCATCCGCGCCTCGTCGTCGCGGGCGTGATGCTGCTCTCGAGCCTGCTCGTGTACGTCCCCTACCTCTCGGACCTCGACAAGATCGCGCGGTACTGGGACGGCCCGCCGTACATGTACGTGGCGAAGACGCTCTACCGCGTCCCCGCCGATCACCCGTTCGTCCCGTACGACCTGCCGCCGTGGTACTTCGCGAACCACCTGCCCGGCTACCCGCTGCTCATCCGGCTCTTCACGGTCGTCACCCTCGGCGCCTATCCGGCGGCCATGATCCTGGCCACGCTGGTCACCGCGGTGGGGTCGGCGCTGCTCTTCTACGAGCTGCTGAGGACCCAGCAGCTCGTGACGTCGCCGCTCTGGACGGCGGTGCTCTTCAGCTTCCTGCCGCCGCGTTGGATGCTCTACCACGCCGTCGGCGCCAGCGAGCCGCTCTTCTACTGCCTGGTCTTCGCGGCGTTCCTGTTCCTGGCCAGGGACAAAACCGCCGCCGTCATCGCGTGCATCGCGCTGGCCGCCGTCACGCGCATCACCGGCGTGCTGCTCGTCCCGATCTTCGGCCTCATCTACCTGCTGCGCGGCCAGTGGCGGCGCGCCTTCGCGGTGCCGCTCGCGCTGCTGGGTCTCGTCGCGGTGTTCGGCTGGTACTACGCCGTCTACGGCGACTTCCTCGCCTACTTCTCCTGGACGATGGACAACGCGCAGCTCATCGCGCCCTGGCCGTTCACCGCCTTCGTGCGCAAGGCCGCGGAGGGCATGCACAGCGCCGACCTCTACGCATGGCTCTACCTGCTCTTCGGGATCGGGACGCTCGCCCTCTGGCGCCGGCGGGAGCTGTTCATCTACTGCGCGGTCTTCTGGGTCTTCTTCACCTTCACGACCTACAAGGACCTGCCGCGCTACATGCTGGCCTTCTCGCCCTTCGCGCTGCTCGTGGGCTTCGACGCCGTCCTCGCGCGCCGCGAGTGCCGGTGGGTGCTCCCGCTACTGGTCTTCCTGGACGGCATCTACGCCTGGCGCATGATCCCGAAGAACATGGTGGGCCGGGCGGTGTGGGACCAGCTCCTGATCGTCCTGCGGAGCTGACGAAGCCTAGCGGCCCAGGTCGCCCTCGGCCAGCAGCATCCGCGTGATGCCCTTGGCGCGGCCCGTCTTCGGATCCACGTCCACCACCGCCGCCGCGAAGCGCGGGTCACCCTTGGCCGTCTCGAAGCGGATGGGCATGCCGGTGGTGAACCGCTTGAGGATCGTCTCCACCTCGACGCCGATGACGGAGTCGTAGGGCCCGGTCATCCCGAGGTCCGTCAGGTACGCCGTGCCCTTCGGCAGCAGGCGGTGATCGCACGTGGGGACGTGCGTGTGCGTGCCCACGACGGCCGAGACCTTCCCGTCCAGGTGGTGACCCATCGCCGTCTTCTCCGAGGTGGCCTCGGCGTGCATGTCCACGATGATGATGGGCGTCTCCTTGCGCAGCCGCTCCACCTCGAGGAGCGCCAGCGCGAACGGGTCGTCCATGGCCCCGTTCATGAAGACGCGCCCGCTCAGGTTCAGCGTGGCCACCGGCACCTTGGAGTCCTTGCCGCGCCCCACGTACGACCCGCGGCCGGGCTGCTCCCGCGGGTAGTTCAAGGGCCGCAGAAGCTGCGGGATGAGGTCCACCACGCCCAGGATCTCCTTCTTGTCCCAGATGTGGTTGCCCGAGGTCATGCAGTCGACGCCCATGTCGAGGATCTCGTCGCAGACTTCCTTGGTCACGCCGAAGCCGCCGGCCGCGTTCTCCACGTTGGCGATGCAGTAGTCGATGTCGTGCTCGCGGAAGACCTTCGGCAGGGCCTTCTTCATGATGGCGCGGCCGGGGCTGCCCACCACGTCGCCGATGATGAGGATGTTCATGGTCTACCGAGGACCTCCGTGGCCACTAGAAGAGCCTAGCGCAGTTTCGCGCGACTTCCGCGGCCGCTACGCGGCATGGTATTGTCATGGCATGAAGACTACCATCGACAAGGCAGGCCGCGTGGTGATACCCGCCCCCATCCGCGCGCGGGCCGGACTGCGACCGGGCACGCCATTGGAGGTGGTCCTCGACGACGTCTCGGTGAGGCTGCTCCGCCGGGTCCCCGGCCCCAAGCTGGTTCGGGTGGGCAAGCGATTGGTGGCGCGCCCCACCGTCCGGGACCGCGAGCTGCCGGCCGTGGACCTGGCGGCGCTGGTGGACGAGGAAAGAAACCGATGGCCCTGGTGAGCCCGGTCTTCCTCGACACCACGGTGTTGTTGGCTGGCTTGATCGACGTGGGGCCGGCCTCCATCCCGGCTCAGAAGATCATGACGGCGGTTGCCGGTGGACGCCTCCGCAATCCCCAGACGGCCTGGCACTGCTGCCTCGAGCTCTACGCGGTCTCCACCCGTCTTCCCGAAGAGTTCCGCCTGGCGCCGGACGACGCGCGCCGGCTCATCCAGGAAGAGGTGTTGGCGCGCTTCCATGTCGAGCAACTGCCGGCGGACACCCGGCGCGCTTTCCTGACCTGGGCGGCGCGGGATCGTGTCGCCGGTGGACGCATCTATGACGCCCACATTGCGGAGACCGCTCGCCAGGCGGGCGCGCGCGCGGTGGTTACGGACAATCGCCGGCACTTCTCGGCACTGACTGCGCATGGCATTCGACTGATGAATGCCGAGGAGCTGGTGGCCGAGGGCCGGTTGTAGCGGAGGCTGACGACCCCTCAGCCAGGTCAGACCGTGGCCGGCTTGGCCCTCGGCTTGGGCGGGAAGACCTTGGCCGGGCCGGCCTCGTCGAGGATGCGCGGCTCCAGCGGCGGGATGAGGGCCAGCCTCAGCACGTCCTCGACCGTGTCCACCAGGTGGATGTCCAGGCCGCGCTTGAGCTGTTGCGGGATCTCGTCCAGCTCCTTCTTGTTGAGCTTCGGGCACAGGATGGTGGTGAGCCCCGCGCGCCGCGCGGCCAGGATCTTCTCCTTCAGGCCGCCGATGGGCAGCACGTTGCCGCGCAGCGTGATCTCTCCGGTCATGGCCACGGAGCGCCGCACCGGCCGGTTGGTGAAGACCGAGATCATGGCGGTGGCGATGGTGATGCCGGCCGACGGGCCGTCCTTGGGGATGGCGCCCTCCGGGACGTGCACGTGCAGGTCGTGCGTGCCGAAGAACTCCTCCTTGATCCCGAACTGCCGCGCCCGCGTCCGCGCGTAGGAAAGCGCGGCCTGGGCCGACTCCTTCATGACGTCGCCCAGGGAGCCGGTGAGGGTCAAACGGCCCTTGCCCTTCATGGCCGTGGACTCGATGAACATGACGTCGCCGCCGGTGGCCGTCCAGGCCAGGCCCATGGCGATGCCCACCGCGTCCTTCTTGAGGATCTCGTCGGGCAGGATCTTCGGCGCCCCCAGGAACTTGGGCAGCGAGGCCGGCGTGATCTTCACCGTGCCGGCATGGCCGTCGGCCACCTTGCGCGCGACCTTGCGCGAGATGGACGCGATCTCCCGCTCCAGGTTCCGCAGCCCCGCCTCCCGCGTGTAGCTGTTGATCATCACGCGCAGCGCGTTGTCGGTGAGCAGCAGGTGCTCGGGCGTGATGCCGTGCTCCTCGAGCTGCTTGGGGACGATGTGGCGCTTGGCGATCTCCACCTTCTCGTCCTCGGTGTAGCCGGCCAGGCGGATCACCTCCATGCGGTCGAGGAACGCGGCCTGGATGCTGTCCGTGAGGTTGGCCGTGCAGATGAACATCGTGTTGGAGAGGTCGAAGGGCACGCCCAGGTAGTGGTCGCGGAAGCTGTTGTTCTGCTCGGGGTCCAGCACCTCGAGCAGCGCCGACGACGGGTCGCCGCGGTAGTCGGCCCCGATCTTGTCCACCTCGTCCATCATGAAGACCGGGTTGTTGGAGCCGGCCTGGTGGATCCCCTGGACGATCCGGCCGGGCATGGATCCCACGTAGGTGCGGCGGTGGCCGCGGATCTCGGCCTCGTCCTTCACGCCGCCCAGGGAGAGCCGCACGAACTTGCGGCCCAGGGCGCGCGCGATGGACTTGCCGAGCGACGTCTTGCCCACGCCGGGCGGGCCCACGAAGCAGAGCAGCGGGCCCTTCATCTTGTCCTTGAGCTTGCGCACCGCCAGGTATTCGACGATCCGCTCCTTGACCTTCTCCAGCCCGTAGTGGTCCTCGTCCAGGATGCGCTGGGCCTCGGCCAGGTCCAGGTTGTCCTTGGTGGACTTGCCCCAGGGCAGCGTGACCATCCAGTCCAGCCAGTTGCGTAGCGTGGCCGTCTCCGCGGAGTCGGGGTGCATGCGCTCCAGCTTCTTGAGCTGGCGCTCCACCTCCTCCATCACCGGCTTGGGCATCTTGGCCTTGTGGGCCTTCTCCTTGAGCTGCGCGATCTCCTCGCTGAGCTCGTTGCCCTCGCCCAGCTCGGACTGGATGGCCTTGAGCTGCTGGCGCAGGAAGAACTCGCGCTGGCTGCGGTCCATCTCCCCCTTGGCCTGGGTGGAGATCTCCTGCTGCATGGCCAGGACCTCCAGCTCCTTGGCCATGAGCTCGTGGACGCGGCGCAGCCGCTCCACCGGGTCGATCGACTCCAGGATCTCCTGCGCCCCCTCCACCTTCAGGTCCAGGTTCGACGCGGTGAGGTCGGCCAGGCGCCCCGGCTCCTCCATGTTGGTGGCGATGACGATGACCTCGGGCGAGATGGGCTTGCCGAGGTTGGCCGACTTCTCGAGCGCGGCCTT